>Ga0210244_100291_pt1 | contig 46272 bp, 32 predicted proteins | sample ChrtobMetaP3_0mM_FD_155473 | JGI IMG/M metagenome (GOLD analysis project Ga0210244, IMG submission 155473) | Chrysochromulina tobin associated microbial communities from unialgal haptophyte culture, Seattle, Washington, United States - P3_0mM | ecosystem: Host-associated > Algae > Haptophytes >...
GCCCCGAAAGCGACGACGGCAAGACCATGGAACCGCTGGAGAACTACGGCGTTCAGGTCATGTCCATCGGCTTCCTGGTGGACCAGGACGAAGCCATGATCTGGCGCGGCCCGATGGCCACGCAGGCGCTGGAGCAGCTCTTGCGCCAGACCAACTGGAAAGACCTGGACTACCTCATCATCGACATGCCCCCCGGCACTGGCGACATCCAGCTCACGCTTTCCCAGCGCGTGCCCATGACCGGCGCCGTGATCGTGACCACCCCGCAGGACATCGCGCTGCTCGATGCCAAGAAGGGCATCAAGATGTTTGAAAAGGTGGGTGTGCCCATCCTGGGCATTGTCGAGAACATGGCGGTGCATGTGTGCAGCAACTGCGGCCAGGTAGAGCACATTTTTGGCGCCGACGGCGGCAAGAAAATGGCGGCCGAATACCACATGGACTACCTGGGCGCGCTGCCGCTCGATATGAGCATCCGCCTGCAGGCCGACAGCGGCAAGCCCACGGTGGTGGCCGACCCTGACGGCGACGTGGCCAAGATCTACAAGAAGGTGGCGCGCGACGTGGCGGTGAAGATCGCGCAGCAGGCCAAGGATTTTTCGAGCAAGTTCCCGACGATCTCGATCAGCAAGAACACCTGAGGTTTTTTCTGGTGGAGTCGGCAGCGTTGAACTTCAAATATCCGTTCATCAGCCGCCGCGCTGCCCCATGAACCTGCTCGCCTCCCTGCGCTACCTGGTGGCGCTGCACAAGCACCGGCACTTTGGCCGGGCGGCGCAGGCCTGCCACATCACGCAGCCGGCCCTGTCCAATGCGCTGCGCGCGCTGGAGAAAGAGTTTGGCGTGGTGGTGGTGCGCCGGGGGCGCAGCTTCGAGGGTTTCACGCCCGAGGGTGAACGTGTACTGGCATCCGCCCAGCGCATGCTGCACGAGCACCAGGTGCTGCAGCAGGACCTGATGAGCGACGCCGCCCACCCGCGCGGGCCACTGCGCCTGGGGGCTGTGCCCACGGCCATGCCCGTCCTGGCGCGGTTTGCGGCGCAGCTGCAGGCGCGGCACCCGGGGATCGTGCCGGTGGTGCTGTCGATGAGCTCGCAGGCGCTCGAGGCCGGGCTCGACAACATTTCGCTGGACCTGGCCCTGGGCTACACCGACCGCATGCCCGCACGCGGCGCGCAGCTGCAGGCCTGGTCGCAGTACGTGGAGCATTACTTCTTGCTGCGCCGCGCACCGCCTGCCACCGATCCAAATGCGCGCGGGTTGCAGATAGGCCCGCCCATCGGCTGGGCCGACGCCGCCCGCCTGCCGCTGTGCCTGCTCACGCCCGAAATGCACAACCGCAGCCTGGTCGATGGCGCGTTTCGCAGCGCCGGCACCAGCGTGCACCCGGCCATGGAAACCGATTCCGTCCTGACGCTGGCGCTGAGCGTGATGGCGGGCGGCGTGTGCAGCGTGCTGCCCGGCGCGCTGGTGGATGCCGTGCGCGGCCACGACGGGCTGGAGGCCCTGCCGCTGACCGCCCCGGTGCTGACCACGCCCATCGGCTTCATGTCGCACCGGCAGGTGCAGCCCACGCGGGCGCTGGATGCGGCGCTGGCCCTGGCGCAAGACGATGGCTGGCTGCAGCATGCCGCTGCGCACAGCGGGCTGCTGCAGCCGGGCTGACACCCGGGCTGCTTGGTCGCCCGAACGTTCATTCAAAAGATTGGCTTCGGCGCAGGGTTTGATTACTTTTGGTGATCGACCCATGTGCGCAATCAATTTGACGCGGACCGATGGCGGGCCGGACACTGCGGCGGCGCCCGGGCTCAGTACGGGCGCCTTGAACAGAACCGCCCCGCCATGCACCTTGCCCCCGAAGCCCCCACCGTCGCCGCCATATCGGTCAACGACATGCGCGAACGCATCCGCCGCAAAAGCCGCCTCAAGGGCCGCCAGCCCGAGGACGCAGCGATGGCCGATGTGGCGCAGCTGCTTAGCCCGCGCCCGGCGGGGGGCTTCCGGCGCGACCTGCTGATTGAATACTTGCACCGCCTGAACGACCACTTTGGCGTGCTGCACGACCGGCATTTGGTGGCTTTGGCCAGGCAGATGAACCTGCCCATGGCCGAGGTGTACGAGGTGGCCAGCTTCTACCACCACTTCGAGATCGTGCGTGGTGAGGATGCCCAGGCCCCGCGCCTGGTGCTGCGGGTGTGTGACAGCCTGAGCTGCAGCATGGCGGGCGCGCGCGAGCTGCTCGACGCACTGCCTGCCCGGTTGCAAGCGGCCGGGCAAGGCGATGTGCAGGTGCAGGCCGTACCTTGCGTGGGCCGCTGCGAACAGGCGCCCGTGGCCGTGGTGCACCAGTGCCCGGTGCCGCATGCCACCGTGGATGCGGTGCTGGAAACCGTGAATTTGAAGCCAAATCGGGCTCTGGCGCTTCATCCATATGCACCTGTAGCTATCAAGTTTGATGTTGCGGAGTGTGTGGAGGCGAGTGTGCCCGCGCAGCCGGATGGAATCAGCCCCGCGCACACAGACCTGGCCACCTACCGTGCCCACGGCGGCTACCAGACCGCCGCCGCACTGGTGAATGGCGAGATGGGCGCTGACGCAGTGCTTGCAGCCATGGAGGACTCGGGTTTGCGCGGCCTGGGCGGCGCGGGCTTCCCGGCCGGGCGCAAGTGGCGCATTGTTCAGGACCAGCCCGCCCCGCGTCTGATGGCCGTCAACATCGACGAAGGCGAGCCCGGCACCTTCAAGGATCGCACGTACCTCGAACGCGACCCGCACCGCTTTCTGGAAGGCGTGCTCATCGCCGCCCAGGTGGTGGGTACCGAGGCCATCCATATCTACCTGCGCGACGAATACCACGGCTGCCGCGCGCTGTTGCAGGCGGCGCTGGACGACTTGCGTGCCGATCCGCCGTGCCCGTTGCCCCACATCGAACTGCGCCGCGGCGCGGGCGCGTACATCTGCGGCGAAGAGTCCGCCATGATCGAAAGCATCGAAGGCAAACGCGGCGAACCCCGGATGCGCCCGCCCTACATCGCGCAGGTGGGTCTGTTCGGCCGGCCCACGCTGGAGCACAACTTCGAGACGCTGTACTGGGTGCGCGACATCGTGGAACGTGGCCCGCAGTGGTTTGCCAGCTTTGGTCGCCACGGGCGCAAGGGGCTGCGTAGTTTCAGCGTGAGCGGGCGCGTGAAGCACCCCGGCGTCAAGCTCGCGCCCGCGGGCATCACGGTGCAGGAACTCATCGACGAATACTGCGGCGGCATGATGGACGGCCACCAGCTCTACGCCTACCTGCCCGGCGGCGCCTCGGGCGGCATCCTGCCCGCCAGTCTCAACAACATTCCGCTCGACTTCGACACGCTGCAGCCCTACGGCTGCTTCATCGGCTCGGCCGCCGTCATCGTGCTCAGCCAGCACGACCGCGCGCGCGATGCCGCACTGAACGTGATGCGCTTTTTTGAACATGAAAGCTGCGGCCAGTGCACGCCCTGCCGCGTGGGCACGGCCAAGGCCGCCGCGCTGATGGAGACACCGCAGTGGGACGCCGACCTGCTGGACGACCTGGCGCAGGTGATGGGTGACGCCTCCATCTGCGGCCTGGGCCAGGCCGCGCCCAACCCCATCCGCTGCATTCACAAATACTTTCCGCATGAGGTGGGCGAGGGCCCCTGGCCGGGCGATTTGCCCAAGCCGCGCAACAGCCCGCTCACCGAGCAATTGCCCGGAGGGTTGAAGCCATGAGCGCCGTGTTGACATCTACTGCTGCGGCGCAGCCCGCCGTGGCCTTCGAGCTGGACGGCCAGCCCGTGACAGCCCATCCCGGCGAAACCATATTGAAAGCCGCGCAGCGCCACGGCGTGGAGATTCCGCACCTCTGCTACACCGACGGCCTGCGCCCCGACGGCAACTGCCGCGCCTGCGTGGTCGAGATCGCGGGCGAGCGCACCCTGGCCCCCAGCTGCTGCCGCGCGCCGACCGAGGGCATGAAGGTGCAGGCCGCCAGCCCGCGCGCGCGCAAGAGCCAGCAGATGGTGGTGGAGATGCTGCTGTCCGACATGCCGGACGTGGGATACCGGTGGAACGATCAAAAGGCAAATACTCCTGAATTGATAGCTGGTAGTGCTTACCCATCAAGCGCTGGTGGCCAATTTGGCTCAAAAAATACAGAAACGATAGGCCAGCACGGCGAACTGAGCACATGGGCCAGCAGCCTGGGCGTGACCGTGCGCCCGGCGCTCCAAGCGCTGCGCCGTGAGCAGCCCGCCCCCGACCTGAGCCACCCGGCCATGGCCGTCAACCTGGACGCCTGCATCCAGTGCAACCGCTGCGTGCGCGCCTGCCGCGAAGAACAGGTGAACGACGTGATCGGCTACGCCCTGCGCGGGGCGCACAGCAAGATCGTCTTCGACCTGGACGACCCCATGGCCGAGAGCACCTGTGTGGCCTGTGGCGAATGCGTACAGGCCTGCCCCACGGGCGCGCTCAGCCCCAAGACGCACATCGGTTCCCAAAAGGTCGACCGCAAGGTCGATTCGGTCTGCCCCTTCTGCGGCGTGGGCTGCCTCATCACCTACAACGTGCGCGACGAAAAAATCATCAGCGTCGAGGGCCGCGACGGCCCGGCCAACCATGGCCGCCTGTGCGTGAAGGGGCGCTTCGGTTTCGACTACGCCCACCACCCCGACCGCCTCACGGTGCCGCTGATCCGCAAGAGGGGCGTGCCCAAGGAGGTGCGGCCCTACGGCGCCGACTGGCGCGATACCTTCCGCGAAGCGACCTGGGACGAGGCGCTGGAGCTTGCCGCTGGCACGCTGAAGGGCCTGCGCGACACGCACGGCCCCAAGGCGCTGGCGGGATTCGGCTCGGCCAAGGGCAGCAACGAAGAGGCCTACCTGTTCCAGAAGCTGGTGCGCACCGGCTTTGGCAGCAACAACGTGGACCATTGCACCCGGCTGTGCCACGCGTCCAGCGTGGCCGCGCTGCTCGAAGGCGTGGGCTCGGGCGCGGTGAGCAACCCGGTAAACGATGTGGAGCACGCCGAGCTGATCTTCGTGATCGGCTCCAACCCCACCGCCAACCATCCCGTGGCGGCCACCTGGATGAAGAACGCCGCCAAGCGCGGCGCGAAGATCGTGCTGGCCGACCCGCGCATCACGGACATCGGCCGCCATGCCTGGCGCACGCTGCAGTTCAAGGCCGATGCCGATGTGGCTATGCTCAATGCGCTCATCCACACGGTGATCGACGAGGGGCTGGTGGATGAGGCCTTCATCCAGGATCGCGCCAACAACTTCGAGGCCCTCAAGGCCAACGTGATGGGCTGCAGCCCCGAAGCCATGGCACCCGTCTGCGGCATCCCGGCCGAGACGCTGCGTGAGGTGGCGCGGGCGTTTGCCACATCGAAGTCCTCCATGATTCTCTGGGGCATGGGCGTGAGCCAGCACATCCACGGCACCGACAACGCACGCTGTCTGATCGCGCTGTGCGCCATCACCGGCCAGATCGGCAAGCCCGGCTCGGGCCTGCACCCGCTGCGCGGCCAGAACAACGTGCAGGGCGCGAGCGATGCGGGCCTGATCCCCATGATGTTCCCCAACTACCAGCGCGTGGACAACGCCGGGGCGCATGCCTGGTTTGAAGACTTCTGGGGCACCAAGCTGGACGAAGCGCCGGGCTACACCGTGGTCGAAATCATGCACAAGGCCCTGGCACCCGACAGCGACCCGCACAAGGTGCGCGGCATGTACATCATGGGCGAGAACCCGGCCATGAGCGACCCCGACCTGAACCACGCGCGCCACGCGCTGGCCAGCCTGCAACACCTGGTGGTGCAAGACATCTTTCTGACCGAAACCGCCTGGCTGGCCGATGTGGTGCTGCCCGCCAGCGCCTGGCCCGAAAAGACCGGTACGGCCAGCAATACCGACCGCATGGTGCAGATGGGCCGCCGCGCGCTCAATCCGCCGGGCGATGCACAGCAGGACCTGTGGATCATCCAGCAGATCGCCGCGCGCATGGGGCTTGGCTGGAACTACGAAGGCGAAGAGTCGGGCGTGGCCGCGGTGTACGACGAAATGCGCCAGGCCATGCATGCCAGCATCGAGGGCATCACCTGGGAGCGCCTTGCGCGCGACTCCAGCGTGACCTACCCCTGCCTCACGCCTGACGACCCGGGCCAGCCCATCGTCTTCACCGAAAAATTCCCCACGCCCACCGGCCGCCTGCAACTGGTGCCCGCCAGCGTGATCCCGGCGGCCGAAAGGCCCGATGCCGACTACCCCCTGGTGCTCATCACCGGCCGCCAGCTGGAGCATTGGCACACCGGCAGCATGACGCGGCGCAGCACGGTGCTCGATGCCATCGAGCCCATGGCCACCGCATCGCTGCACGGCGACGAGCTGGCGCGGCTGGGGGTTGAACCGGGTGCGCTGGTCGGCATCCGCTCGCGGCGCGGCATGCTGCAGGTGCGCGTGCGGCGCGACGATGGCACGCCGCGCGGCACTGTGTTCATGCCCTTTGCGTATGTGGAGGCGGCGGCCAACCTGCTGACCAACGCGGCGCTGGACCCGTTTGGCAAGATCCCCGAGTTCAAGTATTGCGCGGTGGCGGTGGAGGTGCTGCACGATTCAGCGCAGGCAGCCCCAACCGGCGACCTGGAACGCCTGACGCAGCCCTGACGGACGCATGCTGCAGCGCAGCACCGGGGGGCTTTCCGGACCTTGCACCTCGGGCACGCTCTGCCGGGGGTAAAGTCCTGCCCCATGACCGAGCGCCCCTATACCGATGTTGCCGTGATCATGCGCCGCGAGCGCCTGGACAACCGCTGGCAGCCCTGGCGCTGGTCGCTTGACAGCGTGGTGATCCACGAGCCTGCCTTTGGCACCGAGCCCCGTGCGCTCATCACCGATACGGACGAACAGCGCTGGCTGTTTCCGGGCTTTCGTGTGGAGCTGTTTCGCGACGATGCCGAGGGCTACCACCTGAACCTCACCTCGCCCGCGCCGTGCTGGTTCGTGATGTGGCGCATGGACGAAGACACGGGTGACGGCACCGAGCCGCTGGCCCGGCCTGTGGCCGTCAGCCTGAGCTACCACGACGCAGGCCGGTGGCTGGACGCGCAGGACTCTGTGGAGCAAGTGCCCGCACCCGAGCCCGTGCTCGACGCCATGCGCGCCTTTGTGGCCGAGCACTACCAGCCCGAGCCCAAGCGCCGCAAGCGCCCCGACAGTTTCAAGCCGCTGCAGGACCGTTTTGGCAACCCGGCGTCGGTGTCTACCGACAAGCAGCGGGGCGGCGGGCGTGGCGGTGCCGCGGCGGGTGGCGACCAGCCGGTCGGCACCGGCGATGGAGGCCACCATGGCTGACGGGTTCCTGGGCCGCTGGTCGCGCCGCAAGCAGGACGTGCGCGAAGGCAAGCCGCTGGAGGAGCCGCCAGCGCCCGCGCCGCTGACATCGTCCCCAGCTGCTGCTGCGGTGGCGCCGGTAGCCCACCCGCGCGATGCTGTGCCTGCGGCAGGCCCGTCTGCCGGTGCGGGCGCAGCCACCAGTCGGGCCGACGGTGTCGTTGCCGCACCGCCACCCCCCCCCTCGCTGGAAGACGCCCAGGTCCTCACCCCGCAGTCCGACTTCAAGCCCTTTGTGGCGCACGATGTAGCGCCCGAGGTGCGCAACCTGGCGATGAAGAAGCTGTTTGCCGACCCGCACTTCAACGTGATGGACGGGCTCGACATCTATATCGGTGACTATTCCCAGCCCGACCCCATGCCCGACGGCATGCTGCGCAAGATGGTCAGCGCCCACACGCTGGGCTTTTTCGACCACGAAAAAAAGCAGGACGCTGCCGTCGTGCAGACCCCTGCCAGCCCCGTCGCCGTGGCCGATGCGCCAGAAGACTCCGCCGACGGGCCCCGGGATGATGCGGGGGCGCAAACCGCGCCTGCCGTGGCACAGTCGTCCCTCATTCACGCTGAATCCGGCGTCCTCAATAGCCAGCCTGACCCTGCCAGCGCGTCTGCCCCGGACGCACTGGCGCTGCCAGCCAGCCCTACCCAACATGACGACCAAGACGCTCATTTGCGACTGCAACCAGACGATGCCCCTGAACGCCAAGGCGTTGGGCGCGGCACTGCATGAAGACCTGACCCTGCACTCCACGCTGTGCCGCCGCGAGGCGGGCGCGTTTCAGCAGGCCATCCGCTCGGGTGACGAGGTGGTGGTGGCCTGCACGCAGGAGCAGCGCCTGTTTGCCGAGCTGGGCGAGCAGACCGAAGGCGCGGTGTCCCCCATCCGCTTTGTGAACATCCGCGAAACCGGCGGCTGGAGCCGCGATGCCAGCGCAGCCACTCCCAAGCTGGCCGCCCTGCTGGCCGCAGCGCGCCTGCCCGACCCACCCCCGGTCGCCACGGTCACGTACAAGAGCGCAGGCAAGCTCCTGGTCATTGGCCCGCTGGATGCGGCCGAGCGCGTGGCGGGCATGGTGTCTGATGTGCTGGATGTGACGGTGTTCACCCAGGGCCCTGGCAACGCGGGCGGCGCCCAGGCGCGCCGCTACCCGGTGCTGGGCGGGCGCATCACCGGCCTTACGGGCTGGCTGGGCGCGTTCGAAGTGAAGTGGAAGGCCGACAACCCGATCGACCTGGACCTGTGCACGCGCTGCAACGCCTGCGTGGCGGCCTGCCCCGAAAACGCGATTGGCCTCGATTACCAGATCGACATGAACGCGTGCACATCGCACCGCAGCTGCGTCAAGGTCTGCCAGGTGGCTGGCGCCATCGATTTCACGCGCGAAGCGGCCGAGCAGCAGGACAAGTTCGACCTGGTGCTGGACCTGCGCCCGGCCACCGCCACGCCTACCTTTGTGCAGCACGCCACGCCCCAGGGCTACTTTCGCTGGGATGGTGCCGACCTGTCGATGCTGCTCAAGCTGCGCGAGATGGTGGGCGAATTTGAAAAGCCCCGTTTCTTTGCCTACAAGCAAAAGCTGTGCGCCCACAGCCGCAACGAAACCGTGGGCTGCAACGCCTGCGTGGACATCTGCTCGGCCGAGGCCGTCAGCAGCGACAAGAGCCGCCAGCGCATCGTGGTAAATCCCAACCTGTGCGTGGGCTGCGGCGCATGCACCACGGTGTGCCCCACCGGTGCGCTGACCTACGCCTACCCCGCGGCGGCTGAGCAGGGCCAGAAGCTCAAGACGCTGCTCTCGACCTACGCTGCCGCTGGTGGCAAGGATGCCGTGCTGCTGCTGCACAGCCAGGAACGCGGCCAGGCGCTGGTGGAAGAACTGGGCCGCGCAGCGCAGCTCAAGGTGGCCAAGGGTGTGCCGGCGCACGTGATTCCGGTGGCGCTGTGGCACACGGCCAGCACCGGGGTGGACCTTTGGCTGAGCGCCATTGCCTACGGCGCTTCGCAAGTGGTGCTGCTGACCACCGATGAAGAGGCTCCGCAGTACCTCGATGGCCTGCAGGCCCAGATGGACATCGCCCAGGCCATCCTGCGCGGGCTGGGCTATACGGGCACCCATGTGCAGCTGGTGCGCGCCAGCCACCCCACGGCGCTGGATGCCGCGCTGCAGGCGCTGGGCCAGACACGCCAGAAGGTCCCGGCCGCCGCGGCCCGCTTTGCCGTGGCACCCGAAAAGCGCAGCACGCTGGAGATGGCGCTCGACCACCTGATCGAACACGCGCCTGCGCAGGCGGGCGGCCTGCCCGCCGCCATCGCGCTGCCCGCAGCGGGCTCGCCGCTGGGCACCATCGAGGTCAACAAGGACCGCTGCACGCTCTGCCTGAGCTGCGTGAGCGCCTGCCCCGCCAGCGCGCTGCAGGACAACCCTCAGTTGCCCCAGTTGCGCTTCATCGAAAAAAATTGCGTGCAGTGCGGCCTGTGCGCCACCACCTGCCCCGAAGATGCCATCACGCTGCAGCCGCGCCTGCTGTTGTCGCCCGAGCGAGCCCAGCTGCGCGTGCTCAACGAGGCCAAGCCCTGGGCCTGCATCCGCTGCAGCAAGCCGTTTGGCACCGTCAAGGCCATCGAGGCCATGCTGGGCAAGCTGGCAGGCCACGCCATGTTCCAGGGCGAGGCGCTGGAGCGCCTGAAGATGTGCAGCGATTGCCGGGTCATCGACCTGTATTCCTCCAACAGTGAATCGAAAGTGACGGACCTGTGAGCGCCAACCCATCCCTGATCCCACCCGGCAGCTCCGCGCTTGACGAAGAAACAGCCCGCGCCGAGCTGTACGGGCTGCTGTCGCAGCTGTACTACGCCCCGCCGGGGCCTGATGTACTGTCGGCCCTGCGCGTGGCCGTGACCGAGGCGCCTGCCGAGGGCGGGTTTTTGCAGGAGCCGTGGCAGCAACTGGTGGCCAGCGCCCGTGCGCTGAGCGATGCAGACATTGCCCGCGAGTTCGACCGCCTGTTTGGCGGAGTCGGCAAGCCCGAGGTGTATCTGTACGGCTCGCACTACCTGAGCGGCTTTCTGAATGAGAAGCCGCTGGCCCGCCTGCGCGCCGACCTGGACCGACTGGGCCTGGCGCGCGACGAGGCCATGCCCGAGACGGAAGACCATATTGCCTATCTGTGCGAGGTGATGCGCTACCTGATTGCGGGCGACGACGTGGCCGTATGCAATCTCACATCCCAGCGTGAATTTTTCTCAACCCATGTGCAGCCGTGGGTGCTGCGACTGTGCGAGGCCTTGGCAACGCACCGCAACGCGCACTTTTATGCATGTCTTGCAGGGTTTACCCAGGCATTTGTGTCTGTGGAAACCCAGGGCTTTGACATGCTTGACTGACCCGTTCCTGACAGCCCTGCCGACGACGTAGCTGCAAAAGGTGACTGCTTTGGTCGGGGGTGTAAGCGTCAATTGCAGGCGTTTACACAACGTCATAGACTGTATGAAAACCGTTTCATAGCCGCCAGCCATTCTGGAGACAACATGCAGAACCGCCAGCCCAATTCCTCGCGCCGCAGCTTCTTTGCCGGCGCCGCCACCGTAGGCGCTGCAGCAGCAGCCGTCGTGGCGATCCCTCACGTGGCCACGCCTGTGGCAGCTGAACCCGAGGCGGTGCGCCAACCCCCCGAAAAAGGCGGCGGCTACCACCTGTCGGCTCACGTGAAGCATTACTACAAGACCACTCAACTCTGATAGCGGGGCCAGCCATGTTGCTTACCAAGAAGTCATCGCAGGCCGCGCAGAGCGCATCGTCTGCATCGCCTTTCGTTCACAGCCTGCGCCGCGGCCTGTCGCACGCGCTGCCCACGATGGACCGCCGGTCGTTCCTGCGCCGCTCCGGCCTGGGCGTCGGGGTCGGCATTGCCGCCACCCAGCTCACGCTGGTTCGCAAGTCCAACGCGGCTGAAGGCGCCAAAGTCGGTATCGGTGACACGAAGATCGAGGTACGCCGCACCATCTGTACGCACTGCTCGGTCGGTTGCGCGGTCGATGCCGTGGTGGAAAACGGCGTGTGGGTGCGCCAGGAACCCGTGTTCGATTCCCCTATCAACCTCGGGGCGCACTGCGCCAAAGGTGCTGCGCTGCGCGAGCACGGCCATGGCGAGTACCGCCTGCGCTACCCCATGAAGCTCGTCAACGGCAAGTACGAGCGCATCAGCTGGGACACGGCCCTCAACGAGATCACGGCCAAGATGCAGGAGCTGCGTAAGGCCAGCGGCCCCGACAGCGTCTACTTCATCGGTTCGTCCAAGCACAACAATGAACAGGCGTACCTGCTGCGCAAGTTCGTGAGCTTCTGGGGCACCAACAACTGCGACCACCAGGCGCGTATCTGCCACTCCACCACGGTGGCCGGCGTGGCCAATACATGGGGCTACGGCGCCATGACCAATTCGTACAACGACATGCAAAACAGCAAGGTCGCTTTGTACATTGGCTCGAACGCTGCCGAGGCCCACCCGGTCAGCATGTTGCACATGCTGCACGCCAAGGAAACCGGCTGCAAGATGATCGTGGTGGATCCACGCTTCACCCGCACAGCAGCCAAGGCTGACGAGTTTGTCCGCATCCGCTCCGGCACTGACATCCCCTTCCTGTTCGGACTGGTCTACCACATCTTCAAGAACGGCTGGGAAGACAAGAAGTACATCAGCGACCGTGTCTATGGCATGGAGAAGGTGCGCGACGAAGTCATGTCCAAGTGGACACCCGACAAGGTGGAAGAGGCCTGCGGTGTCAAGGAGGAGCAGATGTTCCGCGTCGCCAAGATGATGGCGGACAGCCGTCCGGGCACCATCGTCTGGTGCATGGGCCAGACCCAGCACACCATTGGCAACGCCATGGTCCGTGCATCGTGCATCTTGCAGCTCGCGCTGGGTAACGTGGGCAAGAGCGGCGGCGGCACCAACATCTTCCGCGGCCACGACAACGTGCAGGGTGCCACCGACGTGGGCCCGAACCCCGACTCGCTGCCCGGGTACTACGGCCTGGCCGAAGGTTCGTGGAAGCACTTTGCTGCGGTGTGGGGTGTGGACTTCGAGTGGATCAAAAAGCAGTACGCCACGCCCGCCATGATGTCCAAGAACGGCATCACTGTGTCGCGCTGGATTGATGGCGTGCTGGAAAACAATGAGCTGATCGACCAGGACTCCAACCTGCGCGGCGTGTTCTTCTGGGGCCATGCGCCCAACTCGCAGACCCGGGGTCTGGAGATGAAGCGCGCCATGGACAAGCTGGACCTGCTGGTGGTGGTGGACCCCTATCCATCGGCCACCGCTGCCATGGCCGCGATGCCCGGCAAGGCCGAGGACCTGAACCCCAACCGTGCGGTGTACCTGCTGCCCGCTGCCACGCAGTTTGAAACCAGCGGCTCGTGCACGGCCTCCAACCGCTCCATCCAGTGGCGCGAGAAGGTCATCGAGCCCCTGTGGGAGAGCCGCTCGGACCACATGATCATGCACCAGTTCGCCGAAAAGCTGGGCTTTGCCGCCGAGCTTTCCAAGAACTTCAAGATGCAGAAGGTCAAGGGCATGGACGAGCCCGTGCCCGAAGACATCCTGCGCGAAATCAACAAGAGCGTGTGGACCATTGGCTACACCGGCCAGAGCCCTGAGCGGCTGAAGGCGCACATGCGCAACATGCACCTGTTCGACGTCAAGACGCTGAAGGCCAAGGGCGGCAAGGACAAGGAAACCGGGTACGACTTCGGCGGTGATTATTTTGGTCTGCCATGGCCCTGCTACGGCACGCCCGAACTCAAGCACCCCGGCTCGCCCAACCTGTACGACACCTCCAAGCACGTCATGGAAGGCGGCGGCAACTTCCGCGCCAACTTCGGTGTGGAGAAGGATGGCGTGAACCTGCTGGCCGAGGATGGTTCCCACTCGGTGGGCAGCGAGATCACGACCGGTTATCCCGAGTTTGATCACGTCCTGCTCAAGAAGCTGGGCTGGTGGGATGACCTCTCGGATGCGGAAAAGGCCAAGGCCGAGGGCAAGAACTGGAAGACCGACCCCACCGGCGCCATCATCCGCGTGGCACTCAAGCATGGCTGCCATCCGTTTGGCAACGCCAAGGCACGCGCTGTGGTGTGGAACTTCCCCGATGCGATCCCGCAGCACCGCGAACCGCTGTACGGTACCCGGCCCGACCTGATGGCCAAGTACCCCACGCACGACGACCGCAAGGCGTTCTGGCGTCTGCCCACGCTGTACAAGACCGTGCAGCAAAAGAATATTGCAGACAATCTCCACGAGAAGTTCCCGCTCATCATGAGCTCGGGTCGCCTGGTGGAATACGAGGGCGGCGGCGAGGAAACCCGCTCCAACCCCTGGCTGGCCGAACTGCAGCAGGAATCGTTTGTGGAAATCAACCCCAAGACGGCAGCCGACCGGGGTATCCGTAACGGCGAGCGCGTGTGGCTGAGCTCGCCCACCGGCGCGCGCATCAACGTGCAGGCCCTGGTGACTGAGCGTGTGGCGCCCGATACCGTGTGGATGCCGTTCCACTTCTCGGGCCACTGGCAGGGCAAGGACATGCTGGCGTACTACCCCAAGGGCGCAGCGCCCGTGGTGCGTGGCGAGGCTGTCAACACGGCCACCACCTATGGCTACGACAGCGTGACCATGATGCAAGAAACCAAGACCACGATCTGCAACGTGGAGCGGGCGTGAGCGCGCAGCCAGCCGGCCCTGACCAGGAGACACAAAAATGGCACGAATGAAATTTATCTGTGACGCAGAGCGTTGCATCGAGTGCAACAGCTGCGTGACCGCCTGCAAGAATGAGCACGAGGTGCCGTGGGGTGTGAACCGCCGCCGCGTGGTCACCCTCAATGACGGTGTGCCGGGCGAGAAATCGATCTCGGTGGCCTGCATGCACTGCAGCGATGCGCCGTGCATGGCGGTCTGCCCGGTCAACTGCTTTTATCGCACCGAAGAGGGTGTGGTTCTGCATGACAAGGATGTCTGCATCGGCTGCGGCTACTGCAGCTACGCCTGCCCGTTCGGCGCGCCCCAGTTCCCGTCGTCGGGCACCTTCGGAGTGCGCGGCAAGATGGACAAGTGCACGTTCTGTGCTGGTGGCCCCGAAGCCCATGGAAGCCAGTCTGAATTCGAGAAGTACGGCCGGAACCGCCTGGCCGAAGGCAAGCTGCCTGCGTGCGCTGAAATGTGCTCGACCAAGGCCCTGCTTGCCGGGGATGGCGACGTGGTCGCCGACATCTTCCGCAACCGTGTCGTGCAGCGCGGCAAGGGTGCCGAGGTGTGGGGCTGGGGCACGGCGTATGGGTCGCAAAAGTCAGCGCAGCCAGCAGGAGCCAAGTCATGATCAAGCGCACCACCCCCTTCATCCTTGCGGCCTGCGTGGCGGCGTTCACCCTGGCGGCCTGTGGCGAAAAGCCGCAGACCGGCATGGGCGTGCGCACCGATGCCGTACCGTACGCCGGTACCGGCAGCAACTTCACTGATGCCGGCTGGAAGGCCGGCGACAAGACGAGCTGGGAAGCCCATCTCAAGACGCGTCAGCAGTACGGTCAAAACGAATACACCCGCAGCCAAGCCAAGTGAGGTCGACCATGAAACACATCATGTGGTCTCTGATACTTGCGGGCTCGATGGCCTGGGTGCCCGTGCAGGCCCAGACGGGTGCACCGGCTGACGCTGCAGCGGCACCCGCTGCGGCCGCCCAGGCGGCTCCTGCCGCCACCGTGGGCGGGGTCAAGAGCCAGAACATCTTCGAGATCCGCCCTGACGCGAGCGCCGACCCCAAGTACGCCGAGCAGACCAACGGCGAGCGCGCCCAGGTCCAGCCCGGTAACAACGCGCCTATGTGGCGCCAGGTGGGGCAGGGCGTTACCGGCTACAGCAGCCTCCCCGTGACGCAGGCGCCGGAAGCAGGCAACCTGATCCAGCCGTTTGTGCAGTACCCCGGTTCGCGCTACACCAATGCGGGTGACGCGTGGCGCCAGGCACGCAACAACTGGATCATTCCCTACGGTGCAGCGCTCTTTGCCATTGTGCTGCTGGCACTGGGAATCTTCTACTTCACCAAAGGCCCGCTGGGCCATGCGCACCCGGACGGCGTGGGCCCCAGGCGCATCGAGCGGTTCACCCCGTTTGAGCGCGCAGCGCACTGGTCCAACGCGTTTGCGTTCATCGCGCTGGCCATCTCCGGCATCGTGATGGCGTTTGGCAAGTTTTTCCTGCTGCCCATCATGGGCGCCACGCTGTTCGGCTGGCTGAGCTATGCGCTCAAGAACGTGCACAACTTTGTCGGGCCCCTGTTTGCGGTGTCGCTGCTCGTGATCATCATCACGTTCGTGAAGGACAACATCGCCAACCGTGCCGACCTGGTGTGGCTGGCCAAGGGCGGCGGCATGCTGGGCAAGGGCGATCACCAGGTGCCTTCGCACCGCTTCAATGCCGGCGAAAAGGGTCTGTTCTGGTGGGGTATCACCATCCCTGGCATCTTCGTGGTGGCTTCGGGCCTGGTGCTGGACAAGCTCATCCCTGGCTTTGGCGATGTTCGCAGCGACATGCAGATCGCGCACATGATCCACGCCACACTCGCCATCTGGATGATGGCCCTGATCTGCGGGCACATCTACATGGGTACCGTGGGCATGAAGGGCGCCTACAAGGCCATGCGAACCGGTTACGTGAGCGAAGGCTGGGCCAAGGAGCACCATGAGCTCTGGTACGACGATGTGCAGGCCGGAAAGATCCCGCGCCAGCGCAGCGCCACCCCTTCGGAAGAGGCCCCTGCGGTCAAACCGGTTCAGGCATGAGGATGAGGAGCACCATGACAAACCCAGTACACCACCCACCTGTTCGCTGCGCACTTTCGGCGGTAGCAGGCCTGTGCGCCGTGGCCTTTTGCAGCGCTGCGCTGGCCAAGCTTCCACCACCGACACCCGAGGCCGCGGCCAAGGCAGCCGAGGCCGCTGCGCGCACTGCCTGGGCCGGCAAGGTCGACAACTACAAGCTGTGCCTGGCGCAAGACCGCGTGGCCAACCACTACCGCAAGACCACGCCCACGGCCAAGGCTGCCACCGCGGCGCCTGCGGCCTGCGCAGACCCGGGGCCTTTTGCCTACACACCGCCTGCGGCCAAGCCGCTGGAATCCGCAGGCGCCCATTCGCCTCCGGGTACTGCCAGCAGCCCGCCCAACACGAAGGCGACCCAGACTGCTCCTGCTGCGGCAGCGGCGCCGAAGTCCTGACAGATGCCCGCCACTGCGCCCTTCAACGGGGCGCGGATGGCACCGTGTGCGTCGCCCGAAAAAGCCGCGCCTGCGCCTGCAGCGCGGCTTTTCCAATGGCGGGCACCTGAGCCCTCGACAGTGCAGCCTGCGCGGTGTTCAGCCGTCGGGCTCTGCGTTTCCGGGCCTTGCTTGCGCCTGCCCAATGCCGTTGCCCACGCTGTCGTGGTGGTTGTCCGTGCAATCCATGCCCGCCGCTGCACCCAAGCCTTCTCATGTTCCGGGTCGCCGATCCGTATAGTCCTGCCATGACCGACCCATCCTCCTGTGCTTCATCTGGCGGCCCTGGCAGCCTTCCCCGCCTGACGCGGGCCCGCGCCCCGCTCACCCATGTGGTGCAGGTCATCAATGAGCGCGGCGAGCGCGAGGACGTGCACATACCCGCCGAGCGCCCGCTGACGGTGTACGTGGACAAGCGCGAACTCGTTACGCTGATGACGTTGGGGGCAGAGCCCGAATTGCTGGTGCTGGGCTATTTGCGCAACCAGCGGTTGGTGGATTCGGTGTTCGACATCGAATCGATCACGGTGGACTGGGAGGTGCACTCGGCCGCTGTCCGAACGCACCGCGGCATCGCCCGCATCGAGGAGCGCACCGCCAGCAAGGTGGTGACCACGGGCTGCGGGCAAGGCAGCGTGTTCGGCGGGTTGATGGACGAAGTGGACCGCATCGCGTTGCCCGCGGCCACCCTTTCGCAGGCCGAGCTTTACGGCATCGTCAATGCGATACGGCTCAAGGAGAGCACGTACAAATCGGCCGGCTCGGTGCACGGCTGCGCGCTGTTTCGCGGCGCAGAGCTGCTTACCTTTGTGGAAGACGTAGGCCGCCACAACGCCATCGACACCATTGCCGGCTGGATGTGGATGAATGGCGAGGCGCGGGCTCCTGAACCGGAGTACGGCGCAGGGCAGGGCGATGCGCTGACTGCGCAGTCTGCTGGCGTGCCTGCGTCCGAAACGGCGTCCGCCAATGCAGGCGGACCGACACCTGCGTCTGTCCACACAGCCATGCAGGGCGCCGACAAGGTTTTCTACACCACGGGCCGGCTCACCAGCGAGATGGTGATCAAGTCCGCCCAGATGGGCGTTCCCATCGTGGTGTCGCGAAGCGGCATGACGCAGATGGGCCATTCGGTGGCGCAGCAACTGGGCCTGTGCGCCATTGGCCGGGCCACCAACCGCAGGTTCGTGTGCTACAGCGGTGCCGACCGCCTCATTCTGCAGCCCGAACTGGCGCAGACGCCGCTGACGACCCCGCAGGATGCCAGCGAGCCCACAGCCGCCGCTGCGCGCTGAGCTGGTCAGAGGTGGCGGAGACCACCTCGGCCTGCCGCTTTCGGCTCCCACCGCAGTCTGATTTCGCGGCCCCCAATGGTCATCGCTGCAAGGGCTCGGCCGGTGCCCTGCAGGAAAGGAATGTCGTCCAGCCTGTCACTCGTCGGTGGCATCATTCCGCCCATGAAAGACCTGACCGTTCCCGGCTCGTGGGCCGACACCCTGCCCAGCCAATGGGGTCCCCTATCTCCCGAAATCGAAATCCCGTTCCCCGGCGCGCAGGGTGGGCCGCAAGGGTCGGGCACCCCCGGCGCCACGCTGTCGCGTGCGGACACGGTTGGTCGCCTGCCGCTGCTGGTCTGGCTGCGTGAGGGCCTGCACGCGACGTTGTTTCGAATGCCCCGCACGGGTGCTGCCAGCCCCACACCATGGCAGCTGATGGTGCTTTCCCTGCTGGGGGCGGCGCTGCTGCTGGCCGGCGCGCGGCTCGAAGTCCCAGGCCCGGCGCAATTTGATGCGCGTGCCTGGCTGGCGCCCATGTGGAGCACCCTGGTGCTGCTGTGGTGCGCGTGGTGGGCCATGCGCCCGTCGACTGCCAGCGCGGCCGATGGGGGGGGCGAGCCCGCTACTGCGGCGCCTCGCGGCGGGCTGGCTGCCTGGTACGCGCTGACGATCTGGGCGCCCATGGTGCCCACCTTGCTGCTGTATGGGCTGCTGGGCGCATCCGTCCGCTGGCCGCAGATATGGGCCCACCCTGCCGCCGACATTGCCTTCTGGGTGGCTTACGCGCTCCTCACGGTCTGGGTGATCGCTGTGCTGATCGTCGTCAGTGGCCGTTTCATGCGGTCGCGGCTGCATACGGCGGGCTTTTCGCTGGTGCTGGTGGGCGTGGTGGTGGTGGGCATGTGGCAGTTTCCCGAGCGCCCGTGGGCGCCCGCGGCCGACGCGCTGGCACTGGACGATGCCGGAGCGGGTGCCACCGGCGTGGCAGCAGCGCCGCCTGTGATGGCGCTCACACAGTCTGTTTTCGAGGCGCAACAGGCGCTCTGGCGCGAGCAGCTGTTGGCTCTGGCCCCCGAACGCCCTGGCGTGACCGACGTCTACGCGCTGGTGTTTGCCCCTTACGCCGACGAGAACGTGTTCCGGCGCGAAAGCACCATGGTGAGCGAACTGCTGGAGCAGCGGTTTGATGCGGCCGGCCGCGTGATGCACCTGCTCAACCACGCGGAAACCGCGGCATCGCATGCCTGGGCCACCCCCGAGAACCTGCAGCGTGCCCTGGCAGCCCTGGCCGGGCGGATGGACCGCGAAAGCGATGTGCTGGTGGTCTACATGACCTCGCATGGCGCGCGCAACCATGAACTGGCGGCCTCGCACGGGCCGCTGCAGGTGGCGCCCGTCACGCCGGAGATGCTGCGCCGCTGGCTGGACGAGGCCGGTATCCGCAACCGCGTGATCGCCGTGTCGGCCTGCTATTCCGGGGGCTGGGTGGAGCCGCTGGCCACCGACAGTACGCTGGTGATGACGGCTGCGGACGCCACGCACACCTCGTACGGTTGCGGCACCCGGTCAGAACTCACGTTCTTTGGCCGGGCGGTGTTCCACGAGCAGCTGCGCCAGACGCATTCGTTTGAGCGTGCTTTTGCCGCTGCGGTGCCGCTCATCCAGCAGCGCGAGGTCGATGCGGGCAAGGCCGATGGTTTCTCCAACCCGCAGATCCGTGTGGGTGAGCGCATCCGCCCGGTGTTGGCGGCCCTGGAAACGCGGCTGGCCGGTGCGGGCCCGGATGTTGCAGTGGGGGAAGGGGTAGACGGCGCAAGAGCCGGCCGCGTCAGCAACACTGGCAGCGCTTTACCTGCAGAGGCGAATGGCGCCAATGCCACGGCAGGCGCCAACGGCACCGCCGATGCGCCTGGCGCTGCCACCATGGCCGAGGGCGTAGCGCCTGTCAGCACGCCGCCCGTAGCCCTTGCCGGTACGCCGGCAAAGCCCTGAGCGAAACCCTCCCCTTTTTGTTTGCGCTAAGGTCCGGGCCATGAATCTGTCCTTTCTTCGCCTGGGCTGGCGCACCCTGGCGCGCGACCTGCGTGCCGGGGAGCTGCGCCTGCTGATCGTGGCCGTCACGCTGGCTGTGGCGGCGCTCACCTCCGTCGGCTTCTTTGCCGACCGCCTGCAAGGCGGCCTGCAGCGCGATGCCCTGCAACTGCTGGGCGGCGACGCCGTGGTAGCCAGCGACAACGTTACCCCGCCCTCGATCGTCGAGCGCGCTCGCTCCCTGGGGCTGCAAACGGTGACCACGCTGGGCTTTCCCACCATGGGCCGCGCCAGCGATGCGCAGGGCGGTGCCACCAAACTCGTGGCCCTGAAAAGCGTGCAGCCCGGCTACCCCCTGCGCGGCACGCTGCGGGTGGCCGATGCGCCGGGCGCACCCGACCAGCCCACGCGCGACATCCCCGCGCCCGGCGATGTATGGGTGGATGCGCCGCTGCTCGAATCGCTGAACCTCTCGATGGGCGACAAGCTGCTGCTGGGGGACGCGCAGCTGCGCATTGCCCGCATCATCGTGGTCGAGCCCGACCGGGGCGCCGGCTTCATGAGCTTTGCGCCGCGCGTGATGGTCAACGATGCAGACCTGCCCGCCACGGGCCTGGTGCAGCCCGCCAGCCGCCTGACCTACCGCTTTGCCGTCACGGGCCCGGCCGCAGCCGTCAAGGAGTTCACCCGCTGGGCGGACGCCGAGGTGCGCAAGCCCGAAGTGCACGGCGCGCGGCTGGAATCGCTGGAGAGCGGCCGCCCCGAAATGCGCCAGACGCTGGACCGCGCCCAGAAATTCCTGAGCCTCGTCGCGCTGCTGGCGGCCCTGCTGTCTGCCGTGGCGGTGGCGCTGGCAGCCCGCGGCTTTGCGGCCGAGCACCTGGATGCATCGGCCATGCTGCGCGTGCTGGGGCAAAGCCAGCGCACCATTGCGGGCGCCTACACCACCGAATTCGCACTGATCGGCCTGTTTGCCAGCTCCCTGGGCGTGGCACTGGGGTACGTGGTGCACTACGCCTTTGTGCTGCTGCTGGCGGGGCTGGTCGAGTCGGCCCTACCCGCGCCCAGCCTGTGGCCGGTGGCGTTCGGGCTGGGCATGGGGCTGACCCTGCTGCTGGCCTTTGGCCTGCCGCCGGTGCTGCAGCTGGCCCAGGTGCCGCCCCTGCGGGTAATCCGCCGCGACGTGGGCGGGCTCAAGCCCGCTTCGCTGGCCGTGCTGGGCGTGGGTGTGGCCGGGTTTGCCGCGCTGCTGCTGGCGGTCAGCAGCGATATCAGGCTGGGGCTGATCGCCGTGGGCGGCTTTGCGGGGGCGGTGGCGCTGTTTGCGGCGCTGTCGTGGCTGGCCGTGAAGCTGCTGCGCAAGAGCGTGAACGAGTCCACCGCACCGCGCTGGCTGGTGCTGGCCACGCGGCAGATCTCGGCGCGGCCGGCGTACGCCGTGGTGCAGGTCAGCAGCCTGGCCGTGGGCCTGCTGGCGCTGGTGCTGCTGGTGCTGCTGCGCACCGACCTGGTCCAGAGCTGGCGGCAGGCGACGCCGCCGGATGCGCCCAACCGGTTCGTCATCAACGTGATGCCCGACCAGGCCACAGCGTTCCAGCAGACGCTCAAGGACGGCGGCGTGGAGCGCTACGACTGGTACCCCATGATCCGCGGGCGGCTGGTGGCCATCAACGGCCAACCCGTGGGCCCCGACAACTACACCGAAGACCGCGCCAAGCGCCTGGTAGACCGCGAGTTCAACCTGTCGAATGCCGTGGAAGCACCGCCGCACAACCAGGTCACGGCCGGGCGCTGGACGCCTGGCGAGGAAGGCGCCATCAGCGTGGAGGACGGCATTGCCGAAACCCTGGGGCTCAAGATGGGCGACAGCCTGCGCTTTGACATGGGCGGCGTGCAGGCCGAGGCGCGCATCACCAGCCTGCGCAAGGTGGACTGGGGCTCCATGCGTGCCAACTTCTTCGTGATGTTCCCGGTGGCGCAGGTCAAGGATGTGCCCGTCACGTACCTGGCTGCCTACCGCGCACCCGAGGTCACCGGTTTTGACAACGCCCTGGTGCGCCAGTTTCCCAACATCACCAATGTGGACATGGGCGCCACCATTGCCCAGGTGCAGCGCGTGCTGGAACAGGTGATTCGCGCGGTGGAATTCCTTTTTGCCTTCACCCTGGCGGCCGGCCTGGTGGTGCTGTTTGCCGCCGTCACCGCCACGCGTGAAGAGCGTGCGCGCGAATACGCCATCATGCGTGCCGTGGGTGCGCGCGCCAGCCTGCTGCGGCAAGTGCAGCGGGCCGAATTGCTGGGCGTGGGGCTGCTGGCAGGCTTTCTGGCCAGCGCGGTGGCCGTGGGCGTGGGCTGGGCCCTGGCACGGTATGTGTTTGACTTTGCCTGGACCGCATCGCCGTGGGTGCCGCTGGCTGGCGCGGTGGGTGGCGCGCTGCTGGCGCTGGCTGCGGGCTGGTGGGGCCTGCGCGAAGTGCTGCAGCGCCCCGTGGTGGACACCTTGCGCCGCGCTGCCGAGTAGCCTGCCGTGCCGATGGGCATGGCGCGCGCCCGGGCGCGGCGGTTGACGCATGGGCGTCTGCCCTCGCACGGCCCCTGCACGCATGATGTCCCCTTGTGTCCGGGGACTGTCGCCCGCATCTCCCGGACTGGCCTGCATTCCATATTTGCCATGACTTCAGAACCTACCGACACAGGCGCCGCCGCTGGCGACGGATCCGTTTCCCCTGCCAATCCGTTCGAGTGGATGGGCGGCGAAAGCCGCGTGCGCGCGCTGACCGAGCGCTTTTACGACCTGATGGACCTGGAGCCCGCCTACACCGAGCTGCGTGCGGCCCATGGCACCGACCTGGCCCAGGCGCGGCAAAAGCTGTTCATGTTCCTGTGCGGCTGGCTGGGGGGGCCGTCGTACTACACCGACCAGTTCGGCCACCCGCGCCTGCGGGCGCGCCACATGCCGTTTGCCATCGGCATCAAGGAGCGTGACCAGTGGGTGGCCTGCATGGACCACGCCATGGCCGAAACCGGCGTGCCCGCCGACCTGCGCACGCGGCTGCGCGAAAGTTTCATGGGCACCGCCGACTGGATGCGCAACAAGGGCGTTTGACCGCTTTGGCCCCGTTGCGACCAGATGCTATTGAATAGATAGCAATCAGGGCAATCAGGATCTGCCCCAGGGGCTGAAAAGGCTTTAAGAATGCCATGCGCAGCCCGGTCCGGGCTGCGGGGGCAGGCCCGGACGGGGACGATTTGTCACCGCTGTTGCGCGACCCGCGGCAGGTCTGAGCCCGGGACCCCGCGCTCCAGCGCCCGGATGCCCGCACAGCCCTGGCCCCGGCGCGTGGGTTGCGCACTGCGCGCATCGCCAGACCCGCTGCAACTGGAAACACTTTGCAAGGTTTCCGCCCTCTGCATGCCCAATAATTCCCCCCGACCGCCAGGGATTTTCCGGGGCGGTCAACCCAGGAGGGGCGACCCCGTTAGACAGAGGCAGCCCGGCATCGGCAAGACCACCGGGGCGCACCGCTGGCGCATCTCGCACAACGCGGCAATATCCAAATAACAAGGAGATTTTCATGACGTCTCACTCACTGTCGCTTCGCTGGTGGGCGGCCCTGCTTCTGGTGCTGGGCCTTGTGGCCCCCGCCATGGCCCAGCGTGGAGGCGACGACGGCGCCTACCAGATCCTGAGCGCCCGCTACGGCACGCGCGAGGGCAATGTGGATGTGACCGACCGCCTGCGCGACCTGGCCCGGCGCGACGTGGGCATCCGCGTGAGCAACGACACCTTTGGTGTGGACCCGCACCGCAACCACCCCAAGATGCTGCGCATTCATGCGCGCGACCCGCGGGGCCGCACCCGCACCTTCGAATACCCCGAAGGCAGCTATGTGGACGGCAACCAGTTCACCGCATGGTCCAGCGGCAGCTGGGGGCAGGTCGGTGGCAACGGCAACTGGAACGGCCATCCCGGCAACGGCCGGCCCGATGACGGGCGCGACGATGGCGAATTCCGCATCCTGCAGGCCGTGTATGGCACGCCCGAGCACCATGTGGACGTGACGCGCCGGCTGCGCGACCTGGCCCGCAGCGACCGCGCCATCGAGCTCACCAACGACACCTTTGGCGTAGACCCGCACCGCGGCCACCGCAAGACGCTGCGCATCTACGTGCGTGCCCGCGACGGCCAGACCCGCCTGTTCGAGTACCCCGAAGGCAGCACCATCGACGGTTCGCGCTTTACCGGCTGGGGTGGCGGCAACTGGGGCAATGAGGGCTGGAATGGCGGCTGGAACGGCAACGGCGGCGGCAACCCGGGCGGCTTCGGCGGCACGGGTGGTTCGTACCCCCAGCCGGGTTTCGGGGGCGGGCTGGAAATCGTGAGCGCCGTCTACGGCGCCGGCAACCGGGCCGTGGACATGACCGACCGGCTGCGCTCGCAAGTGCAGGGCGACCGGCTGTCGGTGCGGGTGGAAAACGACCTGGCCGGCTACGACCCCGCCCCCGGCACGCCCAAGATGCTGTGGGTGACCTACCGCGTCAACGGCCGCGAATACCGCGTGAACGTGCGCGAGTCCGACTACCTGCGACTGCCCTGACCGCTGCGCGCCGCCTTTGGGTGGCGCACCGGTCGGCAGCCAGCCGCCAGGGCCTTGCACCAAGGCGCTGGCGGTTTTTTTTTCGGGTGGTGGGGTGGTGGGATGCGGTCACGCCGGTGCCGCAATGGCGTCCCTGGCGTCCCTGGCGTCCGAGAGGCGTGCGCCGAGCGGTGGCGCCAAAGAGGCGGCGCCACACCGGAAATGCCGTGGGCCCGTGCCGCCGTGCCACACACGGCTCGGACAATATTTGCTATTGAATCGATAGCTATGGATGCTTGTTGATCATGCCCTGGCGGCATTTTTGGCTCACATTCGACCCTGGGCTGGCCTGTTTCGCCGGATACGCGCGCTCGCCCCACCGATCGGGTGTGTCTGGCCTCACCGGTGCTTGCGCATCACTGGCTGCAGCAGCACCACCAGCGCCCCCGCGCCCCCGTCGGCCGGGCGGGCCTGTACGAAGGCCAGCACCTCCTTCTTTTGCACCAGCCAGCGCTGCACGCGCCCCTTGAGCACGGGCGTCTTGCCCGGCGAGCCCAGCCCCTTGCCGTGCACCACCCGCACGCAGCGCAGGCCGGTGCGGTGGGCCAGGCGGATGAAATGGCCCAGGGCCTCGCGGGCCTCGTCGGTGCGCAGGCCGTGCAGATCCAGCTGGCGCTGGATGCTCCAGTGCCCGGCCCGCAGCTTGTGCGTCACGTCGCGGCCGATGCCGGGGCGGCGAAAGCTCAGCTGGTCGTCGGTGTCGAGCAGGGTGGAAACATCGAATTCGTCGCTGATCGCCTCGACCAGCACGCGCTGTTCATCCCGCTCGCGTTGCACGGGCAGCGGCTCGGGCGGCTCGGGCGTGTGCCAGCGGCGGTCGTGCTGGCCACTCAGCGGCTGCACCGGCCCCACGGCCAGCTGGAACATGTTCTTTTCGGCCCGCGCGCGGCGCTCGGCCTCTGCGCGCTCCTGGCGCAGGCGGGACTCGCGCGCGGCACGCTCTGCCAGCGCTTCGCGCAGCGGCTTCAGATCCTGCAGGGATCGGGCTTTGAGCGGGCTCGTGATCATCATCATGAAGCCGTCGGTTGTACCCCATACGGCGCAGTGCCGTGCCCGCTGCCTGGCTTACCGCTCTGGCGGCGGGGGGATGTACTCGGCGGCGATGAACTGCGTGGACTGCGCCGGGTTGAAGTTGTCGTCGCTCACAAACACCAGGCTGCGGCCGCCGCCCGCCAGCGGCGGGCCCCAGGTCATGCCTTCCAGGTTGTCCACGGGCGCAATGCCCAGCGCGGCGAAGTCGGCCACCAGCGTTTTGGGCACGGGCACATGGTTGCCAGGTGCCAGCTGCGCGCGCGCCAGGGTGTTGGTGCCCGCGCGCGTGTCGATGCGGTACAGCCGCACTGCAAAGCCCGCGCCTGCGCTGTAGCTGCGCTCCAGTACCAGCAGGTGGTGCTTGCCGTCGGCCAGCACCTCGCTGATGCCGATGGTCTCGGGCCCCACGGGCAGCGGCCGTGGGTGCTGCACGGCGTCGGGCTGGTAGGCGATCTGGCGCAGGGGGCGGCCGCTGGCCAGGTCCACCAGGGTCAGGCGCACCGGGCCGCCCGGTACGGCGTGGGTGGGCAGGGGCCCGTCTTGCACCCAGGGCAGTTCCATGGCCAGCCAGGCCTTGCGCCCGCCCGGCAGCAGGGCCAGGCCCTCCAGCGTGCCGTTGTTGCGCGGGCCGCTGCGCCGGTCGGCCGCGGGTTCGAAGCTGGCGGGCACAGGGATGTCGCGCACGGCCGCACCGTCGGCGGCGCTCACGCGCAGCCTCGGGCCGAAGCCGCGTGCAAAGTCGCCCTCGCTGGTCCACACGAATTGCCTAGCGCCCGGCAACCAGCGCACGGCTTCTGCGTCGGGCACGTCCATGGAGTCGACGGCGCGGCGCGAGGGCGCATACGGCACGCCCGAGGCATGCAGCAGGGTGCGCACCTGCAGCCATTGCGGCGGCTGCAGGACCTGCGCGGTCAGCGCGATGCGTGCGGTGTACACCCGGGCGGGTGCGCGCGACGAGCGGTCGTCGCTGATCAGCAGGTACTGGTCACCCGCGGCGTCATAGTCGATGCCCGAGAGCCCGCCCAGCGGTGTGCCCAGTACTTCGATGCCGCTCGGTACGTCCACCGTGCCGATGATGCGCAGCGCGGGGCCTTTGGTGGGGTGGTGATCGGGGCCGTCAGCCGCAGCGCTGGCCGCCGGCGCACCCGTGCTGGTCACCACCGGTTGCGACCGGATGCCGCAGCCCGCGGCCATGGCCAGGGCCAGCACAGCGGCCAGCGCCAGCCGGGCGGCGTCCCACCCGCGCTTCACAGCAGCCCCTTTTCCGCCATCGACAGCGCCTGCCCCGGTGCCACGATGACGTGGTCGAGCACGCGCACGTCCACCAGCGCCAGCGTGGTCTTCAGCGTCTGGGTCAGGGCTTCGTCGGCCCGGCTGGGCTGCACGCTGCCGCTGGGGTGGTTGTGCGCCAGGATGACGGCGGCGGCCTGGTGGTGCAGGGCGCGCAGCACCACCTCGCGCGGGTACACGCTGGTCTGCGTGAGGGTGCCGCGGAAAAGCTCTTCCATCGCCACCAGCCGGTTCTGGCTGTCGAGGAACAGCACCGCAAACACCTCGTGGCCCTTGGCAGCCAGGTGCAGCTGCAGGTAGTGCTTGACGGTGTCGGCCGAGTCGAACACCTCGCGCTCGCGCAGTTGCTGCGCCAGCGCGCGGCGGGCCAGCTCCAGCACGGCCACCAGCTCGGCGCGCTTGGCCGGACCCAGGCCCTTGATGCGCTCCAGATCGGTGGTGGTGGCGTGCAGCAGCCCGGCAATGCCGCCAAAGCCGCCGGCCAGCTTGCCGCTCGCAGGGTCGGTGCGCGGCGGCTCCAGCAGCTCCTGCGCCATCTGCAGCACGCCCTTGCCCACGATGCCAGTGCGCAAGAGGATGGCCAGCAGCTCGGCATCGGCCAGCGCGCCGGGGCCGCGGGCCAGCAGTTTCTCGCGCGGCTGGGCGTCCGCGGGCAGGTCTTTAAGGGCCATGGATGGGGGTGGATGCGTGTGGCGCGGGCGGCGCCTGGCTGCGCTGTCGGGAGGGCTTTGCCCGGTTTTCTACAATGCAGGCCAGTTTATCGGTACTTTCATGACCTCCATCGCACCCACGCTCCCCATCGTTCAGCCCGGTTCCTTCCTCACCTTGCACTACCGCCTGGCGGGCCCGTCGGGGGACGTGATCAACACCTTCACCGACAAGCCCGCCACGCTGTCGCTGGGTACCGGCGAGCTATCGCCCGCGGTGGAGCAGCGCCTGCTGGGCCTGGCCGAAGGCGCGCGCGCCACGTTCGAGCTGCCCGCGGGCGAAGCCTTTGGCGAGCGCAACGCCGACATGCAGCAGTGGGTGGCGAGGAAGCTGCTCAACCAGCTGGGCGACCCGGACGAAAAGTACAGCGTGGGCGATGTGGTGCAGTTCCCCACGCCCGACGGCCTGGGCAGCTACGCCGGGCTGGTGCAACAGGTGCGTGACGACGGCGCGGTGCTGTTTGACTTCAACCACCCGCTGGCAGGCCAGCCGGTGACGTTTGAAGTCCAGGTGATCGGCATTCTGTGATGAACGCCCCTCAGGAAATTCTGCTGGCCGAGCCGCGCGGCTTTTGCGCCGGGGTGGACCGCGCCATCGAGATCGTCGAGCGCGCGCTGCAAAAGTTTGGCGCCCCCATCTACGTGCGCCACGAGATCGTGCACAACACCTATGTGGTCAACGACCTCAAGGCCAAGGGCGCGATCTTTATCGAAGAGCTGTCGGACGTGCCGCCCGGCGCCACGCTGGTTTTCAGCGCCCACGGCGTGAGCCGCGCCGTGCAGCAAGAGGCCGTGGCCCGCGGCTTCAGCATCTTTGACGCCACCTGCCCGCTGGTGACCAAGGTGCACGTGGAAGTGGCCAAGCTCGCCAAAGAAGGCTACGAATTCATCATGATCGGCCACAAGGGCCACCCCGAGGTCGAGGGCACCATGGGCCAGCTCGACCACGGCATCCACCTGGTGGAAGACGTGGCCGACGTGGCCCGCGTGCAGCCCGTGCAGACCGAAAAGCTGGCCGTGGTCACGCAGACCACGCTGAGCGTGGACGACGCCGCCGAAATCTCGGCCGCCGTGCGCGCCCGGTTCCCGCAGGTGCGCGAGCCCAAGCAGCAGGACATCTGCTACGCCACGCAAAACCGGCAGGATGCCGTCAAGGTATTGAGCCCGCAGGTGGACGTGGTGATCGTGGTGGGCAGCCCCACCAGCTCCAACAGCAACCGCCTGCGCGAACTGGCCGCGCGTCTTGGCACGCAGGCCTACATGGTCGACAGCGCCGAAGAACTGCGCACCGAGTGGTTTGACGGCGCAGCGCGCGTGGGCCTGACGGCCGGTGCCTCGGCCCCCGAAATCCTGGTGCAGCAGGTCATCGACCGTATCAAGGCACTGGGGGCCGTGTCGGTGCGCACCATGGCGGGCATCGAGGAAACCATCAAGTTCCCCCTGCCCAAGGGCCTGAAGATCGACGCCGCGACGGGCTTGGAGATCAGCCAGCGTACGCCTGAAACGGGGCGCGGGGCGCACTGAGCCGCATCGACGCCAGTTGCGCAAAACGCCGTTCGGTCTGATCCCGGCAAAGCCCCGCGCGGCGTTCGAGCAGTGCTCGGCGTGAACGGTTTTATGGTTTGCGGCCCTGTGTGCGACTGCGCAGCGCCAGTGCCCAGAGAGCACAACTTCCCTCTGGGAACTCATGCCTTTTTGCTGTAAAAATAATAGCTATAAGTGCAATCAAATCAAGCGCTAGGGATGGTGTTCAAAACCCCGGTCAAGCCCGAATGGCGTTAGCGAGGCACGACAGGAACAATGGCGTCATGACCCAACAAGACCTCGGACTGAACCTGAGCACGCGGCGCACGCGCAAAGCGGTGTTTCTCGACGAGATGAACCTGGTGGTACCTTGGACGGAGTTGCTGTCGTTGATTGCGCCGCACGCACCTCGCGCCAAGACCGGGCGCCCGCCGTTTGAGCTGGTGACGATGCTGCGCATTCATTTCTTGCAACAGTGGTTTGGCCTGAGTGACCTGGCCATGGAAGAAGCCCTGTTCGAGACCTCGCTGTACCGCGAGTTTGCAGGCCTGTCCAGTGTCGAGCGCATCCCCGACCGGGTCAGCATCCTGCGCTTTCGCCACCTGCTCGAAGAACACCAACTTGCCCCGCAGATACTGGCCGTGGTCAACGCCACGCTTGCCGACAAAGGCTTGATGCTCAAACAAGGCACGGTGGTGGACGCCACCTTGATAGCCGCGCCCAGCTCGACGAAGAACCAGGACGGCGAGCGTGACCCCGAAATGCACCAGACCAAGAAAGGGAACCAGTGGCATTTTGGGATGAAGGCTCACATCGGCGTGGACGCCGACTCGGGCCTGGTTCATACCGTGGTCGGCACGGCCGCCAACGTCAATGACGTGACGCAGGCCAGTGCGTTGGTCCATGGCGAAGAAACGGATGTGTTTGCTGACGCTGGCTACCACGGCGTGGCCAAACGCGAAGAAGTCCAAGGCATCAAAGCCAACTGGCATGTGGCGATGCGTCCGGGCAAACGCCGCGCATTGGACAAGGACAGCCCCATGGGCGCGGTGCTCGACCAGCTTGAACACATCAAGGCCCGTATCCGCGCCAAAGTGGAACACCCGTTCCGTGTCATCAAGCGGCAATTCGGACACATGAAAGTGCGCTACCGCGGACTGGCCAAGAACACGGCGCAGTTGCACACGCTGTTTGCGCTCTCCAATCTGTGGATGGCACGGCGCCGGCTGTTGCAAGGGCTGCAGGCATGAGTGCGTCTGCACGTGACCAAAGGGCCTCCATCGGCCCGAAAACGGGCAGTGCCAATGCAGAAACTGCGTTGAATTCGCCGATTCTGGGTCGCCCTGTTTCATGTCGTGGCAAGCCCCCTGCTATCGGCTGGCGTCAATCGTGTTTTGAACACCATCCCTAGATGAAATCTAGATGTTTTTTTGATGGAAAACGTAGGCTTTTACAGGGCTTTGACCGGGCGCTCACTCAAGCGGAAGCAGTGGAGGTCTGCTGGGCGGCATTGTACTGCGAGGTCGATTGCTGTGACTGTTTGGAGTGGCACGTCGTAACGACCTGTCACGGAATAACTTCCGTTATTTTGATGTCGCACGCTCGTAGGGTGTTCTTGATAATTCTTGCCTATTCAAGTGAGTGCTTCGATCGTGGCAGTTTCAGAGAAGCCTTGATTCAATTTCATTGAGACACATTCCCGAATGTCGCAAGGATGGTATCCATCCAGGAAGAAGTACTGGCAAGTGCTCCTCCTTCACGTCGAGAATTATGTTGAAAGCGTTGTGTGGAAAAAATTACTGAATCGAGCAATGTTTTGTACAAATTACCAAACAGGTGTAACGATGCTGATAATGAGATTACCCCAAGTTAGCGCCGTGACAGGGCTGCCCAGATCAACACTCTACCTATACATGAGTAGAAATCAGTTTCCGAAACCGATTAAATTAGGGGTGCGGTCAGTAGGTTGGGTTAAGGCTGAGATTGATGACTGGTTAATGCGGCGGATGGAACTTAGGAAAGAATTGGCTTGATCCCAAATTTCGAGAGTAAGAAATTATTATTTTTCCCCTGACTGACTGGGGACTTCCTTAATTAAATGGCCGAAGTGCTACCGTGGATTGCGACGAAAAGCCTAGGTATTGGTAGTATATAGATAGTAGATGCATCCAAGACCAAGATACTCTTTGTAATCGAACAATTGGAAGGGTTGGCTGACACCAGCTTCCACTAAGAAAGACGTTATGAATCAAGAGCAATTCTCGATTAACAAAAACCATCGACTGTATTTTGGAAATAATTATTGTCAATTGCCGCTCCTAAGTGCCAACGAGCCAATGGTGGAGGAATATTTGGAGGCACTTCACCGAGTGATTAAATGCGCTTTAGAGCAGTACGGAAGAGTTTTCGCTTTTCGTGTAGACCTGCATTTGCCGTTGTCCCATGGCATTGAGTCTTGCACTATTGAAAACTCGGTTTTGTCTCGTTTTCTTCAGTCTTTGAAAGCAAAAATTGCGCATGGACGAATGATCGCGAAACTAAATGGAAATCAATTTCACGACACGAAGCTAAGATATTTTTGGGTGAGGGAGGTTGGAGTCCAGGGAAGGCCTCATTTCCACCTAGTCATCCTGCTTAATGGTCATGCCTATAACTGGCTCGGTAACTATCAGTCGCCCGCTGGGAACATGGCGAATCGGGTCTGGGAGGCTTGGGCAAGTGCGCTAGGAATGCACGTTGACGACGCCCGATCTCTGGTCCACTTCCCAGAAAACCCGTCCTACATCCTTCGGCGTACCGATCCAGACTCCTTCGCGGCTTTCTTCCGTCGTGCGAGCTATCTTTGCAAGGCGCGTACCAAGCAGTACGGGGCGGGTCATCATGGTTACGGTGCGAGCCGGCAGTAGTCAGGCCTGCTCACGGACACTTCTGCGGGATAGTGTGCAACTACCCTAACAAGTCTGGATGGCAGTCGCAGGCTGTGTTGGACCAATCGCATGATGACTCCAGAAACTTGTCAGCATGCTGAGCGCTCTGCACCCGCACAGTCATGTCCTCGAGACGTGTGCCGATTAGGGTCTAATCTCGCTGATTGTCATAGGCGCACCACCTCTCATGCCTAGGCTACATACAGCAGGTGTCGATGCGGTCAGTTGCTCTCTCGTGACAGCCGGACGGCATGGGGGACCGGGTAATTGAAGGGCCTCAATTTGGAACTGCTCCGGGCCGCCTGTTTGCGACCTCCTTGGACCTTGAGCGGATCCCAACCGTGTCAGCAGCGTCGACTGCGTTGCCCTGGTCCGCTACTCATCCAACGGAACGGGTGCCCACTATGAACGCAAAGGAAATTTGGGAAAGCACCTGGTTGATTGCAGCTTCGAGGTCAACAGTCAAAGATCGTCCCGGTTTTCCTGATACGTATGCGTTCACGACAAAGTCGACGGAAGCACACGTACCTCAAAGACGCTCTTGCGGATACGTCTTTGCTCCTTGCTGAAGCGCCCCTGGGCGATTCAGAGTGGGTGAAACCCTCGACATACAACGTCGCTGCTCACGCCACGCTTCGACGCGGAAACCGTGCTGTCTTTTGGGTCCCGGGCGTACGTTCACACTCGGGAAGGGGAGGCGCGGCGACGGCGACGAGGCATTCGAAAGAGATGCGGGATGCAGGGCCTTGGCCTGTAGTTTCGATAGGTCGCCTGTTGCTCCAATTGAGAGACATCGTCCAGATTGCCTCGAAACACGGCTGCAAGGGGGCTTTCCTGAGTTCGAATAGCAACCACCGCCTTCGATTCGCGAAGCTCTACAGTAAGCTCTGACCCAATCGCTATTTGTCCACTGCCCAGTATGAAAACATTGGATGTCCGCTTGTTCGTGGAAGAAGTTCTCCAGTCGCTCAAGCAACCTTACACAGAACACGTAATTGAAGACGTGTTCTGTTCCATTGAGCGGAGGCCTGACTGGCTCAACGAGTACGAAAGCCTTTGCGCACGACTAGGCAAGGGCACGGTCAACACATCTGGCGGCCGTTGGATTGCAATAGCGCTAGGGAAGCATGGCGAAAAGCAGGTCGTAAGCAAAAGGTGCTCAATTCTTGGCTCCTACTCGCTTCTCGACGCTGACGCCAAACTCATGTCGACAAAACCGAAGGAGGCGGAAGCTCTGCAGATCATGGCTGACTACTATTTCGCCAACAAAGATCGGTTGCCTGCAGACATCCGTCTGTACAGGGATCAAATTGTTGAACTCATCATGGCAGGTGTCCCGCCAGAGGATGCTTTTCGCGTTTTCTCTGGGGATGGCGTTTAGTCAGTTCAAACGCTCGACCGTGGAAAGCTCCGATAGCATGCCCAGCTGCGTTTCGCTGCTCTTTAGGTTTCGTAACACTGGTAGAAATCGATGAGCCGCGCTGTTGCTAACGACGCGGTGATCACGCAGAAGCGCTTTGTCGTATTGGGGCCTGAGTCGCCTTAAGCGTAGCGATACCCACGTGACAGAGTTAATGAGCCGGTTTACGCCTCTGGATGCCTCTCCGTCAAGGGGCGCCTGCAGTCCCGCCTGACTCCTACAGCGTTGCTGATCACCTAAGCAACCAAGTCTTCCTCCGCTACCACATGGGACGTTTGCTTCCTCTTCTAGCGAGCGTTCTAACGCGATGGCTTGATGGGATCGAACTAGCTGACGCCTCCGGAGACATGAGCGCATGTGCTGGCCAAAGCTGGGATATCGCAAGGCCTGACTGTTTCATGGCGATATCCCGGCATTGTTGATACATGACGGAAACGGCCATCCCACCCGCGGGTCTTTCCAATACCCACTGCCACCTAAAGTGTTTGCCGTACGGCTGTCTAGGCTCCTGCCGTCTGCGCGACCCGGTCCTTCGCTCTTGACAGCCAACCTGCAAACGTTGGCGCATCTCTTGAACTAGTCTTCCACTGAAAGCGAAAGGCTAGTTTGGGCTTAATGCTGCCCTGACAGTTCCGGCGGCCAGTTGACCGTCACGGTAAGTTCAGGTCCTCAATGTTGCGGTCTGCTCAAGCACCCCGTACCCCACTGCACGCGCACTGCATGCGACACATTACGTCGCAGCCACCCGGATGATGGATCTCATCGATAAGGAGAGACCACCATCATGGCAAAACGCAGAGCGGCAATCTCATACCACCCTGGCAGCGTTGAACCGATCATTCGCCTCTGGCTGCTTCGCGTTCTAGTTCCACTGGGGGGATACCGCCAGTTCGTGCACCAACACGGGTTCAACAACGACACCCTCGCCGAAGTTATCGGGCTCGGTCACTGGATCGATCCCGAATCACGCGATTTCGACCAGAAGGCCGTCCAAGCCGAACTGCGCCAGTTGCACCAAAAGGCGGAGAGGCAGTGGTACGGGGAGCGCCAATCAACTTTCCTGAACCACAACATCGATCAGCTGTCCAGCCTGGTGGGGTTGAGCACGATCGACTGCAAGGTGTTGGAGTTCACGGTGTCCATTCATAACGAGCGTCTCCTGGATGACGCCTCTGAATGGCTGGGCGATCTGTCGTCCGTCAAGATCATTCATGCCCTGTCCGTCATTCTTAACCTGCCCGAGGCAGACATTCGTTCCTCGCTGAGTGCCACAGGCATCCTTGCTAGGTCGGGGCTGGTCATGATGGACCGAAGGGGACGTGGCGCACTTCGCTACAAGCTGGACCTTCTTTCTGAAGGGTTTGCTGACCTGATGGCTGCCTCCAAAGCCGACCCTATCAGTCTGCTGCGCGGCACCGTGTCTGCAGCAGGCCCTGCTCAACTGAGCTTGGCCGACTACAGCCACATCCAGTCCTCCTTGGAGATTCTGTGTCCCTATCTGCGCAATGCCATGGCCACTGGTCGGCGTGGCGTGAACATCTTCCTGCACGGTGCACCGGGAACAGGCAAGAGCCAGCTGGCGCGAGCCTTGGCCAAGGAGATGGGGTATGAGCTGTTCGAAGTCGCCAGCGAAGACGCAGATGGCGACCCAATCAATGGAGAGCATCGTCTGCGGGCCTTTCGTGCAGCCCAGAGCTTCTTCTCGCAACAGCAGGCAATGATCGCTTTTGACGAGGTCGAGGATGTTTTCAACGATGGAAACAGCTTCTTCGGCAGCAAGAGCACCGCCCAGCTGCGCAAGGCTTGGATCAACCGGATGCTGGAAGAGAACCCGGTGCCCACACTGTGGATGTCCAACTCCATGCGAGGTCTCGATCCCGCCTTCATTCGCCGGTTTGACATGGTGTTTGAGTTGCCCATTCCACCCAAGACGCAGCGCGAGCGGATTCTGCAAAGCAGCTGCGGTGAGCTTCTTGATACCAACCAAATTTCGCGCATCGCAGAGGCCGAAGCCCTTGCTCCTGCGGTGGTCGCAAAGGCGAGTTCAGTCATCCGCTTGATCCGGGACGACCTTGGCCCTCAAAAGACGGCAGCTGCCTTGGAGCGCTTGATCTCCAGCACCATGGAAGCCCAGGGGCACGGACCCCTTCTCTCGCACGATGCCAACAGGTTGCCGGAGGTTTACGACCCAGGGTTTATCCATGCCGATGTGGATCTGGCCGCCGTAGCAGCAGGCCTCGTCGCTGTGCGCTCCGGCAGGCTTTGCCTGTACGGGCCGCCCGGTACCGGAAAAACTGCCTACGGTCGCTGGCTCGCTCAGCAGCTCGGCGTTCCCCTGCTCGTCAAACGCGCTTCCGATCTGAAATCCAAGTGGCTGGGTGAGAGCGAAAAGAACATCGCCAAAGCCTTCCGCGAAGCGCAAAACGATGGGGCGGTGCTCTTGATCGATGAGGTAGACAGCTTTCTGCAGGACAGGCGAGGTGCCCAGCACAACTGGGAAGTGAGCGAGGTCAATGAAATGCTGACCCAGATGGAATCCTTCTCGGGGGTTTTTGTGGCCTCGACCAACCTGATGGAAGGGTTGGACCAGGCCGCGCTGCGCCGGTTTGATCTCAAAGTGAAGTTCGAATTTCTGCGCCCCGACCAAGCGTGGCAGTTGCTATCGCGTCACTGCGAAGGACTCGGATTGCACCAACCGCTGCCGGAGGAGCAAGCCAGGATTTCACGACTGGTTTCGCTGACGCCGGGAGATTTTGCAGCCGTGGTGCGTCAGCACCGATTCCGGCCCATCACTTCTGCTGCCACCCTCATGTCGGCCCTCGAAGCCGAATGCGCGGTGAAACATGGCACGCATCGCGCCATTGGGTTTTTGTGAGCCCAAACCCATGGGAGAATTTCTTTCAAACAAGAGGGGGTCGGCCTTGCGTGTGCTTTCCAAATCTAAGCTGCTGGCGTTTCGGCAGTGCCCCAAGCGGCTGTGGCTGGAGGTCCATCGTCCGGACCTACGAGAAGACTCTTCCGCCACCCAGGCCAGCTTCACGGTCGGTCATCAGGTTGGCGACATTGCCAGGCAGGTCTATGACCCCAAGGGCAAAGGCGCGCTGATCGATTTCAAAGTAGGGGACTTCGAGGCAGCCTTTGCTCGGACGCAGGCGCTTCTGCAAGCGAACCAGCCGATCTTCGAGGCTGGATTCCGTGCCGAAGGTGCCCTGGCTTTTGCCGACGTGATGCTGCCGGTCAAGCGCGGCGGCAAACGGGCTTGGCGGATGGTGGAGGTGAAGTCATCCACCTCCGTCAAGGACTACCACCGGGACGATGCTGCCGTCCAAGCCCTTCTGGCTCGCTCCTCCGGGGTGCCCCTGGCTGGGATTGCGCTGGCCCATATCGACAGTTCATGGGTCTATACAGGCGGTGGTGACTACAGCGGGCTTTTGGTCGAGAACGATCTGACCGATGAAGCGTTTTCACGCGGAACGGAGGTTCGCAGCTGGATCGAAGAGTCCCACGGGATCGTTGCCAAGAAGAAGGAGCCTCGCGTCTCAACGGGCGAACAGTGCAGCGCTCCCTATGAATGTGGTTTCTTCTCTTATTGCCAAGGCCAGGAGCCTCAAGCAGAGCAACCTCTGCATTGGCTGCCCGGGGCACAGAGCAAGGGGCTGAAAGCACATGTCGAGGCCCATGGAGTGTGCGAACTGCGCGATGTGCCGGATGCGCTGCTCAATGACAAGCAAAGGCGTGTGAAGGCGGCCACGCTCTCGGGAAAGACGTACTTTGATCAGAAGAGTGCGTTGCAAGAACTGGCCCAGTACAAGCTGCCCGCGTTTTTCATGGACTTTGAGACCATCCAGTTCGCCGTACCAATCTGGAAAGGCACGCGCCCCTACCAGCAGATCCCGTTTCAGTTCAGCGTGCATCGCCTAGCGCGTACCGGGAAGCTCGAACAGCAGGCCTTTCTTGATCTATCGGGCGGTGACCCCTCAAAAGCCTTTGCTGAAGCATTGATCAGTGCGTGCGGTGAGCGTGGTCCCATCTTTGTCTACAACGCTGGCTTTGAGACGGCCAGGATCCGCGATCTGGCGCAGCGTTTTCCACGCCTGTCTGAAGCCCTCTTGGTATTGAACGAGCGTGTCGTGGATCTGCTGCCTGTGGCGCGTGATCACTACTACCACCCAAGCCAGCAAGGGAGTTGGAGCATCAAGGCGGTACTCCCAGCGCTGTGCCCAGACTTGAACTACGGTGACCTTGTCGGCGTCCAGGATGGAGGCATGGCCATGGAGGCATTTCTAGAGGCGATTTCGCCGCAAACCTCGGCGGCACGCAAGGCTGAGATTGAGCACCAACTTCTGGCTTACTGCGCGCTCGACACCTACGCCATGGTTCGCCTGTGGGCCGCGTTCTCCGACTCGTCTTTGAAGATCTGAAATGGCGAAACGATCCGACACCCTCGAAACGGTCAAGCTTGCCGTCGAACTCCTGCGGCGCATTCCGCGTGGCCGCAAGGTCACGGCCAGTGAACTGCACCAGCAACTCAAGCATGCGGGTATGGAGCGAGAACTGCGCACCATCCAACGGCAGCTGGAAATGCTCAGCGAGCACTTTGAGATCGAGCGCGACGACAGCAGCAAGCCCTATGGCTATCGATGGCTGGAGCAGGCCAAAGCATTGGCCGTACCCAACCTCACGCCGCAGGAGTCCCTGTTACTCAAGTTGGCAGAGGAGCACCTCAAGAACTTGTTGCCGCCCCGGCTGATGAAGTCCATGGATGCGTTTTTCAGTCAAGCAAGACGCAATCTGAGCCAGGAAAGCAGCGCCCGCCTGGAGCGCGAGTGGCCAGGAAAAGTGCGCGTGGTGGCGACGAGCCAGCCGTTGCTACCGCCCAAGATTGTTCCTGGTGTGTTTGAGGCCGTGAGCGAAGCGCTGTACAGCAATCACTGGCTGCACATCGAATACAAGAACGCAGGCGGCAAACGCACTAGCGCGGACGTGATGCCGCTGGGCCTGGTGCAACAGGGATCGCGGCTGTATCTCGTTTGCCGTTTCCACGGCTTTGACAACGAACGCAACCTGGCACTGCATCGCATCGCTGCGGCCGAAGTTTCCACACTCACCTTCGAGCGGCCCAAGACGTTTGACCTCAAGCGCTATGACGATGACGGGCGTTTTGGGTTCGGCGAGGGCGAAAAGGTGCGTCTAGCCTTCCGCATTGAACGCAGTGCGGGGTTGCACCTCATGGAGTCTCCGTTGTCCGCTGATCAACAAGTGGTCGAGCGCAAGGACGGACAACTCGAAATCACTGCCACGGTCATCGATAGCTCGATGCTGGAGTGGTGGCTGCGAGGTTTTGGTGAGGCAGTGACCGAAGTACGAAAGATGCCTATGAATATCAATGCGAAGTAAAACGATGAGATCTCATCGCGTGAAAGTTGTATGTTTCGGGCAGCATGAATATCGGCAGGAGCCTCGGTGAGCAGTATTGGATGGATCGACTTTTCTTCGACGGACCGCAAGCGCGTGCATGAAGTCCTCGCGCTTATGAAAGAACCGGGCACGCTGGATGAACTGGGCTTTGGACAACTGCGCGATGCATACGCTGATACGCTCTTTCCCGGCTTCTCCACGATTCAAACGCGCGCACGGTATTTCCTCGCCGTGCCGAAGATCATGCGGGATTGGGCGGATTGGCCGGACGCCAAGCGCCGCCGCCAACCACTCGATGAATATCTGAAGATCGCGGAGAACGAGTTCGCCAGGATGCTTAAGACTAACCACGATGCGGCGGGCCTGCCGCCTGAAGGCGTGATCGGTCACACCGTAGTTGAGCAGGGAGGCGTCGCACGGCGTCCGTCTTCGACCTACTGGAACGGTCTGCGCGTGTTTGAAATCGTACGCACGCAAAGCTCGCTCGCGGAGTTCTGTCGCTATTGGCGTCGTGGCGGCAAGGTTCAGCAAGTCGTAAGCTCCGATGAAGGCAGCGACGACACCGGGGAACGCTTCGAGGCTATCGTGCGTCGGCCGCCCGGAGCGCAAGGCGACTGGCCTGCCGGTCTCACTTTGAAGCTGGACGTGGCCGAAGCGCGTTTCCTGCGGGAGCGCTTCACTACGGCGCAGGCCCTTGACGACACGGTTTGCGCCCAGTTGCTTTCCAACAACTTGGCCGGGCGGGCACTGAGTGGTGGCCACACCAGCTTTGCCGCGTTCAGCGCATGGGCCGCCAGCCAGCTCGCGCTCAGCCAGCCATGCCGCGACAACATCGCGGCGGCGCAGCGCTTCAGCCTCGCAGTCGAGGGCGCACATATCGTTTTCAACCGGCTGATTGCCGAAGGCATCGACGATGGCGATTTGCGTGCCCGCTGCAATGAGCGCTACGCCGATTGGCGCGCGACAACCAAACTAGCCGGCATCTTCCATCCAGGTGCGGATCTCGAGTGGCTGCGCGTTGCCGACGCGAGTGAAGCCCGCGTCAAGCAGCGGACCATCGAGTTCCTCGAGCAATGGAATGCGCTGAATCAAGCTCACGCGCCGAAACAGTCCGGTCTCGATGCACTTGTGCGTACCCAGGCCGTCGGGAACAAACCCGAGCGCTCCCTGTTGATAAAGCTGCCGCGCGAGCGTGCCGACTGGTACGGCATGGGTGCGCTCGACTATCGCTGGCAGACGGTGCGGCGCATGTTGGAAGATATTGTCGAGGTGCTGCCTTGCTGAAGCTAGAAAGTGACCGTCTCGACTACGGCACTCAATTGCGCGCGCCGTCGGGCTATGCCTTGCACTCAGCACTAGCGACCACCTTCTCTCTCGATCTCGAAACGCTCGCGGCCGCTTCGCTCGCCCTCACGCTGGACCAGACGTTGGAAGAAGAGGAGGAAGGTGAACTGTCGGGCGAGCGTGTTGCGTTGCTCGAATCCATCGATCAGCTTCACAAGCGGCTGATGGTGTTCTACCAGCGCGGCAACATCAAGGTGCCAGGTAAGTTCAATCGCCTTTTCGCCTTACTGGAGCCGCTGCTCGTGCCAGTCGTGGCACTCGAAGGTGCTGACGGGGCCTTCGCGTCGTTCCATCCGAAAGTATGGCTGCTGCGTTTCACCGCGCTGGATGAGGATGCTGCGGATCGCTGGCGCTTGCTGGTCTTGTCGCGCAACCTCACGTTCGATCGCAGCTGGGATCTCGCCGTGTCGATCGATGGCGAAACGGCGCGTCGCGGCAACGGCGATCCGCGCCTCCTCGTATTCCTGCGTTCGCTGGCGCAGGACCCGCGCCATGCTGCCGAGATCGAAGCCTGGTGTGATGCCCTCAGACATGTCGCCTGGACGGCGCCCGATCAGTTCGACCCGGCGTTCGAGGTGCTTCCAGGCTTTCAGGGTCACGAGAAGACCGCTGGCGTGCCGCTGGACCTGCCGGCCAAGTTAGACGATCTGCTAGTCATGTCCCCGTTCCTTGACGCTGACGGACAAAGCATGCTCGCTGACCTGGCCAGCCGCACGCGCGCCAACGCCATACGCACGCTCATCAGCCGGGGTGACACGCTCGACAAGATTGGCAGCAACGCGCTGAGCAACTGGAATTGCTTGTCGCTCTCGGATCGAGTAGTCGACGGCGAGGAGCGGCACGAAAGCCGCGCGGCGGAACAACAGAATCTTCATGCCAAGCTCATCGTCGCGAAACACGGCGCGCAGGCCATCTGGCATATCGGTTCGGCCAATATGACGAACGCCGCGTTCGGGCAGCCGGGCAAGCTGGCGTCTCCCCGCAATCGAGAACTGATGCTGCGACTCACGGGCAGGAATGGCAAGCTCGGTCCCAGCGCCTTGCTGGAAACATGGAAGACGTCGAACGTTTTCCATAAACACGAGTTTCGCGATGCCGGGCCGGTCAGCCCAGAGGAAGACAGCGCAATGCGCCGTGCCGTGCATGCCCTCAGTTCCGCCGGGTGGCTGCTCCATGTGAATGAGGTCCCGGGCAAGCCGGGCCGGTTCGACCTCCGGCTTGACACTACGCCGGACGTTTCGGCCATTCGATTGCCTGCGGGCTTTGAGGCCACCGTGCGCCTGCTCTGCCGCGACGATCCGCGCGCGCTGGACGTCTCGATGGCGTGGACCGACGTCAGCCTGACGGATATCAGCGCCTTCCTGTCGGCCGAGATCGTTTCGCCGAAAGAGGTGCGCAAGCGATTCGTCGTGCAGGCAGTGTTGTCCGTCGACATGCTCGAGCGGCGCAAGGCTGCGCTGTTCCGGGATATCGTCGGCGACAGCAGAAAGCTCCTGCGTTACCTCGCATTGATTCTGGACCTGGATCCGTCGCGCACCGACTGGTCGCGCGCCGACGGTAACGGGCGAAGCGCAGACGTATTCGGGCTCGACGACAAGGGCGCGCTCTATGAGCAACTCCTGCGCGCGGCCTCGAGAGCGCCAGGCCGGATGAACCGTGCCATCGATATCTACCGGCGCATTCGCGCCGAGGTAGAGACCTTACCTGAAGGGCTAGACCCGCTCTTCGAAGGCTTTGCCGCCTACCACCGCGAACGAAACGCATGAAGCATGAAGCACAACAGCGCCTTCAGAACGCGCTTGATGACTTGAAGGATTTTCAGCGCGCAACCGTCACGGACGCGTGCATGCGTCTCGAGGGCCCGAACGGGCTGCACGGCCGGCTGCTGGTCGGCGATGAGGTCGGGCTCGGCAAGACACTGGTGGCGCGCGGAGTCGTGGCTTCGCTCTTGAAGCGCCGCCTGGAATGCGGTCGCGCGGCGCAGCCTCTCAGAGTGGTCTACATCTGCTCGAACCAGGCACTCGCGCAAGAGAACGCTGGCAAGCTTGCCGTCTTCACCGGCAGTGATCAGGAGCGGTGGGTCAGTTCGCTGCAATTCAGCCGTCTCGCGGAACTCGGTCTGCACCAGGATGACCCAAAACCCGGCGTTCTGATGGAATCGTGCTCTCTCACGCCAGCGACCTCGTTTTCGCTGACCCGGGGTGGTGGGAATGCGCTGGAGCGCTATATCCTCTGGCGTGCCGTGAAGGAGGCCCGCCAGATCCAAGACACCGAGCAACTGGAAGAATTCTTTTGCAACGGCGTGAAGGGCGCATGGGAGGACGCCAGGCGGTCCTGCGAGAGCCGGGAACTCGAGCCCCAGGCGCGTGCTGAGTTCATCGGACGTCTCAAGGAGCGGCCGAGGCTCGACGAGTCTGCGCGAAGCGCGGCGAAAGCGTTGCAACTGAATCTGCATTCGTACGCCACGCTGATCCAGAGCCTTTCCGAAGCGGGCGCGGAATATGTCAGGGCGACCAAACACGGCACGCATCTGGCAACCTGCGTGCGCGGAGGAATCCGGCAGATGTTCGTCGAGGCCTGCGCGCGCAATCTGAAGGCGGATATCTTCATCCTCGATGAATTCCAGCGGTTCTCGGCATTGCTGCATGCCGGCTCCGTCACGCCGGACACGGCTGCCGGCGAGGACGCCGTCTCGGAGGAGCAGATCATCGCGCGGCGGGTACTGCATGAAGGCACCGGCTACGCGACGCTGCTGCTGTCGGCGACGCCGTTCAAGGCGCTGACGCATCTTGACGACGACGGGGAAGGCCAGGCGCACGAGAAGCAGCTCAACGATCTGCTCGGCTACCTGTGTCGGGACGACGAGATCGTGCTCGGTCGTTACGCGAAGGCGCGCGATGCCCTGCTGCGTCAATTGCTGACGCTGCCAGCCGCACCGCTTATGCCGGGCACGCTCAGCACAGCTGAGCGCGACCGCGTCGAGGATGCGCTGCGTCCTTACATCTGCCGCTCTGAGCGGGGCGCAATCGAGCCGGACATCGAGAGGGTCTTCATGACCGCGCGGGCGGACGACCTGGGCGCTTCCCTCAGAACGTCAGAGATCGATGGATTCGTCGCGCTCGACCGGCTTGCTCAGGCGCTCAAGTCGGTTAGCCGTGGTCACGCCGTGAGCGATGTCATGCAGTTCCACAAGGCCGCGCCTTGGAGTCTGTCTTTCCTGAGCGGCTACCAGCTCCGCGAGACGCTGCGGCTGCATGCCAAGGAGACCCCGGTCAGGAAGGCACTGAAGGAAGCCGGCGCGGGCTGGATTCCGCACCGGCGCTTCCGGGACTACAGTCTGAATATGACGCATGAGGCGCCGAGTGGGCGCTTCGCGCAAGTATTGCGTGCGACCGCACCCGAAGGCTCCGAACGACTGCTCTGGGTGCCGCCGAGCCTGCCCAACTATGCTAGCTGCGGTCCCTTCAAAGACAAGGAAGGCTTCAGCAAGTCACTGCTGTTTTCATCGCTCGTACTGGCTCCGCGTGCGTTGAGCAGCTATGTTTCGTACGAGTGCGAACGGCGTTTGCTGGGCACAGGGCGCAAGCGTCACGATTATCTGGACAACCGCGACGCGTACAAAGGAACCTTGCTGTTCGATGGTGTCAAGATCGGTCCGGCCTGGGGGCTGATTTATCCGTCGACGCGTCTGGCGGCCATGCCGATAGGTCATTCCGGAGCCTCGCTCGAGGAAGTCAGGCAGCGTGTGCGCGACGAACTTGGCGCGGATTTCCGCCTGCTGTGCAAGCGTTATGGGCACGGCACGCAGCGATACAGCGCACGCTGGTACGCGCTCGCGCCATTCCTGCTCGACAGGATTGACGAGGGCGGCGATGCCAGGCTGGCAAGCGCGACGCGCTGGGCGGACGCATTCATGCGATTTTCGGTGGCCAGTCAGGCGCGAAAGACGCACGCACAGCGCGTCCTGGAAGCGCTTGCCCGCGCTGATCACGGACTCGGCGAGCCGCCTGCTGACCTGCTTGGCTGGCTCGTGGATCTTGCGATCGCCGGGCCGGCGGTGTGCATGCGGCGCACGCTTGCTACGGTTTGGGAAGGCGGCGCGGCCGACAACAGCGACGAGAAACGACTGGCGCACGCGACGGACTGCGCATCGTCGTTCATCGACAAGATGAACCGCATGGAATCGCAGCGTGTGCTGCGAGCCGTGTTGCCGGGGGCCAAGCCCTGGGTTGCCGTCTCATCGTATGCCGCCATGGGCAATTTGCAGGCTGTCTTCGACGAGTTCCTGCATTTGCTCAAATCTGTTCATCGCGGTATGGATGAGTCCGTCGGGGCGTTTCATATCGCCATTGCGCCGGGGGCGGTGACGATCACGTCGCAGACCGCGCTTCCGCCACTCAAAGGCCAGGTGAAGGAGCATGATTTCACATTCCACTGCCACTACGCCGTGCCTTTCGGTAATCAGAGCAGTACCGAGGAAGAAGGCATCAAGCGGATCTCCAACGTGCGAGCATCCTTCAATTCGCCGTTCTGGCCATTCATGCTCAATTCGACGTCTATTGGTCAGGAGGGGCTCGATTTCCACTGGTATTGCCGGCGCGTCGTGCACTGGAGCCTGCCAGCCAATCCAATCGATCTCGAGCAGCGTGAAGGGCGCATCAACCGCTACAAATCGCTCGTGGTGCGCCAGCGTGTCGCGCAGGCATATGGCGAAGCCTTGAATTTGCCCGCACCCTCGCAGTCACGCGATATGTGGACGCGTCTTTTCGATCTGGCCGGCAAGGACGAGCGCCGCACGGATCTTGTGCCGTACTGGTACGTCCCGCGGGGCTCCGCTTGCCTTGAGCGGATCGTGCCGCTGGCCCCGTTCAGCAGCGAAATTGACCGGCTTGACGAGATTCTGCGCATTCTCTCCCTCTATCGATTGTCTTTCGGCCAGCCGAGACAACAGGAGCTCATCGAGAACTTGCTTCGACGGGATTACAAGGACGCCGATCTGCGATTGATCCGCGATGCGCTTCTAGTCGATCTCGCACCGATCAACCGTGTTCTCAAAGCGGCAGGCGATTACAGCGCAGGCGCGGCTTGAGGAAACGAGCCAGAAGTTTCCAGAAACAACCGTTAAGAAGGCGCTGTGCTGTTCTTCCCTGGCTGGGTCTCACGCCCCGACAGACTGGCACCGGAGGGAAGACCCGGCAGTTGGGGATCCCCAAACGTGGCGAACCTTAGGTGAGGACTCTATTGATGCACGGCGCTCGGGCCGTCATTGCCAGAAGCCAGCGAAGCGGCTGGATCGAGCGGTTGCTGCTGCGCCGCCCGTACAGCGTGGTGGGCGCAGCGCTGGTAAAAAAATTGGCCCGAACTGTCTTGGTATTCATGGTCAAAGGTAAGGCCTTCGACCAGTTCAGATGGAATCCGGTTGGCCTCGTCGCAGCATGAGACCACCACGACGAACCGAAGACACTAAACGCGAAAAAACCGTCTTGAAGGAGAGCACGCAGGAAGCGATGTGATGGGTCAACAGGTCAAACCGGGGTGGGGACAATCTGATAGGGATCAAGGACACAAAGCTCGATGTGCAGACAGTAGTCTCAGCGCTAATGCCATCAGGGCCAGCAGGACGAACACCTTGCACCGACAGGCCGTATGTACGACAAACTTTTCAGACCTTCACGTCGCCGAAGCTTGCTTTCTGGAGACGTCCATATGAGAGTGTCCCCGTGCGGTCGGTTCAGTGCTTTACCTTGGCAGTCCTGAGGAACTCTATACCCGTTCGCTTGACCAAGTCCTGATAATTGATCGGCGGTCCCGCCGCTTCCCCTTCACGGTTAGCCTGCCAATGCGCCCAGGCCCGCTGGGTCGTGGCGTCGTACACCAGCTTGTAAAGGTGCGTCGGCACGCGCACCCCGTTGTCCCCAATCCGCGGGCTGCTTTCGGTAAACACGGGACCCGTGA
>Ga0210244_100312_pt1 | contig 45096 bp, 26 predicted proteins | sample ChrtobMetaP3_0mM_FD_155473 | JGI IMG/M metagenome (GOLD analysis project Ga0210244, IMG submission 155473) | Chrysochromulina tobin associated microbial communities from unialgal haptophyte culture, Seattle, Washington, United States - P3_0mM | ecosystem: Host-associated > Algae > Haptophytes >...
GGGTTGGGGTCTGGGGGTTTGGGGTTGGGGTTAGGGTAGAGATTGAGAGGCTCTTCTCGGTGGCCCTCAACCTCTCGCGGCACGGGCCGGGCGTCGGCGATAGGTTTGGGGGGTCTCTCAGCATGGAAGCATGGAGCATGGTAGAGCATGGTGGTTGAGCCGACCCAGTTCCCAGTTCGGTTCGGTTTGGCGGCGACACGGCAGGGACCCTACATGAGTACATGTACGGTGCCGTGCACGAGGCGGGCCGTGACACGCAGGCCAAGGTTGCAAGGAGGCCAAGGAATTGGATTCCTCAAAAGGTCGACGCCCGAATCCTGTGTATGTGCCCCACGTCCGCATATTCCGAGATCGTGTCATCGTGACTCGGGCTTGCGATTGTCGGGTTGTCTCATGTCTGTTGACTCTGTGAGTCAGGCGACGCGCTGCGCGCTGGCTGTGACTGTGTGGGGTGCGGGCTCCGCGAAGTGCTGTCATCGCTTGGTGTCTCGCCACACGGCGCGGCGCGGGACCATGCATGTCGCCACCGGTCGCGGGGTCCCGGGAGGCCCGGCGCCCGTGCGTCGGGCATACGGAGGCTAGGAGGGTGGGGGTAGTGACACCGTCGGGGCGCCCAGCGGTGCCGGGTTCTGCCCTCCCGATCGCAGATTGGATTTGACTTGCTTTACATTAATTTGTCTTCACATATTTCTTAAACGCAGTGCCGTACCGGTAGCACCGGCTGTCGCGTCTGTCGTGTTAACGTTCACACTCTTTCCATGTCTTTCTTTTTGAGCCCACAAGTGAGTTGAACAGAAATGTTGGCGAAGGTGCGAGTCAGCCTCTTCCTGTTGCTTCTCGGCACCGTCGCGGCGCGGCGACTGGGCCGGCTGATACGCACGTGGTCAAGGCGATCAGGTTTGCCGCATATGCTCTTGGAGCATCCGATCGCAGCTGATAGAACCTTTGACGGCCATCCAGTGCCGGCGGAGGCATTCCTCATGCACCCACATAATGACCTTGGCCACCGCTATTGGGCCGCTGCGCTCGTAGCAGGCGATACCGTCGTGGACGCTACGCTTGGCAATGGCCACGACGCCACTTTTCTCGCAAGCGCTCTGGGGCGCGTCGGAGGCGGTACCTTGATCTGCCTCGATGTGCAGCACTTGGCGATTGAGAGGGCACAAGCGCGGATGCGGGAGCACCTCGAGTCTGAAGGCTGGAAGTTGGTGGTTGCCGAAGGCGAAGGGAACGCGTGTGAGTCGTCTGGGGGCAGCAGCAGCTACCCTGCGTGGGACGCTTACCACGCGAGCAGCAGCAGCAACCTCGCTGTGCGGTGGCAGCGCGGATGCCATGCCCAGCTGCTCGATGCGATGAGCGGGCGATGCGCGAGGTTGGTCGTGTTCAACTTGGGCTACCTGCCCGGTGGAGATAAGGCCATCGTCACCACGACAGCGACCACGATTCCTGCGCTTGAGGCGGCGCAGCGTGTGGTCACTGTCGGCGGAGCCGTGAGCGTCACGCTGTACCCAGGCCACACTGAGGGCATGGAGGAGGAAGCAGTGGTGCTGGAGCACGCGGCGGCGCTGCCGCAGGGACAATGGTCTGTGTACCATGCCCAGTGGCTGAACCAACGTAACAAGCGCACCGGTAGGCGCGCCCCTAGCCTCGTGTTGATGCAATATTTGCATGAGTGAGTGTTCCACATGGAGTTCCAACCTTGACGCGGTCGGACCGCGCCCCCCCCGACTCGACCGGCGCGAGCGCGCCGATACATTCGCATCATGATGCATGATCATCGCATCGCAGTTCGCAGTGCACATGCCGCCGTGCCAACTGCCGTGCCGAGAGGACCTCGAGCGAGAAGACGCTTCTCGTTCGTGGATCGGATCGGATGGCGATTCGCTTGCGTTCTCCGCTTCGCTCCCGCCGACCCGCCCCGGGGCGCGCTGGGGCCGCTGCGACCTGCGAATGCCGTGCCTGCGTAATCGGCGACCGACGTACTAACGCGTCGAAAGCCAGGGCGTAGGGGCTACGGGGCGACTGTCGACTCGCATCCTGCACAACCGATAACAGAAAAAGTATAACGAAAACGAAAAGCAGTCAGCCTCGAAGTAAGCCAGCGTCTTGAGTCTACGCGAACCGACGCGGCGGAAACGACACCGAACCCCCGAACGCTCAACGCTCAAAGTTTCGCACGCGTCTTCCGGTGACCGGTCTCGCGTAATAAGGGATTCGGAGACGATTGAAGGAGAACGGGGAATGTAGTTATTTACGGAATGCCGCGGGAGCTCGCCATGGCGCGTGTAACGTGTAACGCGTCGTTGCCGCCCGTTGCGGCTTGCGCTTACGACGGTATAGGTATTAGGTTATACGGTATACCGCCGACGGCGACCCGGGCGTCACGTCGTTCGCACGCACAGTCGCACACAGGCTCGCGCCTTTCAGACCGGCCGCGCGCCCGCACACGCGGCACAAGCACCGTGAATGAAACCGGCGCAACTAAGACCGGACGCACATACGGCCCAACCCACATATACGGCCCAACATGCACGATCGCATCGTGTGTCCCACGTTGCACGCACTGATCACGAGAACACATCCTCCAAATCACTATTGCACGTCAACCGCACAGACGCCACGCCGCTCTTCGCGCGCATGGGTCTGAGATGCCCGTGCACCAACAGGGCAGGCCACCATGGCAGCTCGTCTTACCGCCGCCTCCCTCATTGCTTCTTTGCCGGCGGCGGCTAGCCTTTTTTCCTTGGCGACTCCTTCCTCGTAGCCGAGTCCTTGGCCTTCACGATGGCACCGGACTTCGGCGCAGGTAAGTCCTTGGCCTTCGACACCAGCGCCGCACCAGCCTGCACTGCGTTGTGCTCGCGCCAGTTGAGCGTCTCGATGGTCGGCTGCTCCAGCTTCGACCTCTTGATCGCTCTCTCGAGTTCATTCAGCTCGATCGACCCGCTGCCGTCGAGGTCGAGGGACTGGAAGACGGCACTCAGGTGGTTTGCGGGCACGTCCTTGAGGCCAAACTGCTCCATGCCGGTGGTGAACTCGACGGCATCGATCGCGCCGCTGCCATCGGCGTCGATCTGATGGAAGAGGTCGATGATGCGCGCGTGACGATCCTCGATCGCCTGGCGTAGCTGTGTGGGGATCGAGTCCGCGTCCGGCCCAGACTCGAAGACAAAACCGCGGAAGATCTGATGATCCTGTCGCTTGACCTTGCCCGTGCGCAGCATGTACTTGTTGTGCGCCTGGATCGGCATGGGCGCGAGCGTCGGTGCCTTGACGAAACTCTTAATGAGGAGCTGCTCGAGCTCCTTGTACTCGATCGACCCGGAGCCATCAATGTCGAAGGAGGCGAAGACGGCGCTCATCGTCTCGTACGGCGCCTGCAGCCCGAACTCCTCCAACGCCTTGATGAACTCGGCGCACGAGATATGCCCCGAGCCATCATCGTCCATCTGCTTGAACAGGTCGACGACGCGAGCGTGACGCTCGTTGAGGGCGGTGCGGATCTGGTTGGGCACTGGCTCGGCGCCCTCACCTACAGTGACTTTGAATCCGCCGAAGATGTTGGCCTCTGACTTGACGACGGAGTCGACCTTCCTCAGCGGGACTGCGTTCGACGCTCTGCCCCCCGAAATGCTCGGCGCGACGATGAGGCTCCGGCCGAGTAGACGGCTGAGCTCCTCGTAGCTCAGCGAGCCGGAGGCATCAGTATCGAGCGCACGGAACACGTTGCCCACCTCACGAGGCGGTACGGTGAGACCGGCATTGCTCACGACATGGATGAACTCGAAGGCAGTGATGTGGCCCGAGCCGTCGGTGTCGAGGCTGCGCATGAGCTCGATGAGCTCGATCTGCTTCTCGACAAGAGCTCGACGGATGAAGTCGGGGAGCGATTCGGCACTCTTCCGTTCCATGCCCTTGAACAGTTCCCCATATGGCGTCGGAGGTGCCTCGTGATCTGCCGGAGCCGGCGCCGGCGAGCTGGGGGCGGGCTCCTTGCCATCACCTCGCCACTTGCTCGTGGTCATCTTGGGCGCCCGGATGGCCTTGGGCGAGCCCTTTTTCGACTCAATTACCGCTGCGGCGGCGGCGACCTCCGCGGCTTTCACTTCGATGCGCTCCGAGATCTTGAAGGCGCGCGCCTGGCCGGGGAAGCGCGGCATGGGCATACCTTCGGTCTCTGCGGCGAGCAGCGCGTCCGCGTGCGCCTTGGCCGGCCCAGGCTGGAGCTCCGGCCTGCCCGAAAAGCCGCCGAAGATGTTTGTGATCGCCGCGCCAGCACGCATGGGCGACGGCAGGCGTTGCTGCAACCACGTGCCCACCTTATGCCGCTCCGTCGGGGACGGTGATTTGCTCGGGGACGGGTTCGCACCAGGGGTGTTGACCGTGGGCAGCCTGGGCGCCTTGGCGACTCCGTACACACCGTACGCATTCGACATCCCCTCGGCCTTCGGCGGCGGGGGCGGCGGAGCGTCGTCACCGAAGGCCGATTTCTCCTTCATGGGCGAGTGCAGCCGCGGGGAGCCACCGGGCGCCATGCCGGGCGTCATGACGCGGAGCACCCCGTCAGGACCCGCCTTCAGTGCCTTGAAAGGGGGGATGGGCGGCTTGACCGGGCTGTGGTTCGTGCCGATGCTGCCCTCCTCCAGCTCGTGAAAATAGTCCTCTCTCTCGCGCCTCGCCTTGCACTGTCGCTGAATCCGGACGACCGCGGCGCGCCGATAAGCCTCGATCGCCTCTTCCTTGATCGCCTCTGCCTTGGCCACCATCTCGGCCTGGCGCGCCATCTCGATCTTGTACGCCGCTTCGGCCGCGGCCGCCTCCTCGTCCAGCTTCTTCAACTCGGCGGCGCTCAGCGAGCGGCTCGCCCGCGCCGCTGCCGCCGCCGCCTTTGCTCCCTCCCTTGCTGCCGCCGCCTGCTTCGCTCTCTCGCGCTGCTTGTCGCGCCCCTCGCGCGCGGCGTTGAGCTTCATGTCAATCGCCGCCCGCTCCGCTTTCTCGCGCTGAGCCGCCAACTTCCGCTGCCGCTCAGTCTCGGCCAACGCCTCAGCCCTACTCTTTTGTTTGTCCTTGAGCTGCTGATAGCCTTGTGTACTCTTGCTCTTGCTGCAGCGGTAGCAGGTGATGAAAATCAGCAAGCAGAGGCCGAGGAGCACGATGATCGCGCAGATGATGGGCACCAAGTACTCGGTCCAGTGGCTCACAACGTGCGTGGCAAACAGCATGAAATGGTTTGGCGGCAGAGAGGGCGGCGGCGGCGGCAGAGAGGGCGGCGGCAATGGGTGCGGAGAGGGCGGCGGCGGCGAGGGCGGCAGACCCGGGGAGGGCGGTGGTGGTGATGGCTCGGGCGGTAGCGGAGAGGGCGGTGGTGGCGATGGCTCGGGAGAGGGAGGCGGTGGAGATGGCTCTGGCGGGTTTGGGGATGGAGAGGGCGGAGGCGGAGATGGCTCAGGTGGCGAGGGCTCGGGGGGTGGCGGAGGGCTAGGCTCTCCACCTTCTGGCTCAGCCTTCTCCGTTGAGTCTTCTGACAATCGGCGTTCGGCGTCCGCCATGTTGTCTGCCCCGGCGTCGGCGATGCGCACACGATTGGCGAAAAGAAGTTTGCCAGTTTGTGTCCAAAAGCCCACAAGTTTGTCAAGATCTGAGAAAAAAGGAGGGCTCAACAGTCTCACTGTGAGCACGCTTTGGTGGCGAAAACAGCACGAGCGCCTAAAGTTTCGTTCCGAGCCGAAGCACGATTCCTTCTCCTTCCCGACGCGGTGGCAGCTTGACGGAAATACTTCCGAGCTACCTCACGGACAAATATGCCCCTCACGGACGACGAGTTGCTCGCAAGCAACCCGGATGCAGCCGGGCTGATCGCAGCGGGCGTGCCACGCGCGGAGGTCCTCCAGGCCCTACGCACGGATTCCTCGCGAGCGGAGGAGCCTGTTCACGTGGTGCAGCCCATCGCTCGGATGGCATCAATCCAGCGTGGCTCTGCGCCATTGCCGCCGGGCTGGGAGGAGCGTTTCGAGCCCGGCACCGGGCGCAAGTATTACTTCAACTCCATCACGCGGATGAACTCATATACACGCCCACGCAACCAGGAGGCGCCGCTGAACGCTGAAGCCACGCCTCGCTCGTGGGACCTGAACGAGATCGCAGCGCGATTGCCGCACGCCGGCACCGAGCCCGAGTCCGAGCCCGGCGCGCAGAAGAAGAAGAAGGGCGTCATGTCCAAACTCGGCGGCCTCCACCTCTTCCCAAAAAAGAAGCTGGCGGAGGTGGAAGCTTCGAACAGAGGCGCAGCGGTGGCGGCCGCCGCCATGCCCGAGCATGTCCACCTCTTTGGCACGTCGCGCGAGGAGGCCGCGGCGGCGGATGTAGACACGTTGCTGGTGATCATGATCGACGCGACGCTGCCCGTCCCGAAGCGTGTGGACGCGGCCAAAGCAATCTCGACGCTTGTGCAGCGGGTGGCCCGCGAGGTCGGCGCGACCGCCGAGCCGGCAGCCGACTCGATCAAGGATGGCAGCCTCGCGCTGCGCCTCGTGGACGTCCTCGGCGCCGTGTCGGAGCCGCCCGTGCAGGCGGCGCTCTGCCACGCCATCTGGCTCCTCGCCGTAGAGGATCGAGTCAAGGACGCCCTAGCCGGTGGCGGAGGCATCCTGTACCTCGGTGCGAGTTCCCGCGGACTCCAGCCTGCCTGCCCTGCCCCGAGCGCGCCGCCCCGAGCGCCTCTCTTTCTCTCTCTCTCTCTCTCCCCCTCTCCCCCTCTCCCCCTCTGTCTCTGTCTGTCTCTCTCTCTCTCCCTCTCTCCCTTCGCGTTGCACACGCCCACCTAGCTCACGGCTCGCCGCCCACCGCTGCGCGTCCATCGCAGGCGCGCTGCTCAGCTCGTCAGACCCCACCGTGCAGCAGGAGGTTACGCTGCTGCTCATCACGGTCATCACGACCGAGACAGCCTGCCAGCAGCTCGTTGCGGCCGACGGCGTACGTCCGCTGCTCGCGCTGATCTCGCTCCCGGAGCGCGAGTTGCCAAATGTGGCCCAGACGCGCTCGTGTGCACTGCACCTCATCTCGAGGATATGTGCCCATAACGGCGCGCCTGCGCTGCTGGCCGCGGGCGCCGCCGTCCCTGTCATCAGGGAGATGATGCGAGCGGCCATGATCGCCAACTGGACGGGCAGGACGGGCAGCGCCGACGCCGTGGACTCACGCGCCGCCGCAGAGGCGTCCAAGGACGCCGGGCAGGCTCTCTCGGTGCTGGCCGCCTTTGGTGCCATCGGCGACTCCGGTGTCGAGGCGGTTCGTCATGCGGTGCGCCAGGCGTCGGCGCTGCCTGCCCTGGTGGCGTTGCTGGCGTGCCGTCAGGAGGAGGTGCACAAGGCGGCGGCCACCATCTTAGCCCTGCTCGACCCAACTGACAAGGCACAGCTGACCGTGCTTGAGAACAGCGGCGGGATTACACTGCTCTGCGAGACGCTCGTGTCCACCTCGGCCGCCGAGGCGACGCACCTACAGGCGATGCAGGCGCTCGCCACCCTCTCCGCCGCGCCCACCTCGGCGGTCGCCATCGCCGAGTACCCGAGAGCCCTCGCAACGTACGTGAACATCATCGTGGCGCCGCCCACAGAGACGGCCAAAGCCGCAGCGCTCACGACCCTGGCGAACCTCTCGTCGCTCGGCGCGCTCAGCCTCGAGCCGTTGCGCTCGCTGCCCTTTCAGAGCGCTCTCGCGGGCGTGATCATGGCCACCAAGGGACGAGCCCACGGCGGCGCCCAGACCGAGGCGCGCACGGCGGCGCTCGGTCTGCTGGCCAAGGTGTCCGAGGACCGACTGTGCCGGCGCGAGCTCGTGCTGCTCAACCTGCCGCCCGCCCTTTCGATGGCCATTAGCGAGGGGGGCGAGGGAGCGCGCCACGCGACGCACGCGCTCTCGCACTTTGCGGCGGATGATACCTTTCGTCTGCAGCTCGCGTCATGGGGCGCGCTCCCGCCGCTCGCTCAGCAGCTGAGCGCCTCGACGCAGCTGGACGCGCGCACGCGCGCGATGGCGCTCTCGGCCCTGGCCAACTTTTCGTACGTCGACCCGACGGCGCTGAGCGCCGTGCCGGGCGTGCTCGCGACGCTCGGTCGGCTCCTCTTCGAACAGGACGCTGCGGTGCTCACCATGGCGCTCACCGCTTTGAGCAACCTGGTCGGGTTCGCCGAGACGGTGGCGCCCGCGCTGCTCGCGGCGGGCACGCCCCGAGCTGTGCATGCGCTCCTCTCGCACAACGACCACCACGTCGTCGAGCAATCCTTGGCCACTCTCCTCAAGCTGAGCGGCGATCGCGCTCTCGCGGGCGCGTTCGTCGAGGTGCCGGGCGCCATCACGTCCGTCGTGTTTCTCATCGGCTCGAGTGAGCCGAACGCGGCGGTGCCCCTCGCGGCCGCGTTGGGCGCGATGCTTGAGAGTCGGCCCGAGGCGCGAGGCGCGGCCCTCGAGGCGGGCGGCGCGGCGGCGCTCGGCACGGCGCTCCTCGGCTGCACCGAGGCCGACGGCCGGCTCGTCCTCGCGCTCACCCTCGCTGCGGTCGTCCGTGGCGATTGGGACGCCATCTACGCCGCATGCGGCTGGCCTGCCGTCCTCGCGGTCCTCAACGTGCACGTCGCCGCCAAGGCCGCCGCCGCGCAGAAGGGGATGCTCGAAGCGTTTCTGGGCTCGAATCCTCGCAGTGAAGCGCTACACAAAGCGAGCGCGCAGGGTACCGCCGCGCTGCTCGCTCGACAGGGCGCGGCGCGTGAGGCGCTCGGCGCGGACCCAACGGCAGTGCGCTTCGTGGCGCACACGCTTGGCGCGTGCACGAGCGACGAGGCCCTGGTGGCCGACGGCACCTTTGCACTCGGCACGGCATACTCGATCGTCCTCCTCCTCGGCTGTGCTGCGTCGCGAAAGTACGTCGGTACCGAGTACGCAGCTGAAGGGCTTCACGCGACTCGGCAGCTCGCCACCAATCCCAAGCTCGCAGGTGCGCTTGCGCAGGCCGGCGCGGTGCCCCTGCTCATCGTACACATGAGCGCGAGCGAGCCGAACGCGGCGGTGCCCCTCGCGGCCGCGTTGGGCGCGATGCTTGAGAGTTGGCCCGAGGCGCGAGGCGCGGCCCTCGAGGCGGGCGGCGCGGCGGCGCTCGGCACGGCGCTCCTCGGCTGCACCGAGGCCGACGGTCGCACGGTGCTCGCCCTCACCCTGGCCGCCGTCGTGCGCGGCGACGTCGGTGCGGCGCAGGCAGCGTGCGGCTGGCAGGGCATCATCGCCGTGCTCGTCGCCGCTGCCGCAACCGTCTCGACGCCCCTTCGCGAGCTCGCCGCCGCTGCGGAGCCCGGGCTCGCCGCCGCCGTCGCCGGCGCGTCGCCCAAGGCGCCAGGCACCGCGCAGCCTGCCGCAGCTCCAGCTGTGGGAGAGGCCGTGACCAAGCCGAAGCCTTTGGTGGGGCCGCAGGCCGTGAAAATGCTTGCCTACGACGACGAAAAGCCGCAGCCCGTGAGGACTTCCCTCAAATCGCGGCCCGCTGCGACCGACCTGGATTGATGGGATGGGCGGCGCGTGATGGGATGGGCGTGAAGTCAAGTTCAAGTTACTACATAAACAACAGACAACCTAAGGAACTTGAACTTTTGGACTTGATGTGCGTGAAGTCGGCCCCAGAGAGCAGTCGGGCCTAATTCGTCTGCGCCCTCCACGGTGTATCTCCACGGGACCGGTGGTCGTGCGTCTTGCCGAGATGGCAATTTAACGTGAACGTGAACGTGAACGTCGGGCCTAATTAGGAAAAACCCGTCTCCATTCAAAAAAAGATTATGTCGATGGTGTGTAAAACCGCGGCGCGGGCGCGGCGCGGACGGCGCCGCGCGCGTGCTTCCCGCTGGTCCCCCTCTCTCTGCTCCCCAACTCTCTCTCTTTTGCTAACTGCTCGCATCGACCTTCGTGCCTGCAGTTTCCGTGGATGGACGCCGAGAACGCTTCTGCACAGAACCGCACCGCCTACGTGGATGGCCTTGCAGAGCAGGTCAGCGCACGCAAGGCGCAGGCGCAGCTCAAGAAGCAGCAGGACATCCAAGCGAACCGCCAGGATGATCTTCGTGTCGAGCGTGAGGCCGCAGTCTTCCGCCAGCAGGCCGAGGCCGAGATCGCTGCGCAGCGTGCCCGTGAGGCGCTCGTCGCGAGGCGCGAGGCATTTGCGCAGCAGCAGTATGCCACCTCGCAGCAGCAGTCTCGCGCGGACAAGGTCGAGGCCTATCAGCGTACGCTCGAGGCCCAGTCGCACGCCAACGGTATTCTCGGAGGTGACGGCTGGGGCAAGTCCCAGCTTGGCCAGCACAAGCAGACGGCGGCCATGAAGTCGGCTGCGCGAGAGGAGATGGAGGCGGGTCTGGCGCGTGCAGCCGCGTCTGGCAACATGCGCCCCGACCAAGAGGCGGACAACCAGGCGGCTGCCATCCGCAAGCGTAACCAGGGCTCAAGTGTCTTCTTCTGAGAGGGTCGATGGGAGTGGCCGCCAAAGGCGCCGCCCAACTCGACCTAGAACACCGGCGACCGAAAAGGTCACGGTCCCACGGTCCCGGACCGCTATACTGACATCCGCCGGTTGCGCGGTTCGATCTGCACGCGCAAGTCGTGACATGGCCTGCACACCAGTGGCTTCTACAGATTGTGCAAGAGATGTGTCTCTCTCATGCGTCGTGCTCATGCACCCGGGCCCCGAATGCAGCCGTAGGATGTCGGTCTCTGATGCTCAGTTCTCTCGGTTTTTCGTCTGTGAATTCACACCCACGTCTTCACGCTTCAGGGCGCACCTCGGGCGCATGCCGGCGCGCAGGCGCACTGCCTGCACACGGCAGAACTGTTGACGTGAAGCGGACAAAATTTTACGGTAATGTCCTACGGCGAGGAGCGCGTGCGCTTGCGGGCGCGCGAGGGCGAGGCTGTCGAGTGGACGCGCCGGGTGGCCCAGCGAGCAGGCACGCTCAAAGACATGATGGACGACGCTCCAACCGAAGATGGCGTCTACCCGGTGCCGACGATTGCGGCGGCAGAGCTGGCAGTGCTCCGGGAGATGTGCGAGGCCGACTCCATGCCGGCGAGACTCGAGCAGTGCTCGAATTCGGAGCTCTTCAGGCTCGTCGAATGCGCCAGCTTCCTCGACGCCCCCGGGGCGCTCAATCACGCGCAGCGCGCCCTCGCCTCGCGCCTCAACGGCAAACGTGCCGATGAGCTGACAGAGCTGCTCGGCGCAACGGATGGCTTTGGCAGTGCGGAGGAACGTGTGGCGGCACTCGCCGAGCCGGCGTTCTCGCCGGAGGGACAGCTGTCAGAAGCCATGGTGGGCTATGCGGGGGGAGCACCCGCGCTGCAGCCGCAGCTCACGTTGTGGATGGCAGTCACAGACGATGCCAAGGAGGTGGCGCTGGCCATGGTCGACGTGGTCACGCTGGCCGAGCTCAAGGGCGTGAACCGATCGTGGTCGGCACTCGCGCGGCGCGTGCTCTGCTCCCGCCTCGGCCGCTGCGAGGGGCAGCCCGCGCCGACTCAGCTGGCTGAGATCACCGATCTCAACATCAAGGTCCTCGTCGACGCGGGTCGGCCATGGGAGGCGGCAGCGGCGGGGAGGATGCTGCCCAGCCTGGCCCGACTGCGCTGGGAGGGCTTCGAGGTGAATGTGACCGCGGTCCGCGGGGTGGATCTGGACGAGAGGGATGATGACGAGGACGATTACGAGGACGAGAGGCCGTTCCTTGGAGGCCCTGCCAAAACCGCTCTCCTCAGCTGCATCGAGGGAGAGGGCGAGCCGCCGCTCGAGCTACTGCTTGCAGCTGTCGCCTGTGCCGGCTCTGGCGAGATTCGCGGCATACCGGTGCAGATGATGCGCGACGACTCCGCCTCTAAGCTCGACCTGCAAGAGAGAGATATCCTCGAAGAAGGCGGCATGCTTCTTGCGTACCTCGTGCCTGTCATGGGCGCGCTGACGGCCCTGAATTTGTCCTCTAACTGCCTCAATGATGAGGGCGTAAGCGCAGTCTGCGAGGCTATCCAGAGCAACAAGGAGACCAAGCTCGCGTCCCTCAACTTCGGGGACAACAATATCAGTCCAGTTGGAGCAAACTCTGTGGCGGCTATGGTAGCTGTCACAGGCGGGCTGATGGCCCTTAATTTATCCCATAACTACCTCAAGGATGAGGGCGTAAGCGCAATCTGCAAGGCCATCCAGAGTAACAAGGAGACCAAGCTCGCGTCGCTCAACTTCAAGAACAATGGCATCAGTCCAGTTGGAGCAAACGCTGTGGCTGCTATGGTAGCCGTCACAGGCGGGCTGACGAGCATCAACCTGTCCGGAAACTATCTGTGCGGCATCCGGACTGACAGCTATGGCGACCAACATGGCACCTACACCGCAGAGGGCATCACTGCAATCGCCGACGCCCTGCGCGTCAATGGCGCACTGACGAGCATCTCCCTCGCAAACAACATGATCTCTGGCATTGGAGGGCAGTTCTCAGATGGAAGTGGAGACCTAAGAGGTGCCTTCAGCATCGAAGGCATTGCGGCCCTCGCAGATGCTCTCTCAAAGAGCATGACGCTTCGGTCAGTGGACTTATCCAACAATTCTCTAGCTGGAGTAAACCGTTCTGGTCATGGAACCTTTCGTCCCGAAGGCATCAATTTGATCGCTGATGCCATCCGCGTTAATGGCGCGCTGACGAAGTTGTCGCTCGCCCAAAACAAGTTGGAGGTGGAGGGCACCAAAGCCATCTGCGAGGCACTGGAACAGAACAAGACGCTCAAGGAGCTTGACATCAGCGGCGATAAGCGGAACAGCAACATTGGTGGGTCAGCAGGAGTCAAGCACGTGGCCAAGATGCTTGGCGTCAGCGGCGGGCTGACGAGCATCAACATGTCCGGAAATAATCTCACCGACTCCGGCAGGGACATGACGGGCATCAAGGAGCTCGCTGCAGCTCTTGGCGTTAACGGCGGGCTGACGAGCCTGGACCTCTCCAAAAACGCACTCTGCGGATTGGTCCAATCCTTCGGCGGCGGCGTCAGCGGCACCTACACTGCAGAGGGCATCACTGCAATCGCCAACGCCCTGCGCGTTAATGGCGCGCTGACGAAGCTGTCGCTCGCCCAAAACAAGCTGAAGGAGGCGGGCACCAAAGCCATCTGCGAGGCACTAGAACAGAACACGACGCTCAAGGAGCTCGATATCAGCGGAGATTGGCAAGGCAGCAACACTGGTGGTTCAGCAGGAGCCAAGCACGTGGCCAAGATGGTACGCGTCAATGGCGCGCTGACGAGCCTGGACCTCTCCAACAATGCACTCTGCGGGTTGGTCCAGGGCAGGGTCAGCGTTACCTATTCTGCAGAGGGCATCACAGCGATTGCGGAGGCTCTGCGCGTTAATGGCGCGCTGACAGAGTTGTCTATTTATGGCAACCACGTTGGTGATGAGGGAGTTGTTGCGATCTGCGAGGCCATCCAGAGCAACAAGGAGACCAAGCTCGCGTCGCTCAACTTTGGGAACAACGGTATCAGTCCAGTTGGAGCAAACGCTGTGGCGGCTATGGTAGCCCTGAAATGCATGTACGCACCGTGCGGGTTTACGCACCACAGGATGGAGGATGCAACGTGACGACGTGTGATGACCCGAAGTGCGAAGACGAATTCTACTTAGCGCCACAGCCACCACCGGACCCACCGAGACGGGGTGTGGCGGACTGCCTGACTGACCCACCGTACTAGCGTTCCCACCGTAGTTCCCACTGTACGGTGCTGCTGACGCAGCGAATTTAGTTCCCCCACCGTGCATGGGAATGCGGCGCTCTATGGAATTTGCGAAAAGGACATTTGAATCGACACACGCGAACGCGCAACATTCGGAATTCGTCAATTCCTGTTAATTCACACCCGGAACGCGTCGTGGTCGCAATGCCGCGCGGCGCACTGCCTGCGCACGGCAGAACCGTTGACGTGAAGCGCCAAAAATCTCAGTAGCGCCAATCCTGCCATCGATGCAGAGCAAGAAGTCGTCAAATCCTCCGTGGTGCGATGAGCTCGTCCAGGGGCAGAACCGCCAGCCCATGCATGCGCCGCTGCACGCGTACGAGAGCATCGCGAACGCGCTCACAGATGGCTGCACTGCTGAGCCGCCATCCTCGCGCTGGGTGCTCCGGCTCACGCCCGCGCAGTGGCTCTTCCACCTAGCCCCATCACCATCCATAGCGCCTGCGCCATACAAGGGAAGAGGCTTCCGCACCACGGGCTGGGGGTTGATTGCGGTCCCGTGCTCATGGCAAGTCGCCAACTACCAGCAGGGTGCCGCAGCTGGAGGCACCCCTTATACCGATCTCCCAATCTACGCAAATTATCGGTACCCCTTCGCCGGGGACGCGGCGAGCCTGGCGAGCTTCCCAGTGCCGCGCGAAAATAATCCGGTCGGCTCGTACCAGGTCGAGTTCACCATCCCGGAGGCGTGGGACGGACGGCGCATCTTCCTGGTGCTAGAGGGTGCTGAATCGAACGCAACGGTGTGGATCGACGGCCGGAAGGTGGGCTACTCGCAGGACTCGCGGCTTCCCGCGGAATTCGACGTGACCGCCGCCTGCGCTGGTCCGGCCCGCGGCGCTCCACTGGCAGCGGTTGGAGATGCGGCATCTCAGCCAAAGGTGGCAGGCCCACACGTGCTTTCGGTGCAGTGCATGCGGTACTGTGACGGCTCGTACCTCGAGGACCAGGACCACTGGTGGCTCTCCGGGCTGCATCGGCACGTGTGGCTGTACGCCAAACCGCATCGTCTCTCGCTGGTCGACTACCATGTCGTCACCACAGCCGTCCAGCCCGAGGCATCGAGCCCGCCGGCCGGCCCGTCGGCCGAGATGACGATCTCCGTGCGCTGCCAGAGTGACAGACGCCTGGCGCCGTCAGAGCTCGAGAGTTATCGTCTGGTCACTTCGCTGCACGGGCCCTGCTTGCTCACACCCGGCGAGCCGGCGCCACCGCGCGCCGAGCTGTGGAGCGACGTCGAGCGTCTAGAGCCAGCCGACGCAGCCGAGCGGAATGACGTCGCTCTCACCCGCGCGCGTGCGGCGTGCGCGGCCAGCTGCGAGGAGCTCATGGAGGCAGGTGGACTGCTTGTGGGCGATGCGTGTGCGAGCTTCAAGCTGCGGCTGGACAATGCCTTCCTTTGGTCCGCGGAAGCCCCGTGGCTGTACACGGTCGTCGTTGAGCTGCGCGATGCGAGCGGCCAGACGATCGATTGCGAAGCGTGCCATGTGGGCGTTCGAACTGTGAGGTTGCAGAATGGCTGCCTGCTCCTCAACGGTCGCGAGCTGACCATCCGTGGGGTGAACCGACACGATCACTGCCCGCTGCGGGGCAAAGCAGTGGACTGGGCCACCATGCTGACCGACGTGAAGCTGATCAAGGCGCACTCGCTCAATGCTGTACGCACCTCGCACTATCCGAACGCCTCAGAGTGGTATAAGCTCTGCGACGCGCTAGGCTTGTATGTGGTCGACGAGGCGAACTGCGAGACGCACGGCTGCCTCTTCATCGGCGACGAAGGCGCGCTCGCCAAGAAGCGCTCGTGGCGCGCCGCGTTTGTGCAGCGCTTCACACGCATGGTCCAACGGGACAAAAATCACGCATGCATCGTCGGTTGGTCGCTCGGCAACGAGGCCGGCTACGGCGGACACCACGATGCCATGGGCGTGTGGTGCCGAGCGCACGAGCCTTCCCGGCCTGTGCAGTACGAGTCCTGCGGCGGCGCCGCGTGCACCGACATCCTGTGCCCAATGTATCCGTCGGATGCGCTCGTGAAGCGGTTGAACACGCTCGCAGGCCAGCTGGCCTCTTCTCGGAAGAACAAGCCGGAGGACCTCACCCGACGATACCCTGCCTCGCAGCACTCGGGTGGCATGCGGCCGGTCATCCCGTGCGAGTATGCCCACGCGATGGGCAACTCGACAGGCAACCTGAGCGAGTGGTGGACTCTCTTCGAGAGCCTGCCCTTCTGCCAGGGCGGGTTCATCTGGGACTTTGTAGATCAGGGGCTTGCGCAGTCGATCCCAACCGTCGCCGCCGCTGCCGTCTCGGCCAGCGGGGCAGCGCCGCCGGCGATCACCCTCGCTGACGGCACCGTACTCGCTGGCAAGCGATGGGCCTACGGCGGCGACTTTGGCGAGCGCGTGCACGACGCGCGCTTTTGCATCAATGGGCTCGTGGGCCCTGGGCGGCGGCCGCACCCCGGCCTTTTCGAGGTGAAGAGCGTCCTGCAGCCCGTACGTATAGCGCTCGGCAAGAGTCCGTGGGTGTACGTGGCGCCAGAGGATGGCGTGGGTGTTCGAGGCGCAGCGCGCGCAACGGGCACGCTACGGCTCCGAAACCTATATGGCTTCCGATCCCTCGCGGGGCTTCGAGTGAGCGTGTCGCTGCAGGTCGACGGCGTCGTGGTCGGTCGATCTGTCGTAGAGTGCCTTGATGACGTGGCAGCCGGTGCCTCGCTCGAGTTGCGCATTATCGTGCCGCTCGGCGACGGTGAGGCAACGAGGACGGTGCTGCCCGAGCCGGTCGTGCGTAACCCGATGCTGGCGCGCGAGGCCTTCCTCGATGTCGAGGTGACCGACCCAGACGTCCCAACTTGGGCCCACTCGGCAGCACGCATCGTGGCGACTGCGCAGTTCACCGTGACGCCGCCATCGATCCCGCCGCCGTTGGCCTTCGCTGGGCATCTGATTTCCTCGGCTGATCTCGCCGACGTTACGTCTTCTCACAGCAGCGACGGCACGGACGGCACGGACGGCACGGACGGCGCGGACGGCCTGAGCTTTGCAGAGGACGTCGAGCGCGTTCTCATCCGCGGCGGCTGCACCGGCGGTGGCACCTTCAGCCTGGTGATCAACCGAGCTGATGGTACGGTGGGGCCGCTGAGTGTGGATGGGCACGTGGTCTTGAGTCGTGGCGGTGCGGCACTCAGCTTGTGGCGTGCGCCGACGGAGAATGATCAGGGCTGCGTGTTCACCGCCTTCGCGCACCCCAAGGACGAGACGATTGCGAGCCTTGTGTGGTGGTACCGTCTGATCCTCGAGCTCAGCAAGCGGCTCCCGCATTGGCTCTTCAAATTAGGGGCGTCATACGCGGATCTGTGGGATCTCGATGGCCTACCCGATCTGCAACCGCAAGATCGCGCCCCCACGGTCACAGTCACGCACGCCTCATCTGCACGGGTCGATGTGCTCATCCGGCGTGAGCTCTGCGCGCCCAACGGCTCGAAGCGCGCCGCACACGACATCACCCTCACCGTCCTCCGAGGCGGCGCCATCCACCTGGCGAACACAGCCTCGGTGGCGCTCGTGCACAGCGACACGCTTGCGCGCATCGGGCTGGGCTTTGCGCTGCCACGCAACGCCGTCGGTGGCCATCAGCTCGAGTGGACAGTGCGCTGGTACGGCCGCGGCCCGCATGAGAACTACCCCGATCGTCAGGCGTCCGCGCCCATAGGTACGTACGACGCGACGCCGGCGGAACTCGCCGAGGAGCTGACGGTAGGGTACGTGTATGCACAGCACTGTGGACGGCGGGGTGCGGCCCGATGGCTCTCCCTCGCGACTGCGGCCGGGCGCGGGCTGCTCGTGAGCGGCGGGGTGCCCTTTGGCTTCACGATGATGCCGTGCCCGGACGCAGTCATCGCGGCGGCGCAGCATCCACACGAGGTGGCGGAGGCCATGGCGGAGCGGCAGGCGGCTGGTGAGCCTGCCGAGATGACGCTGCGCCCTCGCTGCGCCCTCGCTGATGACCGCTGATGACCGCTGATGACCGCTGATTGCCCTCCTCATCAGGTGAGCCTGCCGAGCATCATTTGACCATCGACCACAAGATCATGGGCGTCGGCGGAGACGTCGCCTGGTTCCCGTCTGTCAGAGAGGGCTACCTCGTCCCTCCGGGCACGTACCGTTGGACGATGTTGCTCCAAGCCTTTGCCGCTTGGCCGCCGCCCCCCGCGCTGCCGCTACCCGCCGACTTGGCGCCCGTCGGCGCCATCGGCGGGCGCAAGCGGCCTCCCGCCTTTGAGCCAGTGGGGCTGGTGGACAAGGCCATGAGGGTGGTGTGCCTGCTTCTTCTCGAGGCGCCGCCTCTCACTCGGTCACTGACGACCACGCTCCTGCTGCTGATTGCCCTCGCACTCATGTTGGCAGCCGAGGCGACACATGCCTGGCTCGTAGACGCCACACCAAATGAGTACATATATGGCAATCAGTCTGATGCTCCGAGATCCACCGAGGAGATCCCGAGCGTCCCTTCCTCACCCGAACTAGTGATGTGATGATTTGCACGGCATGGCATTGAGCTCATTGAGCTCTGAGTACAGAGTACACTTGAGCTGGGTCGTACTTAAGGCCGATGTAGGACGTAGCTCGTATGTCGTGTGGAAAGGGCGCCGCGCACCGCACGTTCATTCCTCCCCTGACCGTGGTAATCTAGGAGCTCAACCCCACGTACATACACGAATCATGTTCATATGTGCCCCGTCGGCGGTAAAGACCGCCAGCTGAGCCCACGGGCATCGCAGGAAGCACGAAGCTCAGCGGAGGCGCGAACCTCCGGTCATACTCGGCCCGAGTCACCTTCGGTTTCGCTCGCGGGGTAGCTGCTCGGTTCAGAGCCCTATATTCGATAACTCCGTAGGCTCCGTAGCACCTATCGCTGCTCGTCTCGGCCAACGGCTTCCGACGGTGGACGTTCCCGATTAAGGCGGCGTGACCGTCCAATTTGGGTCGTCGAGACGGAGCGATGGAAGGAGTCATTAAATGAGAGGCCGGTGCGGCGCTGGTACCTTGGCTCAGCGGCGCCAGCTGTGCCAGCGGTACATACCTGGGTGCATACCAAGTCAGAGCTCCAAGTGTGCCGCCCGGGCTGAGAGCGACGTATCCCCGTCCTTGGCTCCCCAGCACCCTGTCCTCAACGCATCGGCCACTTTGACGACTGCTCAGCCTTAAAAGGAGGCCATCTCCAGGTCCATCTGCAAGGCCATCATGGGCCGAAGCCTTAGTGCGAGTTTCGCGGCGCGGCATGCCCTGGGTGGCCGGGCGCACCGAATGCCGAACCAAGGCTGGGTGTGCTGATGTGTTTGTCGTGGCCACGCGCGCCGAATATGGAGCCGAATATGGAGGCATAAATGGCAGCCGGGTAGTACTCGGACGCACGGACGCACCCGGATTGAGATCATCGTTGATGCTGGGAGCTATACGAACAAGAGCTTGAGCTTCGTCGTCTGTCGCGTCACCGACGACTCTTTGGGGGTATCCTTGGGGCGGCGTGTGGGGCCGCGAAGGCGGCGGTGGCGCTGGCGGAGGAGATGATGACAGCGTGGCGTCGAGCTCGCTCTGCTCTTGAGCCTTGAGGCTGTCGAGCGCTTTGTTGTACTCGAGCGCCGCGATCTGAGCGTCAAGATGGCTGTCGCTCAGCCCTGTGTACGGTCCCCTGGCCGGCCCAGCAAGCCGCGAGCTCGGCCTGTCACCCTTCGGAAGCTGCGGGGGTGTCGGCACATGATGAGGCTGCATACTTGGGCTCGACCCTTCAAGACGTGCTGCAGTGACGCAGAAGAAGGCACCCGAACTCGGTCTACTACTCAATTCCCCCATAGGTTGAACTGCGGGAACCATCGAGAGAGCCGATTCGCGGAAGCGCACTCCGTGTCGTTTGATAGCTCGAATGAGACAGAGGCCCACCACGTGCCGCATCGTGCCATCCTCTGCTTGAGCCCAAACGAGAGAGCGCACCAGCATGCGCTCGTGGAGCGGCGTTTGCGTGCTGTTACCCCACCATCCGTTTCGCTCGATGGCGTCTGCTCGGCGCTGGAGGAACTGCAAGCGCTTCTCCGGAGGCAGATTGGCGACGAAGACCTGATCGGCCCTAGTCAGATCAATGAACACCACCCGAAGACGAGGATCAAGCTCCTCGATCACCTCTGAAGCTACTAGACCCTTGTCATTGATGCCTCTCCGGAGGAACTTGATTCGCTTCTCTTCGGAAAGGCTGGCCACAGTTTCTTGATCCTCTTTACAGAGCTCATCAAAGGCTTCCTGCAGCCGAGGCGGTATCCCTTTGCGCAGCGCCCAGTACTGCTTCTGTCCTCGCACACCTGCGACACTCCTCCCCTCACCCTTGTCGTCGCGGCTGCGCCTCTCTGGGTAGCATGATTCTGCCCAGACATCAAAGGCTTCCTGCAGCCGAAGCGGTATCCCTTTGCGCAGCGCCCAGTACTGCATCTGTCCCCGCACACCTGCGACACTCCTGCCCCGATCCTTGTCGTCGCGGCTGCGCCTCTCTGGAGCTAGCTCCTTGGCACGCTTCTTATGAGTGTTCTCCACCTTCTTCGCAGCCTGCTTATGGATGGTGGCGACGGCTTGCTTGCGCATCTCCTTCTCTTTCACAGCCTCCCTCTGCCTGTGTTTCGACTGTATCACTTTCGCAGCCTGGCTCTTTTTGCTCGTGTCCTCGCCTTTCTTCTTGATTCCGTCCTTGGCGCGGGCACGATAGTTCTTCCTCTTCTTTGGCGTGGAGATCGGCTGTGGCTCTGGATCCGGCACGTCCATTGTACCCGCCTTTGCATCCCGCGGTGGCTGTGCGCTTTCCTTGGCATCCCGCGGTGGCTTCGTTGCCACGGCAGGAGCTGCGGCGCTTGCAACCACGGCGGGCTGCTCCTGTTCGACGATCTCCTCCTCCTCCTCCGCATACTCTTCGTCGAATACGCAGTCAACCTCGTCTTTCCACACAAATGAAACCATGATCAGCTGCCCGTCGGCTCCGACGACCGGCTTCTTGACGGTCACTGTGCCGAAGAGCACCTTCAAGAATGCCGCGTACTCATGTGCATCAATGCCGGCAGTCCAGGTATCTGCGAGCTCGAAGAACGCGTCGCAGAAGAGCTTGCGAGAGAGCGTCTCCTTTCCCTTCGTGTCGCGCGCCCAGTCCTCTGCAATCGAGCGCTCGCACTCGTCGGGGTCGAAGTCCTTGATCATCACGCGGTAGATGCGCCGCAGCATCAGCGCATGGCCCTCCTGATGCAGCTCGTTCGCGGAAGGGTCCCCCCCCGAGTGCAAGCTGCGCTGCGCCGCTTCCCAGTACATCTGAAGCGCTTCAAGCACGACCTTGTGATGCCTGAGCGCCTGACGCGCCTCCATCTTCTCCTTGGTCGCAAGGCTCGCATCGCCTTGCTGCCAGTACTCCACCTTCTCGAGCTCAGCTGCATCGTCAACGGAGGTCACGATGCCACCCGCAGCCATCAACTGGTGCGCCTCGTCTGTCGCTCTCCGTGCATTCGCGTGGAGATTGAATGCAGCGACAGCGGGGCTACCCTTGACTCCTTTGCGCAGCTTCTGGATGTATTCTGAGTGCGGCATTTCACGTCTCGCGTCAGCACCTCACGGCGCACACTGCCCGCTCCGCGTCTGCCTTGTGTCTGTTTCACCGCAAGTCTCATGAAGTCTCAAACGAAGATTTGCATGCAATAATGCAGCCACGCTGAACCTGGTGCAACGCACACACGAGTTGAAATACATCTCGATAGAAAGGTGATGGTATAACTAGTGCACGTGAGCCGTTGGGATCCAATAGCCTAAACGAGCAACGGTAGGTACTTCGGAAAGCCGTGGCACGTTCAGGGCTGGGTACATCGGCTTCTTCGGTGTGCTGCTGGAGGCTGGGCGGCTCAGTCCCACATATTCCGTGTTTCTGAAGTACCTGCCGCCGCCGCTCGTCTCGCCCAATGGTTCCCGAGGGCGCGGGCGTGCGCTCAATGCGGCGTGCCTTGTTTCCGAATCTCTTGAGATTGAATCTGGCACTGAGATTGAATCTGGCCCTCCATACGGAGTCAAGACTAGAGAGGCGGGCGCGTAGGCGGGCGCGCCGCCGGCGTCTGCCCGTGATGGCGCCCTGTCGCGCTCCCTGCGGCTCTCGGACCCGCCCAATTGAGCACCCATCGCCGAGTGGAGTCTACCATAGCTTGGTGCCCCGCCGTGGCTCAACACCGCATGGCCTACGCCATGGCTCAGCATCCCATACCCCGCGTCGTGCCGGGCGCTCAAGTAGGCTCCGCCGAATCGGGACTCCCGGGCCGCGGACGACGTGCGAGCGGAGAGTGCCACGTTCATCGACGTTGCCGGGTGAGTCGTACGCAGCGGCACGGTCGGCGGCAGGGCGTTTATAGGCCGCACTGGAACGGCATGAACTTCGTCGTCATCAGCCGCGTCATCAACATAGGGCGTTGTTGTAGAGGGTCCAAAGAACAGAGGACGTCGAACTACCTGCGTGATGATCGGAACACCACCAGCAGCGAGGCCGAAATTGACGCAACTGAAAGACATGAAGCTGAGTGGCGGTGGAGGACCATCCTCGAGATCGCGCTTGAGATCGCGCTCGTTGCGCCGGCAGTTCCTCTCGAAGTTGAGACCGTCGAGATCCTTTTGATCACGAGCACTCAGCCCATAGCACGCTTGCTGACGCTCGAGCGCCGCAATCTTGTGACTCAGATCTTCAAAGCTGCGCCGGCGGTTCTTCTCGACTTTCAGGCCATCGAGCCTCCTTTGCTCATGATACGTGAGGCTGTCGAGCGCATTGTTGTACTCGAGCGCCGCGATCTGAGCGTCGAGATGGCTGTCGCTCAGCCCTGTGTACGGTCCCCTGGCTGGCCCAGCAAGCCGCGAGCTCGGCCTGTCACCCTTCGGAAGCTGCGGGGGTGTCGGCTCCTGAAAGAACAGCCCGTACCTCGACACTTCAAGACGTGCTGTTGCAGCGGGGTAGAAGAAGGCACCAGCTAAGTCTGTCTCCGTGGGCTTGACTGCTGCAGCGGGGTAGAAGAAAGCGCCAGCTGTCAACGGCTCCATTGGCTGGACCTTGCGTGCCCGGGTGCCTCCCTCCCCTCCCACCGAGAAGTTGAGCCAGTTGGCTCCACGCTCTTCGATGGCTCGTCTGAACCCGACGCCGATCGCGTGTCGCAGTCCAGGATGCCGCGTCGTGCCATCCTCTGCTTGTGCCCAAACAAGAGAGCGCACCAGCATGCGCTCGTGGAGCGGCCTGCTGGCACGCTCGATCGCGTCTGGCCGGCGCTGGAGGAGTGCCCGGCGCTTCTCCGGAAGCATTTCGGAGACAACAATCTGATCCGCCCTGGCCAGATCGTTGAACGCCGCCTGGAGAAGACTGTTTAGGCTCCTTCGCACCTCGATGACGTGCGGAGGAATGCCTTTGTCAGTGACGCCTCTCCGGAGGAACTTGATTCGCTTCTCTTCGGAAAGGCTGGCCACAGTTTCCTGATCCTCTTTACAGAGCTCATCAAAGGCTTCCTGCAGCCGAGGCGGTATCCCTTTGCGCAGCGCCCAGTACTGTATGACTCCCCGCGTACCTGCGACGACGCTTCGATTCACTAACTTCCATTCGCGACGGCGCGTCACGCGGCGGCGATCCTCACCGGCGAGAGGCAAATTTGGGCCGGTGACAGTCTTTTGTTTGATCTTTGCAACCTTCTTCGCAGCCTGCTTATGGATGGTGGCGACGGCTTGCTTGCGCGTCTCCTTCTCTTTCACAGCCTTCCTCTGCCTGTGTTTCGACTGTATCACTTTCGCAGCCTGGCTCTTTTTGCTCGTGTCCTCGCCTTTCTTCTTGATTCCGTCCTTGGCGCGGGCACGATAGTTCTTCCTCTTCTTTGGCATGGAGATCGGCTGTGGCTCTGGATCCGGCACGTCCATTGTACCCGCCTTTGCATCCCGCGATGGCTGTGCGCTTTCCTTGGCATCCCGCGGTGGCTTCGTTGTCACGGCAGGAGCTGCGGCGCTTGCTACCACGGCGGGCTGCTCCTGCTCGACGATCTCCTCCTCCTCCTCCTCCGCATACTCTTCGTCGAAGACGCAGTCAACCTCGTCTTTCCACACAAATGAAACCATGATCAGCTGCCCGTCGGCTCCGACGACCGGCTTCTTGACGGTCACTGTGCCGAAGAGCACCTTCAAGAATGCCGCGTACTCATGTGCATCAATGCCGGCAGTCCAGGTATCTGCGAGCTCGAAGAACGCGTCGCAGAAGAGCTTGCGAGAGAGCGTCTCCTTTCCCTTCGTGTCGCGCGCCCAGTCCTCTGCAATCGAGCGCTCGCACTCGTCGGGGTCGAAGTCCTTGATCATCACGCGGTAGATGCGCCGCAGCATCAGCGCATGGCCCTCCTGATGCAGCTCGTTCGCGGAAGGGTCCCCCCCCGAGTGCAAGCTGCGCTGCGCCGCTTCCCAGTACATCTGAAGCGCTTCAAGCACGACCTTGTGATGCCTGAGCGCCTGACGCGCCTCCATCTTCTCCTTGGTCGCAAGGCTCGCATCGCCTTGCTGCCAGTACTCCACCTTCTCGAGCTCAGCTGCATCGTCAACGGAGGTCACGATGCCACCCGCAGCCATCAACTGGTGCGCCTCGTCTGTCGCTCTCCGTGCATTCGCATGGAGATTGAATGCAGCGACAGCGGGACTGCCCTTGACTCCTTTGCGCAGCTTCTGGATGTACTCCGAATGCTGCCGTGTGCCTCCTCCTCCGCGTGGTGGCTTGGGCGGCTTCAGGGTCTTTGAGCCTCCGAGGGTTCTGCTCACCGCCTGGAGCGATCTGGCAAAGGACTTGAGCGTCGCCCAGTGAGCGTGTTGGTTGCTCTCGTCGACGTAGCGCTCGACTCGTGCATGTCGCATTCACGTCTCGCGTTACTCGCCTCGTGTCGCCCGCTTCCGCGCACGCCACGACAGCGAGCGGAGGAGAGCCAGAGTTTCAGGCTTGACCGTTCGCTCGTCGTCGCCGCTCTCGACCGGACCGCAGCTGACTGTCTCTGTTTGTTACAAAGTCAAACCCTCGACGTTTCACGTCCGCTTCCAAACACATGCAAACATCGGGAATTGCGTCGCAAGGAGCTTTGCATGCACAATAATACTGAAATTGATGATCGCTTCGCGCCACAAAAGTTTACCCATTGAGTCGCCCTTGGACCGGAGCTACCTGCCACGGAGCGAGCTCGCCCGCCGGAGCCGGCGGCAATGTGATAGCCGCGGTGGCCGCCGCGACCTCTGCCGCCGAGCTCGCCGCGCCCGCGGTTACAGCCCCAGCGGCCGCACCCGCCTCGCCGGCTGAGGCGGCTCCGCCTGCCGCAGCCTTCCTGTGACGCTTCTTGAGGAGCTGGCCGACGGGAGGCCCAAAGGAGAAGCGCGTGGCGCACACGGGGCATGAGGGCAGCTTGTCGTGCGCAAAGACGGCGAGGCACACCGAGCACGCGAAGCCGACTTCGAGCGGCTGCTTCGTCAGGAAGCAGCGCGCGCGCGTCTCCAGCTCTCCCTGCGGCGGTGCGCTCAGCAGCTGGCGCTCGTACCGATCGGGCAGGCAGCTCGTGAGCAGGTACTGAGCGAGCGCTCGCTGCGCGGGCGTGCCGCTGCGCGCGTGCAGGTACAGCCCGCCCGTCAGGTGCGCCGCCTGCTGCAGCAGCATCGAGTGCGAGGCGGAACCGAGCAGCACGGCGTCTATCAGCACGCCGAGCTTCTGCGCTGCGAAGATCGAGTTCATCGTGGCAAGGTGCTGAGCCGCCGAGTCAGCCGTAGCGTGCAGCACTAGAATCCGTGGCTGGACGCGCGGATGCGCACGCGTGGCGCGGTGCAGCCGGCACAGTGCCGCCGCGAGTGCCGCCGAGAGGAGCGGCGCGTCCTCTTCCGAGCTGGATGCTTCAGCATAAGACGAGGACGCGAGCTGCGCCACGCCTCGAGCCACGGCCGCACGCAGGCCATGTGGGTCGCTCATGGCCACCACCACGTCTGGGGCGGCCTCTGGCGGCGGCCACAGCACCTCGACTGCCGTCGCATTGCTCGCGAGCACCGTGAGCTGGTTGGTTGCCGAAAGTAGCTGGTAGGCGTTGAGGAAGACGAGCATCTGCTCGAGCACTGCGCCGAGCGCTTCGGGTTCCTCCCATGATGGGCTGCAGTCCACGATTACTGCAAGCACCGATCTGTCATCCTCTGTGGGCTCGCGCATGCGCGAGGACCTCCGCCTCGGGACTCGAAGGAGTTTCGGAGGTGTGAATTGGCTCGTGTGAAACTGTGAACAACTCTGGCCTTTTTTTCCAGTTTGCTCGTAGCCACATTATTTTACAGGTTCTGTTTTTTTCACGCCGACATCACGCGGGCGGTATTTAACTAGCCTTTTGGAAACTCGACACGTTGACACTCGACAGTCTCTACGCTGTACGCTCACTCACCGCCACGATGAATTGTAAACGATGATGGGCGGCTCCGCCAGCTGTCGATCCTGTGGTGGGTGTGGCCACGCAATGAGCGGCGGCATCGGCGGCGGCACCCACGCAACAGGTGGCGGCACGGCCACAGGATCCTTGTGCACCACCTCGACTGTGCCGGTGGGCCACACCTGCCCTCCCAGGTCCAACCCTCCCCGAACCCAAAGATGGGATTGCTCCGATTGCTGAGGCGGCGGCTGCCGCCTTTGCTGCTCCAAACGGAGTGATTGGATGAGCTGCTTCTGGTCGAGGGCGTGCACGTGCGCTCGCCGCTGCTGGTCGCGCAGCACGGCGTTCTCGCGCCGCGTGGATTCCACTTGCGCGCGCCACTTGAGAAGCAACCGATGTGTCTCCGCGTCCATCGAACCAAGGAGCTCACCCACTGCCGCCTCGAGCACCGCCACGCGTGAGCTGCAAGCCGCCTCCGCCTTCTCGACCGCTGCATTGCGAAGCTCGTCCAGAACCTTTCCCAACTCCCCTCCGACGATGCCTCGTACGAGCAGAGAGAGCGCGCGTTCCGTCGCCGAGCGACCGCTCGCCGTGTCGTCGAGTTCCGCCGCGGAGACGACCGCCATCGTCTCTGGTGCCGGTGGTGCTTGCGGTGACACCGGCGGTGACACCGACGGTAATGACGGCGGCACCGATGGCACCGCTGGCGCCGGCGGCACAATCGCAGTGGGTGCTACCAGTGCCGCTGAAGCACGCATCGGAGTTGTTGCCTGCTCGACGTGCCGGCGAGTCTCCCGCTGCGCGAGCTCCAACAGGTGCTCCAGATCTGCAACCTGGCCGCGCAGCGTGTTTGCGCGCTGCTCCTGCCGCGCGCGCTCCGCATCGGCGAGTTGGCGCGCCTGCTTCTCTGCGGCAAGTTCGCCCTCGGCGCGCTCACGAGCGCGGCGCTCGGAGCCCAGCTCCTTCTCAGCAATGTCGCGGGCTTGCTGCACGTAGCTAAGCTCTAAGGCCATGCGCCGCTTCTCGCTCCTCTCGGCCTCGATCTCAGCCACGTGACGGCGTCGATGCTCATCGTCGAGTGCGAGCGATTCAGTGCGCTCATCGATCTGCCGCTGCAAAAGATCGCACTTGGCCGCAAGAGCCGCCGCCTCGGAACGCGCGGCCGCAACCTCGGAACGGGCTGTCGTCCCGGCCCCTGCGGCCTCTGCCTTCACTAACGCAGCGACGGCGGTCGCTGAAGCAACTTGCTCCCGCAGCTTGCTCACCTCGTCGAGAAGCTCACCGGCGCGCCGAAACCACATGTCAGCACGGGTTTCGGATTCAGTCGCATCGCGGACGGCTCTCATGAGAGACATGTTGGAGATGAAGAAGCCATTTTTAAAGAGGAGCGCCCGGGACGACGCGCTTTGACAGTCGATGTCGGGATTCGCGATGCTCAATTTCGGAGTATTCTTACCGTGATCACAACTCTTGAAAATTCGCATGCACAACACACGTTTCAGGCAGGATTCACGGATTTCACACACGCACGTACACGCGCGCGCGCCAGCGCCCGATGTGCCGTCTCAACACAGCAGGGTCCCGCCAAGCCGCCATACAATAGTACTGTGATGATACACTTCTCATGCTCTCGCACTCGGCACGTTGATGCAGTAGGTCTCAAACGGGCGCGAGTCCACGAGCCAGCGGAAGAGCTCTTGCACGGGCACGACGAGGCAGCCGTCGTTCTCTAATAAGCGGCAGCCATCGCGGTCGCAGTGCAGGCTCGTCTGCTTCTCGTACGGCAACGGCGGTGAGAGCTCCTGTGCGAGGAGCCTCTCGATGCGCGGCAGCAGAGTGGGCACAGAGCCCTCGACGGTGTGCTTGCCCCATCCAGTGATGATCTTGAGGTCGGCGGGCAAAAAGTTGCCGACCTCATGCTGGAGCACGTAGCGCACGGCGGAGACCGCCGTCGCTTGCGAGAACATATGCAGATCCAGCGAGAACGGCTCGCCCGCATGCCAGTGAGTAAAGACCTTGTCCTGCACACCGAGTGCGTAGATCTCGACCGCCTTGGCCGCCTCACCCGCGTCGTCGCACGCGCCGATGACCTGCGAGTAGAGGCCGACCGTGCCGCGCATGGAGTGCCCGCGCTCGCGCACCCGGTTGAGCAGCGAGATCGCACGCGCCCACTCACCACCCGCGCGGCACGCGCGCGCCGCCTCGGTGTACGGCGCCAGGTCCGTCGCGTCGCCCGCATCCTCGAGCTCGCGCAGGAGCTTGAGGGCGTCACGCCACTCGCCGGCGTCTGCGCACGCGCCGATCGCTGTGACGAATAGCTCCACCAGCGGCGGCTCCTCGTCGCCGCCCTCTGCGGCATTCCTGCTGCTGCTACTGCTGCTGTGGTTGTCACTGCTGCCGATGCTGCTGCTTCGCAAACTGAGCGCTGAGAGCGCCAGTTGGCTCACCGCCTCATGACCGCCAGTGGACACCGCGAGCTGCGCTCGCTCGAGCCAATCTTCTCGCCTCAGGTGGTGCGGCGCCTCGTCGCCTGCTGCGTGCAAGCTCATGACGGGGGCGGCTGCGGAGCAGAGCATGCCCGGCGCAGAGGACCGTGGCACGGTGCAAACCGCGACAAGAGCCGGCGTCGGGTGAACCGCGAAGGGGCGAACCGGCTGGAGGCTCACCGCCAGCGCGGCCGCCATCGTCAACAGCAACAGTGGCACCATGAAGAAGTGTCACCGGAGATGGCTGGAGACGGTTTCCGGCCGCGGAGACTTGCGGAGATTCCCAATTACGTCTTCGAATATCACGCTCTCATGTGCCTGGGCTTCAATAGCCTGATTACAACTAGGCTTGCCTCGGAGGATTCCACGGTCTCCACGTCTTCTCGTCCACGACGTGTCCTCCGACAGCCTCCGAACCCGCGTCAGGACGATCTTCGCCCAGGAGTACGCGGACACTCCACAAGGCCCGACCCACCATTACCTACGCCCTCTGAATTCTCCGTGGCCGCTCGCCTCTCCCATTGGCTCGCGCGTCCCCACCGGATGGCCACAGCACCTCGCCCCCTGTCAGCGGGGTGGCTCTTCCCGGAGCCGAGCCTTCCCGTTCGAGGGTGGCATGCACTCTCTTCTCTTACTCACTTGCATGGCGCACGGGTGGACGTGTGTGTGTCGCAGGCGATTCCCGATGGTAGCCTCTCAGACGTGTCCAGTCAAGGACTCGCCATCCGTCGCGAGCGGATGTCCGGTGGCTCCCGCAACTGCAGCAAACGGCACCGCCAGCCTGACGAGCGCCACCGCCTCGGGATGCGGCGCCGGCGGCGGCGGCGGCAGCAGCAGCAACACTGCTGGGGCCCCCGTGGCGAGCCGCTGCCCGGTGCAGCGGCGCGGAGTCGACGCCGGCGCCGGCGCCGACGTGCTCAACCCGGCGAACGCCATGCCGGTGACGCCCAACCAGCAGCCAGCGCCTGGCCAGCGCGCACCGCTCTCGACCCACCGCGTCACCTCGACGATCCCAAGCGCGGAGCGCACGGAACCGCGCTGGGTGTACCCGTCCGAACAGATGTTCTTCAACGCCATGCGCCGCAAGGGGTACGACCCGCGTGAAGAGGAGATGGGGATGGTCGTGGCCATCCATAACTCGGTCAACGAGCGCACGTGGGTGCAGGTGCTCGAGTACGAGGGCACGCTGTACCCTGAATGCGTCGACACGCTCCAGCTCGTGCGCTTCGTCGGCAAGCCCGACGAGCCCACCCTTAAGGCGCGCGCCCGCGCCCTCACCGGGTACGCCAAGCCCTTCGACCGGCACGACTGGGTGCTTTCGCGCTGTGGAAAGGAGGTCACGTACCTCATCGACTTTTACAACGGCACGCCGACGCCTCTGAAGCCGGTGGCGATGCACATCGACGCGCGCCCCGCCGCCGACGACCTGCAGAGCGCGTGGGATCGCGCTCGCATGCCCTTCGTGCGTTTTTGGCGATCGGTCCGCCCGCAGCAGGCCGCCGCTGCAGCGACGGCCGCCGCTGCGTACCCCGCCGGAGGAGCCGCCGCCTCGAGCAAGGCGAACTAGAGGAGGCGCTAGCGCGCCAGAGACCATTAGAGGAGGCATATCGGACCGCGTGTATTCGACGATGCGTCCGTGTGTGTATCTGTATGGAGGGCCCTACATGTAGATGCCTGTGCCCGCGCGCTGTGGAAATCGAGTCACAACATGTGTCTTTATTATCACACGTACTGTGATTTTCTTACTCCCCGGGTTCGCGGTGTTTAACCTTAACCTGGGGTCCGGGTCCAGACATCATGCCAGACATGTGACCGTTACCAGATCTAGGCGTACTCGCGTACACAATTGCGCGTACAAGCACAGAAGTCAAGTAACGAGTACCAGTCACATGCGAGTACTCAGTACTTGTGTTGACCGAGGGGTGAAAAAACATCCTTTGAGACTGCGACGGTGTGCATGGGTGGGGTTAGCCATTTGCGCGGGGGACCGCGACGAAACTGACTGCCAAACCGAATCACGACCTCTTGAGTTCTTGCGCGAGCCACCACTCCACGATGCTCAAGGATGAGGCTGGAAGAGAGGTTCAGGTGCACATGCCGCTCCTCTTGTGGTTAGTCAACAACTGGCTCATGGTCGAGCCGCTCCTGAAGGAAGTCACCTCGCGCAAACTGGATGCAAAGCACGACACAATACTGCTTGATGTACGGACAAGGAGAGGCGTAGAACTGGCTACGCTTGACCCGAGGCACGTGTTTGCGGAAGCGCGCACGATCGAGCTGACAGCGATTCGGGGGACTCTGTCAGAGCATCCCTTCCTCTACGATGGCAAATGGACAAAGGGCGTTGTCGTTCACATCAAACAGGCAGTGAAAACCACCAAAGGCGCAAAGGGACCATGCTGCTTGTTTGCTTACGGCGACTCGTGCGTGCACGCCCCGGATCAGGACGATCCTAAAGCCGACTTTTACATGAGCATCGCGTCACACTTTGCGGACGACCTCCGAGCAATCGCTGAGAAAAATCTCACGCCAGCATTGAGAGAGCACCAGCAACGGGCCCTCCTGGAGCAGGGGACGAGCTTCCAGCCACTGCTCCCTGCCGCAAAGCCTACTCCGACCGCTCCGCCCGCTGCCCCGCCCCCCGGCTTGCCCGCCGTCGGCACGGCCCGTAGGCGGCCACCTGCCAAGCTGTCCCCCGCAGAACCGCGAGCTGCGCCGTTGCCAGCGGCAGCATCCTCACTGCTCGCGGCGTCGCCACATCTGATCGGCTTGGAGCCACCCGCCCCACTGCCGCCGGCCGCATCGCTGCCAACGCCGCCAGCCGCAGCGCTGCCCGTTGCATCGCCGTCCGCGACAGCGCCCGCTACAGCGCCCAAATCAGCGCCCGCTACAGCGCCCGCTACCGCGCCCGCTACCGCGCCCGCTACAGCGCCCATAACAGCACCCGCTACAGCGCCCGCTACAGCGCCCATATCAGCGCAGCTCCAAGACGCCGGACCTCTCTCGGCGGCGACGATGCGACCGGTGCAGGTTGGCGACCGGTGCACCGTCAGCGGCCTTCGGGGGCGGGCGGATCTCAACGGCCGGACGTGCGTGCTCCTCACCTTCTCCGAAGATCGCTGGGGCATCGAAGTCGAGGGCAGCAAAGAGTGCGTGCGCGTGAAGCTCGCGAATCTGGTGCTCGTCGAAGGTGCGGAGACGCGAAGCATCGAGCTCACGCGAGATATCGATCTCGCGGAGCTCCGGGAGCGCACGCGAGAAGCACTGAGCTCTATCCGAGTGGACCTCGCGCCCGCCTGCTCTGTGAGCCAACTGGACAGAGTCGACTAAGCACTGCGTCGTCAACGCACACATTCACAGAGAGCGCTGGTTTTTGCAGGCTCCCGTCTACGGAAGCTGCACGCTCCACATGCCTGCGGAGAAGGCAGATTCCACGAGGTCCTTTCGAGGACCTGATTATTGACGACTTTACATATGCGGAGATTTAAAGAACGACGTAGCTTAATTTGAGACTAAACTTTCCGAAGTACTGTACTGTAGAGCATCCAGAGCTCTCCACCTCCGAATGATCTCCGTCGAAATTGCGCGTCGAAATGACCTCTTTTCGGCATCTTCTCAGTCCCGTACTGATGGCTTCCGAGGGCTGGATGGCTGCAGAGAGTCGGACGGCTGCAGAGAGTCGGATGATACAGCTCAAGCGCGAAATTCAGCACGCTGGCAAAGGCACTGCGAACCAGCTGCCAGGAGACTCACCTCTCTTAGTGGCGCCGCTGCGGCACCCCGGCACAGATACGAGGCTCATTGCTGAGCTAAGTGCCCAGCTTCATGAGTCACAAGCGGAGTCGAGAGTGCTGAGCAAGGAGGTAGCTGCACTCAAGGAACAAATCGTGCAGCTGCAGACGCAGCACACGACGCAACAGCAGCTCGTCCACCAGACGCTTCAGAGTATGCAAGAGCAGTTGCAGCAGCACCACGATCACCTTCAGCACTTCCACCAGTTGCAATCTGGTCCAGGCAATGGGCGCAGTCCGAGCGCCAACGGGCACGCGGCGCACGAGCACACGGTGGTGGTGGGCGCAGTGCCGGCAGCGCATCCGCGCTTGGCTGCGTGCTCCCAGGCGCAAGCCGTGCCCTGCCACGCCATGCACATGCAGCCCCGCGCCCAATTGCATTACAGCGCGTCTCAGATGAGTGTACCACTCTCCTCGATGAGCCAGCCGACGCCCGGGCTGATGGCCTCGCTCACCTCTCCGAACACGTCGCCACTGATCTCCGCCGAGCCCAGAGTGGAGGAGCGGACTAGAAGCGGACGCACTGGGGGCAGTGGGGGCTCATCACAAGTGGCCTCGCACTGCGCCTCGCCGTGGCAGCAGCTGGCGCACGACCCCGCGACAGCCGCGCTGCCGAGGTGGGGCGTGCAGATGCGCGCGCCTCAGAACAGGCTGATGGCGCCGCCTCACAACCCGTCAAGCTCGACCTGCCCACCGCTGCCCGTGTTCGTAGGTGGACTTGGCGGCACCGACGAGGGCTGCAGCTACGGAGGGAGCGCATGGGGCGCGGAACCGTCGCCTGCGCCCGGCACCGGCACCGACGGCACGGCGTCCGGCATGAGCCGTCCAATCTCGTCCAATCTCGATCTCCTTGCCAAGCTCTCGATGTCCTCCCCACCCCTTGAGCATCGGACGGTGGTCGGGCTGCCGCCTCTTCCCGCAGTCGAGGCGGGCTCAACCTCGCCCATGGGGGCGAAGCGGATGCGCGACGAGCGCGGCAGCACGCAGGCGGAGACGTTGAGAGCGCTAGCGTTGAAAGACCATGCGAGCACGAGTGAGTCCAGCCTCTGCAGCGAGTCTTCCGCCGATGATCCCATCGCTTCAGGCCTGCCCACGGTTCCCGAAGACTTTGACGAGCCCAAACCCACCAGTGCCCGAACGATGCCGGAGCCGGAGGACCAGCAACGCGACGTTGTGCTGCCCACGGCGGAGGTCGCACACCCGCACGCGCAGGCGCGCCCCGTACGAAGCCCGTGCTCCCTCCCGCTCCCTTATGCCCGATCGAACAACCCTGTACCGTCGGCCTTCAGCCTGCCGAATGGCGCGCCGTCATAGCTTAGACGCGCCCGGTGCATGAGGGCTCAACCATGTACATGTACGAGAATTTGAGAGGAAGGGCGCTCCAACCGCCCCGCACTCCGCATGACGCGCCATTGAACCGGAACGATCAACGCATCCCGCGCGTACCGTACCCGCCCCGGGACCGGTCTGCGGTCCTCCCAGAGCCGGGTACACTGTGCGGAGCGTCTAGCGTAGAGCCAGGTCGCGACGACGCCGACGTACGCGTGACGGGAAGGGGAATCGGCCAGAGGCCCAGAGCCACGCAGACCGGGCATCGTGTGACCGTGTGACGGGCTATCCGCCACACGGCCTTAGTGCTTCGGAGAGCGTTAGACCCTCCGGCGTTTACTTATTTAACTTTAGTACATTTGTTAGATAGATCTAAGGTAGACCTAAGAATCCGCATGCGGCCGCGGGCGGCGGTTGACCCCCCACTAAGACCGCGCGCGCCGACCCGCGACAGCGCGCCGACTTACCCGGAACCCGCGCGACCGCCGAGCGCGACACGTGAAATCCCTAATCCGGCAAGCCGGGCATGCGGCAATTCCGGGAGAAGCGCAAGCGGGATGAAAACGCAACTTCTTAAAGCTACACACGCACAGGACTCCCGCCCTCTCTCCGAGACGCGCTACACGACGCACTCAAATAATAGACGATCACGATACGCACTAACCGGCGCACGTGCAGCCCCTCGAGAGCTCGAGGGTTCTGGGTTGCCCCATGTCGCATGTGCCACACACATCCACAGTCCAGTCGCAGTCGCGCTCCCCGTCCTCACCACACCGAGGGCACGTCGACTCATCACAACGGGTCCGAGCGAGCTGCGAGATTCCTGCCGGTACCGCTCACCATGGCACCGCGTGGGTTCGAGTGTTGGGAGCGGAGGGGCCATGCCGGCGCGCCTCCAGCCGCCGGGCCGCCGCTGCGCCTCCGCCGTCACCATCACCAGTGGCGGCTTGCGGTTCGCGCAATACCAAGGGTCGCTAGACGCGCGGGCCCGCCTACTTTTTGGCCTTGACGGCCGCCATCTCCTCCTTGAGCTGGTAGAGCGTACCATAGGGCAAGAACTCGTCGGCATGCTTGGCGGCGAGAGCAGCCGTCGCTTCGGCCGACACCTGGAACTGTGCGAGCTCCTCCTTGGAGAGTTTCCGAATATAGGCGGCCGGGCTGCCGCCGTACACCTCGCCCGAGGGCACGCGCGCGCCGCTCGGCAGCAGCGAGCCCGCCTCGAGCATGGCATTCGGCTCCACGAGCGAGCCCTCCTGCAGGATGCAGCCGTCGCCCACTACCGAGTTGTCGTCGACGGTGCACGCGCGCATGATGCAGCCCTGCCCGATGGTCACGTAGTCGCCCACATATGTGCGGGCCGAGAAGCCCGTCGGGTTGATCGCCGCCGACTGGATCACCGTCCGGTCGCCGATGCTGCTGAAGCCGCCGATGTGGATAGTGCTCTGATCGGCGCGGATGACGGCGCCGTACCACACGGACGACAAGTCCTTGATCTCGACGCTGCCGATGACCGACGCGTTGGGAGCGACAAACACGCCGCTGCTCAGCTTCGGCCGCTGGTCGAAGAGGTTCATCAGCGCGCGGTGCCTGCAGATCTTCTCCTGGAAGATCCAGTTGTCCTGCGCCCGCGCACCCATGCGCTGGAGCGCCTGCCCCGTCTCGCGAAAACCACGGCCGATGCCGACGACAACCCTGCGAGGGCGCGCAACGAGCGCGTCAGGCGCACCTCGGGAGGCCGCTCGCGCGCGATGCACAAGTGGCGGCAGAGGCGCGCGTGCGTGCAGCGCTTTGGGCGCAATTAGGCGCTGCAGTCCCGAAGGGTGTGCTGCGCGTGTCCGCACGCGGGCTGCACTGCGGTCTGAAGCGAGCACGCTAGCCATCATGATGGCCGCCACCGTGTCGCAGGCCATGACGCACCTCCGCATGAGAGACATCTTCGAGGGCAAGGCTTGTCAAGCTTTATGCCACTGCCCGAGAGGCACAGAGAAACTTAGCATCGCGGCGCGTCGAAGCGAGCACAATCAGCTTGAGTGTGACCTTTCAACGTGATTCAAATTCGTAGTTGGCGAACTCGTTCGTGCTCAAAAAAACGCCGTGGCGGGCACATGACTTGACTTGACTTGACTTGACTTGACTTGACTTGAGCCTTCGGTTGACGACAGGATATGCCATCGTCCAAGGTTGCGCCTGAGCCGCCTCCGGCGGAGGCGGAGGCGGCGGAGGCGGCTGCCTCATCTTCTACACCGATGCCCCGCGCTCCCATTCTGAAACGTCTCGCGGAGATCGATCGCTCAATCGCCAAGATGCTGGTAGAACCCAACCTCGATGGCTACAAGACGCTGCCACTGCACACGGCAGCGCGGCGCGGCGACATGCGCGAGGTGGCGCAGTTGCTCCCTGCTCATCGCGAGGCCCTCTCACAGCGCGATGAGTCCGGCTGGATGCCGCTGCACCACGCGTGCTGCGCGGGCCGGCGCTTGATCTACCGCATCCCATGCGCGACGACCAAGCTGGTCGACTCGGCGGACCGCGACAAGCTGATGGCGGAGCTAGTTAAACTGATCGAAGCTGCGACGGCCGCCGCGGAGGCGCTCGAGCCGACCGAAGAGCCCACGGGCGGCGACGACGGCGCGGGCGTGAGCTTCAGCACGAAGCTCGCGCGGTTGCTCGACGACCACATCCCGGACGCGCCGCGCTACCGGGACGCGCCGCTGCCGTCCATCGGCGGCGACGCGGGTGCGGGCGTCGGGGCGCCCGCCTCGCCCAAGCGCGGAGGCCGCAAGAAGCCCCTCCCGCCGATCGCGGAGAACGCGGCTGGCAGCGCGCCTGGGACTTCGTCGGACGCTTCAGTGGGCAAGCGCGCTGAGGCGAACGCGCTGCGCCAGCTGCGCGAGGAGCAGCCCAAGGGCATCTGGGTCGAGGTGGCCTGGGTGCGCCCGGGCCAAATGGGCAACGGTGTGCCGCTCACGGGAGCCGCCGCGGAGGAGGCGAAGGAAAAGGCCTTCATCGAGATTATTCTGATGCAGCTGCACGATTCCGAGTACGAGAGCCACGTGGCTCGTGTACAGGCCGCGGGTTCGGGCGTAGGCCGGCTGATTGAAAAGGCGCCGCTCGACGTCGCGATGTCCGCCATCGGGCGCGGCCTCAACGTGTGGCCTCCCACTTTTGAGCGCATGCGCAACCAGTTCGAGTTGCCCGAGATCGACGCGCCTCCGCCCGAGGAGTACGCCGCGACGAGCTCCTCGAATGACCTCTGATGGCTCCTCGAATGACCTCTGATGGCTCCTCGAATGACCTCTGATGGCCTCTGGAATGACCTCTGATGGCCTCTGGAATGACCTCTGATGGCCTCTTGATGGCCGCTGATGGTCGCTGAGTGCGTTCCCTCATCAGGTACGACGAAGAGCTCCTCGGTCCGAAGTCCTTGCTCGAGCAGGGCTGTGTGCTGAACACGCTGGGGCAGAGGTCGGTGGTTCGTCTGACCGGGCTCATGGTCGACGGATCGCGCCTTCAGTATACGGGCAGCGCGTACAAGGACGTCTCCGTGCGCGCGACGCTCGTGGTGCGGACCACGGCAGAGGAGCTCAAGGCGCAGGAGGAGGCCGCCAATGCGGCCGTGGGAGATGAGGGTGGCGACGACTACGAGCCGATGGCGCTGCGCGTGATGAGCGGCAACCCGGCGATGAACGCGAAGACAACGACGCGTCCCCGGCCTTCGTCCCTCGACTGGGGCGCCGAGCAGCTCACTCTCGAGCTGCCGGGCCCCGTGCAGCTGCCCATCTTCGTGCAGTTCCTCATCCGCGCGAAGGATGCAAACGGGCAGGCTGTGACGCTCGGTCACGCGCTCGGCATCATCGATTCACTCAACGGGTCGCTCAACGTCACCATGATCGACGAGTCTGACATGGCCGAGGCAGGCTATTCGGCGCCACCCTCGCCCCCCGACTCCGAGCCTCCCTCGCCGCCCTCGTTCTCGCCGCCTCGTTCTCGGCCGCCCTCGCCGCCGCCCTCGCCGCCGCATGCGATGCTCGCGTGGGGCAGTGACGCCGGCTCGGCGCCCCCCAGGCCCCCCTCGGCGGCGAAGGGAGTCGACCCGGCCGTGTTGCAGCAGCGCCTGTCCTTGCACCCGCGGAGGCCGCCGCCTCTGCCGTTGATGGCGCCGGCCGACCAACTCCCGCCCTCGCCGTGCCCCTCACCGCCGGGCTCGGATCGTCCGATGACAGCACCGGATGGGCGCGGCTCGGGTAACGGCCGCGGTGGCAATGGCTCGGGCAGCGGCTCCGATGGGCGGCCGTCGACAGCGCCTGGTGGCGGCGGCGAGGTGTCTCAGAAGCCGATCTTGCCGATCACGACGCAGAAACCGACTGATCTGCTCAAGGTCGAGGTGGAGCACGCTTACAAGGCCGTCGCCCAGGGCCATAATGCGGAGGAGAGAAAGGGCCCCGACGCCCTGATCTTGCGCTGCGCTTACGCCGTGTCGACGCCCTTCCCAGCCCTCTCGGCCGACTTTTTGCGCACGCGCCAAGACGAGAGCACGCTGCGCGCGATGAACGGCGGCGTGGCCTCCGACGACGACGCTGGCAAGAAGCCCCAGCTGACTGGCCCGCCGCCCCTCGGCAGCTTCGCCCAAGGTTTGCTCTTCGATGGGCCCGCGTGCGTGCGTGAGCTACTCAAGCACGGTGCTCCGGTGGGTGGGACGGACCTCGTGACCTCAACGCCGCTGCACAAGGCCGTCGCCAACGGCGACCAGCGTGCGATGCAGCTGCTGCTCGGCGGGGGCGCGGACATCAACTTCCAGAACATGTACGGCGACACGCCCGTGCACCGTGCCGTCGAGAACTCGCGCCTGTACACATTCACGCATCTGCAGCGCATGGGCGCCGACATCAACCGGCCCAACAAGGTGGGCAACACACCGCTGCACCTGGCGGCCGCGATCGGGCACGTGCAGCTCGTGCGAGCGCTCCTCACGGCGGGCGCGGGCGTGATGAACTACAATCTGCGCGGCCAGGTGCCGTTGCACGTGGCCGTCGCGGCTGGCAAGAAGGAGGCGCTCAAGGAGTTCGTCGCGTTCCACAATAACCGCAAGCTCCCTTGGGCCACGCTGTGTACGCAGGCCTCCAACGACACGCCGCTACACGTGGCCGTGCGCACGTTGCGCATCCCTCTCTTCGTTTGGATGGTCGACAATGGTGGTTTCTCGGCCGGGATGGTGATGAAGAACGTGGAGAACATTGACCCCATGAAGCACCTCAAGAAGGCGCAAGGCTTGCTCAAGAAGATGCAGGGCTACCAGAAAAAGGTGGACAAGGCAGATAAGAAGGGTGCCCCGAAGCCACCGATGCCCGCGGCCATCATCCCACCGGCGCCACCGCCGCCAGACCTGCGCCCGCTCGCCGAGCAGATGGCGACTCAGAAGCAGGGCTCCATCCAGGCGTACCTGATGGAGGACCCGATCTACGTCAACTTCCACGAGGTGCCCGCGCCGCCGCCGGAGCCCAAGGGCAAGAAGAAGAAGGGTGGGGGCAAGGCCAAGAAGGAGAAGCTGATCCCGCCACCGCCCTTTATTTGCACGCTCGGCCAGGCGCTCGAGGTTGAGCGCACCGAACGAAGGGGCGCGCCCTACATAGGAGAGAAGCTCAAAGACATGGAAAAGAAGTACGAGGAGGAGAAGAAGGCCGCTGAGAAGATCGCCGCCGAGAAGGCCAAGCTCAAGGCGCAGGCGGAGAAGGAGGCCGCAGCTAAGGCCGCAAAGGACAAGCCGGCGGGCAAGAAGAAGTAGGGCGGTGCCACGTGATCGGCACATGAGGGGGCATGACGTGTGGCATGGTGATGACGATGCGCCGGATCTCGCCGGATCTCGCTGGAGTCCCCCTCGTGTGGAGGGTTGACGCGCATGCGCTTCGGCGGGGCTGGTGTGCTGCGGCCTGCGCCCGCTCCCTCCTCACTGCGTGCCGGAGTGGGCCTTATTTCTGTGTGGACTCAAATTTTAATGAACGATTGCATGCCCATGCAAAAAAAGAAACAGAAACCAATTTTTGTACCGTGCGCCATGCAAGGACTCTGCAGCGACTCGGGCTGGGCGCCGCCAGCAACTACGAAGGTCGGAGGGTACGCCTGCACGCTACACGGCCGGCCCATTGGCCTCGACACCAAGGTTCTTGTCTCTGGCTGTGCACGCAAGCTCGGCCGAGTGCTGACGCGTGGCGGCCAAGTGCATCGGCTCATTGACGAGGTGCTCCAGCACAGTGCCAATCGTGGAGGCGGTGCGCTTGTGTACGCAGATGGGCCAGGAGTGGATGACACGTACGACAAGTTGCGCAGCATGGTCGCGCGCGATTCGCGCGTACGAGCAATCCTCGCGGTCGATGAGCCACCTGGCCGACTCGGTCGTATCGCCTTGTGCCGCAACGTCCTCATCGGCGAGGCTCTGAGCCGCTTGCCCGACGAGGGTCTGCTTGTGACACTGGATCTCGACTGCATGGTGGATGTGGCATCCATTTTGGCCCTGTTGCCATCGATGATGCCTCACGCTGGTCATGCTGCTGCTCAAGGCCTCGCTCGCCTCGACAACGGCGAGGCTGATTCGTCCGGACCAGCGTGGGACCTACTGACTGGCAACTCGAACCCGTACCGCGACCTTTGGGCGCTCCGCAGCCGCCGCCTTGGCGTAGACTACGACTGCTGGCAAGATGAGAAGACGATGCTCTTTCGCGGCTCCTGCCTGCGCTACCGCATCACAATCGCACCGAGGGCCCCCGTCGTGCGAGTCCGATCTGCCTTCAACGGCGTGTCTGTGCTGCGCGTAGGAGCCGTGCGCGCTCGCAACGCATCAGGCTGCCGCTACCCTGACCCATCGAGCACGGCCGACTCGGCACCGGGCTTGGACGGCGTGTGGCCCGGCCATGCGGACGCGAGCGAGCGCCTCCCGTTGAGACCCTCTTTGCATGCCCTGCACGAGGAGGCCCATGATGAGGAGACTGATCGCAGCTCGACGAGCGACTCGGCAAGGGGCAGCAGCAGCGGCGGCGGCGGAAAGGATGACCCTTTCCTAATTAGGGGCTCTCGTGCGGACTCGGCGCAAGGACGGCGCGCTGATCATGACGCAGCTAATCGGACGGGCGTAACGCCACTTCCGCGCGCCGTTTGTGAGCACGTGGTTTTCAATGAGTGCCTCCATGCGCATGGGCTGCGCATCGGCATTGCACCGTCGCTGATCACCAACTGCCCGTGCGGTCCGATCTGCGGCGACAAGCAACGATTCTTCTACCGCGTCCAGATCCATCCGAACGGGAGCTTGCTCGTGCGAGACCACAGGAAGCGACGCCCGTTCACACCGGCTCTGTGGACGCAATTCATCGAACCGCTATGTGCGGCCGGCGCTTCGGGCGTGACGCTTGTTGCGTCGAGCAGCAACAAGTCGCTTCAGTCCGTGGCCGTGGCTTCGGCTGAACCGCGACCCGAACTCTTCCCGCTGTTGAAAGAGCGCGTGGCGCCGGCGGCGGCGCCTACAGCGGTGTGCTAGCATTATGCACGTCGTGCACCTGGCGTGGGCTGGTGTGTGGATGAATTATTCTGTGAAAATATACCTCATCCGGTCGGACGCGGGGGCGGCTCGGCCCGCCCCATCCGATGTCTCTCGAATCTCCGCCACGCGGCGCGCCGCGAACGCGCGAAGCTAGTAAAAAGAAGCTTGTAGCCCCTAAACGCACGAGGATTTCGCTACCACTGAGAAACAGAAAGCGAGCGAGCAGGACCGCTCGCCAGCACCAAATCATCAGGGCCACCTCGGGGTCCACAGCTAAACAATAGCAACACCTCACTGCACACCGTGTCCAACAGACATCAGGCACACACTTCCACTCATCCTTTACTCATCCTTGCACTTCCACGACTTCTGCTGTGCACTCTCGCCTTGGCCGCGATTAGGCCCCACGAGGCGTGCTCGGCGCCTTTTGCTGTACTCGTGTGCTCCTGGGGCCCGCCCCCACCTCATGTGACATGTGACATGCTTCTTCAGATGGACGTGCTCGACTCTGACACCAGAATCCTTCCTCGCACGCTATAGTGTGTCGCCAGCGTGCGAGGCCAGTGCGAGGTCAGATCTCGAGCCGTGGGCGAGGTGAGTCCGAGAGGTCAGACTTCGGGATCCCTAATCGTCGACCGAATCATCGTCGCCATCGAAGCCGTGGGAATCAAGCGCGCTGGGTCTGGGGGGGCTGTACACGCTCTCGTTGTGGGCGGTACAGAAGCCCTCCGGCACCGTCTTTGCGTAACGCTTGAAGCACTCCTCCCGAGACTCCTGAGTGGTTTCCGAGCGCACTGTCGAGCGCGACGAGCGAGAACCTGAGCGGGTGAGTTGCAGGTATCTGTTGTAGCCCGACGTGAGGGGTCCGAACGTGGTCAGCATGTCTTCAGGCTCGTCATCGGTGCTGGACTCGTGGCCGACGGAAGCCTTGGCCGAGAATGGCCCGTCAAGAGGGGACGACGTGCCGATTGTCTCGACGGCCTCACCGACACGCCGGCCAACCTCGTCGCCCTGATCGCCCTCGTCTTCGCCCTCGCCCTCGTCCTCATCCTCGTCCTCGTCCTCGTTCTCGTCCTCGTTCTCGTCCTCGTCCTCGCCCTCGTTCTCGACCTCGTCGGAGCTGCTGAAGTAGCTTCGGCACGAGTTGCTTGCAAGATCGTCCGTGCCCTCATCGCTCATGCCGTCGTCGCGCGCCTCCTCGTCGGAGGAGAGGGTTGCGATCGACTCCACGCACACACCCCAGTTGACCATGCTGTTGATCGACCCGTTGGGCGACCCTTCGGGTGAACCCTTGGGCTGGCAGAAGGTTGACCTACGCGCGTCCGCCGAGAGGTCAATCGGGCGCGTCGGGCTCATCGCCCTTGAGTGTATCGAGTTCGCCTTAGGACGATCAGCCGCGGCCTCAGCCTCGTTCGAGGAGCACGCCGACGATGACTCTGATGACCTCGGCGTGTCCGACGTTGCAACACTCGTCGATGAACTCATCGATGGCTCGGGCTCCTCGGCATCTGGCGCCACAGTCAGCGCCAATGGATGCGTCGCGCTCTTCGTATTAGGGCTTCTCGCACTCGTCGATGCGGTCGTTGGTGCCTTGGGTTCGTCAGCATCAGGTCCGTCTCTGGGTTGGGCGGCGCACGTACCGTAGGCCGCGCAGCACTGCATGCCGCACGCGCCGTAGGCTGGGGGGGAACCGTACGATGCAGGGTATTGGCTCTTCATCCCGAACCCTGAATAATCATTCATCCGAGGGTCGAAGGGGTATGTCTCGTAGCCGCAGTAGGGCGTGTAAGGGCTGGGATAGGAGTAGCCGAAGCCACCGTGGCCAAACATGATCGATGGCATCATGGGCACGGGTGCCATCGCGCCCATGTTGAAGCCCATGGGCAGTGGGTGGATCGCACTCATCCGCATCTGGGCGGCGGCGACGGCAGCGCTCGCGATCTCATAAGGCGCGGCCATCGAACCGAAGAGCGATGGGCCCGCCAGCGGCGGCAGCATCGTGGCGCCATCGATCTGGCCAGTTGCTACTTCAGGACCGGTAAATGCGTCGTTGGCTGTCCACGATTGCGCGTTGCTCGTAACGTTGCTCGACGGTTGTGCGAATGAGCTGAGCGCGGGATGGCAGTCCGCAGACGCGGTGTGGTCGTATCGTGGCCGACGTTTGCGCCTCTTGTTGACAGGGAGCAGAGCAGAGGCCGTGGGGCAGACTTGGCCTTGCATGTTGATGGCCACAATGCTATGGCCTCCCTGGCATTCGCACACGCACTTGTCGAGGAAGGGCACGGGCGAGTACGACTGCTGCTCGTCCAAGCGCATGCGTTGAGGCCGCCGCATCTCGGTGGCGAGCTCATCGTCCATGGCTGCTGCTTGATGAGTGGTTGGGTCCAGGGCAGAGTCGCACTTGCTCGACCTGTTCCTCTTGGCGGGGGCACAATTGTCAAAGACCCCGCAGGTATCGGGCTCGGACATGGCCTTACTGGACTCTCGTTGCCGATACGCTCGATGCCGCGGGCGCCGTCCATGCTGCTGGTGAAGCATATGGATCGTGGCGGCCGCGGCGGTCGTCTTGGCCTCGTCTTGATGTCTAGAGCTCTAGACCCTGCAGATGGGTGCAGAATAGCAATATAGCGAGCAGCCGCAGTCATTAATTGTTCATGTTTATGTAAACTGTTTTTCGTGGGCGACACAGGACCAAGAAAGGGAAGGAGTCTCATTTTCTTGGGCGTTTTTGTGGTTTCGAACAGCTATCTCCGTTGGAGAGATCCGAATCGAGATTCCCGAAAAACCCGAAGGATTCTAAGTGTCGTGTTAATCATCCTGGAAAAAATACTGAAAAAATTCACAATTTTCCGACGCTCGAAGATGTTCAGTCATCTCGTATCGGCATGTGCCTTCGATTTGATGGTATCGATCCCGCGTGATGGTACCTGGTATCGACCACCTTTAGGTGAGCATCTTCTCGCTCGGGTTTAGCTCGGGTCCTTGGCTCGGGTCTGTCACAGTTTCCGGTTTGTTTGTGATGTGGATCTAGTGTGGACCATGGTGTGGAACTAAAAAGAGAGTTGCTCCCTGGTACCGGTCCCGTGTGTGTCCCGGCTCCCCCCGGTGTTTTTGAACTCAAGCTCACCGCAGGTGTGGTTGTGTTCAGTGTGCAGGGTACAACTGTATGAATGAGGGCTCCCCGCAGGCGAGCCGGCCACGCGGCCGGCCCGGCCAAACATGCATGCATGGTTGATGCATTGTGTTCCATATCCATACGCGGAAAGGGCGAGCTCCGGTACGTCGCTTGTACGTCCACGCCCCTTGTCCCCCTTCCTGGGGTTATATATGGCTGGGGGTTATTCTGAGGCATTAGGGGGGGGTCCGGGGGGGTTTGTTATCGAGTTTGGGGGGGTTTGTTATCAGGATACGTATCCTGATGTATTATGATGTATCCTGCATGTATCCTGCAGGATACATGTATCTCTTATGTATCCTGATGTATCTCAAATGTAACTTAAATGCCCTGTTACATTCCAAGAGAATACATGTATCTTGATATTTTGCATGTATTTTACACGTATCCCAAACGAGTCCAGGATACATTTTGAGATACATATCAGATACATCAGGATACATGTATCTTGGGCGCTTCCTTGGTGTCACACTGGATACATGTCAGGATACATCAGGATACATGTATCTTGGATTCTTCATCACGAT
>Ga0210244_100315_pt1 | contig 44977 bp, 5 predicted proteins | sample ChrtobMetaP3_0mM_FD_155473 | JGI IMG/M metagenome (GOLD analysis project Ga0210244, IMG submission 155473) | Chrysochromulina tobin associated microbial communities from unialgal haptophyte culture, Seattle, Washington, United States - P3_0mM | ecosystem: Host-associated > Algae > Haptophytes >...
ACCCCCCACCCCCTCGCCCACAGCTACCGTGGCATCCGTTACCACGCCGAGTCCAACTACGACATATGCCAAGCATGCGCCGAGCACTACCGGCTGCCCACGCCGCCGCCGCCCCATGTGGACGTGCGCGTGGAGCCGCCCGCCCTCGCCCTCGCCCTCCGGCTCCTCAGTGCTGTCTTTGCGTCCGCTGCACCCACCGCTGGTGCGAGCGGCGGCGCGCCCGCCACGCCGCCGCTGCCGCTGCCCGCACCGCTTCTGGAGACGTTCCTGGGCGGCGCCGTCGCGGCGCTCGCATCTGGCGGCCGCCTTTTCGATCTTCTGACGCCCGACGCGGCCAATCACGAGGGCAGCTCTAGAGGGCTCCGGGGGCTCCCGGGCACGGCGGCCCTGAGCGACGCCGGCGCACCAGATGAAGTGCCCGACGGCATCCCCGGTGGGTGGGGGGCCCCCCTCGCCTTGCTCGAGGAGGCGCCGCTTAGCGCCCTGGCCGCCATCGTCACCGCCACACCGGCGGCCGCCCTGCCAGTGAGCGCGCGGCTAGCCGCGCTCGAGGCTCTCGCATGGCTGGCCCTGCGCACTGGCTCCTCCGAGGCAGCCCTGCGCGCCGCGGCCGCTGCCCACGCCAGCGCGCGTGCGGGCCTCCTTCCGCTCAGCACGCCCTTGTCCGCCGCCCTCGCTGCCCAGCTGCATGCGTTGGAAGCGCTGCCGCCCCTGGCCCTCGCCCTCTGCGCCGACGGCAGCCGCCCAGCCGTGAGTGAGCGATGCATGCACCACGGGACGCCGGTGCTCGCCGGGCTCCCCACCCCCCTGCGTACGTGGGCCACAGCCCACCTGCGCATCGCCCCCGTCCCGCCCGACACGACGCCACGACTGCCGAGTGCATCCGCGGCCGACAGCACCGGCACGGGCACGGCCACCGAGGCGGAGCCGGCCAAGGCCAAGGCGGCATGGTCGCGCGCGGCGGTCACCATCCGGCACGCGGCTCGCGGTACCACGAGCATCCCGAAGCGTGTCGAGGCGCTCGTGGTGCTCGAGCCGCTCACGCGTGGCTGCCACCTCTTCGAGCTCAGCAAAGCGCCGCCCCCCGCGACCGCCTCTGGTGGCACGGCCTCCCCCCTCGCTGCCTTTGTGAAGCGCCTCGGCGTGTGCACCGCAGAAGCGGTGGCGCAGCTCTCGCGCGCGCGTGGCGCCATCATCGACGAGGTTGGCACCGACAATGCGTCCGCGATGGTCACTGCCGCGGGCGGCTGCAACACGGGCTCGTCACCCCTCATCACCTGCTGCGACAAGGGGCTTCCGATGGCCGTGACCAAGGTGGACGTGCTCGTCGACCTCGACCGATCGACCCTCCATCTGCTCGCCGACGACGTGCCCATCGCGTCAGCCCCGCTCCTCCAGTGCCGCCCTCTCTACTTCGTCGCCACCTTTCAAGACGTGACGGCGGCGGCGACGCTCACACGCCGCAGACCTGCCGACCATCCCACCATCGCGGGCGCCGTCGCGAGCGCCGCCACGCCCGCCGCGACGGGCGCTGCCGAGGGCGCGGCGCATCGTCGCGCAGCGAGCGGCACTAGCCATCAACTATTTGTGCCGGTGCTCGAGGCAGCGCTCCCGTCTGGCGCGCCGCCGCCGAGCGTGCACGTCGTCGCCGCCGGCGGCGACGGAGCGCGGCCGCGCGGCCTGCTGCCAGTGCCGTCGCTGCCGCCCGCGGATGCGCCGAGCGGCGAGGCCTATCGTCTCGAACGTGGATCACTCTCGCTCGTTGCCTTTCGGAGCCGCGCGCCGCTCGCGCCCAACCTCGCCCACTTTCTCGTCCTCTCCATCCCCGCGTCGGCCTCCGGCGCCCTCGAGTGCCGGATCGGCACGACCACGCTGCCACCGCCGCCTGCACCCACGCCCGACACGACGCCCACGCCCGACACGACGCCCACGCCCGACACGACGCTCGCGCTGGTGCCGCCTCTCTCCGACGCCGATCGCGACGCGCGCTGTGCCACCTTCGACTTGACCTTCATGGATGTGGACGCGTCGACCTTCACCTCCTTTGGCGTGCTCCTCGTCGGTGGACACACACTCTCCCTGTTTGCCAAGCCGCTTCGAGAGAGTGACGCGTGGCGCCATCTCGCCACGAGAGCCGCCGCCGATGCGGCTGCGACTGGCGCGGCCGGCACGGCCGGCTCCCAGCACTGGCTTGTGGAGCTCAGCCCCTCCCTCGGGGACGAGAGTCCGATTAGCGAGGTCGTGGTGCAGCCGTGCCTGCCGCCCTCCACTCTCCTTTCCGGTGATCTCAGCACCGAGGCACGTGCCGGCATTGCCGCCGCCAACGACCCCGTACGCCGCCGGGCCGCCGCCGCCGCGTTCCAAGCGGTGGCGATGGCCGCCGCTACCGCCGCAGCGCCGGCGGCTGCTGGTGTGCCCGAGGTGGCCTCGCCCGAGGCCAACGCACCCCCTACCGGTACGCCCATCCCCACCCCCTCGAGCGTGCACCCGCCCCCGCGGAGCGCTGTCCTGAGCGCGGTCGAGGGCACGGATCTACTCCTCGCCGTGCTGGCGGAGCGGTGCGCGGGCTGGAGTGCGATGGCAGCCAGTTGCGGGCGGGGCGGCGGCGGCACGGGCATGGGCGTGCGCTGGCCGCGTGTGCCGCTCGGCCCGCAGCCAACGGCCGGCTTGCTCGGTGCTGCGCTCGCGCTCCTCGAGGCCACCCACGCCGACGCTGACGCCGACGCCGATGTGGTGCTGCCCCAACGGCAGCCCACCTGGGTGGCGCCCCCGACGGATGCTTGGGCGGAGCCTCGTACGCCGCGGAGCGGCGGCTCCGCCGGCGAGGCCGCACGTGCGGCCCTGAGCGTCGTGCGCGCCTCGCTCACGGTGCTGAGTGAGGCAAGGGGCGAGGGCGAAGAGACATTTATCCCTCCACTCGAGGCGGGAGAGACGGCCGCCCTCTCGCTCGCTGCGTCGCTCTGGTGCAACCCGATACGCACCTCGTCTGTGGTCGAGGAAGCCAATGGCGGCGGCGCAGACGGCGGAGCGGCATGGGCGGCGCTCGAGGCGGCATGGGCGGAGGGGCGAGGCGCCGAGGGCGGAGCAGCGACGCCCAGTCGGCCCGAAGTGCTCGCCACGACGCTCGCCAACACCCTCGTGCCCGCAAGCGCCGCGCCGAAGCCCGCGAGCGACGTGCCTTCTCTCGCGTCGCTCGAGGCCGCCCACCGACCCCTCGGCTCCCTCCGAGCTGCCCTCGAGGAGCTCGCGCTCGGAACGGCGCGCGGCTCGGCGCTCGGCACGGCGCGCGGCACGTCCGTTTCCGAGGCGGCGGCCGCTCTCGGGACGCTCGTGCAGCACTGGAGGCTCTTCTACCCAACGGCTGCCCTCAGGCGTGGCCTGCTGCACTCGCTCCTCGACGCGCCCGCCTTGCCCGACGTGGACGGCTCCGACCCCTTCCTCGCCCTCGCCGCCGACGCCTCTCTTGTGAGTACGCTCAGTGCCGAGGCCCTGAGCGGCGGCGGCGGCGGCGGCGGGTGGCTCGAGCGGCTTTTGAGCAGTTCGATGCCGCCACCGGGGCCCGTAGGCGCCGCCCCCCCGACCCCGCGACGGCGTGCGATCTGTGTGCTGCTCGCGGCGGTCCATCACGCGCTGATCCAAGGCGAGAGCCTGCGCACCGTGCCCGCGACGGCGCCGTACCTGCGCGCCGTGCTCGAGCGCATGGGCGCTGTGATGGGCGCTGTGCTCGAGGATGCGTCGACCGTCCCGCCGAGTCTCACAGCTCGCGTAACCACGGCGCCCACGGCGGCGCCCGCCACGCGGGCCGTCGAGCCACAGAGTCAGCGCCGAAGCTCCTCCTTTGGTACCGGTAGCGCGACACCACGCGTGTCGGGCGGCGTGTCGGGCGGCGTGTCGGGCGGCGTGACGGGCGGCGTGTCGGGCGCCCAAGCGCTCTATATGGACCCGAGCGTCACCCTCGTGCTGTGTCCACTGCTGCAGGTCCTCCACACATGCCACGTGTCACGGAGCGCGCGCGCCGAGCACGCGAAGCTGCTTGCCATGTTCGCGCTCGGGGCTCGGGTCCTGGTGGCCGGCTACGGCGAGGCGATCGTGCAAGAGCATGTGAGCACCGGGGTGCACGCCGGCACGATCCGCGTCCAGTACGTTGCGAATGGCGCCACGTACCACTGTGCCCCTAGCTCCCTCACCGCCCTCGACACGGCGGCCCTCGACACGGCGGCCAGTGGCAGCGAGGACGTGGAGGAGGCGGAGGCGAAGGGGGCGGCCGTGGCCGAGGAGGAGGAAACGCTCGTGGGCCCACACCTGAGCATGCTCAGCCGGCTGCTAGAGCTCGTGGGCGGGCTCGACGTGGACGAGGAGGAGGTGGAGGAGAAGGAGGAAAAGGAGGAGGCGAAGGAGGCGAAGGAGGCGGCCGTCGTCGTCAAGGCGGCACCAAGGCACGTGCCAGGCGTGTGGGATGGCTCGTGCCGTTCCGTGCTCTCCCAGGTCCATCCTGACATGGGGATGCAGCCCGAGGCCTTGGAGCTCCTCGGGGCAGCTATCACCGAGGTACTCGCTCGCCTCCTCAGCCTCGGCCACACGAGGCCTGCGGCCGCCTTCGAGCCCCTCGAGGTGAGCATCGAGCAGCCGTTTGTGGCCTTGGGTTTGCCACCCACGGTGCTGCTCGCAGCCCCCACACCGCCTACCCCGCCGACGATGACGCCGTCACGGGCGCCGTTACTCGCGAGCGGCCTGCGCCGTGAGCTGAGTGCCGGCGCTGTGCGTGAGGCGCTGGCTGAGAGATGGGGGACGATAGGGCCCGAGCTGCTCCGCCACGCCGTCGCCGAGATTGAGAAGGGTGTGCGCCGGTATAGGGGCCTGACGAACTCCGGGCGTGCGATGAGCGCGGGCGAGGCACTTGGCGCCATGCTCCATCCCGATGGTCCCAATACGCGCAACTGTGTGGTGTGTGACCCGCGTGTGGTGGCCGCGATCGCGGGACCCGCGTTTGCGCTGCAGCCGGAGGCAGCGCTCGTGCTCGCGGTCATTCTTGAGTACCTGATGGCCGAGGTGCTCGAGTTGGCGGGCAAGGAAGCCCTCAATGAATCCCAAGGCGACGACGAGGACGACGACGACGACGACGACGAGGATGAGGACGAGGATGAGGATGAGGACGAGGATGAGGACCAAGACGAGGATGAGGATGAGGATGTGCGGGAGGCGCGGCGCGAGGAGCGGCGCGAGGCGCGGCGCGAAGAACGGCGCGAAGAACGGCGCGAGGAACGACGCGAGGAACGACGCGAGGAACGGCGCGAGGAACGACGACAGGCGCGAGAAGAGGCGCGTTCTGAGCGCGGCGAGGAAAGACCATCGATCACGCCCGAACACATCAAGCGCGCGGTGGCTGACGATGAGGAACTTGCCGCTCTGCTGAACGACATTCTCGGAGGGCGGGCGGCGGAGGGCGCCGTCTTTGGCGGCCACGAAGACGAGGCGGGGATGGTGCTCGAGGCTCCGGCGGTGCGCCTCGTGCGCACGCAGCGGCTGTGTGCCCCCTTCGGTACGCCCGTCGCAGGCGATGCCAAGGTGCGCTGGCGCGTGCGCACATCCTCGGCCGATGAGGTGCGCCTGTGCCTGGGCGCCGAGTGCCGCACGGGCACACTGACGCTCCGACGCAACCCGATGAGTGCGAAGCCCTCTGAGCTCGCCTTGGTGCAAGGGACGGGCGACGTCCTCTCCCTCAAGCCGGAGACGAAGCTCGCCCTCGCGCCCGACCGGCACGGGGCTCGTGCGTACGCGAAGCTGTGTGTGAGTGGTCACGACGGCACACTCGACGTGACTTGGGAGCCCGGGCCTGATGGGGTCTCGCCTAAGCCCACCGCCCCGGGCGTCGCTGACGTCGCCTTCCACGCTCTCGTCTCAGTGCACTCGCCTCTCATGCGCCCCGTGCACGCGGCGCGCGCGCGCTCGCAGCTGCTCGCGGAGCTCAAAACGCTGCTGCTGCACGCGGTCTCGGCGGTCCTCGCTAAAACGGGTACGCCAGGGTTCGCCACGGACGAGATGCGTAACGGTCTGCATCAGATCCTGTGCACCTCCGACAGCAGCGCCCACAACAACGCCCTCGTCGACTGGCCGGCGTTGCTCGCGATGCAACGGCTCATTGCGAGGAAGCGGGGGGGCGCGCGCACCGAGGCGACAGCCTATTACGCCCTCGAGGTGCTCCCATTACTTACGCGTTCGGCCGGCGCCATCCGCGCACCAGCGCCCGAGCCGGACGAGCTGGCGGGCGCGGCGGCGGCGGGCGCGCACAGCCAAAGTGCCGACGGAGCGCGAGAGGTGCGCCCGACGAGTCTGAACGCATCGTCGCGTGCGTCGGCGCTCTCGCGCCTCTTCGAGCCAGCGGGCGGCGATGCAGAGTCGCTGCAAGCGCGCAAAGGCCAGTATTGGGAGAGCTCGGGCACGCGGCCGCATTGGATCGAGCTGGGCGGCTTAGGGGTGGGCATGGGCCTGCGCGATCGCCTCGTTGAGTTCTCAGTGCTCCACGTCTGGTACGATTCGTACACGCCGCACGAGATCGTGCTCAAGGTACGCGAGGCGGAGGAGGAATGGAAGACGATCAAGAGCATGGCACTCGAGGAGCCACATCACGAAATACCCCAATGGGTGACGCTGCTCGGCGCGCAAGAGCTGCCGCCCGAGACGACGTCCGTCCGGCTCGAGATCATCACCAACCAGCGTGGTGGCTGCGACTCGAAAATTTGCGCCTTCAAGCTGCTGGCCGCGCCCAAGCCAACGGCCAAGCCCTCGACCACAGCCACCCCGCGCCTTGTGGTGCGCTCGCTGTGCGCGCTGCTCGTGACAACTCCCGTGGATGTGACGCTGCCACACTCAGCGGCACTCCTCGAGGCCCTCGAGGACTTTTGGACCGCTTGTGCGGCGCCGGGCGACGCGTCGAACCTCGCGCCGCTTGTCTTGCAGGCGCGCGTGGCGGTGATGCAGCGTCTGCTTGCGAGCGGTGGCGCCTCGATCGTAGAGCTGCTCGAAGGGGCAGCGGGTGGCATCCTGTCGCCCTCGCGCACGGCCCTCCTGCGTGAGCAGCATGCCTCCATCCTCCAAGCATCTTCGGGTAGCGGCGCGAGCCTCGCTCACTATCTCGGCGCTGTCGTGAGCGTCGTCACGCGCCGCCTCGAGCAGCGTGGCGGGACGCGCACCGCCACCAAGCGGCCGCAGCTGTCGGCGGACGGGGCCCATGCCCCCACGACGGCTTCCTCATCGCCCCCGATCACGATGCTCAACACGGCGCTCACGAGCGCAGCGCCCTCGCTCAACACGACGCTCCCTCTCAGCGCCCCTCTGCGCTCAGACCCGGTGCTCGCGCTGCTCCCATCGCTGCTCCTCTGCCTCCTCCGCCAGTTTGGGCCGTCCGCCCCGAGCACTAGCGTTGTCCCGAGCACTGGCTCCACTGCGTTCACCTCCCCCAAGGATGGCGGCGGCGTCTCCATGGGCGCCCCAGCCACCGCCCCGGCCACCGCCCCGGCCGCCTCGCGCGCTGGCGCTGGTGTGTTGCTCTTGGGCGCGTTGATGGAGCTGCTGAGTGCCATCGAGCGCTCGGGCACCATCGAAGATGCGCATGCCGCCCGGGACGGCGCCACGCCCAAGGGCAAGGGCAAGGCGCTGCTACCCGGCACTCGTGACGAGGACGCGCTCACCACGACGCTTAATACGACGCTCGTCGAGCATTGCGACGCGCTCTTCGCACCGGTGCTACGCCGCCCAGTCGCCGGGATCCCCTCGCAGCTGCCTGTTCGAATGGACTTCACACCGTCGCGGTCCCACGCCACTCGCATCGTCATCTGGCCAGGCGCCACCGAACTCGTCATCGAGGCCGAGTACAAGGCACCTTCCGCCGAGCCGAGCGCCGTCCTGGGCTCAACTACTCCGCTGGGCGCTTTCAAGGACGCCGTGATGCCGCCGGCGACGGCGCCCGCGCCCGCGCCCGCGACGGCGCTCGGAGCGTTACCGCCCGAGCTTCGGGCTTCGGCGATGGCCTTCAGTTCTCCCTCGCGACCAGTCGGCGGCAGCTTCAGCTCTGGCGCCAACCCCGCGCCGCAGCGCCCGCGTTCCGGCGGCACCGCTGCGCCCGCACCCATCTTCAGTGCCACGCCCTTTGGCGTCGCCTCTGCCATTGGCGCCACCGCCACGCCCGCACCCGCCGGCAGGTTCAGCTTCGGAGCGCCGGCGCCAGCAGCCGCCCCCTTCTCCGCCGCTGCTCCAGCAGCGCCCACCTTTGGCGGCGCCCCTTTGGTGTTCGCCCCCGCCGCACCGTCAGCAGCCCCTGGCGGCTTTAGCTTTGGCCCTCCGCCGCAAGCGCCGCTGCCCGCCTTCACCTTTGGAAGTGCCGCTGCTGCCCCTGCCGCCGCCTCGCCCTTTGGCTCGCCCAGCACTGGCGGCGGCAGCCCTTTCTCATTTGGTGGTGCATCTCCGCCGGCACCTGGTGTCTTCTCATTTGGCAGAGCCGGTCCGCCGCTGCCCGCTGCCGCCCCTCCGCCGCAAGCGCCGCTGTCCGCCTTTACCTTTGGAAGTGCCGCTGCTGCCCCTGCCGCCGCCTCGCCTGCTGGTGGTGGATCTCCGCCGACCTTCACCTTTGGAAGTGCCCCGATCACATTTGGCCGCCCAGCCGCCGCGCAGCCCACGCCGCCCGCACCGCTCGCGCCGCCTGCACCGCCTGCGGCTCCGGTGAATGATGAGGGCGCGCAGGTGGGCCTTGGCGGCAATGATGAGTATGTGGGCACGCGTCACGACGGCCGACTGAAATTCTACTGCGGCCGCTTCCTCGGCTCGGACGCCATCCCGGGCTCGGACGGCCGATGTGGTCCCACCGGCGGCCCTGCGTGCGCCTCGTGCTTACGCTTCCAGGCGAGTCTCGTCAACGACGAGGGAGACGTCGTCGCCTTTGGGACTTCAATCGGCTGTCAGGGGACCTTCTACTGTGGAAAGCACAAGGGGACGAGAGCCATCCCGGGCTCCGATGGCCGTTGCGGGCCGGACAACGGGCCGGCATGCCCATCGTGCTGCCGGCTCTGCGAAGCGTTCTCAAACCGCCACGTTCCATCCTACTGCTACCGCGCTGCCACGCCCGCGCCCGCCGCGCCCGCCGCGGGCGGCAGCCCTTTGCCCACCGGCGGCGGTCCGAACGCGAATCTCGTGGCGAGTGCGTCGCTGCGTGTTGAGGTGCTCCGCCCCGGCGTGCCGCTGTCGGCGCTGTCGGCACTCGACGGCGACGAGGAGGGGGCGAACGAGCTGTGGGAACTCTGGTGTGACGACGTACTGGCTGTCGGTGCGCCCGCCTCCCTCGTGCGCTACGCCTCGCTCGCGCCGGCGGTAACACAGGGCACGACGGGCGCACCCGATGTGTCGGTGAGTGAGGCCGAGTGGTCGGCGATGGCCGAGGCGGAGCGAGCGCCGTACGTGCGTGTCGAACGCCCGGTACGGCGCGTCGTCGTGCGCGCTGCCGCCGTGCGTCTCACGTGGGTGCGTACGATGCCGCCCACGCCGTCGGCCGCGCCGTCGGCCGCGCCGGCCTCTGCCGGCGGCTCTCTCTTGGGGCATGGCGTGCTTCCAATCGATGCGCCAAATCCGTTCGCGGGCTTTGCCGCTACCCCGTCGTCGTCGTCGTCCGAGGCTAGCAAGAGTGGGAAGGCTGGCAAGGGCAAGGTGAAGGCCAGGCGGTCCGTCAAGACCGAGGCCGCCAGCGGCGGTGGCGGCGGGGGCGGTGGCGGCGCCAAGTTGCCTCTCGTCGTGGCGCCCGTGCTGTGGGTTCAAGGGCGGCTGACCTCTCCCGCGGGCATGCACGAGTTGCATAAGCTCGCGACCCTCGCCGCCCAAGTGCTCGCCCGTGTGTGCCTCGCCGCCGTGAGCGCCGTGGGCGCTGGCCCGGAGGAGGGGCCCTTGGTCGAGTCGCTGCAAGGGCAGCTGCTGCGGGGGGGGCTGGTGCGCACTGGTGCTGGCGTTGCGGGCTCGGGTAGCGGCACCGGATCCAACGCCGACGGCGGCGCCGATGTGCCGCTCGTTCCCAAGCGCTCCGCGACCGCGCCCGCGCACATGGTCAACGAGGCGACCGCCTTTTTAGAGCACCTCGCCGCGCACGTGAGCGTGCCCGGTACGGCGCCTCTGAGCGGCGCGGCGCGGCTGCACGAGGCGATGCTCGCCAAGTTTGAGCGCGACGCCTCGAAGAATGTGCAGTGCTCGGCGGGCGAGGGAGGCGCGGGCGCGCGCCTCGAGCGCATCGTCGTGTGTGTGCTGCTGCGCCACCACCACCTCGTGGCGGAGGCGGCGGCGGCGGCGGCGGCGCTCGATGCAGCGCGCCCGCCCACATCGCTGGTGGTGCTCTGGCAGGCCGCGCGTCAAGTGCGCCGATGGGTGGCGGGGCGCGTTGGCGCCGCGCTCCGGAGGGGTGGAGGTGCAACCGCCGAGGACTCCTCCGAGGCTGACCTGCCGGCGGCGGCGTCGAGCACGGGCGGCGAGGGTGTGAACATTCACAGCACGGCCGGCGAGGAGGCCGAGCGAGCGGCGCGCGTGGCCGAGCGTGTGAGCGTCGGCGGCGAGAGCGCGGTGTCAGACGCGGACGACGCCCGGGACGACGTTGGCCTGGACGATCTGGTGGTCGAGGCTCGCCACATGAAGTTCATCGTGGCGGAGGAGGCGCGCGTGGCGGCACCCATCTTGGAGCGGGCTCTCTTTCTTCTCAAGGGGGTGATGCCCGCGACTCAGCGCCGCCACGGTTCCGTGAGCATCGACGACAGCGCTGTCGCGGTGATGCTGGTGCCGGCGCGAGGAGGGGGCGGAGGCACGGGGGACGAGGGCGAAGCGGACGAGCGTCCGCCGGAGATGACATCGCTGCTGCCGAAGCGCACGAGGAGTGAGCCGCCGCTGCCGGTCAAGCGGATGGCATCTACGGGCGAGGTCGTCATGGGCGTCGCCATGAGCAGTGACGAGCTGAGCGGCGGCAGCACCGCGGCACTCGACCTCGCGAGGACGTCGAGCGGCTCGATGGCCCCGCCGCTCACGCGCGGCACGAGCTGGGAGCGCGCGCGCTTGAAACTCCAGATAAAGGGCGGCAGTCTGGCGGCCACCGCACAGCTCGCGCGCGCCAAGCAGCTCGCCATGTCGTTTGAGCAGCGGCGCAACGCGCTGCGCCGAGCGGGCAGTAAGGGTGGCTCGCGCTCGAGCCTCGGCTCGCGCGGCGACGTGCTTGGCGCGCTGCTCGACAATCACAAGTACGGCCAGCTCACGTCGGAAGTGCTCGACTTTTTGGAGCCGGACGTGCGTGAGGTGTCGCTGTTGCCGGCGGGCTTGAAACCGCTGCGTGCCGAGATGGCGCGTCGGCGCGACGCCGTAGGAGCGGCGGTGCCTGCTCTCGAGGCGCTCGCACGGGCGCTCCGAACGTGCCACCGCTCCCTTCGCCTCCCAGTGCTCAGCGAGCTCGCACGAAGCATTGGCACGCTGCAGCTGTGCTCGACGAGTGTGCTAGGGTGCGGCCATGAGCTCTCTCGATCCTTCCGACTCGCGATGCATGAGCTGTACGCCGCACTGCTGGCGGTGCTCACGACTCCCTCGATAGGGTCGGCGGAGGCGCGGCTCGTGCTGCAGGGGCTGCGCCTCCCGTACGGACGCGATGACGTGGCGTGGATTGAGCGCTCGCGCCTGCTCGAGCACATCCACGGGCTCGCGTCCCACGCGCCGGACGACGCGCGCCTCACTACGTACTGGGTGCTCTCTCAGGTGGTCCACGCGCTCGGTGCGCCCGCGGCCGCTGACGCCGGGGAGGGCTCGGATGCGCCCGTCACGGCGCCGCTCTGGTTGGTGCGTGTGCTGCTGCATGAGCTGTCGGACGAAGGGGTGAGTGCGCAGTTGCGCGTGCGGCTGCTGCAGCTGCTCGTGCTGCTGCTGCCGCCCGCGCCAAACGAGCCTGCGCCGGCGCCGTTTGCCGAGGCCGCTGTGCCCACCCTGCTGGCCCTAGCTAAGCGGGGCGCACCCGACGATGACGTGGCACTCCTGAGCCAGCGACTTCTCGGTCGGTTGCTGCCGAGCGCAGCCGCTGCCTCGGGCGGTGTGCTGCCTGAGCTCGTCACCTCGGAGCTCCTCGCGCAGATTGGATTCACAATCTGGCCGGCCGCCCCACCGCCGCCCACCCCGTCGCCAACCGGCTACACCTCAGCACCAAGCAAGGGCGACGCGGCGGCGGCGGCCCGGCGCGCCGTGTGGGGTGCGCCACCGCGGGTACTCGAGTGCTCGATCGTCCGAGCGCTCCTCATCCGCCTACCGGCCAAGGAGCCCAAGCCCACCGCCGCCACCCCCGCGCCCGCCACCCCCGGGCCCGCCGCCGCCGGCGCGGCGGGGAAGCAGCAGCCACTGCTGCAAGGGATCCGCATGCCTCTAACGGGGGCAATCGCGGGGTGCACCTCGGGCATGGCGGCGTGGCTGCTGCCGCTCTCGCACACCGACTCCGCCGAGATCCAAAAGTGGCTCGGCGAAGGCGTCGAGCCGAAGGCCATCAAGGCTATGCAGAGCGCGCCTGTAGAGCTCGAAGAGGGCGGCCGATCGGTGCGCATCGGGCTGCCATGTGCCGCACAGCTCGTGTACGTGACGTTGCGCCCGTCTGCTCTGCCCAAGATGGCGGAGACGCCCGCGCCGGCGAGCGGCATGATGGTGACTGGTACCATGAGCGGCACATTCATGAGCGGCAAAACCATTCCGAATGTTCCTGGTCTCCTTCATCCTCGTGAGCCAGAAACGTATGTATTTGCGGTGCACGAGGATGGGCACACAAAGATGGCTGCGTTCAAGATCCCAGGTCTGACAGCGACGCCAGTGTTCATGGAAGGCCGCGCCCACGTGGGTAATCTACTTCCCATCGATGCTGGCGCAATTGGGGACACGTGGGACAGCGCACAGAATCGCAACGTTCGCCACGAGGAGTACAAGGTCACTGGCATTGTGTGCCTGCCATCTCCACAAGGTCTACTGGCGCAGGCGCTGGCAGCCGGTAGACCCGCCAGCGCCTCAATGGCCGAGATTAGCGAGGAGCCGAGCGTGCCAGGCTCCTCCGCCTGCGCTTCGCTCGCGGCGTGGACGTTCGCGCCGGTGGGCGACGGGGCAGCGGCGGGAGGTCACGAGCTCAAGAACGTCAAGTTCTGCACCAAGTGGCACCAACGGTGTGGCGGCGATTTGAGCGAGGGCAACACGGTGGTCACCTTCGGGAACGATGGGATGCGACTCTGCGAGGTTGGGCATGCTCTCAAGAGTGGCACGTGGCAGGCCGAGTTCAAGGTCATGCCGTCCGACTCGTTCGACCCCGATGGTGCGTACGTGGGTGTGCAGTGGGTCACAAAGCGCACACCGCCCGCTCAGCGGAACCCGAGTGATGTCCAGTCCGAGCTCGCAGTTTACCCCGGCTCTGGCGCCAACTCGTGGGGGTGGAAAGCCGCAGGTGGCCCCACCGCGTTCAAGCTCGAGGGCTCCGACACGTGCGGCCCGCCCGAAAGCTCGTGGCGCCCGGGCGACACGCTCACCCTGACCCTCGATACGGCCAAGATGACCATCCAAGCGGGCAAGAAGCAATCCCCCGGCGCCGAGTCCCGTGCCATCGGCACCGCTGTGCAGCTGCCGCGAGCCGTGAGCCGCGCCGCCGCGTTCCACTTCTGCGTCGGCCGTTACTATGGCCGTTACAAGGTGAAGCTCGTGGCGATACGGCGGCTGACGGCGGGCTCTTGGCTCGAGGGGATGCCACCGCTGCTCACATTCCCAGTCGGAGGAGCGATCGCCGCCGGGGGCGCGTCCTCCGGCACCAAGCCTCCTACCCTCGGGCACTGCTTCGAGAGCCCGATCGAGTGTGAGCCGCTGTACGCTGAGGTCGCACCCGACAGCTCGCCGGTCGAGCGGCACTTGGAGACGATCATCCTTGTACGCCAGCTCCTCCGCGACGCACCGCGACGTGATGGGCGCGTCGAGCCGAGCGGCGCGCTGCTCGCGTGCGAGGCGGCGCTGCGGGAGGCGAGTGTGCCTCGGCCGAGCGCGCGCGCCATCTGCCTCGCGAGCGGCGCGCTGCATGCCCTCGGCGCCCGCGAGGACGCGCTGCGCCGTGGTGCGCTCGGTACGGCGCTGAGCCATGCCGATGGCGCGAGCGGGGGTGGCGTGGAGGCGGGCGCGGCGCCTGCGACGACGCTCATGCTGCTCGACACGGCGGATGCGTCCACGGCTGAGGTGGCTCGGCTGCTGCCCACGCTCACGGACGAGGTCCAGGTGCTCCTTGGCTCGGCGGGGCGCTCGGCGTTGCAGCTCGCCCTACCCCGCCCCGAGCTGCCCGATGCGGAGAGGCTGCTACGCGCGATCGCTGCCCTTGTCGAGGAGCATCTGCCACGCTCGGGCCTTCTCCCCTCTGCGGACTCTGCGGATTCTGCGGACTCGTCGCCCACGTCGCATGCGTCGCTCACGCTCGTGACGCTTGGAGTGCTCGCGCTCGAGAGCCTCGTCAGCGCGGGCGCCGTGCCGGTCACAAGCGTCGCGGCCGCGCCGTCGCTGCTACGCGCCGTTCTGGGCGTGTGCGCCGCGCCGCTGCCGCCGGTGCCGTGCGCCGAGGATGGGCTTTGGCTGCGCCGTAGCGACCTATGGCGCGCGTCGGCCGCGCTCACGCGCCGCCTTGCACCCGCACCCATGCCTCTGACACTCTCAGTGCTCGATGCGGGCGCGGCGCCGCCCATGGACAGCTCGACACGGCGCCTGCTTGGGGCGGCTGGCGAGGGCGACCACGCCGCCTCCATGCAGGACGCGTACGTGGTGAGTGGCGCTGGCTTCACGCCCGCCAACGGCGTCTACAGTCGCGAAGGCGAGTACGGCGGCACGGCCAAGTATGTGCACGAGAAGGGTCAGATCTGGATGATCCGGTACACGCTGCCGAGCGGCAACCAGTACTGGTATCTGGCCGACAAGGACAATCTCGATCGTGACACCGGCGACTACTACCGCATCAAGTGCGCCGAGGGGCGACCGCCGCTGGGCGAGTGGGAAAAGGCAAAGGACGGCGTCCTGCCCTGCGCGACGATCGCGCGCCACCGAAGCGCCGTGCTGGGCCCGAGCGAGTCGTTGCTCGTGCTGCGCCGGCCAGCTCACGAGCCCCGGAGCCCGTGCGGGCTCGAGTTGCGATGGGCGCAAGAGCAAGCCGCCACGAGGCACGGGGCACAGGCTATGGTGGTGCAGGTCGTAGCGGTGCGGCAGCCGGCCCTGCATGCACTTGGGTTGGCAGGTAGCCCTTACATCGACTCAGCTTGCCTCGAGAGCTTGATCGCGAGCGGGGGCGCGGCCTATGTGCTCGAGATCAACGGCGCGCCACCGCCCGCGCCGCCGAGCGCGGAAGAGGACATGGTCTTTGGCGGCGGCGGCTGGTTTGATTGGTCGGGTGAGGGCTTGATGGTCCTCAAGCTATGCTGGCGGCCCCCTGAGGTCAAAGTGCCCGAGCATCAGCACGTCCTCACTTGGAACAACCGGGGGGGGCACACGTGCGACGTGTGCCGCGGCTCCTTTAGGGCAGGCCACTCCTACTACTGCCGTGGCTGCGACTTTGACGCGTGCGCGTCTTGTGCGCTCAAGCACTTCCCACAGCCACCCTCCGACTCGCTGCTGTGCGAGCCGCCGCCGACCGAGCCGCCGCCCGCGCCTCCGCCCGAGCCGCCGCCGCCACCCGAGCCTCTTGGCCCCCCGGCGCGCATCCGTGTGGTTTCGGGCGACAGTGGGGTAAATTGTTCGGGTACGTACAATCTCGTCCGAGGCCAACTGCGCAATGGAGGGCCATGCTACACGCGTGAGGGCCCACCGCCATACACTACCGGTGCCATCTACTATGACGGCTCGTACTGGAAGATTTGCCAGGCAGGCACTGGCCCAGAAGAGTCGGGCTGGAACTTTTCACAGTCCGGTGTGTGCACTACGGTGCCTCTGGGCAGCTGGGACGCCAGCAAGCGCCAGATGAGTGAGACCACTCGCGACTACTCGACCCTCAGCCTCGAGGCCCTGCCTGCGACGAACAGCGAAAAGAGGGTGCGGGCACTCGAGCCTGTGCCAGCTGCCGCAGCCGCTGGCAAGACGGCCACGGCCGCCCTTCGTCCGTTGGGGGCACCCCTCGCTCTCGTGCCCGTCGGTGCGGACGCTCAGCCGATCGCTTACGGGGAGGGCACCGACGGCATCGCCACCAATGGTGCGCGCCGTGCCGCCTTCCTCTTGCCGAGTGCGGCGGGTGCAGCGGACTTCGACGTGGTTGAGTGGCTCGACGCGGTCCGTCAAGAAGGACACACGCTTGCCGTGCTGGCCTCGTCTTCGCTGCGGGAGCAACTGGTAAGGGACAGGTCAGGGCTTTCTAACGGAGCCTTGCTCAGCCGAGCGGTGCTGCGGGTGTCCGAGCTCGGCTCGATCACGTGCGATCTCTCCGGCTCCCTCGGCCCGCTGCCGGTGGTGTGCTGCGCCAAGAAGCATGCCATGGAGGGGCGCGTGCTGCTGCCACCCACGTACAAGACGTCCGTCGTCTGCGACAGCTGCCGCCGGGAGGATCTCCACCGCACGTGTCCGCTCTTTTATCACTGCGCGAGTTGCAGATACGATCTGTGCCCCGACTGCGCCCCTGCGCGCGTCGCGCGTGGCGGTGTGGCGCCAGCGAGGCCAGCGCCTGCGCTGTCCGACAAGCACGTCCAGTACTGCGCATCCTACACGTCGGAGGGGGCCTTCAAAGGCGATTCGGCCGTTGAGGCCGCATTCTGTGCAGTGGACCGTGCCCACTTCCTCCCCGCAGAATTCGCCGACAAGGCATACGAGAGGGAGCCATTCCGCACCCCTGACGGTGTGTACCACCTCTCGGCACCCAGCATCTACATCAGCGCTCTCGCCGACCTGGAGCTCGAGCGCGGGCACTCGTTCCTCAACATTGGGAGCGGCAGCGGCTACTTCTCCGCCATGGTCGCTCATCTCATCGGGCCCGAGGCTCATCACGTCGGGGTCGAGGTCGACGACCGCGCCGTCTCGAGCGCAAGGGCCAAATGCGAGGCCATCGGCTTAGCCAAGGTGCAGTTCGTGCATGCAAGCGCCTTTGAGCTCAACCTCGCGGAGTCGGCGCGCTTTGATCGCATCTACGTGGGTGCTGCGGCGAGCATGAGCGACTCGGCACGCTGGGTGGAACTGCTCAAGCCCAACGGCCTGATGCTCGGCCCGTTCCACGAGGACAGCGACCCAGGGAGTCAGAAGATGCAGAAGGTGCGCCGGCTCGACGAGCATCGCACCAGCCGCACGAATCAGATGGGTGTCAGTTTCCGAGCTCTCGCAAGGGACTCGCCGCGTCAGCCGCCAGGGATGGTCGTGCTGCCATGCGCTGCCCCGGACGCGTCGAGCGCTTCCACCGGGGGCTCGAGCGCTTCCACCGGGGGCTCAACTACAGGGGACACGAGCGCCTTCCCGAGCGCTTCCCATCTCGAGGCGGCGGCCAGCATGGACGAGAAGATGGGCTTCGGGAAGTACGCCGAGCTGTCATTCGAGCAAGTGCGGACTCAGCACCCGGACTACCTGGAGTGGGCGCGCAAACAGCGCGAGGAGAAGGGTGTCTATGGCCGTCTGCAGCGGTGGGTTGAGTATTGCGCTGCGAGAGCTGGGGCGCCCCCCGATGCCGCCGCGTCTGCAGAGGGCGCGTCCGTCTCGGCGGTGCCGTTTGAGGCAGAGGCAGCCCCATGTTTTGCGGTGGCGCTCGTGTCGCGCGAGGCAGCGATGCAACTCGAATGGGGGCTGAGCCAGCGCGCGGCGGCATGGTCGTTGACGCCAGTGCCCGCGTGCATGCAGGGCGCGCCGCCGCCCGAGGGAGCCGAGACCGTGCTGCGCGAGCACGGCGCCAGGCTCGGACTCGACGAGGCGACCACAGCCGAGTACGTGCGCACAGGCAGCGCCGATCCGGCACGCACGCTGAGCGCGATGATCAGCCGGGTGGTCACCTCGATCTCGCTCGAAGATCTCGGCCTCGGCTTGCCCCTCGCCCCCGACAAGGTGCCTTGGCTCGTGGGCCGCCTCATCGGATTCCTTGGGTCGCACCTCGCCCAAACCGCACAGATGGCGCATGCGGCGTGGGCCGCGGACTCCGACTCGGGCGAGCGGTCTGCGGATGGCGTGAGCTTCGGTCCCGCAGTCGAGTTCGTGCCGAGTACGCGCATGCGGGGGGAGTGGAAGGGATGGGTGTTCCTCAACGGCCGGCGCGGCCTCGGCTACTACCGGCAGGCCGCAGCCACCAAGGCCGCCATATCGCCTGCCGCCGCCGCCGCGTCGCCGCCGTCCGCGCCGCCGCCGTCGGCCGAGCCGGCCGAGGGTGAGGTGCGCGAGGTCACCCCCAAACGGGTGACGAGCTCGTCTGCTCAGTCGGAATTGCCCAAACTCTTCGATAAGAACGGGTCGACGTACTGGCAGTCGTCCTCAGAGACCAAGCCGCATTGGGTCGAGATGCACGGCATGGAGGGCGAGCTCGTTGACTTCTCCGTCGCCGTCAAGGGCCACGACTCGTACTCTATCCGCAATATCAAGGTCAAGGTGCAGCGCGAGGGCACCACCAGCTGGGAGACTCTCGTCACCACGGAGATCTCGGAGCGGCCGAGCGCCGCCGTGTGGCGTAAGTTGCTCACGCCAAAGGATGGGCTGGCCAACGTGACAGGCATCCGCTTCGAGTCCCTCGACGGCCACGGGATCAACTGTAAAATCACCGGCTTCCGCGTGCGCGTCATGGAGCGTCCCGCACTACGCGCCCCGCCGAGCGTGGCGCTCGGCGGCACCGCCTCTAGCTGCGCTCGAGTGGCGCCTGCGCCGCTAGCCGCTCTGCAGGCGGCCCTCGTCAGCTTGGCGGCGGATGCGCCGGGCGCGGCGAAGGCGCTCGCAGCGCTCGAAACGGATCCGGACGCCCGGCTCGCAGCGTACGCTCTACTTCTTGACTTTTTGCGAGCGCTGCCCACTGCGCCGCTCGGTCGAGAGCTCGACGGAGCCAGTGAAGGCGCCACGTGGCGCCGCCAGTGCGCCACTCGACTGCTCTTGCCCCTAGGGTCCAAAATGTCGTCCAAGCACGCGGATGAGGACAAGGTGACGCCGTTGCAAGAGTGGCGTGCACCGGCGCTTCCGCATCGCTGGTACCAGCAAAGGCACGCTGTGACGCATGTGGGCGCGCCGCGCGCATTCAAGCGGTACGCGCTCATCATCAAGTCGGTGCACAGCGGCGGCACGGTGCAGCTCGGGCGCGTCGCCTTCCAAGACGCGAGGGGACAGCTGCTGCCGTACACGACGCTCTCGATCAACGAGTCACGTGCGCACGCCGACGGCGCCGAATCATACCACAACCTTCAAAACGACGATCGGCGCAAGTGGTGCGCGGAGCTCAGTTGGTTCCCCTCGCAGACGCCTCGCATCGAATTCGTCTTCGAGGCCCATGTTGCGGTCGCTGCACTCCTGCTCACCACGGCCAACGACGAGCCGCAGCGCGACCCGGCGTGTTTTGCGCTCGAGGGACTGGGCTCGTCCGCAGGAGCGGTCGTGCCGGCACACGAGGGGTCCCTGATGGCTAGGGTGCCGAGTGAGGCGGAGACGCTGAGGCAGCTTGAGAGCATGCTTCCACCTGTCGCCTTGATCCAATACCTGCTTGCCGCGATGACCGCTGCGGCGCCGCCGCTTATCACGAGACAAAGTCAACCTGCCGCCGCCACCAACAACGGAGGCGCTGACTCGCTCGGGGCCGCTGTCATACCCGATGGCCTTGCCCGCACGCTCTCGGAGCAGCAGCACGAGCAGCAAGAGGACTTGGCCGCGCCGGCGGCGCGTGTACAGGTACAAATGCGGCTGCGCCTGATCGTGATGGGATCTCGGGTCTCCGTTGGATCGCGCATCGCTGTCGGCTCGGCTGCCCTCCTCGTACTTGCGGAGCACTTTGGGGAGGCTCTCGGAGGCGCCGGATCGTCTGCTGCCGCCGCCGCCGCCGCTGCCGCCGCCGCCGCCGCCGCCGCCGCCGCCGCCGCTGCCGCCGCCGCCGCTGCACCGCCCTCGCTCGCCTCGGCCGTAGCCTCGGCTCCGCCAACCTCCAGTGCGCATGCGCGCCCCGCTGGCTGCGGTGCTGACCTCGGGGCCACCTTCCTCCTCGCCGCTTCGAGTGCATACCAAGCGCTCCGCCGCTCCGCCACCCAGGCCCGCAAGCCGACCGAGCCGCCGCCGACCAAACCGCCGCCCGCGCCGCCGCCGCCCGAGCCTCTTGGCCCCCCGGCGCGCATCCAAGTGGTTTCGGGCGACAGAGGGGTCAATTGTTCGGGTACGTACAATCTCGTCCCAGGCCGCCTGCGCAATGGAGGGCCATGCTACACGCGTGAGGGCGGCACCGGAGCCATCTACTATGACGGCTTGTACTGGAAGATTTGCCAGGCAGGCACTGGCCCAGAAGAGTCGGGCTGGAACTTTTCACAGTCCGGTGTGTGCACTGCGGTGCCTCTGGGCAGCTGGGACGCCAGCAAGCGCAAGATGAGTGAGAGCACTCGCGACTACTCGACCCTCAGCCTCGACCGTGGTGGTGAGGGCGCAGTGCAGATCACCTCTGGCCGGCGCGTCGTGACTGTCGAGGGTGGAGGGAAAGGCAAGGGCGTCGAGCGCGGCCGCGGCCGCGGCGGCTTCGACTTGGCTTCGACGATGGGTGCTGATGAGGGCACAACCCTGTCCTTTTGGTCACGCCCATTTACCGATGCGGGGATGCCGAAGCTTGAAGAAGGCGAGGGAGCTGGCAGCGCCGAGCGTGCTGGCTTGGAGGGCGCGGGCATCTCCGAGGAGGAGCGCCAAGTCGCACTTGCCATCGCGGCCAGCCTCGAGGGGGCAGGTGGCGGTGCGACGTCGACGGCTCGAGCGGCGGCGTCGCCCGCCATCCCCGAGGCGATCGAGACGAGAGCGCTGGCAAAGGCGGACCTCATCGCTCTTGAAGCGAGGGCCCTCGCCAAGCCCTTTGGCACGGTGCCTCTGATGACGGCGCTCGATGACAAGTCGCCCCTCGCCTCTGGCGCCAAGCGGTACTATTACTCGAGCTCCGTGGCCGACTCGAGTGCTCGATCGCACGCGGAAGAGGCGGAGGCGCTTCGAACCCTCGTCGACGACACCCGGTGCGGCTTCGCGCGGCTACGCGCGGACTCGGGCACGCTGCAACGCGCCGAGGACGGCGGCGCGGCCGCGGTGCGCGCTCTCGCGGGCGCTCACGACGACGGCAGGCTCCAGTGCATGACCAAGCTTCTCGAAGCGCTCCGTGCGATGCTAATGCACTCATCCCATTGGCTTGCGGCTCAGCTGCTCCTGCGCACCAGCCGCGCCACGCGAGAGCAGGTGCTCGGGGCGTACGCCGATGCGAGCGCCGGGCGGGGCGCGAACGGTTCTGCCTCGTACGCGACGTTGCTGCAGCGGCTGCTCCTCACCACCGGCCCGGAGACGGTGGCACAGCTCACCGAGCTCGCCTTAGACACCCCGGCCGATGCGGAGGGGGCGCCGGCGCCGCTGCTCGCGCTCGCGTGCTGCCTCATGTCCGGGGAGGTGCCCCCGATCGGCCTCGGCTCGGCGCACATGCCGGCAGCGCTCACCACGGCGCTCGGGGTGGCCGCAGCCCAACCCAGCGCGTCGTTACTCGTGGGTGGCTCGATAGGGTGCCCGAGCGTCTTCTTGGGCGAGCCGGCGCTCGGGGCGGCGCTCGAGGTCACGACAGCGCCGAGGGCCATGCCCACGTCGGAGCCGCCACGGTGGCAGCCAGCGACGCTCTCAACGTCCCCTGGCCAGCATAACACACTCGATGACTCGGACGGGAGGGTGCTGCGCTCCAACGGCTCTCAAAAGACGATCGTGGCCATCGATAAGGTCCTCAGCCGCGGCAAGCATGAGGTCGTGTTCAGATGGCACGTCGATAGCAATCATGGCGGCGGCGTCGGCCTCGTCCTCGAGTCCATGCTCAGTGAAGAGCACTTCCCGCGCGACGGCGGTTGGATCAACCAGCCGCCCCGCGGCCTCTGGTGGCTGCGCAACTTCTCGGGACATATGTACTGCGATGGAGCCGCCGACCGCGAAGAGAGGCGAGGTCAAGGCTCACTCACAGTGTCGAGTGAGATCAAGCTGAGCGTCGACATGGATGCGAGCGAGGCGATCGTCTATGTGAATGGGGAGCGGCACGGCGTTCTGTCGGGCCTCTCCGGGCCGGTGCGCCCGTGTGCCATCTTCTATGACTCTGACGCGAAGGAGGTCGAGCTAGTGAGCATCACCTCGATGGATGACGGCTTGCTTGTACGCACCGGTGGATATGATGTGCCCTCAGCCGCTCCCGCCCGTCGCGCTCTCATCAGCCCCGCCGAATCAGCGGCCCTCTTCCGACTAGGCGCGTGGCTCTTCCTACGCCACACGTCCTCCGCCGAACGCCGCCACGGCGCGCGCGCAAGACTCGAGAGCAGTGCCAGCAGCAGCGCCAGCAGCAGCGCCAGCAGCAGCGCCAGCAGCAGCGCCAGCAGCAGCGCCAGCAGCAGCGCCAGCAGCAGCAGCGGCGGCGCCGGCGGTGGAACACGCGCTGGCGACTCGACGCTCGTCGCCTCGGTGCCGATCTCGGTGCCAACCTCGATCTCGGTGCCAACCTCGGTGCCCATCTCAATCGAAGCGTATGAGATCCTATGCGCGCGCCTCGGCCGCTCCGCCAAGCTCAGGGCCTCGTTCGTGACGCCGCTCAAGAGCGCCCAAGACTGCCGCCTCGTGCTCCGCTGCCTCGCGCACGCAATCAAGGCTGCGGGCAGCCCCCTCGCCGCCACCCGGCTGCATGCCGGCAGCGGTGCGCCCGTCACGGCGCCCGTCTCTGAGGTGCGCCTGGCGCTCTCCCAGCTGATCGCGCCGCCTGCAGTGAAAGCCTCCGACATCCAGACGGCCGCACACCCGATCAGCTTGCAAGCCCAGGCAGTGCCTCTCCTCTACTTGCTCGCCAGTGGAGACCCTCGCGCCCTAGCGCTCGTGCCACCCGAATGGGCAGCGGTGGGCGAGGCGATGGCCCTCATGCGCTCCGTGTTCACGCGCGGGCCGCTGCCCCACGCGGTGCTCGTCAAGTCGATCAGCTCATTCTCGGAGAAGGTGGGTGCGACGTTGTTCGAGGATGCCACTTTGTTCGTGGACAGGGAGCGCGCGTGCGCGCTCGCCCAGAACAGCGCGTGGTCGCTCGCAATGGACAAGCAGCTGACCCGGCTTGTGCAGGCACGCCAGAAGGCAAAGGCGACGCAGCTCGGCCTCGCAGAAGATCCCATCGGGGCACTCCCGGCGGCGGCGGAGCTCGAGTTGAGTGACATGCACGAGGTCGTCGCGACTGTGCTGCTCGATAATGGGCTGTACAACCAGCTGCAGCCACTGACAGCCGAGGCCTTGTTCGCGCGATCGAGGGTCCTCCGAGAGCTGAATGAGGCGTGCTTCGAGCGGCTGCTGCCCTGGGTCGATCTGAGCGAAAGCACGAGCGGCGGAGCTCTAGCGCACGAGCTCTGTGCGCTCAAGCCCCTCCTCCAATTCGGGCGCAAGCGCGCCGTGTTCATCAAGCTGCTCGAGGCGACGAACTCAGGCGGCTCCGCGCACCAGCTCGTCTTCGATCGTCGAGAGGCCGCGCGGGCTGCCGCGCGCGCCATCGCCCGTGCCGATGCGGCGAGTGTGAGAGCGGCGGCCGAGGCGGAGGCGGGCGCCGCCGCGGGCGCCGCCGCGGGCGCCGCCGCCGACCCAGCCGCGGCAGCACGCGCCGCGGCCGTACGCGCCGAGGCCGAGGCGGCGGCACAGGCGGCAGGCTCCGAGTTCGCCACTGCCGGCGCACGCTCCAAACCGCTCACGATGTTTGAGCAGTTTTGCAAGCAGGTGCGCCAGTGGCATCCAGCGGCGACCGACCCCCTCGTCTGCCTGCGTGATTTGCGCAACCCGGGGCGCGCGTTCAGCGTGCGCTTCGAAGGGGAGGCGGGCAGCGATGCGGGGGGTCTCTACCGCGAGACGCTCGATAGCCTCGTGGCGGAGCTCCACTCTCGTGCGCTGCCCCTCCTCTTGCCAACGCCCAACGAGTCGCAGACAAGCCAGGATGTCTTCGATCGCGGCAGCTGGATGCTCAACCCGGCGCCGCCCACGCCCGAGACGATCTGGCAGCTGCAGGTCATGGGTGCTCTCATCGGGCTGTGCCTGCGCACTCGCGCCACCCTCCCCTTCGAGCTCGCGGTCACCGTGTGGCAGGGGCTGCTCGGGGAGACTTGCACCCTCGCCGAGTATGAGCGCGTCGACAAGGCGCAGGCCGACTTTGTGGCGCGCGTACGCGACAACTCGGATCCGAACTGCCCGAACATGGAGGAGGAGGTGTACAATGCCGTCTACGGCGAGCTCGTCGACTTCACGATCGCGCGCTCGGATCAGCAGACCAAGGTGGATCTCAAGCCAGGGGGAGCGTCCCAACAGCTCACCTACGCCACGCGCCACGAGTGGGCCGCGCTCGCGGAGGCGTACCTCGTGCACGAGTGCGACGTGCAGCTGGCGGCGCTCCGGGCGGGCCTCTCGCAGATCGTGCCGCTCGAGTCGCTCTACTTACTCACGCCGACTGAGCTCGAGCGCCTCGTCATCGGCGAGAAGGACTGGTCGGTCCTCGACCTGAAGCGCGGGGCCGAGGTGCGAGGCCACCACGAGGCGGTCCAGTACCTGTGGGAGGTGCTGGGCGAGTTCAGCCCAGAAGAGAAGGCTCTCTTCTGCCGCTTCGCATGGGGACGCTCCCGCATGCCCGAGCGGTGTGCGGGTGTCAAGTTCATCGTCGAGCTCGTTCCCCTGCGTGGGCAGCTGCCCGTGGCGCACACGTGCTTCTTCCAGCTCGACCTGCCGCGCTACACGAGCAAGGAGGTCCTCAAGGAGAAGCTGCTCAGCGCCATCTACTACTGCAAGGACATGGACCTCACGTGAGCGAGGGCGCGCCGTAGACCGCTCGGCGAGGGTGCAGGGAGGCAGACATGGTGCGTGGCGCTGGTCGCGGAGCAGCAAGTAGTCGGGGCGGCGCGCGTGTGTGTGTGTGACCCATGGGACCCTGTTCGGCCTTAGGCGGCCTGCGCTGCAAGCATGTAGATAGATGCCGCTCGAACTCGAAGGGGTTGGAAGCGAGTACTCAGTACTTGTGTTGACCGGGGGCAGCGGAGCCGTACTCTTGATGGAGATGGTTGAGTGGAGAGGTTGAGTGGAGAGTGAATGAATCAAGTGCTTGTGTTGACCGAGGGGTGCGGAGCCGTCCGTTGAGACTGTGTATTTGTACGGGAGGTGTGGTGAGCGCGTGGGGGACCGCGACGAAACAGACTGCTTGACTGACTGATTCAGATTTATGAAGGGTTCGTCAGCGCAGAAGTTTTGAAACGGAGGAGTGGCCCGAGGGTCCGTACATGTCGATCAACGCAAGTCATCTTCAAGACTACTGCCCGACCGTCGAAGGCGACGATCCAAATCCTTGCCAAAGCGGTTGTGGGTTCCAAGCCGCTCCGGGCGGCAGCTACTGCTGCGGTGCCTGCTATTTCAGCAACGGCGTGCACGGCCCACTCTGCAAGCGCATTCCGGCACCGGCACCGTGGGCCGCCATCGGTGTCGGAGTAACTACGCTCGACGCAATCGACGCAATGCTGGACGCACCCACGTCCAACGGAGCGCCAGCAGTGTCCGACGAGATCTGCCCAAACTGTGGTCAGCGGACGAATGCCAACCTGCTCGAGGAGTCTGCTGCGACATCATCAAGCGCAGCCGCCAATCGGGCTGCAGCCAATCTGGCTGGCGGCCACCTGAGCGTCTCTGGAGAGCCTCAGCTAGCCGTAATCAATGCTGACGGCTCGATCGTGGCATATCGCTCCGTGCCCACCATCAAATCGATCTCCGTGGCCATACCGGCTGTGTGGCGCGGACTCTACTATTATCCACCCACGGCTGCCGCTACCAAGTCTCCACCCGCTTCGACTTGTGCGTGGCTCTATTGCATTGCCATCATGTGCGAGGGGGTCCGATTCACCACATTGAAGCGGTACAGCCACTTTGAGCGCCTGCACGAGGCACTACCCGAGGTGCTGAGGCTGCCGAGGCTGCCACCTCGCCGTGCAATACGTTCGTGGCTGCTCGCTCAGGACGTTCCGTTTGCGGACAGGCGGCGGCTCGAGCTCGAGAGGTACCTTCAGACCCTCGTCCAGCTCCCTCAGCTACGGGCTTGCACCGAGCTCCACTCATTCCTCGAGCTCGGCCCGCTCCTGCGTCGCGTGGCCTGATAGCCTGCCACAGGCCCACACGAAGCCCCCGGGTGCATGCATTGCATGCATTCTAATTTGTGTACGTAACGGCCAGACCGGCACGAGTCTGCCAGCGGTTGTTGAGCATCTAGATTCTTCGACCGCAGTCCGCAGTCGCGGCCGGAAATCATGACTACCCCTGGCCATACATGGGGCAGTCGGTGCCACGCGGGTTGAAAAAGGCCTAAGCCACCTAACAGAGGGCTGCGCCCTCGCAACCTGCACGCGATACCGGTAAGACACTGGGGGGAGCCGGACACACGAGACAGTCGCAACGAACCTCACGATCCACCTCACCGACTCACGCGCGCTACCGGTACACAGGGAAACCCACCCCTCTTCAACACCTGATCCTAAACGCCCTACCATAGATTCCGAGTGTGCTGCCGAGAGTTTCGGCCCTTTTTCTCACTGCGTAACGCCCGTCCCATCCACAAGTTCGAGCACAAAATCTCCGACTTTGCGTCGGCCGTCGCGGCCGTGGACCCCTCTCCACATCCTGTCTACCTAGTCTGTGGATGCGTGCTGCGCGCTCCGTGGGAGCGGCGGAGTTGGAATGGTTCGATCTCCATAAGGATCCCATAGAGGAGCTGCTTTCAAGTGCGGTGAATGAGCTCTTCAAGAGTCAAACTGCAGACCCGAAGCGCTTCCTCGCCGACTTCTTCGCCGCTTCGGCCACGCCAGCGTCGCAATCCTCCAAGGAAGTGGAGGAGCTCTCCACTGTGGTTGGTGGATTGCGCAAGCAGTGCGATGCTTTCGTGCAATCCGTCTATAATGCGGCCAAGGAGGCCAGGGACGTCGCTGAGCTCTCGTGGGCGACGAAGTCCAATCTGCTAAATGCGCAAGACAGCCATGGTCGGACGGCTCTCTTGCACGCGACAGCCGAGGAAAATGTAGCCGCAGTCCGACGTCTTCTCGAGGCGGGCGCCGACCGCAAGATCTTGGACAATGAGCAACGGACGGCAATCATGCTTGCCGAGGCCACGGGGAATACAGAACTATTCGAAGTCATCCGTTCCTTTGATAGCGCCGTGCTCCACGGCGAGCCCGCACAGCAAAACGCTGGAGCAGAGGGCGAGGATGAGGTTCCCGCAGAGGCTTTATTGGCAAAGGGAACGCTGCTGGTTGATAGCGGCACGGGCGAGATGAAGCTCATAGCCCTCTTCTCGTTTGGCGTGGTGCAGCTGCACGAGCTTACCACAGTGAAGTTCCCCAAGGGTATGGACATGGGCAGTGTCGCCGTGATGGGAGCTGGCGACCCGCACGACACCTCGAAGATGACAGCCGAGTTCCGCGAGATCACAAGTAAGCTCTCCGAGGGTTTCGAGGTATTGCGAGGCTCAGAGTGGTTTCCTCGTGTTGAATTCACCCAGTGCTTCATTGGGGCGACGGCGTGGTACCGCAATCTGGAGAGCGGCGAGGCCAGGCATGCGGCCGCAACCACTTTTCTTGACGACCTCAAGGCCAACCTGCAGGCGCTCCTGACGGCGAGCAACATCAAGGCTCCCGTGACGTGGTCATGCATCTCGGAGGATGACGAGGCGCAGTATGAATTCAAGGCGGTGGAGTATGCCACAAAGTGTGCAGGCCACGCAGCACCGACGGCCAACATCGGCATGGGCAGCGGTTCGGTGCAACTAGTCGCCTACGACGCGAAGAACAGGTATGGCGCATGCATGCCGCATTCTGCAACGGCGTGCCCCTGCCCCATTAGCCGCGGAGTGTAGACACGCAAGGCGAGCTAGTCGCTTCCAATCCTTCGTTCCAGACACGCGTGCATTTGTGTTTCCACGCGTGTGTCCAGTTTCCTGACATCCCTCAAGGAGGGAGAGAAGCTCATCGAGGAGGATCGCATGCATGGTCTCGCCAAATGGAGCCAGATCGTCTCCGACGCGATCAGCAGCACCACTCTCACATCCCTCATTCGCAAGGCAGCAGCGGACAAGGCACGGCCGCCCGTGCGTGTTGTGCTCATCTCCGGTGGCTACTACGCCGGTGTCGCGGCAAAGCTCGTCGACAAGAAGCAACTCACGTACTCGTACGCGCCCGCGCTCGAGTGTCACGCAAAGCTCATCGCGCTGCGGGACGATGCAGATGCCAATGCCAAGGACATTGCCAACGTAGCGCGGTTGATCACCATCTTGGACACTATATTTGGCTCCGATTTGGAGCATGTCGAGTACCTCTTTGCTCGCGACTGGAACCTCCAAGGGGTCAACTTCCGAACGACATGGACCGCCGGCTGGTACCTCGAGGCCATGGTACGCAGCAAGTTCCAAGACAGGGCTCCGGAGGTCGCTCCCACGGAGACCCCCGCGGAGCCTCTGAATGCCATCGCACTCGAAGTCCAGGAGAATCAGGTTCGGCTCTTTGCCATTTTCACACGGCCCCACGTGCGGCTGATCGAGCTCGCGCACATCAGCAAGAACATCAAGGAGATGGCGGCAAAGGTGAGCTGCGAAGATGAGCAGCTAGACAAGAATGCGGCTCAGCTTCGTTATGTATGCAATCAGCTTGAGAAGGGGCTCGACAAGCTGATCGCAAAGGAGCCCGATGTGCCGCTCAACAGCTTCGAGCATGGGTGCATACGCGCCACCACTTGGTATGGCCGACTCTCCCCGGAGGATCGGCCGGAGGTCGATGAGATGATGAAGAGGCTCAGCGATTCACTCAAGAACAAGTGCATTTCACTCAAGATGAAGAAGATGAAGAAGTGCAATCTGGCCATGGAGGAGATGACCGCCGAGCAGCGGGGGGTCTTCCAGATGATGGCAGTCCAGTTCGCTATGAAGAAGAATGGTTTGGTTGATTGCGACGGTGTGCTCGCTAGCGACAGTGATGCGGTGTATCTATCAAGCATGCATGCCAAAGGAGCCGCCATCATCGACGCCGGCCTGCTCAAGGCCGTTGAGATCTATGAGAGCAAAGGCTCTACTGCCTTGAGGACGCTCGTGCAAACATCATGGGATCAATGTGACGATGTGGATGGCGTCAAGGCGGCTCTCGTCGCGCAGACTGCCACGAATGAGAAGCCCAAGCGTCTCGTGCTCATCGGTGACTTTTACGACGTGGCGCGGGCGGCGGGGGCCTTCGAGCCCTCTGCCGATCACAAGCCAGCGTACATGGACGCGGCGACGTTGCAGCAGAAGCTAGCCACCTTCATGGAGGGCAAGCCCTCGTACAAGGATGGCGCAAATGCGATCCGGTTGCAATTGCTGCTCCAGCTCGTTAGCAACGCGCCCAGCCTCGAGAACGTCAAGTGCATGATCGCTCGCGACTGGAAGGTGGATGGGCTCACCTTTGAAGCGAATTGGGTCACCGGCTGGGCCCTGTCGCTCAAGCGCACGGGAGCCTCGGAAAAGACTGTCCTCGACCACGCCCCCCGCCCGCAGGGTGCCGAGGAAGACGACGAGGTCGAGCAGCTTCGAGAGGATGAGGTTGACGAGGACGAGGAGGCCGTCTACGAGGACGTCCTCGACTTCGATGACTTCCTTGGCGTCCTCGGCGTCGAGGACGACGAGGACGAGTCCAAGGCACCCAAGGGCCACTTGGACAACCAGTTGAAGCAGAAGAAGCAGGCAACGATCGAAAGTATCGGTGAGAGTCTCCTCGGGCGGCTGCCCAGGCTACCCCCTTTGCCTCCAGTACTCACCATGCTGCTCGGCGCCGCGCGCGCACTCGCGCGCGTCGTAACGAGCTGACCGCCGTGCCCGCTCGAGTCGCCTTTGTGCGTCGCAGACTTTCGCATGGGGAACGCACAGGCGACCGTGAAGGTCATGAAGCCGACTGGGGGCGACGGAGGTAGGTACGAGGAGGCCAAGGAGCAACAGATCGAAGAAGGGCCCAATGGCGAGTGGCACCATCTTGTTGTACCCGCTGGGAGCTACCTCGACGTGACGCCCATCATGGAGCCCAAGTTTGGCTATTGGACTCACTGGAGCGTCCAAATTGACTGCCGCTACACGACGACGGGCGAAGGCGGCGGCATCGCCTTGATCGGCGTCAACGACGAGACTCTGCCTGCGTATATTCGACACTTCGATGGCCTGGGGAGTGACAGGCCTCCGAGCGCGCAGGCAGATTCACTGGCCGAACCCGACGATGTGAAGGCGATCAACAAAGAGGCGCAGGTCGAGGAGGGCAAGGCGCTCACCAAGGAGCAGACGCAGAAGATCGCAGAGCTCATGGATGTCGAAAAGCAGAAGCACCTTAAGGAGGCCGCCTATCGTTCGGCTCAGTGGCACCGCTTGGTCATCACCGAGGATTATTACAAAGACCAGATTAAGCTCTTCATCGACGGCAAAGAGGTATCCCAGGCAATTCAAACGTATCGGGCAATCTACGGCAGGTTCCAGCTGTTCCCCAGCACAAACGCCGCGTGTCGGCTGCAGCACGACCTCCTCGTTCGCATGATCGTCTTCACAGGCGGGAGCGACGAGAGCTTCACGTGGACCAACGAGCGAATTCTCCGTGACTCACTGATGGTCAACGACGACCTCCCGCTCGAGGTGATGCGCAACGTCATGCGCGCCCGCGAACTGCGCGAGGGCCTCTACTTTCCGACGACCTTGATAGACCGGCATGAGCTGAAGCGCGTCCGTAGCTTGCTCCTCAAACCGGAGCCGCCTGTTCTCTGGAGCCACCAGCTAGTCAATGCGCTGCTCTCGCAGGACCCTGGGTATGGCTGGCTGACGGTGAACGAACTCGCGTCAGACTGGCGGCGCTTTGCGGAGGACATGATGAAGACCGATCTGCTCAAGCCCCACGGCCTCAACGACGAAGGATCTCTTGCGATCCTCAGGTCAATGCGCGAGGCACTGAGGCAGATCCTCGAGAAGCACAAGCTGGTCAGCGATCTCAAGGTCGAGGACGACGACGGCAAGAAGGATGACAGAGAGAAGAAGACTCAGACCTCCGACTGGGAGGCAGAGCAGAAGAAGGCGAAGAGTCACCTCGAGGTGATCAAGAGCCTGGCGGAGTACGACCCAACGTCGGTGCACATCGTCCCCTTGCATAATGCTCCTGGGCTCATCTTCCTCGTCATCACAGCCGAGTCGTCAGCTGAGATGGCCCGCATGACGAGGAGTGAGAGCTTGCTGATCAAGGATCTCTTGGCCGAGCTCGTAGAGCCAGAGCAGTTGGAGGCCGACGCCGACCAAAACGAGACCAAGGACGGCTCCCACGGCAAGCGTGCCGGACACGAGGGCATCCACAAAGATGCCGATAACGCGGGCAAGGGGCTAATCGACCATTCTCACGAGACCCGTGCCCCTGGAAACTCCCAAGGCGAGGGCCGACCACTCGAGGAAGTGCTCGCCGCCATCCACAAGAAGTGCGAGCGGCTGTACAGCACGGCCGAGGTGCAGTCTGTCTGGCGCAAGTCGGGCACCGATGGTCAGCGACAGTTCTCTCTCCTGCTGGTTAGCGGCAAGCTCGTGTTCCAGCGGAACGCGGCCTTCCAGAGGGCGTTCCGGCTCACCGTCGTCAACATGGGCCAAGAGCGCGAGCACCACTCGAGGATGCCGACCGGCCAGGGCATTCTGTTCAACGCGTACGTCGAGTTCAAGGCCATCCCCGAGAGCCGCATGCTGAGCGAGATCTGGTGGGTGATGCTCTTCGTGAACACGCACCGACTCAAGGGGCATCTGCGGCCTTTATATATGCAGATGCTACCGTGGCTCGTTCAGATGCCTCTCGACGACCTCCACCGTCGCCAGCACGAGGAGGCGCTCGTCTCGCCGTTCTCGTACTGGAGCGAGCTGCGGCCAGAGACGGAGCACCTCCTCTACTCGTGGGTGGCCGTGCTCGTGCTGTTGCTGCTCCTGCGGGGCCACTCGCGCCTCGAGATCGACTGGATCTTCTTCCTCTTCCGCGTCTTCTTCCTCTTAAAGTCAGAGGGCGACATGCGACTCTTCATGAAGCACAAGTCGGTCCTCCCTCCAAAACTCATCTCGCAGCTCGAAGACCTCGTCAAGGCGGTTGCGCTCGAGGCCGCCGAGGCCGCAGACGCCGCCGTGGCAGTCAAGAGGGTCGGCTCGCATCTCGCGCCGCAGCCGTGGCGCCGCTGGTTCCTAGTCGCGTCGGAGGAGATGAGTGCGTCGGCCACGAGCAAGCTGGACAGCCACGTGCTGCACATGGTCCTCGAGAAGACTATGAGTGTGCGCCAGATGCTCGACGACGTCAAGGTCAAGCTTCGCCCCCCCAAGCCCGAGATGCTGCGCCTCACGAGGTCGCCTCATGAGCCGGCACGAGCCGTCCGCCAGCCGCTGCTCCAGCAGCACCTGCACTGGGATGCGTTCCACCTCCTCGGCCGAAACTCGATGGAGCTGGCGGGCGAGTCGCTGCTTGACAAGGATATGAGTGGCCTGCTCGGCATGCACCTTTTCGAAAAGGAGCTGTACGAGGTTTGTGCCGTTGGCGACCTCACGCCGGTGCTCTGTGCGCAGGTGCTCAAGCGCACGCTCGAAGTCTGCATCAAGCTCAGCAACCTCACCGACGCCAAGTGGAGCGCTCAGCTCGTGTGCGCACTGCTCTCAAACATCTTCCTCAAGGTGCTCCCCATGCCTCAATCGAATGACCACTGCATCTGGAAGCGCAACGAGGTCGAGTACTCGGGCCCCGATGCCAAGGCGCTGCCGGAGTACTCGCTCGGGTACGTCACGCAGACCCTCCAAAGGCTGATGGAGGTCCTGGCGCACAACTCGAATGTGATCGCTCTAGGCGTATGGCACGCCGAGCTTCTGCTCATCAGCGGCACGATTGCCGCCATCACGGACGCCATCTGTCGCCGCGATGGCCAGAAGCCAGAGAGTGCGGCCCTGACCAAGGTGCTCACCGGCGCATTCGGCAAGCTGCCGGGCGAGGAGCTGTACAGCTCTGGCGGCGCGAGCTGCTACGCGATCGGCATCCGCTCGTTTGAGAGGCGGACGGCCAACGTGAGCTTCCGGATGTACCACCACTACCTTGCACGCACAGCTATCCTAGACTACTTCTACGGGCTCAAGGTGCAGCCGTGCAACGAGCTCTTCGATCTCGAAAACAAGGAGGGCGACGGTCTCAACGTGCTGCATGGCTCGGGCAAGGAGTGCGCGACGTGGCGATTCTTCAAGAAGCTCGGCCAGTTGTGCTACTCGCGTGAGACCAACTTCATCCACGACCCGCACTCAGACCTGTTACACATGGGCCCCGAGAACATCGCCTTCCGCGATGTCATGGCCTACTTCAAGATCTTCACGCTCACCGCCGACTTCGACCATCCATTCCAGATTGGAAACCGCGACGGCGCTCAAGCAGCGCTCAAGCGGCACCAATTCTCGCTGCGTTTCATGGTGAAGAACCAGAGCTACGCCGTCCTTGCCACCGACTGCCTCTTCTTTTCAGCAGCCTCTGAGGCAGAGAACTCCAAGCCGATCCTCAAGCCGATGGAGACGGCCTCCGCAGTCTCCTTCCACACGGCGCGCATGGTCAGCGGCGACCCCGAGAACGACGTGCTGCACATCCGCCGGCTGCCCGAGTTTCCGGGCCTGCAGCCCTCGAGTGTCGAACTTCTCCTCCAATACCTCACGGTCCCTTACTTGCGCATCCCGCTCGTCATCGAGTTCTTTACGAGCGAGGATCACATCAACGCGCTCAAGGACCCGAAGCTACGCCGCCTGGTCGAGGCCGCCATCTTCGAGCCCGGCGCATACCTCCCACATGAGAGCGCTCAGCTCGACGCGCTTCATGACTTGCCGCCAAAGGACGGAGTCGCAGCGACGGCCACGCGCTACGGCGTGCTGCTCAACGAGGTCTCTCAGTCGGGCCCTCGTCTGCTCAGCTCCATGACGAAGCTGCTCAAGCTGGTGCTCACCTTCGGTGCGTCGGCGGCTGAGCAAGCGAACGCCACGCGCGCGACCCCGCGCGCGACCCCATGACGGCATAGGTCCGTTCCGCCCTGCACGCTGCCTCGCGCGACGTCGACGCTCGCTCTTGTTGCTCCCCGCACCGCCCGCGCAGACACGCACAACATGAATGACACCATGGCATCGGTGCTGCTGTCGCTGGTTCGCATTGCGATCCGCATAGAGCACGCAGCCTCGATGCTGCTGGTGCTCGACGACAACCAGATGGCGCTCAGCCTACACGACGATCCCTTCCTCAAGCCGGGCTCGTCGCATCAGATGCTGCCCGACCTCATTGAGCTTCGCACGCTGCTTCGCGAAACGATCCCGTTCGTCTTCCACGACTGGCTCGTAACCATGGGTGCCAGACAGAAGAAGCAGGAGGAGGAGGAGCACGAGAAGGCCATCGTCATCTCGGTGGATGAACGCAACCGCCGTCGCAACCAACGCGTGCTGAACAACGTCATCGTGCACGGCCACCTGGTGGCGCTGCGCTCGAACATGCAGGCGCACGAACTGCATGCCGAGGTCGTCTCCTCCGTACTGTCGTCGTTCATGTACACCGTCTCCAAGCACGAGTCGGTAGTCCAGCTGGACAAGGATTCGCAGCAGCAGTTGATCGATCTGCCGTACCTCTTTGGAATCATGGCACGGCTCCGTGCCATGATCGTCGATTGGCTGAATATGCCCAGCAGGCCCGATGTTGAGGTCGAAAAGGTGCTCAACAGTGTGTACCATAACGCGACCGAAGATGAAAAGGCTTACTCGTGGAGCCAACGTAAGGACGCGCTCGACAAGGGCAGGTACGTCGGCGTGGAGAAGGTCGTCGACGGGTTGACCAACGAATCGCACGGCGAAGGGGCGTCAAACTCCACCGAGCTTAACCTGCAGGTCTTGCAGGTGGCCGCGGCCGGCGCCGTGATCAAGCCACTCGAGTCGGATCTCTATGAGGCGGAGGAGGTCAAACAGGCACTCCGGCTGCCACTCAAGATGCAGGGCGAGCTCAACGCGGCGCTCGTCGAGAGCTGCAAGGACATGAAGCGCTACCGGCTGGTTGGCCAAGATGCCTTTGTTGAGGTGTGGACACCCGACAACGTGTTGCAGCGGATCACGCACCTCAACGCGCGCGAGAAGGAGAAGCAGGTGCGCATCTTCAAGTGCCAAGTGCTCGGCATCTCGGGCGGCGAGGGCGGCGAGCAGGCGCAGAGCGAGGAGGAGGTCCAGCTGACGGGGCTGACGAGCCTCGTGCGCGACATGGCCAGTGTTTCGTCAGCTTCATCCGAGTACGCCCGGCCCCTCGAGATCTCTACGCGTGAGGACGTCAACTTCCTGCAGGAGCACGAGATGTGGATCAGCGACTTGATGGCTCTAGTGCCGCCAGCGCTCTTTGAGAAGGAACAAGAAGGCAAGGTCGGCCAGCGCAAGCTCTGCTTCTTCCTACCCAACGAGGTGGAGCCCGACGCGCACGTCGTACATCTGCAGGGAGTACTGCAGTCGGCGACCACCCTAGAGCTCATGGAGAACGGCGAGGAGGTCGACCCGAACAATAGGCGTTACGACCAGAAGACACGTCGTTCAACATACAAGGACCGTTACTGCGCCATCCTGTACGAGGCATATTGCTACAAGTGGCGCAATATGGTGCAAATCTACCAGCGCACATCGCACGGCCGGCACTATTACCGCACGCTCGTATACACGACGCATCGCCGTTTCTCTCTGCACTTTTTCCCACATATCAAAGTCGGGTTTCGCGAGATGGCCAGCGACATGTGCACCTGGGGAACAGGTCCATTGATGGCCGCGATGACAGGCAAAGTGCACGAGAAGTACAATCGGCGCAGAGCGGTCGCTCGGACGCAGGGCGTCGTCGGTGGCCTTGATGCCGACCCAATGTGCAAGAGTTCCGTGGTCGTCGTGCGCAAGGCGCCTACGCTGGGCTTGCCCGGCGTCACCTCGAGCACATTTGAACGGTACATCCCCCAAAGGTTCCTCTTCGGTCTCGTCCCCGACACGATCTTGGAGCAGTACGACTTCTATCGCGAGGAGGCTGACGTCGCCGACCTCGCCGGCGCCTCTGAGCAGATTGTCCTACGTGGCTACCCCATTCGTCATGAGATACACGCGTCGTACGAAGAGGACCTCAAGCTCGACCTCGACGCTAATGTCATCCTCGTCATGGGCAAGCCCACTGAGCTCTACGCGTTCGGGCGGCCGGATGATCACAAGCATGGTCCACCGAGCTCTCCTTTGCGCCGGAACGCAGTCCTCGTGCAACGCTTCTATCTGGACAAGACGCAGAGCAGCCGAAGCGCTGTGCTGCTCAACGTGCTCTCCGAGCAGCAAAGCGAGCACAACACGCCCCTGCACATCCTGACCAACGTCTTGACGCGGCTCGAGAACTTGTCGCACATTCTCGCGTGGAGTTACTTACTAGGCGAGAACGTCGACCAGCTCACGACATATGGCATCGATCTCGTCGAGCTGCCGCGGCTGCAGCTGTCGTTCAACTCAAAGGAGATCGACGGGGCTATGGCGCTTGCGTCTGTGGAGCTTCCGCACTTACACATCTTCGCACCTAAATACGGCGTCTGGCCCGACGATGTACTCCGGCTGGTTGAGGGCGTACCCCACGGTTTACTCATGCTCTCCGAGACGCAGCAGATGCTCCTCCTTGTGCCCAACGTGCGGATTGCAATTGGTGCGCCCCCAGCGCCCGCCCGCGCGCGAGCATGTCCCGACGCGTGCGCGCGCCAACGAGACTGCGCGCGCGACGTCTCCCGACATCAACGGCTGCGCTTGCGCTCGACTGACTCTCGTGCGCAGACGAGGATATGGACGGGCAGGATGCGGCGAGGCTCGACCCAGTACACGAGGACGAGGACTGGGAGAGCCACGCTACGGTTCGCTACTTCACGTACGAGCTGCACGTGTCGAAGCAGTTCCTCATCGCGACCACGCTCACATCGGCGCTCTACCTCTGCGTGATTCGCTTCCTGAGCCGCTCATACGAGGAGTGCTTCATGCTCGCCGATGCGATCGCCACGGACCACGCCTTCAACGCGGACGAGCAGCAAATCTTCAACTTGCTGACGCTGCACGAGACATCGGGGATGAAGAACAATGCCAACGCTGCGGCTTGCCTCTGCAAGATTGCACTCGCCATCGACGACGCCACGATCATGCTGCCTGTGCCGCTCGATAAGTACGCCGCCTTGTACGTGGTGCAGCTGCACCAGGTGTCAGTCCGCTGCCGCCTCACCGAGGAGCAGGAGCTGCGTCTGCTGCAGATCACGCGTGACGACTGCATCAAGAAGGAGGCGACGGTGCGCGCCTTGCAGAATCAGGACCGTTCGCTCATCATGCTGGCAACGAGCACCAACCCGAAGACGCTCAAGCCGCAGGAGCAAGCGCTCGTCGACGACGTGCATCGCATGGTCGCGTCGGCGTGCTCCGAGGCGGGGATCAAGCTGCATTCGTCTGAGATCGCGCAGCTGATTGGTTACATCATCGCCGACAACATCAAATACCAACAGGACAAAGCCACGAAGGTCCAGGTGGACAATCGATACAAGCAGCTCCTGGCCCATCACCCCAAGGCGGAGGCGACGGCACCCTCGCTGGCGCACTTGGCCGCGGGCGACGACGAAGACGAGGGGAAGGATGATAGGTTCTTTGCGCTACCATCCATCGAATTCAAGGGCGGCCAAATGTACACCATCAAGGGCCTTCGAGACGTGCTGAACTGCAAGTCAGATGTGTGGGACGAGGTCCAAATCTACTACAATTATCAAAAGGACCTCGACGGATCGGCCATCACACATCTCTGTCGGCAGCTCTGCGGCGTCGACTATCAGACGCGCAGCCTCCCCGAGTCTCTCGACGGCAACAACCAGAACAAGGGCTTCCTCTTCCTCTACATGCTCTTCACCGAGCAGCTCAACGTGGGCGTGCACATGATCGACGACTCCGACTTCGACCAGCACACATTTGCGTCCATCATTGCCGGCTTCTACACCTTCGCTGCCCCGCCAAGCGAGAAGAGCAAGAGCATTTCGTCAGGACGCAAGCCGCCGCCGCCGCTGGCGCCTCTTGTAGCCCTGCTCGCGAAGGGGGAGAACAAGGCGATCCTCCGTGACAGGAAAAGGGACCACCCGGTGCCCGTGCTCGATACCGCCAAGTTTGACGACGTCACATGGCGAGCGCGTAATGCCTCCGAAGGCGAGTCGATCGATGTAGACCATCCACCGCTGGGTAGGCTGCTCGACGAGCTCATCGCCTGGCTGGTGGCGCGCAAGGAGGCCGACGACGGCTTCCACTTTAGCGAGATCGACGCCGCCGAGATCCATGCGCCCAAGTTCGAGGCGAGGGACAGCCGGTTTGTCACCTATGGCCTCTTCAAGCGCTGCGACACCGGGCTCAACATTATCGACTTGTCGTGCGCGAGCCGTGAATTGAGGCCGCCAAACACCGATCTGCTGCGCACGTGCCTGGCCAAGGGCTGCGAGATGCCAAGCAACGACCAGCTGCCGCTCCAGTACTCCGCGTGGCCGCTCGAGAGCTTGCTGGAGCGCGGCATTAGCAAAGGATCACCCTTCACCGTGGTCGAGAATCTCACTAAGGACACGCGCAAGGCGTTTGGCTTCTACTTTCAGCCCGCCGGCCATTCCTGGCAGGCTGTGCTCACAGACGGCACCACACCCAAAGGCGAGGAGATCACGAACGACAAGCTCGTGGCGGCGCTCGAGCAGAAGGCGCGCGAGCAGACGACGGAGCGGCGCGACGCAACATCGAGCACTGACGAGCCTGTCGTCATACGATTCGACGAGAAGGAAGTCGAAAGCTTTGGCGAGCTTGTGCCTACCAAAGATGGGCTGAAAGCCAACCACTACGTTCGGGCAGGTGGCCGCTATTACCGGCCGCGGTTCCATGGGCGTATGTCGCACCCGCTCGCAAAGGACGTCATCACGCGCATGGAGAAGTCCATGTCGGACTACTCGGACAAGAGTGGCAATGCAAAAGTCAACCGATTGATGCACATTGACGAGGACCTTACCCGCAAGCTTCTGAGCCTCAGGACGACCTCGACATCGACCGAGTTCCAGGATGCGATCAAGAAGCTGGAACTGGCAGGGGAAAGGCTGACAGAGCTGCAGGCTAGCCTCCGCGAGGAGCGAGCGGCCGAACTCAAAAAGGTTGACTCGGCCGTGAGCATCTTGGAGAAGCTGAGCAACCACGTCGACCTGCCCAAGCCCAACTCACCGCCGCCGCGCGAGAAGACCGCCGAGGAGTGGAATGAGGAGCTCACGAGTCGCTACTGCTACGCGCTGAGGCGCGAGGCCTCGCACGAGGCCAAAATGGACTTCTCGTTCATGACGGTGTCCCTGCTCAGCAACGACTCGCTCAACGTGTGGCAGAAGATCAATCCCTTCATGCCTCAGAACCAGCAGGAGGAGCTGATGCAGCTGATCGCCATGACGCTCTTCCACGCGTCGTTCATCTCGCACGTCAACCTTCTGATGCTCGACGCGGCAAAGCTTTCAGGCCAGCTCACGCGGCTGCAGAAGCACCTCAAGGAGGCCGCCAAGGAGGCCGTGAAGGTGCAGAAGCAGGCCATTGTAGACATCCACGTGGCTAGCAAGGGCATCGTCAACCTGGCCGATCAGATCGGCGGCTCGCTGCACGCGAGGCGCTACTACGTGACCGACGTGACCGACACACATTGGTATGACCCGCGCTACCTCGTGTTTGAGTTTGTCCGGTCGCTCATGCTGCGGGAGGCGCAGGTCAAGATCGTCGGCGAGTACCTCGAGGGGTTGAAGGACGCCAATCTCAAGCTGATCGAGGAGGGGATGACCAACATCAAGCCGCTCGCCCAACAGATGCTCATGGGCCAGGGCAAGACCGCCGTCATCACGCCGCTGCTCTGCCTGCTGCTCGCCGACGGCGAGACGCTCCCCATGGTGCTTCTCCCAGACTCGCTGCTGCCGGCCGGTCGCGAAATCGTGCGCTCCACATTCTCCACCGTCATCCTAAAGCGCGTGTATACGCTCACGTGCAGCCGTGCGGCGATGGCCGAGCCGCGCTACCTCCAGATGATGCACAACGCGCGCAAGTACCACGGTGTCGTCATCACGGCGCCGTCGTCCGTCAAGTCGGTGCTGCTCAAGTTTCTCGAGAATCTGATCCAGCTGCGGGACGACGGCGATCTGCGCACAAAGACGCGGCGGGAGCAAAAGGAGCGGCAGGCCAAGTATGGCGCGAAGGTGCTCTCTACGCGAGCGCGCAACTTGCTCATCGACCACACGCGCACGTGGGGGCAGCTGCTGAGGCTGATGGAGGGGTCGATTCTCATCATGGACGAGCTCGATTGGGTGTGCCATCCGATGAAGTCGGAGCTCAACTTTCCCATCGGCGTACGCAGCCCGCTCAACTTTGCGCAGGAGTCGCACGGGCGGCGCTGGGAGCTGCCCATGCATCTGTGGGACGCGCTCTTCTGCGCCGAGGACCAGGTGCCGCCGCCTGCCCTCCGCCACAATTCGAAGTCGTACGAGCTCCTGCGCGAGCTGAACCTGGTCGTCACCGAGGGCTACGCCTGCGATGCGCTCCAGCGGCGGCCGCATACGGTCTTGCTCAATGCCGCGTTCTACCGAAAGCGTATGCTCCCCGTCTTCGCGGATTGGATGATGTTGTACATGCAGAACGAGCAGGTGGGCGTAGCGACCAACGTTTCGTACGACGAGATCCGACAGTATCTCACTGACAAGGACGCGAAGCCTCTCAATCTGAAGCCTGGTCAGGAGTGGCAGATCCTCAACCTCGCGCGCGACTGGCTGCACATCTTCCTGCCGTTTTGCATGCGCAAGGTCCTTCGCGTGACGTTCGGCCTGATGACGCAGCAGGAAGTCGAGGCCGTCGTCAGAAAAGACCCTCTCGTCTCCAAATCGCGGCTCAAGCTGGCCATCCCCTTCGTTGGCAAGGACGTGCCCAGCCCTGCGTCCGAGTTTGCACAGCCCGACGTCATGATCGGCCTGACTATCTTGGCGTTTCATCTCCAAGGTCTTCGCAAGGACGACATCGACGAGGTCATCAAGGAGCTGCAAAAGAAGTTCATCGTCGAGTCGGGTCAGCCGCAGCACCGTCCTTCGGCCGTCATGTACTCGGAGTGGGTCAAGGAGGCGGGCGGCGAAATCTGCGGCGCGCCGCCGCCCTCCCTAATGCGCTCTCCACACGCGCTGCAGCTCCACACTTGCGTGCTCTATCTGGACAGCCGGAGCGTGGCCTCGTCATCGGGCACGTACGGCAACGCCGTGTGGCGCGACCTGAGCGGGCACTGGCTAGACATCGACGTGGGCACTGACGTGGCTCGAGGCAAACTCGAGGTGCACCTCAGCCATAAGTGCAAATACTCGGGCATGTCGCCCATAGTCGGCCGGCGGTATGAGCTTGTACGCAAGCTGCGCACCGGCGGTCTACTTGTAGATGTGGATCAGGCGCTGCACGCCGTGGACTCCGAGTGGGGCTCTCTCTGCGAGGCTGAGTATTTGAAGCTTCCCGAGGGCCACACTGGCGAGCCGAGCCGCCCAGGCAAGGGAGACTTTCGGGTCGCAATCCCGAGCATCCCGCTCATGACGGCGGAGGGTGGCTCATACCACTGCGTGCCTGGGGCGCCGCTCATTCTTCCTCGTGAGCTCACCGCGAACTCGGAGGGGGTGCAACGAATTCTTCGCAAGGGCTCCATCGCCCAGTTTGGCAAGTGGACCGACTTTGACAACCGTCGCTTCACACTCACGGTGGTCGCGCAACACGTTGCAGACGACAGCAGGAAGGTCGGCGCCCAGGCTGATTGCCTTTCGCGCCTGCCCATCAGTCTGGGTGACAGCGCCCTCCAGATTGGCGCCGCCGCGTCGATCGAATCGCTCGTCTTCTCGGCTCCATCATCTTCGGTCAAGTCTGGGCGATGGGAGGAGCGGATGCCCTATCAGGCGGCGGTGAAGCGCTCCACCGAGGCCGTCCTGCACCAGTTTGTTTTCGATGGCAGCCCCGCGAAGCCGACGACCATCAGGTACTTTGTCAACGGTGCACTCCTGGGCGACAAGCTGATCCCGGCCGACGTGCCGCTCTTCTCGGCCGGCTCGCCCATGGTCATCGGCGCCTCATCCGACGGCAAGCGCACGTGGTCGCTCGATGGCTACATCTACCTGGTCATGGTACACAACGTGGCGCTCTCGGACGACGGGGTGCTGCAGATGAGCAAGAACCTGATGCTCGCCCCCGACGAGTACGGCGCGCCGCGGCCAGGAGACAAGACGCGCGTCGGCGCGCAGCTCCAAGGCGAGATCATGCAGCTCCAGCTCCTTCGCTCCATCCTTCTTGTCGAGACGCGCTCAGTCACGCATGCTGCGCTGCATGAAGTGCTCACCGAGCAAGAGCTAAACGCGAAACCGTCAGCGGTCGCCCGAGAGAAGAGCGAGGACGAGGCCACGTTCGGTCCCGCCGTCGCTCCGAGCCCGTCGAACCAAACGGCGGCCATAGAGCCACTGCCCGACGACATCCGAATGCCGTCCGCGCGCGTGCAGCCGATCATGATCATGCCCGAGAGCCACGTGATGCATGCGGCGCTGGAAAGCGAGTTCACGTGCACGGTCGTGCTCAGCTGCGTGTGCTCCAAGACGGCGCCGTACGTGCTCGCCTCGGCGCCTTTCTTCCCCGGGGTTCTCTCTGAGAAGATTCGTCACTTGAACACGGGCGAGATGGTCAGCCACGGCGAGCTGCAGGTGCATACGCTCAAGGTCGCCTTTCTGGCTCCGGGCTCGTACAGCGTCTCGTACTTCATCGACGGCGAGCAGCGCTTCAAAGAGGCTCTCGATCTGCACGGCGGCCTCTCGGACAGCTCGGAAGCCCTCTTTCAGCGGATGGTGGCGCTCAATGAGGTGCGTGTGAAGACGGCGGCCGCGACAAAGGCGCTGATCAACGCGCGCTGCACGGCGCAGGTCTATAAGAACATCTGCAGTGTCCCCGTATTCACTCTGCAGACACTCCGTCGTGCGGCGAAACTTGCTGCGGCCTCACGAGAGGCGTTGACCACGGCTCTGACCGAGCTCGGGCAAGCCAAGGCCCACTTGCACGAGGCCGGCTCTGTCATCGGGCCCATCTCTGAACCAAGCTTCACGGGCACCGTGTATCACTGGCTGCTCCACCGTCACGCGCTTACCAATCCGGAGATCAAAGGGATCGCGACAGCGCTCCTCGGCCACCCCCACTCCAAGCCTTGGGCGTGGGGGGCGCAGCCGCTGATGAAGCTCGGCGAGGGCACGAAGCTTTGCCGGCTCTCGCCGCGTGGCTATCTGAGCCTTCGCATGATTAAGGCCACCATGGCATCGGAAGCGGTCAGGACGGTCAAGGCGACCCAAAAGAGGCCCCGCGTGCAACCCCTCTTCCAGGCCGAGGCAAAGTCGTCGAGCGAGCTGCTCGAGCTGCTCGGGAGATCGCCATCAGTCCAAAAATACTACCTGCGCACGATCACTTTCCCGAAGCTGCTCATGTTCCAGGAGCAGAAGATCTCAGCCTCGGGCGTGGCCCTCGGCAGCAAGTTTATGTTCGCGAAGCGCATCGGGTTCACCGGCACGCCCTCGGACCTCTTGCCCATGGGCCTGGGCAAGTGCCAGTTCTCCGAGGGTGCCGAGGGTGAGATCGTGCACACGCTGACGTCGACGACGCTCATGAAGATGGTCGACCACCCCGACAAGGACTGGACTTCCGAGCAGCTGCTCACCATGATTGCCAAGGACGACGCGTGCTTCGAGCAGCCGATGAACGCACTCATTGACACGGGAGCGTTGATCACCGGGATGAGCAACGCTGAGGTGGCCAAGTTCCTGATGGAGAATGGCCTCCAGAAGCGCCTCGACGGTGTGGTCTACCTGGGAGACAATGACAAGAAGATGATCTACGAAGCGCGCAGCAAGCGCTCAATCCAACTCGAGGACTCGCTGATCCCGCTCGAGAGGCGCTTCTGCTTCTACGACCAGGTGCACACAACCGGCACCGACATCAAACACGTGCCCAACGCCGTGGCTGTGCTCACTATCGGCAAGGACATGACCTTCCGCGACTACGCGCAGGGCGCCTACCGGATGCGCGGGATCGCCACGGGCCAGCACATCAATATCTTCCTCGTGCCCGAAGTCAAGGAACTCATGCTCCGTGAGCTCGAGTCGATCGATCAGCGCCCGAGGGCTTTTGGCAAGGCGCCTAAGGACGACGAGGAGAAGAAGCAGCGGGAGGGCCTTGAAGCGGTCACGTGCTGGCTCGTGCTCAACCAGATCGATTCGGAGTGCAAGCAGTTCAACTTCCTCGTGCAGCAGGACCTGACGGCGGTCTACCGCCGGCATGCGCTCAAGGGCTGCCTGGACGGCTCCCTGGCGCACGGCATGGAGCAGGCGAGTCTCAAAGAGATCAACGAGAGTCTCAAAAGCTTCATTGAGGACCTCTCGCTCACGATCCCGGATGACTTCAAGCCCGTCCAGGGCTTCATGGACAACCTCAAGGACATGTACCAAAAGAACAACGGGCAGATCTGCGATCAGCTCTCGCAAGACGCCGTCAAACGTATTTTCGCCAAGGTCGAGCAGATGACGTTCACGGCGGATGACTCTGGGTTGTCGCAGGAGCAGGAGCAGGAGCAGGAGGAGGAGAAGGAGCAAGAGACAGTCCCTCGTGACGACGACCAGCCTGTCATCCTCTCCGACCTCGCGT
>Ga0210244_100337_pt1 | contig 43996 bp, 23 predicted proteins | sample ChrtobMetaP3_0mM_FD_155473 | JGI IMG/M metagenome (GOLD analysis project Ga0210244, IMG submission 155473) | Chrysochromulina tobin associated microbial communities from unialgal haptophyte culture, Seattle, Washington, United States - P3_0mM | ecosystem: Host-associated > Algae > Haptophytes >...
ACCGGCACCAGCGTGTCCCCAGACGCTCATCTTCGGCCGACCGAAGGCCACACACCGGCCCAAGGCAACGCACGCGTGAGCGCGTGCACTCACTCCCCCACCCCTTTCCGACGTATGGTTACGGGAGCACCGGTTGTCGCGTATGTCGTGTTAACGTTCACACGTGTTTCGTCAGAAACAAGAGTTCTTGATGCTGAGCGTGTTCGTTGTTGTTTTGGGCCTTTCCGTCGGCCGACAAGACCTCCGACGAAGAAACCTTTTCGCCGGCGCTGCCATCAGCGGCGCAGTGCTTAGCAGTACAGCGCCGCGATTCGCCTCCGCATCGACGGCACTATCCAGGGAGGACACTGTGAATGCCGTGCTCAGCCGGGTGCCAGTCTACTTAGTGATCAACAAAGACGGCCGGCCCTACCTGACTGAGATGGACACGAATGGCCGCCGGTCCGGCTATGTGTTCCTCGGACCCCGCGACGCGGCGCCTGTGCTCCGCGAGGTTCAGCGCTTCGATCCGGCGGCGACTCTCGCGGTCATGCCCCTCTCCACAGTTTACCTCGATGTGGCGCGCACCACCGCCGATGCGGCGCGTCTGCGCGCCATCGTGCCACAGCCCAAAGGGAGCACGTCCAGCGATATGCGTCTCTTCCAGCTGCAGCCGCTCAACGACGAAAGCGAGAGCCTCAATGCAGTCTCGATGGTGCCGGGTGCCACTATGGCAGGCGTGACTCTCTTCTACGAGCCGAACCTCTTCATCGGCACCCCGGACGATCCCGCGAACCGCGCGAGGCCCTACTTTTTCCGCCTGAAGGACTTGAACATGGTGTGGCGCAAGGGTGGGGGCGACGAACGCAATACTGGTCAAGTCTCACCTTCACTCCGTGTGGTCAGCTTGGAGGCACTGCTAAGGCAGCTCGAGGCAGGCGACACAGATTTGCAACCGATACTCATGCCACCCTCAGAGACGGCGGAGCTGCAATATAGATGATAAAGCTAGGATACGGTAGACGCGGCAGCACAGGAATTGTTCCGCCGGCACTTGGCTGTCGTGTGGCGTGCCCTGGCCCTATATGGCGCACATGCCTCGCCGATGCGGGCGGATGGCGGGCACACACACACCTGTCAAGAATCCGCGCAGGACGAACCGAACACCTGTCCCGTACACAGCTGTATCTGGGATCCCGTGTCGTCGAAGCTTTGCAGAGAAACTGTCGCGCCTATAGCCCGGTACGCCTCGAAACGTGAAACGATAAATCACACACTCACACCGAAACGCCGTTCACGACCGCGGAACTGTCGCGGGTCCACCCGCGCCGCGGACGTAACGAGCAGCGCGTTTTGGGGTTCCACCACAGTCACCCGTAGGCCGTCCAGAGACCAGTCGTGACAGCCCATCTGTCCGTCGGCCGCGGGCGACGCAACTGCCTACTCTCCATGTTGCATGTACACCGTCATGGTCAACGCAGCCCAGTATCCGAGCCCGCAAGCGCGGCGGCGCGAGCCGAGAGATCAAATGGCATGCCTGTTTCCCAACCGACACATCTGCGATGGCGGCCCATGGGTCAACCATCATCCCCTGCCGTCCCACATAAACGTACCAAACCCTCCCTGGCTTGAGAAGGCAAGGCCTTTCCCCACTACAACCCCACCCAGCCTCCTCCACATCTTGGCCCCCTTGGTTGCTCCACTTGTCCCACGGCTAGCCGGCAGCAGCGGATGTCGCCTCGCCCTGTCTAGCCTCGTCTCGGGCGCCATTTGTGTGAGCCTGATGGAGGGCTTCATCAAAATTTGGGCCAGCCTGATGAAGGGCGTCATTAGGGCGAGCGCGGCTTCATCACAATACCGGCGGCGCCGAGAGGGGAATCGCCCGCGTAGCCGCCCGGCATGCCGCCACCCATGCCCATCGCCATCATCATCTGCTGCTGCTGCATCGCGAGCGCATACTGCTGCTGCTGCTGCTGCTGCATGAGCATCTGCTGCTGCATCGCCATCTGCTGCTGCAACTGCTGCTGCTGCATGCCGCCGCCGCCCATCCCAACACCAACGTGCATCGCGCCTAAGACCGTGGTCACCCCTGCCAGGTCTGGGTGAGCCGGCGGCGCCGACGCCGAGGATGCCGCGGGCTTGAGTGCGGCCATAGCTGTCTTGGATGAGGGTGGCGCTGTGCTCGGGGCCTCTTTGGGAGCCGTCAGATTGCCCAGGTTGACCAGCTTCGAGGCCAAAGGATCCAGCGTCAGTGCGTCCTTAGTCTTGGGTGCCGACGCGCTCGCGCTCGCGCCAGCCGCCGCCGCGGGTGCAGGAGCCATCGCTGCCGCCTCGAGGGTCGCTTTGAGCTGCTTGATCTGCGGCTTGAGCTCGGCCGCTTTCTCATAGTCCTCAGCCTCGACCGCTTGCGCGACCTCAGCCTGCATCCGCGCGAGCTTGGATTGCATCTCGGCCAGGCGCGCCGCGTTCCTCTCGGCCAGGCGCGCCGCAGCTTCCCGTGCCGACGCGCTCGCCTTCTCCGCCTCCTCGGCGGCTTTGATCGCCTTCTTGATCTCTGCCGCCGCCGCATAGTCCTCATCAGCCACGGCCGCTGCCAACTCCGTCTTGAGCTCTGCCACCGACTTGCCCGGCACGGAGGCTGTGGGCATCGGCGATGAGGTGGTCATCGGCTGGAAAGCGGCGGATGTGTCGAACGCGGCGAAGGCCGGCGGCGCGGGGGCTGAGGGCATCGGCACTGGCATCGACATCGACTGATACGCTGCGGGCGTCTGGGTCTCGAAAGCGGAAAAGGGCATCGCCGCCCCCCCCAACGGATCGCCCGCGGCTGCAAAGGGGCCGGCTGCGGCGGCTGCAAAGGGATCGGCTGCGGCGGCTGCAAAGGGGTCGGATGGGCTCAGCCCGAAGGGGCCTGCGCTCGCGCCAAACGCGCTCGCCACCGACGCGGGCGCCGAGGGGGAGAATGTCGAAGCAAACGGCGCGGGGGCCGCGGCGAAGGGGTCGGGTGTGTCGTCGAGGCCGCCGAGCAGATCCGGCGGCGGCGCTGGGGCCGGCGCTGGGGCCGGCGCCGCACCAGTTTGCGGACGCGGGCGGCTAGGCGCGGCGATGGCGCGGCCGCCTACGACCTTCGGAGGTGGTACCTTAGGACGTTCGGGCGCGGATACGGGCGCCTGTGCCCTAATCTTGACGTCGTACTTCGACCGGACCGGCTCAGTCGCCCATTCCACCTGCGAGGTCCACGCCTCCGCGCCGTGGCCATCGTCGTCGTCGGCGGCGGTGCCCGCGCTGGGTTCGCCTCCCTCGCTGCCACAGCGTTCATCACGGCGCTCGTCGCGGTCGTATGCCGCGCGGCTCGCGTAACCGCCTCCGCTGCGCTCATCGCGGTCATACGCGGCGCGGCTCGCATAGCCTCCACGCGGCTCGTCGCGATCATAGTCAGCACGGTTCGCATACCTTCGGCTTTGCTCATCCCGCTCATTGAGCCGCGCCGCCTGGCGATCAAGGGCCGCCGAGTAGCTGTCGCCGCCGCCGCCGCCGCCGCCGCCGCCGCCGCCGCCGCCGCTGTACCGGTCGCGCCCATATCCAGTGCTCGCCGGCGCCGTGCTCACCGGCGCCATGCCGCGGCGGACGTCGTCGCTCCCAAAGCCCTGCATCTTTCCGGTCGAATAGTATCCCGTCTCAATCTTTGGTGCGCCGATGGCCGTGCGCTCAAGCGGTGCGCCTCCCATTGGCCCTCCCATTGGCCCAGTACCACGGTACTGCTGCCGACTGGCCTCGCCTCCAAAGCGATGCAGATCTCGGTGAAAGTCGGAGCCTCGAGGTCCGTCGCTCTCGTAGCGACCGCCGTAGCTGCTTGGACGCGGCGCGTTGTCGCTGCCAAAGCCCTGCATGCCACGGCCACTTGAGTAGCTGCGTGTCGGCTCCGGTTCGTCCGAGCGGCGGCCGAGGGCGCCCATCGTAGAGAGGCCCGATCCACGGCGCGCATCGACGATATCCTCGGTGACTTCGCGCACTTTGTCGATGGTCGTGTCGACGATGTTGCGGACGAGGTCCATCGGTGTCCGTGCGCAGCGCACACTTCCGATTCCGTGCTCTGTGCACGAAGAAGTTCTCACAGATATCCACGTGTTACATGTAACCAAAGTTCTGACGATTTGGTGTTCAACGTCTTGGTAGAATGTATGAAAGCGTTGTAGGACCGTTTTCACACACCACGTCTCGCCAACATCTCCACCGCCATCCAAACCGCCGACGCCCAGACCATCCTCAACGCCGCCAGCGCGCGCATGCTACGTGTCTCGTTTGGGGTCATGTAAGGTGTGTGTATTCTGAGCGGGCAGTAACAGTGCCGTAGCACCGGCTGTCGCGTCTGTCGTGTTAACGTTCACACGGCTCAACCAAGTTCACACCACTGTTTCTTGAGCGGAGGCCTCGTACAGCCCCTCCACCCCACCGGCTCCTGGCCGTCCCCTCCAGCCAGCGCGGCCGCCCGCTTCGTCGCCAAGAGCAACGGCACATCATGGAAGCCAATGGTGGCCCAAGTAGCACCGAGGTCGCTTCCGATGACGAAGGCCATTCCGCGTCCGGAGCCGCCACCCGAGCAAACCCATCCACCTCTGGGCTGAGCGCGTATGAGCTGCAGCGCCAGGAGAACATGCAGCGCAACAGAGAGCAGCTCATCGCTCTTGGGATTGAGCCACTTAGCACGGCGCCGCAGCGGCAGACCGCCCAGAAGCGCCCGCGCAAGCCACGCATGCCTGCGGACCTCGGTCCGAAGCGCAAGTCGCCTCGAGTGCAGGATTCACAAGGGTCCAAGCGGCCCGTGTACAACGAGAAGCAGGCGTACAAGCTGCTTCTCGGCGACAGCCGGCTGCGTAAGGAACGGCAGGTCTCCGATACGGCCGCGGGATCGCAGAGTGACGAGGACAGTGACGAGGACAGCGACGAGGACAGCGACGACGTCGAGGACAGTAACAGTGGCAGCGACCTGAGCAAGGAGCTGAGTGAGGCTTCGGGCGAGGAGGAGGGAGACGACGACGAGGGCGATGAGGTGGATGAGCCCCGAGGTGGACGAGCGGCTGACGAGGAGGAAGAGGGCGAGGAGGTCGAGCCATCGCTCGCCGTGCCCTCGGGCGTCCTTCATGCCAAGGTCGGTCTGGGAGGTATGGTTGAGGAGGCATGCGGGCTGCGGCTGCACCTGAGCCGCCGCTCGACCACGGGCTACAAGGGCGTCGTCTACATACCCGAGTACCGCGGTACTGGCACCCCGATGAGTAAGCCGTACCTGGTCATCGGCCCGCGGCACGAGCGCACCGTCGGCGGCGGCGGCAGTAGCCACAACAACCGCGTGTACCTGGGCAGCTATAAGACGGCGGTCGAGGGGGCTGTCGCATTCGCGCAGTACGTCGCACGCGGGCGCGCGCGGCCCGCGGCCCACGACCTCGTGAGCGAGGCATACGGCGTCAAGCTGCACCTGAGCCATCGCTCGAGCTCCGGCTACGAGGGTGTGCGCGAGCACCTCCCCTATGAGGGCTATGTGGGGGTCGCACGCTACCGTGCTGTCGCACCCATGCGGGGCGGCAAGATGGGCCCGACGATCGGCTACTTCGCGACGGCCCTCGAGGCGGCGGTCGCCTTTGCCAAATTCGTCCAGTCGCCGCGCGCGTTTGAGGAATGGAAAGCGCTCCGAGCCACGGAGGCGACGCGGCCGCTGCCCATCGCGAGCGCCATCGCGCTGCCGCATCAGTTATTCGACCATGGCGACGAGCACGGCGGCGGCGGTGGCGGCGGCGGCGGCGACGACGACGACGAGTGCGGCGCTGACGGCGAGCACAGTGGCGATGGCGAGCACCGCTACGGCGGTGGCGGCGCTGCGCCACTGCTGCCGCTCCAGCTGCGGCCAGGCGGCGACGACACGCGTGATGCCGATGCCGACTCCGCCGAGCCGATAGCATCAGAGACGGCGACGGGAGCGGCGATTAGAGCCGCGCCGCGCGAATCGCAGCAGGGCGCGGCGCCCAGCACGGCGCCCATCATCGTAGCGGAGCGCACGGTGCAGGGGGTGGTGGAGTATCGCGTCGGGCGCAGCGCGGCCGAGGACACGTGGCAGCTCGCCAGCGAGGTTCCGGCCGAAGCCGCTGCCGCCGCTGCCGAGCCTTTGACGAACCCCGGGGTCGACACCGCCGGGGTCGACGCGGAGCTCGTGCGCGCGTGGGCGGCAGCGAGGCGCGAGGGGCGTACGCGTGTGCTTGGGGCTGTAGAGGTACTCGAGGGCCTCGGACGTACGCGTCTGGCGGCGTGTTTGGGCGTCGCGTACGTGGTCGCCACGCCGGTGGCGGCCGAGCCGCCGCATGCGCATCGCTCCTCACGTGTACCCGGGCGCTCCGGCGCGTGCCATGCAGATAGCGTGAGCGCTATGTCGAGCGGCACGGGCGGCGGTGGCGAGCTCTTCGCGATGGGCGCCGTGATGGGCGCCAGCAGCGGCGGCGCAGGCGCAGACAAGATCGCCTGCGGCGGCTGTGGCGCCAACGCTGCCTCTCACGAGGAGAGCTGCCTCAGCTGCTTCGGCGCGAGCGCTGTGTCGAGCGAGCGCTTCATTCAGCAGCAGCGGCAGCGGGTCCTCGAGGAGGCTCGTTTGGGGCATGAGGAGAAGCTCACGCGCCATGCTGTCGAGGCATGTGTCAACCGGATGATCCGCGCCCTCGAGCGGCTCGAGGCGAGGCAGGCGGGACTTGCCGCGCCGCCACGCCCCGCCGTTCCGAGGGCATTGCCGGCGCTAGGCACGGATGCGCCGCTTCGCAGCCATGGGCGCGGCAGCCATGGGCGCGGCAGCCATGGGCGCGGCAGCCATGGGGGTCATGGAGGCAGCCGGGGCGCGGGCAGCAAGCGCGCGCGTGCGAGCCTCGAGTCGTCGGTTGCCGAGGCGCACTGGTCACTGCATGGAGCACTGCATGGGGCCTCTGGCTATCCGCTGACAGACGCCGACGGCGCTGCGGGGGCGAGCAGCGGCGGCGGTGACGTTTCTGCCCCCGCCGCCGCTTCTGACGCCGCCGCTCATGGCGCCGTCGCGAGCGCCGAGCGCCGTGAGCGCCGGCCGAAGCGCTTAAACTTTTCGCGCCCGTGCCCGCGCTGCGGTGAAGAGAACCACGTTCGCCGGCTCGAGTGCGAGGTGTGCGGTCTCGTGCTCAAGGAGCCTGTCTCGAAGCGCCGGGCGGCGGCGGCGGAGGCGGCGGCGGCGGCGGAGGCGCACGCGGCTCTGGCGGCTGTCGGTCGCGAGCGGCTCTTTTCGGAAGACGAGGACGAGGACGAGGACGAGGACGAGGACGAGGACGAAGACGAGCAGCGGCGAGAGCGCGAGCGGCAAGAGCGCGAGCGGCAAGAGCATGAGACCGAGCGCCAACGCACCCTACGCGAGCAGCGCGAGCGCACGCAACGCGAGCGAAAGCAGCGCGATGCGGTCGCGGCCGCGGCCGACTCTGCCGCCATCGCCGTGGGTGCGCCGTCGGCCGAACCACCTGTGGCGGTGGTGCCCCTATGGCTTGGGGGGTGCTGCAAGACGCAGGGGTGCATGCGCGCAGACAAGCACGGCGGCAGGTGCAAAGTCGTCGAGGGCGAGGTCAAAGAGGTGGAGTATGAGGTGGAACGCATCCTCGAGGAACAAACGGTCTCGCGCTGGCCCACCGCCGCCCCCACCCAGCCCATCGCCACTCTGGGACCGGTGCAATCGATGGAAGTGGACTGCACGGGCAAAGACGACGACGACGACGACGACGACGACGACGACGCGATCGCGCTGGGGGAGGAGGTGGCTGACGTTGCGGTGGCCGAGGCGCTCGTGGCCGCCATGACCCGCTCTGCGGAGGTGGTCGGCTGCACGACCATGAAGATGTTTCTGGTCAAATGGAAGGGATGGCCGATCGAAGATGCGACGTGGGAGCCCGCTGCTTCGCTCGCAGACTGTCCTCTGGTTCTCGACACTTGGATGCGTCTGCTCGCAGAGGATGCGGCCGAGGCGGCGGCGGAGAAGGCGGCGGCCGAGAAGAAGGCGCTCAAGAAGGTGGCCGAGAGAGGAGGCAAAGCAAAGGCGAGCACCACGCCCAAAGACACCACGTCCAAGGAGGGGTCGGCTGCCGAGGATGCTGTGGCGCTCGGCGCCGAGATTGCGGCGGCGGCAGTTTCGGACGGTCTTGCGGCCGCCGACGAGCTCGCCAGGCGCACGCGCGAGGCGACCGCCAAAGCGCGTGAAGCGGCCGCAGCCGAGCTCGCTTACAACCGAGCCAAGGAGTTGAACTCGCACGGGCAGCGACTCGACATCGTCGCCGCGAAGAAGGCATGTGCTGCCAAGGCCGAGATCAAGGCGGCGCGCGAGCGCAAGGTGGCAGAGGTCAAGGCAGCGAGGGCGCGCGAGGCAGCCAACACCAAAGCGGCAAAGGCGCGCGAGGCAGCAGAGCTCAAGGCGGCAAAGGCGCGTGAGCTGGCCGAGGCGAAGGCGGCAAAGGCGCGTGAGCTGGCCGAGGCGAAGGCGGCGGCCAGGGCAATCAAGGAAGAGGCGAGGGCAGCGGCCAAGGCGGCGGCGGACGAGGCCAAGAAGACCAAGCCTGCCGTCGACCCCAACCGTCCGAAGCAGCCACTCACCTCATACATGCTCTGGCAGGCCGAGCTGCGGAAGGTCAACGCTCCCATATTGGGTAACGCCCACGACGACGCGCTCTCAACTCTCAAGGGGCGTGAGCTCGCAGTCGAGCTCGGGCAGCGCTGGCGTGCCCTCGATGCGGCGACCAAGGCTCAGTGGGAGGCGCAGGCCAAGGCGCTGCGCGAGGCGTGGCTAGTGGAAGTGGCTGCCTATGACGCGAGGAAGCCGATGGAGGTGGACCTCACTGCCGCCGCCGCGGCCGACTCGACGTCAATGGAGCTGGCGGCGGCGGCAACAACGAATGACGAGGAAGGGGCGGGGGGAGCGGAGGCGGCAGAGGCGGCGCCGGGCTCGTCGGCGGGCGACGGAGAAAGCGCCGCCGATGAGGTGCTGCTCGTCTCCATGCACGAAGAAGATGAAGAGGACGAGGCGGCCACGGGTGAGAAGGCTGACGGCGTCGACTGCGACGTGGCGATGGAGAGGGCCGAGGCGGCGGTGACAGAGCCCATGGGTGATACGGAGGAGACACGCAGGGCAGATGAGGCGGCCGCCGCGGCGGCCGCAGAGGTGGCGGCGGTGCAGGACGAGCGGCAGCCCGGTGCGGTGGTATGGCTCACGCGCGACGAGGCGCTCAGCGCTGCGTGGGGCCGCACCGCGTGGCAGCTCGCCGACTTCCGTGTACGGATCATAGGCCGCTCTGACCGGCAACCCGAGGTCGTCCTTGCCCAAGGCGTCGATCAGAGAGCGCCAGAGGCGCCCGCGGCAGCGCCCGAGTCGACCGCGCTGGGGGCGCTGGGGACCCATGGGGACGTGACCTTTGATGCTGTGGCGGTGCCACCTGGCCGGCACGATGTGCACCGGGTGCCTCTCTCGCACATCGCGCGCCTTGGCGAAATGCCCAGCAAGCCTGGACGTCCCCCGCTGGCGACGAGCAGTGCGCCTTCGGACGCCGTTGCGGCCGCGGCCTCGAGCGCTACGAGCCACAATAGAAAATCGCCCGCCACGCCACGGGCACCGCGGCAGCAACTAGGGCAGCAACCCTTTGACCCGAAGCGTTGCGTCGCTTGTTTGGGTCGGCACCGGCCACACACTTGTGGCAGGCAGACGGCTTCGGCAGGCAAGCCGCGTGCCAAGAAGGTCAAGGGCGAGCCGCCATCTAAGGCGACACACACGAAGGACGGCACGGTCGAGCTGGTGGCCATGGAGCTGGACGAGGCGGAGGAGGCGTACGAGGTCGAGGAAACGATGGAGACCGAGGTCACCGAGCCCACGTGACGGTCCCAGCGCGGTGTTTCTAGAAATCCAAAGAGGTTCAATCCGGATGAGAGACTGATTAGGAATTTGAGCTGCTGGGATTTGAGGCGTTTCTCAAACTTCTTTCGCGAACTTCTTTGGGGTAGGACATGGTCGCGCCCACTGCCTCAGAGCCGGGCCGTGCTGCGTTCGGCAGCACGCTCGGCCCACGGCATGACTGCTGGCGACGACGCACGCGCGCGTCGCGCCAAGGGGGACACGACTCTCTTCAATTTGAAAAGCGCACGCGCCGCACGTTCGCCCACCTCACGGTCGCAGTCGCCCACCGCACGGTCAAAATCACCGACCAAGCGCAGCCATGGCTCTCCAAAGCAAATTCAATCAGATGAGCGGCCAACTACGGAAAGATCGCCATCACCGCCGTCGAGCCTTGCGCGGCCCACGTCTCCTCAGCTCAGCCCCACGGAGCGCGCAAAGATCGACGAAAAGCGGCTGGCAGCGCGGAGTGCACGTTCTGTCACGCCCGGCCCGGGTGCTTACGACCCAGCCCGGATGCTGATGGATCAACTTAGGCTCGCGGGGACTTCAGCGTTCGGATCCAGAACCAAACGCGAAGGGCGCGTAGCCTCGGGGCTGGACCCGACGACAGTGCACCCCAACCCAAGTCCTGACTCCTATGAGATGCAAACCGTTCTGTCCCTCGCCAAGCAAGCAGCTCGATCGATCAACAAAAAGTCCGCAGACGGACATCTGGGCTTCATCGGCCACGAGGCGCGCGTGCTAAAGCTGAGCAACGCGATCACCAAGCCCGGGCTCTCGCAGTCAAAGCTCACGGGCGTCGAGGAGACGCCTGGGCCGTTGGAGTACGAACCCAAGGTGACGGAGCAGGGCTGGGAGACCAACATGGCGGTTCTCCATGGCGCGGAGACGATGAAGATGGCTGTGTTCGCGTCGGCGACCAAGCGCTCGGATATCGTGCTGCCCAACGCATACGTGCCTGGCCCAGGCTCGTACGACCCAAAGTATTCGACACAGGAGCCAGACGAGCACAACATCTTGCGTCTCATGACGGGCCGAGACAGCAAGTACACCGCCGACCGTCTGGACGGCACGGGCGATGACTGCGAGACGGGCGAGAAGGTGGGCCCGGGGTCATACGATCCGATGCTGAATGCGTCGGGCGCCTTCGACTCGATCGCCGGCCAGGCGTCCAAGCTGACCGAGCGCACGTCGATGTACAAGAAGGCGAAGCCGGACTCGAATCCCCTTGGCTTCACTGCAACGGGACCGCTGCACCAGCTGCCTTGGGAGACGCACCACGGCACGGCGTCAGTGGCAGAGGCGGTGCCGGGTCCGGGTGCCTACGATCCGAAGGTGACCGAGTTGGGTTCCGGGCTGACGTCAGATGCGTCGTCGAAGGAGACCTTCAACAAGATGATCAAGGACGGAAAGGCCGGGTTCAACGTGAAAGAGAAGGCGCGCGAGTCGGAGACTGCGATCAACCGCGTATCAGCCTGGAGCGAGCCAGCGCAGATGACGGAGGTCGGCGCGTACAACCCGTCACACGGTCGCGAGCTGATCGACCAATCGAAGCAGACGTTCAACCCGACGATGAAGGCCGGCAAGGGCGGCTTCGGGTCTATCGAGGAACGCGTGCTGAAGCTGAGCAACGCGATCACCAAGCCCGGGCTCTCGCAGTCAAAGCTCACGGGCGTCGAGGAGACGCCTGGGCCGTTGGAGTACGAACCCAAGGTGACGGAGCAGGGCTGGGAGACCAACATGGCGGTTCTCCATGGCGCGGAGACGATGAAGATGGCTGTGTTCGCGTCGGCGACCAAGCGCTCGGATATCGTGCTGCCCAACGCATACGTGCCTGGCCCAGGCTCGTACGACCCAAAGTATTCGACACAGGAGCCAGACGAGCACAACATCTTGCGTCTCATGACGGGCCGAGACAGCAAGTACACCGCCGACCGTCTGGACGGCACGGGCGATGACTGCGAGACGGGCGAGAAGGTGGGCCCGGGGTCATACGATCCGATGCTGACTGCGTCGGGCGAAAAGCATGAGATGTCCAACAAGGTGGCGGCACGCGCCGAATTGGGCAATGATGCTTCCTTCATGTCCACCTCGTTCCGTACGGTATGCGAGTAGCACAGCCGTTGCTTCCCTGCATGATTGTTTCGTCTCTCGCGCCCGCTAATCCCCACTTGTCGCGTGTTCTTGCGCAGATGTTCACGGCCGTCTTCCCCGCCAGGAGCGGGAAAGGCAACGAGATCGTGCTGTGAACAATACCAAAAAGAGACGTGTGACCGGCGTTTGACTGTGTCCCGTCTGTGCTGATGCGTTCAGACCAACGTACTCGGACCATGGGTGGATCTTCCATGTTGTGCCTTATCTTCAACGAAAACACAAGATGCTGTTATACGTTTCTCAGGGGCGGTCCGCGGCGCGGGGCGGGCTCTCGGAAGCGGCGATCGACAGCACGCGAGCAGCGTGTGCCGTCGCGCGCATCCTGCAAGCGACTCACCAACCCGCCGCAACTCACTTTGTGTGTCTCACCAACCCAATGCGGAGCTTCCTGGCGGCGACGAGCGAGCGGTCCGCGGATTCGAGCTGCCGGCAGTGGCATTCGCAGCTGCCACTGAGCGCCGCGGTCATCTCGAAGGCGTGCGAAGACGCCGCGGCAGTCTCGAAAGCGTACCAAGACGAGGTGAACCTAAGGCGCAGAGCTGCGATGGAACGTGCTGCGGCCGCGGAGCAGGACACAGCCGCTCTGGCTCGCCGATCCGCCTTCAAACTGGACGTGCGTGAGGCGTCAGGACTGGGCGTGGCAGAATGCCGCGCCGAGTACGTGGCGCAGTACCGGCCGCTGGTCATCACGGGCTTGGAGTCCATGACCGATCCTGCGCCGTGGACGTTGCCCTGGCTCGAGGAGCACTGTGCTGCCAAGCGAGTGGCGGTCAACCTCGGCGGCTCACAGACCATGGCCTCGTGCTCGGTCGCTGGCGTTGAGATCATGACATTCTCAGAACTACGGACTCGTGTGGAGCAGCGCAGCGAGCCGCGCGCTTACCTGTACGACTGCGCCCTCCCACTCAAGATCCCGTCGCTTTGCGAGCGCCTGGGTATACCTCACTATTTTGCCCACGATTGGCTGCAGCGTACTCGTCAACTGCACGCCTTTTCTCGCTCGTGGCCGTCGCTCTTCGTAGGCTCTGCGGGTACGCGCTCCTCGCTCCACATCGATCAGTGGAAGGGACATTTCTGGATGGCGCAGCTGCAGGGATGCAAGCGGTGGACCGTCTTCCACCCCGACGACGTCTGGTGCCTCGCGCCGTGTTGGGCGCCCGAGGCGCCGCGGCTTGAGCCCACCTTCCCGAGCCTCGACGAGATGGAGGGCGCGCCCGAGCTTTACCCGCTGCTCCGGCACGCACGGCGCGTCGACCATGTGCTACGGGCAGGTGAGGTCTTGCTCGTACCGGGCGGCGCACCCCACCGTGTCGTCAACGGCGAGTCTGACGACGACCCCGTGCCGTCGGTGGCGATCGCCGGCAATTTCATCGATGCGAGCAATCGCGATGAGGCCGTCCGCGATCTGGCCCTGATGGCGGCACGTCGTGAGGGCGTCACCGACCCGGGCGCCGCCGCCACCGCCGCCGCGCTTGCAGAGCTCGATTTGCACGCACGTGACGACATGCCCGATACAGCGCCGCTCGTGCGTGGGCGGCATGCAATCCCGTGGGCTGCTTACGCGCGCGGTATGGGCTCCGAGGCTGCGGTAGAGGGCTGCTACTGGCTGGAGACGCGCCACGAGGTGGTCTCGTTGGCGCATGCAACGCCCCGTCCTGACGAAACTGAGCATGACTTTGTGGACGACAGGAGCCATGTCTCTGATATGCCCAGCGATTGGGGCGGCTCCGACCGCGCTTGGGACTCGGATGACGCATGAGCGACAACGATGGGCTGATGGAACGAAGATAGCGTACGGTAACGCTCGGCTTACGCCTTACCGCGTTTGCGCGTTACGGCCAACGCGAGAGGGGGCAGGGGCGGCGCTCTTGCCTAACGCGAGAGGGTTGGCCGTTGCCCGCGCGCGCGGCGCGCGACCCGACGCGCACCGCGGTGTGGTGGTTTGATTCGGCTCGGGACTTTTGTCTTTTCGATTCTGGTCACCGGCTAACGGCGAGCGGAATTAAAGCGCGCTCGGACCATGCGAGTTCATGCGCGAGAGAATCCCGTCATCGTGCTTACATCGTGCTTTCCGTCATCGTGCTTTCCTCGTGCTCCGGGAGCCGCACCTGTCTCTCAAAGGAACCCCGGCGGGATGAGTACGCTGTTGATGATGTGCACGAGGCCGTTGGTGCACACGACGTCAGCCGCCTGCACCTGCGCCTGGTTTACGAAGACCTGCAGACGGCCGTACGGCGCAGGGGCGCTCTGGTTGGTGACGACCAGCACTTGATCGCCATTGACCGTCGTAACATTCTGCCGCGGCCCAAAGTCGGCAGCACGGAGGGTGCCTGATACCACATGGTAGAGGAGGAGGTCCTGAAGCTTTCTGATGTTGATCGGCTGGAACAGAATCGAGAGGGTTGCCGCAGGCAGCTTGTCAAAGGCCAGGTCGGTCGGCGCAAACACGGTGAAGGGACCGGGTCCGGAGAGCGTGTCAGTGAGTCTAGCGGCCTGCAGCGCCTTAACAAGGGTCGAGAGGTCCGCGGTGGCGTTGGCGGTCTGGACAATGTTCATCGTCGCCGATGATGGCCCGACGGTCTGCACGGCCGCAGCCGCAGGGACCTCGTGCAGGAACGTCGGTGGGAGGAGTACGCTGTTGATGATGTGCACGAAGCCGTTGGTGCACACGACGTCAGCCGCCTGCACCTGCGCCTGGTTTACGAAGACCTGCAGACGGCCGTACGGCGCAGGTGCGCTCTGGTTGGTGACAACCAGCACTTGATCGCCATTGACTGTCGACACATTCTGCTGCGGGCCCAGGTCGAGAGACGGGACGTTGCCATTGAGCACGTGGTAGAGCAGGAGGGCCTGGAGTTTTTGCACATTCTTTGGGTCGAGCAGGTAGGAGAGGGTTCCCGCAGGCAGCTCGGCAAAGGCCAGGTCGGTAGGGGCAAACACGGTAAAGGGAGTGGTCCCAGACAGGGTCCCGTCCAGTCCCGCCGCAGCCAGAGCCTTGACCAGGGTCGAGAGGTCCGCGGTGGCGTTGGCGGTCTGGACAATGTTCATCACGGCGGCGGCCGGCGCGAGGCATGCTGCTACGAAAAGTCCATACAGCATTTTCTGCATCTTCGGTGTCCCCGAACTGCATCTTCTATTCCATCTCGCCTCTCGAATTCCTCGAATTCCTTCTATTCGGGAATCTTCACTGCGTACGTTTCATGACAATTTGCTCGAAGAGTCAGAGCTGAGAGTGTGGGCGGCATGGACTCACCCTAACAACACCTTCTGAAGTCGGCTCTAGAGAATGCTGACTCCGCTCTCCGGTCCACCTTCTCAGCATGAATATCAGTCTCCCACCTGCCATAACTCCTTCGGCCGCCCCCTCTCTGGTCCGCTCTCATGCCAGATCATGCGCGCCATCTGGCGGCAGCACGCAGCACGGGTGCGCGGCGGCACGTCACCCCTTCGGATACCCTCCTTCGGATGCATCTCCCATCGGAACCACCCGCTCACATCACACACTGCATCCCAAACGTGAGGCCCCCGGCGCGCCGTTTCTGGCGCTTCTTCCCCTCGCCAAGCGTGCGAAGGGCGTTCTCGACCGCTTTGGGTAGCGCGGCGGCCGCAGGCAGTGGCTTGGGAAGCGTGAGTGTTCCATGAGGCTTCCTGCGCTGGGCTGCGTTGCAAGCGTCCTGCGCCATCCTGACGAGCTCGTCATCAAGGTATCGCAGGTGAAGTAACACGTCCGCGCCGTTGCCGTGGGCGTCGCTTTGGGATTCACAGAGGGTGGGCACATGATGCATGCACACGATGAGCAGCGCGCCAGCAGCACCCGGCGAGGCCTGCTGGCGGCCCTGCCCGAATCTCGCCGCGATCTCGCCCGGATCTCGCCCGGATCGGCTCGCGCGGGTATGCGCCGCGCTGGCCTGCGCAAATGCAAAATGGCAGATGCGCCCGCAGACGTCGCACGGCGGCGAGCGGCCTAGGTTAGCCTCCTTGTCGACGGGATCCATCGGGGTGTCGACGCAGCCGTACTCGCGCCTCGCCTCATCACGTAGCCGAAGCTCCTCCGCCACCAAGCGCGCGAGCTCGGCGTGGACCTCGGGAGAGTGGTCAGCATGCGAGGCGCGTACGAGGATCTGCTCGACGTCGATGACCGGCTCCTTGGCAAGCATCTCGTACCGGCTCGCTGCGGCGGCCGCATACCTATGGGCAAGAGAGAGAGGAGAGAGAGGGGAGGGGGGCGTCCGTGGTGAGCACTTGCATGTCGTACCGGCTGGCTGCGCAGCCGCGCGTACGAGAGCCAATCGATGAGCACGAAGTTGACCGCCTCGGCCGTATTGAAGCCATGCGAGAAGCCCGCATGGTAGCCCTGTGGCAGCGTCACCACAAACTGACCGGCCTGCTGGACGGCGCGACACACGGGCACGCCTGCATCGAGGAGCTGCCAGGGCGGCACCATCGACGCCTTCTTGACGAAGAGCTCAGGGTCGACATCGACTTTGCTCGCAAACGCGCGGGAGAAGGTGCGCTCGAAGCGCTCAGCGTAGCGCGGGCTCACACCGTACCACGTCTTGGGCGCTCCTTCATGCAGGTACGAGGTCGAGTACATGTACTGGTCCTCCACGTGCCAGCAGAACATCGAGAAGAGCATCCCAAAATAGAGCATCGGCGTGTTCACACCCGGGATGGCGTACTCGACGAACCGAAGCAACCCGCGCTCGTGTTCTGCGAGCTGTTGCAGCGACCATGGATGCGCTCCATAGGTACCTGTGCGCGGGAAGGCCGTGCCGTCGAGGTCGCTGCAGTACAGGATGCGCCCTTCGCTCTCGGAGGCCAACCCGTCCCAAAACCATTGCTCCACCTGCTCGGGCGATGGAGGCGGGCACTCGGCCTCGGTGGTGCCCGTGCCCGCGCCCGCGCCGTCCGCGGCGACCGGGGCGAAGCAGGTCGCGCGAAGCTGCGCATCGAGAGCTTTGTACTGTTCAAGCGAGTAGCGCGCGTACTTATGCGTGAAGGAGCAGATAAAGGGGCCCGCTCGCGACCCGGCCGCCGGCCCGCCTACCTCGACCGCCGGACGCGCCTTGATGGCCTGCAGCCGGGCCTCAAAGGAGTCCTCAGGCCCGATGGGCGTGTAGTCGGCTGCCGAGGGCCGCCTCCCAAGCCTAGTCTGCTCGCCGTACGCGTCCTCGCCGTGCGCGTCGTGCTGAGGGTCGTGCGCATCCCCTACCACAGCCGCATCCGAGCGTGAGGGCACCGCTGCGGCACTGTGTCTCGCGCGCTTCGTGTGGTCGGCGTCGGCGTCGATGGCGCTCTGCACCCCGTCAGTCTCCACCGCGTCAGCCGGTGGCGGTGGGGCGAGGTCGGCCTCGGCTGGCTGCGAGGCGGCCGTACTCACGCCTCCATAGTTCTCGGCGTCGCGGTGCCGATGGAAGATCTTGGGCGGACGGAAGGAGGGTGGCGGCTGAATGCGGAAGATGCCAAACTCGTACGCCTGCGCTTGGACCGAACGGATGTAAGCCATCGGATCGGCAAACTCCTCCTCGGTCGGGCAGAAGAGCGGCGCGTCGACGATCTCGTGAGGCTTGCCCTCGATCGGCTTGGATGCACCCATGGGCCGCGCCACCAGCGGCGTGCAGCGTGGGCAGCGTGGGCCACCGGGCGCGAGCGGCTTGGGAAGCCGGCGCGCTCGTGCATGGCCGCAAGTGCACGGGTCGGCAACCTCGCGCTCACGCTTCATCTGCGCATATCGCTGCCGCCGCTGTTCGGCCTCCTCCATCTTCTCGAACTGGCGCATGTACATGGCCATTTTCTCTGCCTCGCGCGTGTCGGCTGCCGTCGGCTCAGTGCTGGCGCTCTTCTTCTTCTTCTTCTCCCCCGACGAAGAGGCGGGAGGAGGTGGCTTCACCGGGGGAGGTGCCTCCGCCTTAGGCGCAGCTGCGGCACTGCTGATGCTGCTCTGGCTGTACAGAGCGGTGTGCTGCTGCGCGAAGATTTTGGCGAACGGTACGTCGTCATCATCGTCGCTGCTGTCGTCCGGCATCGCTGCTGACCACTCACACGTTCCGTGGGGTCGAGTGGACGCCGAGCGCTCGCCGCGCGCCGTTATGTCAAGTCAAGTCAGACTTCCGTATTCATCAGGGTCGTCGTTTATGAAGAACATGAGAAGTCTACTTCGCTTAGTGGGCATTCCGAGTTTCGGGGGAAGTCCATTTTCAACCCCAGAGCACAGACTTGACAAGCGGGGAGAGTGACGTCCTGACGAGAAGCCTTCAACGGAGGACCCTCGCGACGCTCTCGGCTCGGAGACGGACGGGACTGGGACAGACGGTCGCGCGCAAGCCTCACCGCCCTCGTCCATCTGATCACATCAGTCATACCACCCACATCGGTCATCGCGCACCGGACACCGGTACCTTTCGGCAAAGTACGAGCTGTACTTGTACACGGCTGTAACACGGCTGCAGCACAGGCCCCCGCCCGTCCCGAGGTTGTGCCGCGCTATACATTCGGGACGCTAGGCCTAGCCGCTGGCCGCTGGAATTGCGCCTATCGTATCGCCTTCTCGCACATGCGCCGCCAGCAGGGGGCATCCGCGCCTCTCGCTCGCCCCCCGCGCGTTCCCTATGGCACGCTATACGCCCCCACTCTTCGATCCTCAGGTCTCACCGCCTCAGACCGCCTCACACAGGGTGTGTCACACACCCACACGCTGCCAGACCAAACACACACCCTACATGTTGAGAACATCGCCGGTCCAGGGGCCTGTTTTCCAGTTTGGATGGGAGAGCACGCCGCAGATGACAGATTGTGCAGCTTCCATGATCGCGTGCGTCATCCCTCTCTACCCGTTGAAAGAGGGGGTGGGGGGTCGGTCGCTTCGCTGCACCGCAGGGACGCGAGAGCGGCCACCATCACGCGAGTTCTTTTCGTTTCGTGGGGCGCTTACCAGCCCCCCTGGCCGCCGCCGCCGCCGGGAAATCCGCCGTAGCCTCCCTGCATCTGGGGGGCGCCGTAGCCGCCCGCACCCGGCTGCGATACGCCGTAACCGGCGCCAGGAGCAGCGCCGCCGCCGTACCCAGGGTAGCCTCCCTGGCCACCCTGGCTGCCGTAATTTTGCTGTCCGCCGTAGCCAGGCTGTCCGCCATAGCCAGGCTGTCCGCCGTAGCCTGCGATCGCGGGGCGGGAACGGGGTGAAAGGGGCGGTGAGCAACAATGGGGAATCTTGGGGAGGGCATAGGGCACGCTTCCGGGGGCGTTGGGCGTACCGGCCTGACCGCCGAAGCCGCCCATCATGCCGCCGACCATGCCCCCACCCATGCCGCCGCCCATGCCGCCGCCCATGCCGCCGCCCATTCCACCGCCGAACATCATGCCGCCGCCCATCCCCATACCCCCAGGCTCGCTGTGCGCAAAGCGGCACGAGTCCCCGCGCGTGCACTGCCCCTTTTGCCAGTCGAAGCACACACGGTGGCCCCCACCGCCGCCACCGCCGCCGCCGAAGCCGCCGCCGCCGCTGCCGCCCTCGCCGTCGTGCGAGAAGCGGCACGCGGCGCCGCGCGTGCACTGCCCCTTTTGCCAGTCGAAGCAGACGCCGCGGCCGCCGCCGCCACCACCGCCGGCAAATCCAGTGCCATAGCGCTCGACGGTGACTCCGCCCGTGACCTGCTCGGCGCGCTCCTTGCCCTTACGGTCGTCGAAGATCTTCACGTACTCAACCAGCGTCCCCGGCTCGAGGCTATTGCCGTCCTCGATGTTCGAGAAGTGGCAGAAGAGGTCCTCACCGCCACCGCTGGGTGTGATGAAACCAAAGCCACGCTCGGTCCAGCGGCTGACTGTGCCCCGCTCGCGGCCGTTGGCGGTCGGGGGCATCATGACGGCGGGCGGAGGCGCTCCCATCGGGTTGGTAGGCATCGCGCCCGGCATGCCCGGCTGTGGTTCGCCCATCATCTCTTCTCAGCCACGAGCACTCGGGCGCAGTCGTCGCGTCGTCGCGCGTCGGGTTGGGAGATCAAAGTGCGGACTCCAGATGTCTGATTGCGAATCCTAACTGAGGCGGGCGCTCCGTTTAAAGCTCCGTTAATGCTGACCCGAGTTTGGGCGAGGGGTTGGTTAAGGGTTGGGAGCCCTGCGCCTCGGCAACTGCTCCCAAAGTGCACCCTTAGCGATACCCCAAAAATACGCCGCATGCTGAGCCATGAAATAACAAAGGGAGTTCTGGGATCGGGTGGGAGCGTCCGCTACGTCCGACCCCGCGCCGGACCGCCCAGACTAGAGACTTAGTTTTATATCTGAATTATATCTGAAAAGTTTAGTCAGTATAGTAAGTGCGGCGAGACCCGTGTTTTCATGCCTCGGAGCTACATGTATACTTCGCAAGCTTGTAGCTTGATGACACCAATCGCTCGCCCGTTCCCCGGTCGGGAGCTCCCATGCTGGTGCCCTCTGCCTCAGGCATGTTTACTCAGGATGGTTGCCCGCAGCCCGCAGCCCGCAGCTACAGGCAGTCTGGCCGCGCTTTGCAGTCGACGTGACCAGCGCTGCGCCAGTCCGGCTGCACACAGACTGATGTCCGCGCAGCGTCAGTCCGTGTTATCACGGGCGCTCACGCTCCGTCTGGCGACCTCTGTCGTCTGTGCTTTCATTCGCGACGTTCAGACCCTCCAACCGTGCTGAGCAGCGACGCGATGAAAGGCCTCGCGCGCTTCTTGCTCTCCGTAGGCCACGTTCGGTCGAAGTGGATCGAGCCGCGCCTCACCCACGATGAAGAGAGAGCGAAGCTGGATGAGGAGCGACTCGATGGAGTATGCTGGGCTCCAACCAGAGGAGGTGAGGAGCTCGATGCATATGGAGCCGCCAAGGGTCACGTGGCCTGTATGGAAGGCGAAGCGCGGTCGGAGCACACGCACAAACGGCGGATTCATGGGGAAGTCCTGTGAGAAAAGCATCTCCATCTCGATGTGCGCAGGCACCGAGTGCTTGTACGCAAACGCCTGAAGCTCGTTGAAGAGCGCCGTGTCGTCTGGCGGCGTCACGGCCACCGCCCAGCGATACCCGTTGGCCTCGTCTGGCATGGAGACGACGATGCCCTCGTTCTGGCCGCGTGTCTGAAGTTTCATGAGCCGCATGTACTCCTTGGTGATCACCTTGGTCGCCGCTGCTGAACCGCCGTTTGCAAATGCCTTGGCAAGGTCCTTCTCCATTGCAAGGTCAAATGCACTTTCGACGGCAGAGGTCGGATCGGGCGCACCGTCGGCGACTCCGCCGCCTCCGTCTCGGATGGCCGCCACCTCATCTTCACAGTCAGCAAAGCCGCCGTGCTCTTCCTCGTCCTTGTCCTCGTCCTCGTCCTCGTCCTCGTCCTCGACATCATCATCTTGCTCGTCACCGTGTGCAAATGAGCTCTGCGCGGCTGCCCTTGGGACCTTGGCGCTGCGCGGAGCCTCGCACATGCTACAGCGCTGGAGCAAAAGCTCGTTGGGCTCCTCGTGGCAGTACGTGCAAAAGGCGCACGTCCAGAGTTCGGGATGGGATGCCATTATCTGTCCCTAGAAAATCAGGCGCGCGGCCGTGGCGTTGTTGATGTGCGGCAGCCGGTCGATGAGCGAGAGGCGGTCTGCGTGAGCGTTGGACGCGTGGCGGTCCTGTGGCTGAGCGACTCCATTGCCGCTGGTGCTCGTGAGTAGTGCTCGGCCGCGGTGATCGGTTTGTACTACTCCAGTCACTAATCCGTCCATGTGGTTTCGCCAATTCTGCTTCCTGTGTGTACTGGACGTTCCCTGCAGAACGATAGACTCAGACGACTCTGACACACATATCATCTCAGCTGCCGCACTCTGGAGACGCGATCCTGACAACCGCCTGTGCACGCGCAAGAGCGACGCGATCCGGCCTCTCCAAGGAGGCAGCCCTGCTACAGTAATGGACGGTTGCCCAGTGCATTTCGACCCCAGAACGATGATCCCGACGATGATCGATGTGGGCCTCTATTCGCATGCTGCTCTGCTCTCGCTCTCTCTCCCTCGCTCGCTCTCTCGCTCACCACAGCCGCCCATCTTCCAGCTGCGTGGGGCCATCGCAGCGCAATCGGCGCTCCATCAAGCACCCTCGCCCTCGGGGGTGTAGCCGCGTCTTCAGCTAGCCATAGAGCTGGATCGGGCCACCTGAATCTCAGGCGAATCTGGCGGCGTGGGGCCTCCGACCCCAGCCAGAATCTCCGCCGGAATCTCTGCTGGAATCCCTGCATTGACTGCGGCGTCTACGGCGGCGGTCGATGTCCAGCCACCGTTGGCGGAGCTGGTGGGTGAGAAGGGCGCGCCGATGGCCGCGGGCGGAGTCAGGGGACTCACGCTGGCGGCGGCGGAGAGGGATTGGCCTGACGCCATTAGGCTCGGCGCCCCATCCCGCGCAGGGTGGGCGCCGATAGGCTTGGGTCCTGAGGGGGATCCTGAGGGGCCTATAGACGTATCTAACGGTGGCGGCGGCAGCGGCGGCAGCGGCGGCGGCAGCGGCGGCGGCGGCGGCGGCGGCGGCCATGTTGTCGGCAGCGGCGCGACAGTTACACGATCGGCCAGCTGAGCTTGATCCTCGTGCTCGCCCTCGCCGCCCTCGCCCGCCGCCTGCGCCGATGCCGATGCCGCCGACTGCTGCTCATGCTGCTGCTGCTGCTGCTGCCGCTGCTGCTGCTGCTGCTGCTGCTGCTGCTGCTGCTCCTGCACCTGCACCTGCACCTGCTGCTGCTGCTGCTGCTGCTCCTGCTGATGATGAAGCTCCTGCATGGACAGTGAGAGGGCGAGAGCAAGCTGCAGCTCGGGGTCGTCGTCGTCCGACGGTGCGCGTAAGGTGCTCCCGCCAAACTGCAGAGCGTCCTCGTGAGCGCTCTCGCCCTCGGCGGGTGGAGGCAAATCGTGCTCACGAGGACCCTCATGGTCAGCCTCGTCGCCCTCTTCGCCCTCCTCCCCATAGTCCTCCTCGTCATAGTCACCATCCTCCTCGGCGCGGCTGGCACGCGCTACCGCCGGCCGACCCTCGCGCCCCATCGCGCCCAGCCCAAAGGTCGTCGAGGCGGCCATCTGCCTCGCGTCCTCGTGAGCGTCCTCGTCCCGCATGGACGCTCCTCGTCCTCGTCCCCGTCCAAGCTGGGCGCTGTGCTGGGCGCTGTGCTGAACGCTGTGCTGGGCGCTGTGCTGGGCGCCCCAAATGGACTGTTCGACGTGCACGGCGAGCTGAGCAGCGAGATCCCACGGATGGGCGCTGTGCGGAGTACTTGCATGCTGGGCACCGTGCTGAGAGCGCGCGCCGCCGCCCATCGCATGCTGGTGATCCTCCTCGTCCTCCTCGTCCTCCTCGCCCCTGCCGCCGCCGCCGCTCCCGGCGTAGCCGCCGCTGCCGCCGCCGCCGCCGCCGCCGCCGCCGCCGCCGCCGCTGCTGCTGCCAGCGCGCGGCTGCCCATCCTGCAGGGATTGGCGGATGGCCTCAAGGAGCATGAGCTCCTCGAGCTCGTCCTGCCACGAGTCGGCCGCCTCGCCGGCGCCAGCGCTCTCGCGGCTCTCGCGCCTCGCCTGCTGCGCGCGCAAGTGCTCGGAGGCGCGATGACGGTCGAGGAGCGGCACGGTGGGAGGCGAGGCCGTGTGAGATCCGCGCATCGCTTGTTCAGCTGCTCGCCGCTGTGCCTCGAGCCATCGCGTTTGGGTCTCGTCGTCCTCGTCGTGGATCGAAGTCGCGAGCCGCATGGGCGACGCCGTGAACGACGTAAACGGGCTCTCGCCAGGTGGCGTGGCGCCCAGCGACGCGCCTCGCGAGCCGTCGCGGCCCACGGCCGTGTGGATGGACGTGTGAATGGCCGCGTCGGCTGCAGGACTGGAAATGCGTTGGGCGCCGGGGATAGGCTGCGCGTCGGAGCCGGAGAGAAGGCCTGGTGGCAGCATCATGCCTCGCTCCGCGAGTCGGTCGAGGTACGCCTTTTCCTCTCGATTCTGCGTGGGAGGGGGGGTACACGGGATGAGACGCAGCCCGAGGGAGACGAAACGAGAAACTCCGAGATCAACTCCGAGATCAGGGGGAAGTGGGGATACGCTTGCACCCGCCGAGTGCGCGCTTCGCGAAGAGTGGCAGGGCCCGTGGGAGAGCCGAGCCGCCACGCGCAGCTCGGCTGGACAGTGCACGACGATCCGGGCGCGCGGGCGCTGCCACGCGCGAGCGCGCACCCTCGTCCCGATCTGCGCCTCGATCGCACGCTGCTCCTCCTCCTGAAGTCGCTCGCGCTCAGCCGCGTTCATCGGGCCACGGAAGGTGGTGGCGTAGTTCTCCCTCTTGCAAAATGGGCAGCTCGCCGTCCTGTTGGCGCGCGGGCTCACCTGCAGGAAGCACTCTGAGCAGATGCCCTGCCTGCAGCAGTTGGAGCGGTTGAGCCCACCGGGGTAGTACTGCGACGAGAGGCAGTCGGGAAGCAGACGGCACGGGACACTTGAGTGATGCGAGGATGAGGAGAGCACAAGGGAATGGAGTAGCCTTCCATACGCGGCGGCTCAATAGTCAGAATGTGCTGCCGATGCGCTCACCAGCATGCAAATGGGGCACTCTTCCTTGTCCCCTCCCGCGTCGTCCTCGCCCTTGAAGAATGGAGCAAGCTTTCGTTCGAGCACCATCTTCCTAATAGTCCGCGGGTCCCCTGCAAGTGCAAAAGGCGGGTGGGCACGTCAAGCATCGCGGGCGCGGACGCGGGGCTGTGAGGGCATGCCACGGAAGCCACTTTGCATGCGATGCGCACATTGCGAGTTCAGCGGAAGCTGCCGTGGGAGGAGGTGGGCCGGGTCGATGGCAGGGCGCTTGCCGCTGCTGCCGTTGCCCGACTGTGTCTGGCCCATGATTGCCGGGGGAGCTTTCTTGCCAGCAGCGAACTCCTCGCAAGGGCCGGAAGGAGCGTACGGCGCAGAGGCGCAGAGTTGGGCGCCCCTGGGTCCTGGCTGGCTGGCTGCTGCGAACTTTCATAGACGAACTATAGACGAAAGAGTGACGAAAGTGAACTATAGACGAAAGTTTCATTGAGAACCGTCCCCTCTTCTCAACAGGAGCCGAACACGAACGACTCCCACCGTCCGCGACTAAACCTTCTCGGCAATAGGCGAATTTGATCAACCCGGTTCACAAAGTTCAAGTCCTCATTTATGAAAACACTGGTCTTGCTTCACCTTGCCATCATCAGCGCCGCGTCACGACCTTCATATCGACGCTACGCCAGCCGCACGCTTGCCGAAACGCGGTGGTCGCCCAACGTCGAGTGCGGAAACACGCACTGCTCTGAGCAGGTGCACCTCGCCCTAGGTGGGCCTGGCGAGATGATTGTCATCTTCGTCACGCAAGACGACACGACTCCCTCGGAGGTTCGCTGGCGCGACTTGGATGTGGATGAGCCGCAGCAGCGACTGGCGACAGGCTCTAGCCAGACCTACTCCCAGTTGCAGTGGATCGACCCGATGCTGATCGATCCAGCGATGGGTGCGGCGACTTCCACGGCAGACCAGGTTGTCCAGTTGCAGGACCCTGCGCACAAAGACAATGTGATTTTCGGCCTCGGGATGTACAACAACCCGAATCTGATCTACAATGCGCCGCTTGTCCATCAAGTCAGCCTCAGCCCGTGCCTTGGAGGTGCCTCGTACGAGTATGTGGTCGCTGGCGACAATCGCGTGCACCGCTTTACAATGCCACCCGACGCGGGCGCTGCGCAGTACCCTTACACCTTTGGCATGACGGCGGACCTCGGTCAGACGGCTGCCTCAGAGGCCAACGTTGCCCTGCTGCGGCGCACGCTCGCCAACGCGGACGCGGAAGGCAGCACAGCCACGGTGGTGTTGCTCGCGGGCGACTTGGCATACGCTGATGGCTGGTTCTCGCGTTGGGATTCCTTCGGTCGGATGATGGAGCCACTCGCAGCCGAGTACGCGGTGATGACGACTGGGGGCAATCACGAGATTGGAACCGGCGAGGCCTGGCTATCGTACAATGTGCGCTATCCCATGCCGCATCAGTCAAGTGGCAGCAAGTCGAATCTTTGGTGGTCGCGTGATGTCGGCCCCGTCCATCTGGTCGCCCTCTGCTCCTACGCTGCGACGCATCCCGGCTCGCTCCAGTACCGGTGGCTCGAGCGCGACCTCGCGGCACTCGATCGGCAGCGCACGCCCTGGCTCATTGTCCAGATGCACGTGCCCTGGTACCACTCGAATTCGCTCCATCGAGACGAAGCGGTGGCGATGCGCCGCAATATGGAGCTGCTGCTGTACAAGGCAGGCGTCGATCTGATCATCGCGGGCCATGTGCACGCCTACGAGCGCACCGTGCCCGTGCTGGACGGCCACCCCAACGCGTGCGGTCCCGTGCACCTCACGCTTGGCGACGGCGGCAACCGCGAGGGCGCAGCGTTGCCGTGGCTCGAGCCAGCCCCATCGTGGTCAGCCTTCCGCGCGGGATCGTTTGGGGTCGGTGCGCTGCGCATCCACAATGAGACGCATGCGCTGTTCAACTGGACGCGCACGAGCTGCGAGGACGCGAGCGCACCCGAGCACATCAACATGGACCCCACGTGCGTGCGACACCCTCAATTGCCTCGATCTCAATGGATATCAAAGACGAAGTGACCCTTGATTGCCTTGAATTGCCAGCGACGGGCCGCCCTCTCTGTGTGCACCCCCCCCCAGGTGCGAGACCATGGCAAACGGCCCTTGGTCGTTTGGGTCGGACGATTCGGTCCACGCGGCTGACCACGTAGACCCGGAGTGGCTCGTTCGCCCGAAACAGCGCGACCCGATCCTGGCAGGATGCTTGCTACCGGAGCTGATCGAGGTGCAGACGCCGCCGCCCATGCGTACCAACACCATGACGATGGCCAAGACAAGTGCGGCGCGCGTCGAGACCTCGTCGTTTTCGTCCTGGCAAGGGCTTGTCAGCGCTGTGCCGCTCGCACTCACAGTTGTGCTCGCCGGGCTGATTGGGTTTCGCCTTGGGGCAAGGAGCAGCCGCCGAATGTCACCGGCTGACTTGCTCCCAGCAAGGCTCGAGGTATGCACAGAGCAGGAGCAAGAGTGCGCCTACCTGGCCATGCCCTGAGAGAGACCGATTGCAGTTATACTTTATAGGTGTGCAGGATCGACGGGGGAATAGCGGGCGGGTCAGTTTAGACGACTGGGAGTGAAGGGCTAGGGAGGGAGGAGTTCAACTTTCCGCTTCGTTCGGGTTTCTCCAGGGGTTTTCACGATCGGTACCGAGACCGCGAAGTTCGGAAGCCCCTCACCCTCATCTTCCCGTTTCGCCGAGCCGTCCGCCCCCCATCCGATCTTCGCGATGGAGTACAAAAGCTTGGAGCGCCGAATCGATGGTTATCGACGCGCGGCTGGTGTGCCTACGAAGACCTTCATAAACAGCCCGGGGATCAATGATCCCCACTTCATCATTTGGAGCCGCTTTGGCGCGCTGCAAAAGGCATACGGCACGTACGAGCTCGACGGTGCTGCCAAGCGGGCTCTGGCAAAGCGGATTGAAAAGGAGAGGTACAAAATGACATGTTTTGACAGCTCCGCCGCCGCACTCGCCCAGGCGCTCAATGCACCCCCAAAAATGAAGTCCGAAGTTCATCGCATCGTGTTCGGCCACGACGTGGATGGCGGCTCGGAGGAGGCCGAGAACCCGCTGCTGGCCAGACTGCCAAAACGGCCGGCGAGTGCAATGCCTGTGCTGCAGCGTGCGCCGCTTCCGGAGGCGTATGCGCAGACGGGGAAGCTTGAGGTTGGCAAGCCATTGGGCGTGACGCGGCCGTCGGCGGTGCGGCCACGGCCGTCTAGTGGCGGGCGCATGACGCAGATCATGCATGTGCAGCGCGGCACACCGGAGTTCCAGGCAGAGATGGAAAAGGCGAGGACAAAGTACATAATGGCATGGGCGAATCAGCGAGGCAACCCGCCACCTGTGCACGAAATCCCGGGCGTGCCCAATCCGCGTGCGTTTCATACTGGCCGGCGATGATTTTCGAAGATTTTTGGCTCGTCGATGCAGGACGTCGACCGGGCCGGTCTTGGGCGACCTACCCCGAGTAGACAGTAGTCAGACAACGAGTTGCGGTTCCGACTTGAACGCGGAACGCTCGGTACTTATGCCGACATTCTTGCTGAGCGATTCAACGACTTTATCGCTGGCGCCCTATCGCGGGCGCGACGGCACGTCGTCCCGTCGCGAGCGTCGGTAAAATGAAAAAATAATAATCCGGTGACTTATGTCTAATACGTGAGCGGTCTAAGAGCCATGAGCGGTCTATTATCACACCGAAAACTTCCCAAAACCAATTAATAGTTTTCTATTGGGAAGTTCTACTCACTCACATATTGTGCCATCATGCACATGGACATGTCGCTACGCGTGTCGTGTGCGATCCCGATCTGTCAAGACTTGTTATCATGCTGGGTTGCTGGCTCTCAGTACTGAGAGTGTGTGTTGTGACTACCGTTGTGACTCTCGCTGCCGCCAGGATCCCGATGATTGCGCGCAGTGGTTGATGCTGCCGCCGAAGCGGCTAGCGCCATGTCTCGCTGCCGCGCCACCATGCGCAGCCCGCGCTCCAGCTTCTTGGTGCGCTCCTGTTCGTGCCATAGTTTGGCTCGTTGCTGCTCGAAGGCCTCGCGTATGCTCGCGCAGCGCGCCGCACTGGCCAGCAGGGCCGCGGCCTGGTGCTCGGCGAGCCTGTGAAGCTCGTGCGCCCGCTGCTCGGCGGCGTCCCGTCGTTGTTCCGTGCGGACGACGTGCCGCCCCATGCTCTGCAACACACGCTGCTGCGAAACCGCTGTCCGAGCGGCCTCGTCGGTCGCCTTGAGCCAGCGGCGCGCGTTCGGGACCACGGCCGGAAGCACAGTGAGCAGCTCGCGGTGGCTCAGGAGTGGGGCCGAAGGCGGCGGCGGCGCGTACTCGGCCTCTTCATGAAAACCGGAGACAAATGGGGCGGGGACTATTGTACGCGGGGTCGGTTGCGGGGATGCTCGAGAGAAGTGTTTGCTGAGCCGACCCTTCACGGCCGGTGAGAGGCGCTCAGAAAGCCTGATCAACTCCTCCTCCGGCATTTGTGCCAGGTAGCTGATCGTCATCATTGCGTCCGACATCCTGCTCCAGCGACCTCAGCGACCTCGGATGGCTTGGGCTTGGCGATCTGGCCGTACTTGGCGAAGAGCTTGGCTTTCTCCTCGTCGGAGAGGTAGGCGACAGTGCCGGTGCTCGACGACGCGATAGGTGTGGGCGTGCTCGGGACGGAGCTTGGCGATGACGGCTCGATCCGTGGTACCTTTGAGGGCGGTTGCGAGGTTGACATTGTGATGATGACAAGCAGAGTGAGAAGCAGAGTGCCTTTTTCATCGGACACATGCGCTTTACATGTAGAAGGAAAGCCTTTACGGGATCAACGATCTTCCGGATCGGTACGACTTTTCGTATCTGCGTAAATTTATGCCGTCGGAAAAGCCAGCCGCCGACGGCGATGTCGCTGAGACGCGCAGCCTCGCGCGCCGTGCCAGCGAGGCAGCTCTGCTAGCAAGGAGTGATGTGCTGCTAGCCAAGCCGTGGCACGGCTTAGCGGCGGGGTGCATCGCTGGCGCCTCGGGAGTGATCATCGGCCACGCCTTCGACACTGCGAAGGTGAGGGCTCAGGTGAGCAGTGGTGGTGGCAGCAGCAGCAGCAGTCACCAGCCGCCAAAGTCGCTGCTCTCGCTTTACCGCGGCATCCTACCGCCGTTGCTCACGACTGGAGCGGTGCGCTCCATGTACTTTGGCGTGTACGAGACGCTCAAGCCTCTGACATCGACAGCCATGAAAAGGCCGACAACTGAGCTGTCAGTCGTCTTCGTCGCAGGAGCGTTGACAGGTCTGATCGTCGCACCAGTGACGGCGCCGGTGCAGCGCCTGAAGCTGGTGCAGCAGGTAGAGGGCGGCTCGGTGCGCGAGGTGTGGAAGCGCCTCATGGCGACAGGCGCTAGCAGCCTGTTCCGCGGGCTCGGGCTCCACACCGTCTTGGAGACCATCGGCAGCGGCTGCTACCTGCTGGCATATGCGGCGACCAAGAAGGCCGTTGCGAGCGAGCGTGGCGCCGCTCCCGGCGCCGGCAGCGCCTCGGCAGCCGAGGAGCCGCTCTCAATACGCGTCGCGTGTGGAATGGTCGCGGGCTGCTGCGGATGGATATCCATCTACCCTTTGGACGTGCTGCGCTCGCGCGTCATGTCGGTGGGCTCGGAGGCGGCAGTCGCGGGCAGCACTGCCGGCACCGCCGGCCTCTCGGGCCTCGTGGCGACTGCCGTGCGCGAGACGTATGCGAGCGGCGGCATCCTCGCGTTCTACAGGGGGCTCGGCTTCACACTCCTGCGCGCCGCACCTGTCGCCGGCACGGTGCTGCCCGTCTATGACGTGTCCAAGGTGTGGTTCGCGGAATTAGGAGCTTAGGCACTGCGATCCAGAACGAGAGCCGCCGTCTGACAGCCGCCTCCGCTAGCGCCCACACTTTTGGCTTTAGTCTGGCTCGGTGTCACCGCTAGAGCTCGTTGCCGGGCAGCGTGTGCACTCGCCGCGGCCCGCGCGCGTCCGCGTGAGCCGTGACGCGACACCACGCGCGGTCCCCCTCATCGATGGCGGCTTTTCGCTGAGACCGCCGGCGTTGGGGCTCGAGTTTTTGCATGTACGATGTAGGGCGGGCGGTGTGCGCGGTCTCGCGGCGTGGACGCCGACCGTCTCCCGGTCACCGGCGGTGCGGCGGAGCGGCGACCGCGTCGGGCGGTGCGTCGCGTGTATTAATAGCGTCACTGACGTCCCGGCGTCGACGACGCGGCTTCGCTTCACCCGCCCCGGCGGCCTCTCCCCGTTCGCTCTTAACTCACACGCACAAACTGCGGACACTCTCGACTCTGACTCATGAGGGTGGCGCGCCAGGCCACACGCACACACGACATGCCGTCTCAGTATTCGTTACGCGGACTAGTCTCTACGCCACTTATACGCCACTACCATGCGATGCGCATAAAATCGACTCCGCGACATAGGCAGTCCAGATCCTCCTGGTATCAAGCAGTGCACTCGTCACGGCGATTGCCGGATGCCTCGAGCAACAAGGTGCTCTCGTCTGTTCAATGCTCCGGCATGGAACCGCTCACCTCATCCCACTCCGTCACGCCGGGCGGGATGCGCGGCTTGAAGCCCTGGTAGCCGCTGATCGCTAATTCTGGGGGTACTCGCACCGATCCAACGTAAGCGTCCTGGACAATCTCCTTCATCGTTGAATAGCGGTTCACCACGGCAGGGTAAGCAGCCTGCGGCACCCGAATGAAGCGGTCCGGCCGCTCGAAGCCCGCGCCGCCCCTAATTCCACCCAACGGTGGGATCGCGCAACCGTCAGCGGTGACACCGATGGCACGCTGGCGTGGGATTGCGCAGCCGGCGTTCCCCATGCGCGTGATCAACCGCGGCTCCGACTTGTAAAGGTTCTTGCCGAAGCATTCGACCGGATCGCGTCGGATGTACGTGTCGCGGCCGGTGCCGTCGGCAATGTACTTGGCGGGCATGACAACTGCGAACAGGGACCAATGAGAGCGTGTGAGGGGATCGAACAATAGGACACGCCGCGTGAGCCTCGGCGGCGAACGCACTGTCGCCGCCACCCATCTTCGTTGCTGTCAAAAACAGGCAACCGAAGTTTAGGTGTGAAACTGTGAATCGGCTGTTAATACCAGGGCAACAACTCAATCGCCCACGAGCACCGCGAGTTCGTCCACGCTGATCGTGCCCGCGCTCGCCACCTGCTGCAGCTCCGCCGCCAGTGACCGCTCGCCTTGCGGGCCAGGGACCCAGAGGGTGCACTCGAGGGTGCTGACTGGCCACGGTCCAAGCTCCGATCGCTCGCGATAGACGCGGCGAGCGGCGAGCAAGGCCGCGCAGACCTCCCTGTGCAGTGGCGCGTGCTTCGAGGCCAGCGGGAAGATGGCGAATCGCAGGACAGCCGCCGTCGTCAGCCGGCGCTGCTGCCACGGCGCGAGGGTGTCAAGAGCTTGCGAGAGCACGAGGCACATGAATCGGGCGAGCTCGACTCGGCAAAAGGGGTGCATCTTCGTCAGGTCGGCGGCGAGAACGGGACCGAAGCCACTATCGCTCGAATCGGCGTCGAGTCTGGCCCGCTCCGCCTCCTCGTCCCTCTCGCTCGCACTTGTCGCACGACTCGCCGCTCCTGGCTCCGCTTCAGCAGCCGTGAGCGCCGCGAGCCGCGCATTCGGCGGGCAGCCTTCGACGAGGATGCGCAGCGTGGCGGCCGCTATGGCTCCCGTGTTCGGGTCGCGGTGCGTCACGTGATTCAGAAGCGCATCGTACAGTCCCTCCAACGAGCCCACGCGTGCGCGAATCGCAGGCGGCATCGACAGGTTCTTCAGGATGTTGGCCGCAGTGCGCACGCCCTCCATGTCGGTGCGGCTCGCATTGGAGCGGAGCAACGCGACACAAGCGGATGCAGCACCGTCGGACGTTTGCGCGAGTACCCGAGTGCACCCCAGCTCGCTCGAAGCGAGGTGCAGCAGCACTTGCAGCACATTCACTCGCAGGTGGCCCCAGCGCAGCAAACCCGCCTCCGCGACGTCAACTTCGGGATGCTTGTCGATGGCATCGATGGCCGTGGTGGCAGCAATGACGGCCGCACAAAGCACGCTAGCCGATGCCGGCGAACCTTCAGCTGCCTCTTGCAGGAGCGCCGTTACTGTTGCCTTGACCATTTCAGCCTGCTCGGCGGTCGCATCACTCAAGGTGGCTGACTCACAGAGCTTCCGCAGGGCTTTCGCGGCATTCTCAGCGTCGGCTGGAGGCGGAACCAGCGCACCGGTTCGCGTGTCGCTGCCCGACAGGCCAGTCAGCGAGGAGAGCAGTGTGGCGAGCATGACCGTCACGCCACACGATCGTTGACGGGACCCAGTCCATGCTTGCTATCGATCGCAATGATGAGCTTAGAACGAAACGGTTACCGCCGTCCAACGCTGCTGTGACCTAACAGGTCCCTAACCAGCACCTCACACTTGACTTGACTTGACTTGAAGGCAAAAGCTTTTTAGCTGATGGAGGTCTTCCCGGCGACGCCCACGTTCTTCGAGACTCCTGCTTATCCCGGATCGCATCTCGTGCCACCGGTGCCAGCGTCGCCGTCCACCGCAGCAGCGGCTGCAGCTGTCGACCCGACCACCACAATTGTGCCACTCGAGGCTGCACGACTGGTTGTACCGACAACTGAGCCGTCGATGAACGATGACCTTGCGATGGGCGACGAGAGCGATGATGTCGAGGACCTCGAGGATGACCACGATGATCGCGATGAGCTGGCTGTGATGGCCGCCAGGAGGTTAGTGTTGCCTTTGCCTCAGCATCCGCCCGGAGCTGGCGTGCAGCTGTCGCCGCGGCTGCAACGGCGCGCGCAGGCGCAGCCGATGCGGCTCGATACAACGGTGCCCGTATGCTGCTACCGGTACGCTCAGGGCCGCCCTGCGCTGGAGGCGGCAGACGAGCGGTGGCAAGGGCGCACTGCTTATCTGCACTACTTCTTGCCGGAGAACTGGTCGCCCTCATACAAGTTTACCGTCTTCGAGGACTCGTACGTGCTCAGCTTCGCGTGCGGCGCAGGTGAGCCTTGGCCGCCGACCTGCTACCACCTGGCGCGGCCGCTGCATGGCGCCCGACCGCCTTCGGGCGGAGCCCAGCGCCCCGAGTTCGAGCTCGTCTGGCCGATGGAGCTCGATCGCTCATTGCTCGAGATGGTGGACGCGGCGTGCGACCGCGTGATGCCCGGCGTGAAGCGAAAGCCCAGCGGGCTGGCGCAGCCGCTCTCGATGCATAGCGTCCACCTCAAGTTGCAGCGGCTCGAGATGTGAGGGCTGCGAGAAAGCACAACCATACACAAAGAGCCACGTCCGTCGGCGCGTTCTAGAGTAGAACGTCCGTTTCGCAGCAAGCACGTGGCGCTCCCGCCATGTTTCGGCACCGGGCGGCGGGAGGCGGGGTCGTGCGAGGCGCCCGTAAAAAGCTTACTGCGACCGAATTTCTCTACGATTTCCAATCTACACTGATACGAACTACTCACTGGAAGACCTAGGCTGCAGGCCTGCAGCTTCACGGCGGCCTGGCCCGTAGCCGTACTCCGATACTCCGGCTTGAACGGACTCTGCTGCCTCATCTCTCTCGTCTCTGCTCTCTGCAAACTCTGGTCTCTCGCTGCTCCTTGTCTGTGCACCGAGCTCCGTCACCCGTGACGTGAGTCAAGAGATGTGAGTCAACAGCTGACGTCCCCTCCCCTTCCGCGCCTCGCGCCCCGCCATCCCTTCCGCGCTCCGCCCTGGCTCACACAGTGTAGAGCGTCTTCGCGTCGTAGCCTATCTGGGAGCTCGTTGCGGCGTTCTGCAAGTCCGTGGCACCACCACCCCGGCTGGTGCTACTCAAACTGAACCCCGCGCTGCTTTTCTCGCCGCGGTCTCGGCGGCTCTGCGGCATCGCGAGGATGACTGGTGAAGGCGCCGTGAGCTGCATGTGCTGCGCGACGGCCGTGGCCCGGGGGCTCGAGATGTGCGCAGGGCCCCGAGTGCTCGACAGGGCGCCCGGCATCGGCTGCCAGGGCGTCATCTGCGGCTGCGGCTGCGGCTGCCGTGGCGGCGGCCGCGCCGTGGAGCGCACGGTGGCGGCAGCAGAGCACGCGGTGGCGTGAACGGCGACGGCTCCATTAGGATCCCGCACGGCCAATCCTTTTTTGGAAGGCGAACCTTTGGAACGGTTGGCGAAGGGTGCCTTGGGGGAGATCGTATTCTCTTGGGGGAGATCGTATCGATTGGGGGAGATCGTATCGAGCTTGGGGGAGATCGTATCCAGCTTGGGGGAGATCGTCTCTTCGAGCGGCGCGAGGCCACTGCAGAGGCGCGCCGATGCAGGCGCGGGCGGTGGCTGGTTCCATCGGCCATCTCCGAGATAACCTCCGAGGGCTGGCACGGGCAAGGGCGACACAGAATGGGGGGGCGCCGAGGGAGCCGCCCACGGCGACGGCGACAGGGTGGCCAGCCCCCTCGGCGTCGGCGGCAGCACGACGAACGGCCCTCCCGCTCCCTTTGCCAACGAGGTGGTGACCGCGCCGAATCCGTTGTGGCCGCCGACGATGCGGCTGCTCGGGACGGCGCTCAGTACCCCGCCGTTGGCGCGCGAGCCCTTGACGCCGTGTCGAGCGCCTTCAGCCTGCATGAGTTGGAGGAGCTGCAGCTGCATCTGATGCCGCTGCTGCTCGTCGTGCACGCCGCCCACGCAGTCCGCGCCATCCTCCTCGACCTCCTCGTGAAGCATCACGAGGCACCATGTGCGCGCGTGCTGTGTCTTGCGCCCCGCGGCCGTTTCGAATTCGGCCGTTTCGACCGCCCAGCGACCCTCGTCCAGCCCCTCGCCCACGTCGAGCGCCGTGTCGTGCGCCTTCGGCCGCGCGGGTGACGGGCGACAGTAAGCCGCCGGTCGAAGCACGTCGCACAGCGCGTAGCCCTGCGGCACGCTGTTCGAGCATCGCACCGCCTGCAGCTGGGCGTACTTGAGTGCGCCGCCTATGAAGCCCGACTCGGCGCGGTAGACATGGGCGGCGCGCAGCCAAGCCTGACGGTCCTTTGCAGCCTCAAGCCTCTCAGCGTGGTCCATGGTGAGCGCGGCGAGCACGCAGTTGACGCCGAGCACCACCAGGCCTACCACAAAGGCCGCGTAGAGCAGCCCGGAGAGCACCGGCATTGCGGAGCCGAGAAGGTCGTCGAAGTCGAACTCGCCAAAGAAGAGCAGCATCAAGCCGCGCACCGCGCCGCTCCAGCCGTCGTGCCACCAGTAGGCGGACTCGACGTGCCCACGCCACGCGTTCGGCAAGATGCCAAACGTGGGTGCCATCGCCGCGGCGAAGCCCAGGGTCCACACGAGGAGCACGAGCACCACGTAATAGCATGCCTGGGGCAGCAGCGCGGCGGCCGCGAGCAGGTGGGCACCAAAGTGCGGCGAGTGGATGGCGAGGGCGTAGAGGAGCCGCAAGCCGCCGGCGATCGCGCCGAGGCCGATGAGCAGGTTCGAGGCGGTCGAGTCGAGCGCGTTGCCGCCGATGGTGCATGCCAACGCGCGCGCGACCGGCGGCGAGAAGACGGGATGGAAGGGGAGGGTGAGGGAGATGCAAGTCCAGTAGACGCCGTCGAGGGCGGCCACATTGAGGTGCACCGGCCAGAAGGCGTTGAGGACGCGCCGGTAGTAGCGGAAGAGGCAGGGCAGCGAGCAGCGGCTCGGCTCATGATAGAGCTGCTGCAGCACAGGCAACACGCGGCAGGTGCCCGCGAAGAGCCGATCAACGCCCGAGGTCGTCATCAGGCACGCCGCGAAGAAGAAGCACGCGAACGAGCCATCGCGCTGCGCAAAGCCGCGCTCGCCCACGCGCTCGCCCACTCCGATCACGCCTCCCACGTGCACCTGGACGAGCTCCGAGCAATCGGGCGGCCGCTCGAGGCCACGCGCGGCCGCGCTCGTCGAGAGGGAGATGTAGATGAGGAGCACGCACCCAAAGGTGAGGAGAGCGTCGCCGAGGAGTGCGAGCCGCCCGAAGGCGAGCCACTTGTCCTGCACGAGCTGCACGAGCTGCGGGCAGGTGCGGATGAGTGAACCACGCTCGCACCGGATCAGGATCTCGAAGACCGTCGTGCGCCCAGCGTTGCCGAGCAGCCGGCTACCATCCGGGTGGGGGTGAGCGCCGGGGCGAGCGCCGGGCATACGGTGAGAGTTGGCGGGATCGAAGCAGACGTGTGGCGCTGGGTCCGTGTCGACGGCGCCGACGTGCTTGAAGAGCGTATCGATCTCTTCGAGAGGGGTGCGCACGCACGAGACGCGGCCGCACAGCCACACCGTCTCCGAGATGGCGCCGAGCGCCGCGCAGAAGGTCGCATTCGATCCATGCGCGGCCGCGAGCGCGAGGGGCGACTGGCCCCAGCCGTTGCGCACGAAGGGCGTGGCGCCGGCGACGAGCAGCTGCGCGTACGTGTCGGGCCGATCGTGGAGCGCCGCGAGATGGAGCGTGTGGTTGCCGTGCGTGCACACACCACGTTTGGCGCCAAAAGGCTCGCGTACGAGCTCGCCGCCGTGCTTGGTGCGCTTGCGGCCGCTCGCCCAGACTGCGTGCTGTGCATGCAGCACAGCGACGGCGGCTGCCTCGGCGGCCGGACGGCGCTCGTCGGACTCGTACGAGTCGACCGACGCGCCCGCGCCCGACACGACGCCCGAGCGATCGGGCGACGAAGCCAGAACGGCGCTCGCCACGGCGCTCGCCACGGCGCTCGACACGGCGCTCGACACGGCGCTTGAAACCGCCGCAGTGCTCGGCACCGTCGGCCTGGACTTGAGGCGCGCGGGACGGTCGACGCGATCGTCCACAATCTCGTCGAGCGAGACGCCGCGCTCGTGCAGCTCACGCACGATGGCCGCGTGACCCGCCGCCGCCGCGAAGCTCATCGGCGTGCCGCCCAAGTAGCCCAAGTAGCCAACGCCTCGAAGTAGCGTGCCGCGCGCGGGCGTCAGGCCTTCGAGTGGCGCCCCGCATGAGAGCAGCGCGCGCAGCAGCATGAGGTCGTTCTTCACGGCCGCCAGGTGGACGGGCGTGATGCCCTGGTAGAGCGAGCCCTCGATGGGTGCGGACGCGAGGGCGCTCAGCTCGGCGCGACTCAGCCTCGTATGGGGGTGTACCGTCGCCTCGCGAGGCACCGGCTGGAGCAGCCTCAGCAGCGCCGCGCGGTATGGGCAACTACCGCCGCCATCGGGGGCGGCAAGCTGGAGGAGCAAGTGCACCACTGTCTCCCCATACCAGCCTCGTCCATGCAGGAGCACCGCTCGCACCGTCGTCGGCCGATAGTCTTGCTGCTGCTGCTGATGATGATGATGATGATGATGGTCCTGCTGCTGCTGCTGCTGCTGCTGCTGCTGATGTTGATGTTGATGATGGTCCTGCTGCTGCTGCTCCTGCACCTGCTGCTGCTGCTGCTGCTGCTGGTACCCCACGAGGCCCAGCACGCGCGCGTGGTCATTCGCGCGCAGCCCAGAGGCTATGCCGTCGCTGCCCTTCCGGACCGCCGCGCCGCCCGTGACGGCGCTCGCATCGGCGCTCGTCACGGCGCTGCCCTTCCGGACAGCTGCCCCCTCTCCCATCCGGTGGATGGGTGTGTCGAGGGCGAGCGTCCCGTCCGCCCACGGCGCCGCAAGGCACTGGAACAGCTGTCCGAGGTGCTCAGGGGTGCGCTGCTGCCAGGGCAGCGGGCACCGGTGTGCCATCCGTGCCGCATGGGCACTCAGCGCCTCCGTCTCGCCCTCGGAGGCGCGAAGCGAATGGGAGGACGAGCCGCGGGCGCTCAGGACGGCGCTCAGGCGTGGGCTCGGCTCAGAAGGCTCAGCGAGGGTTTGGCGAGGCGAGGGGTGTGAATTGGCTGTGAACTGGCGAGGCGAGGGGTGTGAATTGGCTGTGAACTGGCGAGGCGAGGGGTGGGCGTCGGCCTCCACGGCCACCAGCGCACCTTCGCCGCGTCCGCCCACGCCCACGCCACACACTGGCGGCCTGACGAGCTCGTACACGAGCGGCCATGCCACGTGGCGTTGCTCCGCGTCATACACGCTCGCCCAGAGCTTGACGAGGCGCGAGACGCGGGGCTCGCCCGCCCGCCGAGGCGCGTCTGCCTCGTCATCACCGAGTTTGTGAGCCACGGCCGAGCGCGGCGCGCTGCGTGAGCCGTTGATGGTCATGGAGATGCGCACGTCCTTCGACCGTATTTCGCCCCTTAGCCGGTTGGAGTAGCCCTCGTAGCCGCCAAACGCGCGCCGGCGGCGCTTGCGTCGCTTGGCGTGGCAGTCGAGGACGGCGTGGAGTGTGCGGAGGAAGATGCAGAAGAAGAGGATGCACACCGGCACGAAGGTCGTGAACAAGCCCGACTGGATGAGAACCGTCATCGTCGAGCCGTCCTTGCGTCCCCACAGCTGGTCCAAAGGCACATTGGGCGGCGGCGGCGGCGGCGGCAGGTAGGGCGGCGGCACGGCGGGCCGTATGCTGGGCGCTGGCGGCGGCGGCGGCAAGAACTGGCCACATCCGATGGGCTTGGTTGCGCCTGAGTGGAGTACCTGGCGCAGGCCCTGCCAGCGCGCCGCCGCGCCGCCGAAGACTGCCAAGGCCGCCCAGGAGTCAGCGCCTGGCCCTCCGGCCAGTGCGCACGCGACCACACTGGCGGACGTGAGCAGATTGACGGCTGAGTCGCCGTAAGGGGCGCGGATGGTGATGGTCACCTCCGCGAGCGAGCTGTCCGACGCCATCGGATCCACAGACCACAGCGCCGGCACATGCTGAGGCGGCAGCAGCGGCGTGAGGGCGGCGACGACCGCGAGCTGGAGCGGCGTGGTGGCGGCTGCCAGCTCGGAGGCGGACGATGCAAAGGTGGCGCGCACCGCGAGGCCGGTGAAGTCCAGAGCACGGCTGGCGAGCAGATCGAAGCCTCCGCGCCTGCGCACCTCGAGCGGTGCCACGGCGGACGACGCGCTGCTGCCGGTGCCGTTCCCGAGCGCGCTGCTCGTGCTGCTGTCGGCGGCGCGGGTCACACTGTACGCGGCGAGGGCGCCGTCGGCGCCAGCGAGCACTATCGAGCGCTGGAGCGACGCCGTCGCGTTGCCAGCCTCCGTCACGATGGCAGCCACCGAAGGCGCAAAGGCAGTCGCGGGCAGGAGCACGCCAGGCGCCGTCGCGAAGGTCGGAGGTGCGCCGATCGGCGTGGAGCTCGGGAACCACGTGAGAGCGCCGTGGGCCGAGCCTAGCAACAGGTCGAGGTGACCGTCGCCGTCGAGGTCGCCCAGTGCCGGGTTGCGTGCACCCTCACCCGAGGCCGTGGCGAGCGCGGCGCCGAGTGCCGCGCACGGCGAGAGCGGCGTGAAGGCACCCTGGCCGTTGTTGGCGTAACACGAGAGCGTGCCATTGGCACCGCCGATCAGTAGGTCGAGTGAGCCGTCGCCGTTCAGGTCAGCCAGGCTCGGCACCGCCGCGCCGACCGAAGCCAGCACCGCCGCAGTCGCGAGCGTTGCATTCGTGTGCAGCACGAATCGCGGTGCAGCAACCGTTCCCTCGTTGACGTACAGGCGCACCATTCCGTCCGCCGCGCCGACGAGCAGGTCGGGCTGGCCGTCGGAAGTCACGTCGCCCATCACGGGCGCTGCATCCGCGCCTACCTGTACGGCGCGCACATAGCTCAGGCCGCTCGGCACGGCAGCAAAGTGGCCACTAGCGCCGCTGCTCGGGCGAAAGAGGCTGATTGTTCCGTCGGCCTCGCCTACGAGGCTGCACACGAGCGAGAGACATGAACGGCGTTTGAGCAGGATAAGGGATACGATGGCGGGGAGGGCGCCGCTGCGGGGGGGGGGCGGCGCACAGATCGCCGCCGTTCATGCACAGCGCGATTTGCCACCAGTATCTTGTTGCCCAAGAGGGAGGCGTCGCCATCTTTCAACGAGTCAAAAACCAAGGAGAGGCGAGAGGAGTCCGCAAACTGTGGGAAAAAAAGCGTCCTACTGTTGTTGAGAAATGGTGGACCTTTTACCGCTCTCCTCTGCGGCAACGGCCGCACGCGCCGCATCACCAGCGATGCGCTCGTCGCATGCGGCTTCGCTGACGACCGCTTCCTGCTGCCGCGCCTGCGCACAGGGCAAGAAGGACGAGCGGTATTGCTTCGTCGTCGACTGGTTCGACCCACAGGCGTCGCTGGTGCGCAAGTACCAGCTCATCTACTACAGTGCCGATGGCACCATCGAGATGGTGCGCAGCTGCGCGCGGACGCTGCACATTCTGGGCCCGATGGCCCTGCCTAGCGGATGCGAGCGTGCCAACCCAGTCGGCTCGCGTGCCACGCAGCTCTGCGCAGGCTCTGCCGCGATGCTGCCTGCTGCCTGCTGCCTGCTGCCTGCTGCCTGTACATGCGCGCTCTGGTGCCTCGCTCGCGCACTCTCGGCGCTGCATGCCCTCGCCTCACGCTCGCTCGCGCGGCTCTCTCCTCACCTCTCGGCAGTACGACCTGAAGAATCGTCGCACCTTCCTGAAGCGGTGCGACTACCCGGCCGTCACCCTCAAGGACCTATACAAGGGCGGCGTGATCACGGTGTACTCGCGCCAACTGACGATCGTCGAATACGGCGATGGCTTCACGGCGGGCAAGCTCGAGAAAGCGAGTGCCGCCGTGTGCGTCACCATCGCGCCCGGCGCGCTGCCGCAGATGGGCCGCATCATCGACGCCATCACGAGCTCCTCCCTGGTCATCACGGAGCTTCGGTTGCTTGCGGAGGGACTGGTGCTCAAGCTGGTTGGTGAGGATGGCCCCGCGGTGTGGTCATCGCTCAAGCCGCAGATTGACGGCGCGCTCGGCAAGGACTCGGTTACCCAGAGCGGCGACGTCTTTGCGGCGGGGCTGCCAAAGACGGTGGTGAGCGACGGGGCGACCTCGACGCTGCTGCTCGTGCGCCCGCACGCCATCAAGGCGGGCCTGCTCGGCCGGATCATCGACCAGGCGCTCGGGTCCGGCTTCGAACTGCTCAACGCGGCCATGCTGCAGCTGACGCGCCCCAACGCTGCCGAATTCCTCGAGGTGTACAAAGGGGTCGTTCCTGAGTGCGTCGACTGGATCGAGGAGCTGACCCAGGGCAAGATCGTCGCGTTGCAGCTGCGCTTCGCCTCGCAGCCGACGAGCAGCGTGCTCAAGCTGCGCGAGCTGTGCGGCGCCCACGACCCTGAGGTCGCGCGCCACCTGCACACGCAGTCACTGCGCGCGCTCTATGGCGAGTCCAAGATCAGGAACGCCGTGCACTGCACCGACCTGCCAGAGGACGGCGCGCTCGAGGTAGACTACTTCTTCTCCATCCTTGGCGGCCAGTCGGCGTGAGCCGGTGCGCGAATCACGGTCCGCGCACAGCGGCTCGTCGACAGATGTGGGCGCAAGCGATGCGCGTCGCCTTCGGCCTTGCCGCTTGCGGGCAGGTTCCATTTTGACTTTTTTCTCTCTCTCGTGGATCGTCAATCGTGCGCGTGACAATGAGTTCTGTGTTGTGATGTGATACATGTATCGCGAGCGGTGTAACTATTTGATCTCAACCTCCACTGAATTTCGATTCACAGCTGCGATTGCAGGATCCAAGTGCGAAATGGCGGCGCAGCTGCGGGACTGCCACGGTACCGACGCACGATTCGACGACAGCATACATGTTGCTTTGCCGATCACGAATCGACTCACTCGGATCCCTGGCGAGGCGATCACCTACGTCTTAGCCCATACAGACGCCATGAGCTACACGCCCGCTGATGAGTACCCTGAGCGAACTGGCCTGCTCAGACTCCTCTACCTCGATGAGGCAATTGCCGTCGTTGACAAACCAGCGTTTCTGCCAACGGAAAACACGAGGCACATCAAAGATTCGGCACGCCAGCGGCTCGAGGAGCTGCTGGCTTCGCGCGGCGAGAATGTCGACCAGCTCCGTTTGCCACACCGCCTGGACTGGGAGACAAGTGGACTGCTCGTGTTTGCTCGTGGCGCCGACGCCATGCGCAGCCTCGCCATGCAATTCGCGGAGCGATCTGTGCAGAAGATGTATATCGCGGACGTGATCAGCAGACCTCCTGCCACGCGAGGCACCGTCGAGTTGCCGCTCACATCTGATCGACAGCGACTTCCCATGCAATGCATCGACTTTGGACCGGCAGGCAAGCCAGCACGCACGTCTTGGGAGGTGGTCCAAGGTGGCGATGACGCCATGCGCGAGGGCGCTGGTGGCGCTGGCGGCGCGTGCAGATTGTGCCTCAAGCCGGAGACTGGCCGCCGCCATCAGCTCCGGATGCATTGTCTGGCGCTCGGCTGCCCGATTGCGTTTGATGCGCTCTACCTTCGGCCTGAGGAGATTCCGGGCGACGGCGTGGTCCCTCCGCGGCTGCATCTGCACGCGGCCGAGCTCATCTTTCGCCACCCGACCAGCCGTGAGCTCCTGCGCTTCGTGTCCGAACCTCCCTTTACGCTCGACGAGGTGCGGCCGAAGACGAAGTTTGTGGCTGCCTCTGTCGCTGGAGCTTCGAGGCGTCGCAGGGAGGGATGCTCGGCGATGTCGATCATGATGATGCGCGGGAGGGCACCGAGCGAGCGAGCCGCTCTCCTGCTGGCTGCAGTCGGAGTGGTGATGCTGCTTGCGCGGCACAGGCGAACCTGCAGCGCCAGCGGCAGGAATTGGTGGTCAACTACCTAAACGTGCTGGGCCGAATGCCTATAGTAGTATGCAGTCCGGTCTATCTCAAAGACGCGCAAACCGAACGAACGTGCCGGTGTCCGCACCATAGTAATTTAGAACCGTAAACTCGCTTTACCAGCTTTACGCCGATCAGACCGCGGCGGTCTATTCCGTATTCGATTATCGCATTAAATGACGTGATTTAAAATGCGGCAATTCGCATCCGGTATGCGACTGGGCTCCTCGGGTAGAGGGGAGCCAGCCGGTAAGAACCTGCCTGAGGGGGACCTCGGAGGCATAGGGGTCGTTGAGCCCCGAGAGGTAGGAGACTGGTGCTTAGACTGAACAGGGTCACGAACACTCTCGTCTCACCCCTGAGAATCTTCCTACACCTCGTCAGAGCTCCACGATACCTCGTCGGATCTCCCGCCGGTATCTCTCGGATCTCCCAGGGATCCGCCGGTATCTCGACGGAGCTCACTTACCGGTCTCTAGGAAGGTTCCGTAAGCAGGTTAACGGACCCCCACCGGGGGAATGACCCCCCTACCGCTCGCACCCCCCACGCTTGAGGCAGCTTGTGCCGTGAAGCGAACAGAGCGGTATTTCATAGGGGTGGTGCCTCTGGGCACGACGACTCCCCCCATTGT
>Ga0210244_100343_pt1 | contig 43545 bp, 29 predicted proteins | sample ChrtobMetaP3_0mM_FD_155473 | JGI IMG/M metagenome (GOLD analysis project Ga0210244, IMG submission 155473) | Chrysochromulina tobin associated microbial communities from unialgal haptophyte culture, Seattle, Washington, United States - P3_0mM | ecosystem: Host-associated > Algae > Haptophytes >...
GTCTCACCTTCCCCCGCCCGCCGCCGATTAACGGCCTGTGTAATAGCAGGCTGTGTCGGCCACGCCTCCGTCCATTGCGATAGCGGCCCCCGTGCTTGGGGGTCCGGAGAGCGCGCGCGTTGTGTGTTTCACAGCAGCAGCAGGACCGATTTTCCAGGTTTTTTGGGTGCAGTCCTGCAATTGCGGTCAACTCGTGCCGTCGGCGGATGAGCGGCTTCATCATCAAGGCGCAGACGCAGGGCGGCGCCTACGTCACAAAGCCGCTACGCGAGAGCTACGAAGAGCTCGTCGCCGACCTGGCCGACAGCTTCAACCTGATCCCCGCGTCGGTCACGCTCTTCTCGAAGCACAACGGCACGCAGCTGTGGGTGCACATGGGATCCAAAGGCGACCTCGACGTCGTGCTCGCCGAGGCCGCCGAATACGGCAGCCATGTCGTCAACATCGAGGTGAGCGGCGTGAGCGCCGTGCGCGGCCTCGACGCGGCGGGCTGCCTGGCGGCGACGGCGGCGACGGTTTCACAGCTCACGTACCTGTGGTGGCTGATGTCCGTGGCGTCGGTCAGCCTATACCGCGAGGTGGAGGTCGCGTCTGTCTTGATCCTCGCCTGTTCTATCCACTTGGGCAGCTTAATCTTCGTGCTAGACGACGAGACGGCCAATAACCACCCATTCCGCCAGTGGGTACGGCCGCTGCTCAAGCGCTCCCTGCTGCTGCTGCTCGGGCCGTTTAGTAGCGACGTGCTCCCGCTCGCCTCGTGCGGGCTGTGGGGCTGCGACGCGCCGCTGCGCTTCAAGACGCGCGAGGCGATCGTGGGCGGCGGCCTATGGACGATGGTGCTGCAGGACGGCGTGATGCTCTCAGTGCTGTTCGCGCTGCACTTGAGTCCCGACGAGTCCAACCAGCTGCCGCTCGCGCCGATCCCGATGGCGTGCCTGTACGCGACCCTCGCCTCGCTCGCCCTCAACGCGCCCCGCCGCCTCGCGCACTATTTAGTCAGCTCGTGCGAGGCCGCGTACCGTCAGAGGGAAGAACTCGCCGAAGAGGCCCAAATCGGGGTCTTCGCGTCCAACAAGATGGCCGCACGTGAGAAGCTCGACACGCCCCAGAGCAGGCCGGTGCTCGGCACCTGTGCTATGCCCCCCTCGTCCATAGGGGGCGAGTCGCCTGCTGTGCCGCAAGCGCTGTCGACTGCCCCGAGCAAAGCGGCGGTGGCCGGCGGCGGCGCCAAGCGTGCGGCGCCGTCGGCCGCCAAGCTGAAGCCCCAGGCGGGCGGGAACAAGTCGATGATGTGAGCGCGCGCATTGGCCGGTTCGCCCCCTTGCCCTGTCTCCGACGAGACGCGTCGGGCAGGCTCGGCTCAGTCACACGTCACGGTGGTGACACAATCAGTCTTCACGCGCGGCCGTCACAGCCGCTGTGATTTTGTTTAGAGTTTAGTGTTCGAGGATTTTGCCTCGCTACGTAAATGGTTCGAAACGACACGGCCGGGCAAGGGGTCGCGGCCGTGTCGTCGGCTCGTCGCGTATTTGGAGCCGTCTTTTGGAGACTAGAAGAAGGCCGTGACGAAACTGAGAGTCTCGCCATCTTTATATGTGGACGGTATTCGCACGGCGATCGCGAGCCGCCATGGTGCCGTCCAGGGTGTCCGTTCTGCACCTGCAGCAGCTGGCCCGACGGTCGCCGCCGCTGCTGGCTCTCGCGTCCTATCGAGGGGCTGCGAGCTTGGCGGTGCCGATCGGTGCGGCGCTCGGCGCCGCGCTCGGCGCCGCGGTGCCGCTCGCCCGTTGGCTCAGCCGCGAGACGCCCGTCGACGAGACGCCCATCGAGTGCGTGGCGCGGGCGGGCCGGCTGCTCACATCGGCGGATGGCCGCGCTCGGGCGGCCGCGTGGGCGCGCCTCCGCTCCGTGCTCGAGACCGACGACTCGGCGCGCTCCTCGCTCGGCGCGATGATGGAGGCGATCGGGGCGAGCGCGGTAGAGGGTAGTGAGGCGCAGCGTGCGCTGCTCGACGAGGCGTTGAGCGCGGGCGTGCGGCCGTGTAGCGCCGTGCTCAATGTGATGCTCGCGCAGCTGCAGGTCGAGGGCCATGACCGACCAGCCCTCGAGAAACTACAGGTGGAGCTGAGGGCGCACGGCGCGGTGGCGGACGCGGAGACGGGTGCGGTGCTTGCGCGCGAGGGTGAGGCGCTCAAGCTGGCACGGACGCGCGAGCTGCACCGCGTGCTCACGCTCCCGCGCTCCGCCTCGGGCGCCGAGGAATCCGCCGCGTGGGCCATCTTTGAACGTCTGCTCGCGCGAAATCAGGTGCGTCCGGCGCACCTGCGGGTGATGCTCACACGAGCAGCGGGCGACGAGTCGGCGGACGCGCAGCTGGCGCTCATCGCGCGCGTGCGCGAGGCCTCGGCGGGGCGCGTGCGCGCCAACGTGCACCTGTACACCGCGGTGCTCACGCGTATCCAACTGGAAGGGGGGGGCGAGGAGGCGGTGGGCGCGCTCCTGGCACAGATGCAACGGGAGGGTGTGGTGCCGGATGCACGTATGGAGGCGGCGCTCGCGCGGCCGGCGGCCGAGGTGTCCAAGATGCGCACGCGCAAGCTGCTTGAGCTCCTCGAGCGCGCCACCCCCGACGGGACCGCGCACGCCCACCGCCTCTTTGACAGCTTATTGGAGCGCCGAGCAGCGGATGGGTATCAGCTTGGGGCGATGCTCTCGCATGGTACGGCGTCGGTGGTGGAGATGCGCGCGCTGCTGAGCCGGGCGGAGGCGTCCGGGTGCGCGCTGCCCGTCGCCGCGTTCAACGCCCTCCTCTCTCGCCTGCAGATCGAAGGTCAACCCATCGAGGCACTCGGCAAGGTGCTCGCCGAGATGAAACGTCAACGGCTCGAGCCCGACACACACACGCGGCGCATCCTCAGGCTGACCGATACGGCGCTGTCGGCGATGCGCACGCGCGAGCTGCGCCGTCGGCTGCTGGCGGGCGAGGATGGGAGCCGCGCGGCTGCGTGGGACCTCTTTGGTGGCCTGGTCGAGCGTGGGCAGCATGATGCCTTCCAGCTGAACGCGATGCGCGCCGCCGCCACGGCGCTCGCAGGGTCCTCCTCGTCGTCGTCGAGCGGCAGCACCGCCGCGCTCGCCGACGCCGACGAGGAGGGCGCCCAGCAGCAGCATCTTCAGCAGCACCAGCAACACGTCGCCATCTTTCGACGGGCCGAGGAGCAGTTGCGGTCTAGGGAGCAGCAGGTGGCCGTCGACCATGGAGGTTAACCAGAGCACCCAGAGGCGGATAGTAGTTACACTACATTAGCTGATAGCTCATGTGATGATTTTCTCGCTTCGCGCGGGACCGGTTGGCAGTGCCGGCCGTCGCGCCGCCCGGGGCCCGACCGAAGCGCGTTTCACACGCGATTTCGGACGCGATCGAGGATCGTGGGACCCATGCGAAACTAAGGGTCAGTTGAATCGACACACAAGGTACCGACCAGCCACTACCACACGAAACACAGACTGACATTGTTTCACATTCACGAGAAACTGTGGGTGTGCGTCTTGCCGAGAGGGCAATTTAACGTGAACGTGAACATTCACGAGATAGCTACTGTATGAATACAGATGCTCGCGCATGTCCTCCACTGGAGCCTTGCGCTCGTCGTGCTCCCCGACGGTCGCAGAGCTCAGATTTTCAAGAACGAGGGCGCCATCGCCGAATACATACAATCTCGCGTCACTCAGCTCGCAACAGCTGCGATCGCGTCCAAAGGCGCCTTCTCACTCTCGATAGGCTCGGGCACCACTGTGAAGCCGCTCGTGCAGCTTGGCAGCTCGGGCATCGACTGGACGCGTGTGCATGTCTTCTTTGGCAACGAGCGCACCGAAGGGGACGCGGCGGGTAAATGCTTCAGCGGCGCCGCCGAGTTTGTCGAGGCGTGCGGCGTGCCGGCTGAGAATGTGCACCGCGTGCCGAGCCTTACAGCCGAGGAGGCTGCCCAAGCGTACGAGGCGACCGTTCGTGGCGCGCCGAGCCACGTGGTTGGGACGTGCGCGCGCAGCGGTCTGCCAGCACTCGACCTCGTGCTTCTCGGCTCGGGCGCGGACGGGCACTGCGCGTCTCTCTATCCGAAATCAAGTCAAGTGCTTTGCAGCCCGGGCAGTGAGCGAATGTACCTGCCCGCCGAGGGCAAGGGCGGGATCACGCTGAGCGTGGACGCCATCAGCTCGGCTCGGCACGTGCTCCTCTCCGCAGGCAAGCCGGCGCAGGCCGATATGGTGCGCAAGTGCCTCGGATGGTCCCATGCCGCCACGAATACGGCGTTGCCAGCGGGTATGATCACAGCGCGGCCGGGGACGGAGGTGGAATGGCTGCTGACCGAGCTAAGTGCGGTGGAGCTGCCCGCTTTATAGATGTATGGATCTGAGTCGTCCGAGAGTCGATGTTCATACTTTTCTAAAAATCCACCGCGTCCTCGGCGCAAAATAGAACGACATAGTCCGCCCGCAGAGCCCGCCGCCCCCGCTACCCGCTACTCGGGCATGTACTCGGGTTCCCAGTCGCCATGGAAGCCATACGGCAGAGCTCGTGGCAGCCTCAGGCGCGCCTGTAGTGCCATCGTCGCGGCATCGAGCACAACGAGGCTCGTCGTGCGAGCGACTTCGTCATTAAGGAGGCAGAGGAGCACGCCGTCGTCTTCGGATGTAGCGCCTGGTCGCGGCACGAACACGGGCTCGGACGGAAAGCAATTGGGCTCGGCGAAGCAGTTCGTCTTCGCGCCGCCCGTACGGCCGCCCTCGCCATCGGTGGCACGGCTCGGGGAGGACGGGGGCTCGGCGCGTAGCTCAATCTTGATGAGTTTGTTGGCCAAGCGCGTCGGCCTGTTGGCCGCGATGGCCCACACGAACTTATAGGCCGCGTCGGCCATCACGCGGGGGTTCGTCACAGGAAAGTCGACGAAGCCGCCCGTCGCCCGCACGTCATCGAGGGATGTGCGAGTGATGGCGGCGGATGCGTCGGCGGGGATGTGAAGGCGAGTGAGCCGTGAGCACGGCAGATCCTCGACTGCAGCGCCCGCCGGCGCACTGAGTCGCTGTAGTCGCAAGGCCTCCACAATCGAGGGATCGTCGTACAGGGCGAGGTCGACGCTCACGCCGCCGCCCTCGGCATCGAAGGTGTTCGCAATGTGAAAGAAGAAGAATGGGTCGGCCACGCGGCGCGTCTCAACGGCCCCAGTGGCGAGGTCGACCAGGTGAATGCGCACGCCGTCGCCTGGGCGCCACTGTAGGCAGGTGTAGGCGGCCTTCGCCATACCGAGCATCGAGGGCAGATCGTACGGTGTGGGCTGCTCGATCACGACGGCACGCGTGGCCGTGAGCCCAAACGAATGCAGCCAGCACGGCGCCGCACGCCTTGCGCACGGGATCGACGCGATGATCTCACGCACCTCGGGCGTGGCTGGGCGCGTTCGGTACACGTGGTAGCTGCACAGGGCCGAGCCCACGTCGGTGCCCACGTTGACGAACCCACCGTCGGGCGTGCGCATCGGATGTGCGGTGTTCAGCTGGCCGGTCGCGGCGCCGGTCCACTCGAAGCGCCGCTCCGTCGATAGGTCAGCACCGTTGATCACGAAGCTGCCACGCCGCGTCTCGGTCAGCGCGAGCCTCGTGCCGTCCGCGAGCCGAACCGTGTTGACCGAGGCATTGTCTGTGGGTGCCGCGAAGATGAGCTCGAAGAGCGAACGCACCAGCTCGAGCGGGTTGGTCGGCCGCCGCCGCGGGGTGCCAAACTCGGCAAAGAGCTGCTCGCCGATGCGCAGGCCCTCAAAGGCGTCCGAGCGGACGAAGCGGTTTGAGAAGCGCGGCACGCCGTCACCGCCGAGGTTGATTTTGGTCATCATCGCGTACCCATCAAAAAGATGGTACAGGCGCTCGTCGCCCACGTCGAAGGCGCCAGGACCGTTGCGGAAGAGCGTGCCGCGAAGCCACGGAGGTATGGCGCCCTCGAGGAGCTCAAGCGGAGCGTCGCTCAACTCGTCCGAGATGGAGAGGCTCTGAAAAGAAATGGGCAGTCGAGAGGCGGCGGACGCGATGCTGGCTGCCGCGCTGTTGCTGCTGCTGCTGCTGCTGCTGCTGCTGCCGATGGCCATGCCGCACGCGGTAAGGGCCAACATCCGAACGAGTGCAAGCATGGGGAAGTGACGAAACTCGCTTGACTTGACTTGACTTGACTTGTCGGGCGTTGGCAGGAGATATGGACGGTGCAACGCAGATGGGATTGAGTGCCCTTGCGGGTGCGCTGGTCATGTTGCTCCTCACCGTGTGCGTGCCGAGGCTGCGGCGACGAAGGGTGGTCTGGCCGTACGAAGGTTGGTCTGGCGAGACCGAGCCGGCGAGCCGGCGAAAGTCAACGGCGCTGAAGATCCGCAGGACCTGCGAACAAGCGGTGCAGACTTACGTCGAGCCCGATGCGCTTCCACTGCTCTCACTGCTCGCGCTTCCTCCGACGGTTGAGTATCTTCCGACACCACTGCGGCCGCCGCTGCCGCCGCCGCCACCATTCGACCTGCTGCGAGGCTCAGAGCGTTACAGTCGCGAGGCTCAGAGCGCTACAGTCGCGTGCCAGGCCGGGTCGCTCAGCGTGGGCGTGAGCAGGATGAGCCAGACGGATGGGCACGATGGCACGCAGTCGGGTACATCGGATGCGCCGATTGTGGTACACCGGCAGATGCAGACGGACGCGCCGCCCAGGTGCCATCCAGCGAGCAGCCAGACCCATGCCCTCCCGTGTGCGGATGCGACCGTGCAGACATCGGAGGCGCGCACGCCATCCACGACAGAGAGGGGGAGCGCGGCGAGCCCGGAGCCGCGACACGCTGGTGCTGCCGCCTCGGCCATCGCCACCGCAGCCACGAGCTCCGCCATCGCGCACGGGCCGAGCTTTGCCGCCGAGGCGGCGCTGCCACCCGTGCGGCCTGTTGTTGTGCCGTGCACGAGCGCGACGCAGACGGGCGAGGACCTGGGCGCAGGGAGGTACGACGCCGCGTGCGAGACGATGAGCCTCGAGCGCCGGAATGCCGGCGTGCAGACCCACCCGCGCCTGCGTGACGCTCAGGCGAAGCTGCTGAGCGCGGTGGGGCAGGAGGTGGGACCTGCGGCGGAGGCGATGGTGCCGCGCGCGCTGCTGTGGATGGACGCAGAGTGGCGGGAGACGGGCGGCGTGTACGGGGTGCACGGCCCGCAGGAGGAGCGCTCGCTCCTGCCGCTGATCCGCGCGATGGAGGAGGAGATTGGGCGGTTACACAATTGGGCGAGGACGATGAGCGCATCTGGGCAGCAAGAGCCGCAGTTGGCACAGCTGGTCCAGCAGCAGTAGCACTAGGAGCGAACTTAGGTTGTAGCAGGACTGTATGAGTAGAGAGATTTAGTTCAATACATCGCACGGCCGATACTCTAGTCTTCTACTGAGTCGCCCATTTCAACAAAGCAAGAGGTAACCTCGCGCCTTTGTCAAGCCACTCTCTGGTTCCAGCGAGACAATGTTGCTGACCACACTGGCAGCAGTGCTCAATTGGGAGCAAGAGCACCCACAGCAACCAAAAGAACATGATGCCAACCATGCCTGCGAAGATGAATGGGAGCGCCAGTACGATCCTGGTCACGTTGAGGCAGGAGACGCCACTCTCTGGAGCTTCGCTGGTGAGGAGGAGATTGGCCTCCTCGTCCGCCACCGGTGTCGAACCGCTCTGCGTGGACCCTCCCGCATTCTTGGGCACTGCAGCTGCGGGCACTTCGGCTGCAGCAGGCCCGTCTGCATTCATCGCCTCGTCGGGGTTCCCTCGAGACACCGATTTTCGTCGCGGATTCCAAGTTTGGGACGAAGCAACGCGCCCACAGCACCCACACTTTCGTCCTCGAACGTCGTCGTACCCTTCCCCAACTCTTGAGGCACATATGAATGTACATCTGCATGCATTTCATTCCCCGTTGTCCCCTTTTGGAAGTGCTTCCGCGATGATGGAGTCGACCCATCAGAGCAAACCACAGAGTTACGCGCTCTTCAATGACGGCGTCGAGGTGCGCCGCTTGGAGCTGCCCGGCCACAAGAAGCAGCAGCTGCCAAGCCGCCACCCCGCGGACCCGCTCGGGCGCCGCACGCTCTACGCGGGCAAGCCGTGGGCCCTGCTCGACCCGGCCGTGCGCTCGGTCAGCAAGGCAGCGCATGACTCGGCGCTGGCCTCGGGCTTCCCGCAGTGGATCGCAGACCTCCTGCTGCAGCTCACGCAGGAGGCGATGATCGCAGGCCGCTCGCACGCCGAGGCGCTTTTCATGGCCTCGGTCGCCGCTGACATGCTCAACAGGGGCTGGCGCCTCGACGTCACCTTGGCGGCTGCCAACGAGGCTGCGGACCTGCTCGCGACGAGGTACTCCGCGGGCGCCGCCTTCGCGGGCGGTCTCGCGCACGTTGAGGGTCTGGCCGCAGGGCTGGATGCGCAGAGCGCCAAGGCCGCCGCCCTCGCCGCCGCCGACGCCGCCGAGCTCGCCAGGGAGAGCCATGTCGAGGCGGCGATCGCACTGCCGCGTGGGGAGATCCCGCCCTGGCTGCTGGCCCAGGTGCTCGCAGCAGGCGCGGCGGCAGGAGATGCGTCGATGAGGGCGCCCGAGCTGCGCCAGCAGGCGGCCGACGCCAAGGCCGCGCGCGACGCCGCCACCGCTGCCCTTGCGACGGTCCTCGGCGAGATGAAGGCTTCGCGAGACGCTGCTGCCACCGCCCTCGCCACGGTCCTCGATGGCGTCTCTGGCGGCGGCATCGGCGGCGCATGCGGCGCATGCGGCGCAGGCGGCGCAGGCGGCGCAGGCGGCATGGGTGCTGGTAGCGGCATGGGTGGTGACTCAGGTAGGGAGCCGTACGTGGCGGGTAGGGAGCCGTACGTGGCGAGCGCGCTCGAGGGCGCGGCGCTCGAGGGCGCTGCGCTCGAGGACGCCATCAACACGCTACGAGAGACCCTCGCCAAGGCCAAGAAGATCGGTCTCGAGACTTCGGACATCACAAAGGCAGCTGAGAAGAAGCTGAGCACCCTAGAAGGACTCAAGCGACGGCAGCGCAATGCAAAGCGCCAGCAGGCCGAAACCGAGCGCGCGCGGCTGGAGGAGGCGGCACGCCGGCGGCAGGAGGAGCGGCGGCAGCGGCGTGTCGTCGAGAGGCGAGCAAAGGAAGTGGATCATGCCGGCCGTCGAGTCCGCGCCTCGCGAACGGCCAAAGCTCTGCTTGAGGCGGCCGCGGCGAGGCGCCGTGCGGAGAGGGGCGCTCTCGCGGACGCTCTCCAGGAGCGACGCGCTGCGATCGAGGAAGCCAAGCGCCTCGGGCATGATGTGAGCGAGGAGGAGGCGCAGTTGGCCGAGGAGGCGGCGGGCCTCCGCCGTGAGGCCGAACAGGAGCTGAGGGAGGTGCTCGAGAGAACCGGACGCGAGGGCGAGGGCGGCGAGGGCGAGGGCGGCGAGGGCGAGGGCGGCGAGGGCGAGGGCGGCGGCCAGACGAGGCAAGGCGCCCTGACGACGCAAGGCGCTGTCGAGGGCGGCGCGAGCCCCGACAGCGATGCGACCGGCGCCACGTACCCGCAACGTACCTTCCACGCTACTCCCCGCCACGCTACTACCGCCACGTACCCGCCGTTGGTGGAAGTCGACCCGGCTGTTCTCGATCGGCTCCGGGAAGCCGTCGACATTGGCCAGCGGCTGGGCGTCGACACGGGCATTGCAGAGCGGAAGCTCGTGCAGCTCGAGGAGGCCGTGGCTCGTGCACCTCTCTCTCGCGCACTTGCTCGGATGAGAGAGAGTGATCCAGAGGACCCAGCGAGGAGCGTGTCCGACCTGAGCGCCGTGCGCCATGCCATCGCAGACGCGAAACAGCGTGGGCTCGACACCGCCAACGCAGAGAGCCTGCTTCGCGAGGCCGACGAGGAGCGCAAGAGGCGCCGTATCGAGCGCCAGGGCCGACTGGTTGAGCTCGATGCCCTCAAGAAGCGCGCAGGCAAGCGTGCAGGCAAACGTGGCGGCAGCGCGGGCGGCGGCGGCGGGCAGCCATACGATGAGGAGGAGCATCGACGACTCAAATCGGCGGAGGCACTGCATGCCGAGCACGACCGCGCGTCGGAGGCGCTGTCTCGGGCACTCGGCGAGGTGGGCAAGGGCGACCCTCGCAGAGGGGGGGTGCCAACAGAGGACGAGCTCGACGAGCTTCGCATGGCCATCGACGAGCAGAAGCGGCTCGGGTGCGACACGAGCGATGCCGAGCGCACTCTGCACGAGGCTGCGGAACGGAAGCGGCTGGTGGATGAGCGTGCGTGGGCCGAGCGCACGGAGCGCTTTCGCACGGAGGCGCAGGCGAGGGTCAAGGAAGAGGTCGAGGCTCGTAAGAAGAAGGCGGCCGACGAGGCGATCAAGCTGGCCCTAGGACGCGTGCCTAATGGGGAAGGGGAAGCACCTCCTCGAATTAGTGAGGGAGGAGGAAGGCCTCCAAGGGAGGGTGGGGGGTGGGGGTGGCCCAGCTGGCACTGGCCCAGCTGGCACGGCGGCGGCGGCGGCGGCGGCGGCGGCGGCGGCGGCGGCGGCGGTGTCACCGACGTCGACGAGCCCCCCTCGTCGCACAAAGGCAGCGCTCGTGGCAGCGCTCGTGGCTCTCTAGACGCTCATCCAAACGACCCACGCTTGGGTGACGGCGCTGCCGGTAGACCCGGGTTGGGCTCACGAGCGGCTGGGGTCGGCGTGCCCTCGCACGTAGGTCAGGGCAAGGGCCACACGCGCACGGACGAGATCGAGCAGCTCGTCGGAGTGATCGCCAAGGCGCGCGCCGTTGGGCTGCCCTTCGAGGCCACTGCCGACGCGGTACAACGCCTCGAGGAGCTCCGCGATGCCGAGCTCGCAGAAGAAGCGGCTGCTGACGAGCTCGAGCGTACCCTCGAAAGCCTCGGCGAGGGCAATCCGGCTGAGGAGTGCGTTGCAGTGCGTCGGGCCGTCGAGGCCGCAAAGAAGCTTGGCCTCGAGACGACGGACGCAGAGAGACGTGTGGAGGAGGTGGAGCAGCGTCTCAGAGAGGCAGAGGAGATGAAGCGCAGAGCCCATGAGGCTCTTGCCAAGCAGCTAGCCAGCGTGGGCAGCGTGGGCAGCCTAGCCAGCGTTGGCAGCGTGGGCAAGAGCGAGCCCTCCTCTTCGACGTTTGGTTTCTCGCTCCCGTTTGCGAGCATCGGCAGTACACCTACGGCGGAGCCAACGACTGTCGATCCGGCCGCGATGCAGCGCGACATTGACGTGCTCAAGAAGGCTATCAAGGAGGCGAAGAGACTCGGGCTAAGCACGTCCGACGCCGAGCAGAGGCTGCGAACGCTCGAGGTGAGCAAGGCGGAAGCGGAAGATGAGTCGCTGCGCACGGCGGCTGAGGAGCATGCACGTGAGGAGTTGGCTATGGCTGAGAAGGCGGTGGCGGACAGGGAGCGGCGCGCCAAGCAGCTTCAACAGAGGCGCGGCGCCTTTATCAAAGGCGTGGCCGAGCGGAGCAACCTCGAGCAGGAGCTCGTACAGGTCGTGAGCGTCGTACCGGCGGAGGCGGCGATGCATGAGGGGATGCAAGTCCTCGTCGAGATGCTCATCTGGCGCGCCGTGGCCGCGCGGCCGAGCAGTGGCACCGAAATTGTGAACGCGGCGCTCGCGGCGGCGCTTGAGCGCCTGAGGTCCAACTTCACAGCCGCGGAGCTCGAGGAGCTTGGTCTGGTCAGTCTCCCTCGCAACAGACCCTTCGTTCGGGCGGGCGAGCCTGGCAATGAGCGCTACTACCAGCTGGGCATCCAGAAGACGGTCGCTCTCGAGGTGGAACCGTCCCACTCGATTGAGAGTCTCAAGGCCAGGATCCAGGGCATGGAGGGCGTCCCGCCCGAGCAGCAGCTCCTCATGTTCATGGGCCAGCAGCTCGAGGAGGGTCGCCTCCTCTCGGACTACGACATCCACAAGGTTGCGGGCACGCTCACACTCGCGCTGGATGGGCCGTTGGACAAGTTGAGCGCGCGCGCAGAGCAGGCGGTGCTCTCGCGGCTGGCCGTTTACGGTGGGGTGCTCCCTTCACAGCTCGTGGTGCTCACGCGCCGCGGCAGGGGCTCTACGATCCTCGAGATGGCTGTCATGCTCTCGCCCGACCAGCCGCTCACCGGGCCCTCGTTCGTGCGCGCCGTCCAAGCCGCGAGCACCGAGGAGCTCAGCAACGCCATTGGCGTGGCGGTGCTCTCGGCGTACGGCGAGACGACGCTTCGCATGGTGGCGATGCTCAAGGATCCCAGCGGCAAGGTCGGGGCCGCCGGAGCGCCACCGCCTCCGACGCCGGCGGGACCACTCGACTTTGGCTTCGCCGGAGACGACGACGACGACGTTGGCCAGCGTGCGACCATGGACAAGCTGCGTGTGGCCATTGAGAAGGCGAAGAAGGCGGGCTTGGAACAGCACCCCGCAGCGCGCGACGCACAGAAGAAGCTGGGCGAGCTCGAGGATCGCCGCCATCAGAAGGCCCGCGAGCGAAAGGCGCGCGACGAGGCACGCCGACGGCCCGAGTTGGAGGATGCCGGCGCTGGCGTTGGCGCTGGTGCAGACGCTGGCGGTTGCGGTGGCAGTGGCGGTGGCAGCACTCCGCTGGACAAGACCATGGGACGCGGCATGAGTTGCGGCGACGCGAGCGGCGGCAGCGCGAGCGTCGGTGGCACGAGCACCGTCCCAATGGCCACCTATGCCGCAAAGGCCGCCGCAAAGGCCGCCGCCGCCGCGATCGCTGCAGGCAAGGATCGCGCCGAGGCGGCCCGCCTGGCACACGAGGCAGCGAGGATGGCTTATGGCCTAGGCTCCGTGGAAGAGCTGAACGACCCGAGCTTTCGCGGCGGCGGGGGTGGGCGGAAGCAGCGGGGCGAGCAGGCGTCAGTCCCGAAGGGGAAGAGCGCCGCGCCGTACAGTGGAGTGGGCAGTGGTGCGATGCCCGGGCCGAGCAAGGGACAAGGGCCGGGTGACACTGGAGCCCGATTGGAAGCCGCTGCAGAGCCGGATAGCTTGACGACCAAGGATCTCAACGATCGGATCGCAAGGTTCACCTACCGAAAGGCGCGGAGTGGCCTGACGCCTTCTGATCAGGAGGAGCTCAGTCAGCTTGTCGTCGAGAGGGAACGACGGCGCACTGACGTAGATTTGGATGACCGGATCGCGGCGCTCGAGCGCAAGGCGATCGCGCTCGAGGGCCAAGAGATCGGCCCAGAGGAAGCCCAAGGCGGCCTCACTGCATCATCCGCTGAAGAGAGCGGCCCCAGCATCGTCGAGGGTGCGTCTGGGAGCGGGACTACCGTCGGGGGGCCGTCCGGGGGCGGGACGACACCCAAGGCCTCGCCGACGAAAGCCAACGGGTTGCTCCGCGGCATTTCGAAGGGCTTCCTCTTCGCGGCGCGCCTGTCGAAGGGCTTGTCGCCCGCGGAGCAGAAGGAGGTGAGGGACTTGAACGCCGAGAAGCAGCTACGCAAGCTCCGGCTCGCCCATGGCGATGAGCGCTTGCCCGGTCCGCGCAAGGGCCCGTACGCAGCACTGGGCGACAAGCATCTTGAGGATCGGATCTCGGCGCTCGAGCTCAAGGCCGCGCCCGACGGCCCAATGCCAAAGGAGCTCGAGGAGCTGCGCGTCGAGCACAACCGCAGGCTCAGTGACCGTGAGCTTAGTGACAAGATCACGAGACTTGAGCGTCGGAAGGACACCGACGGACTGTCGCCCAAGGAGCAAACGGAGCTCGAGGGCATGCACGCCGAGAGGTACGGCCGGCTCAGCGACCGGGAGCTTGACGAGCGCATTGCGGCGCTCGATCGAAAGAAAGTGCGGATGGCGTTGGCACCCAAGGAGCAGAGCGACCTCGACGAGCTCAATGTGGAGAAGAACCGCCGACGCAGCCATCGCAACCTCGACGATCTGATCGCGGCATTGGAGCACAAGAAGGAGCGCGGCGGCCTCACGCCGGAGGTCCAGAAGGAGATCGAGGAGCTCCACGCGGAGAAGCAAGCGCGCAGGCTCCTGCAGGGCGACCGCGACGGCGCTTCCCGCGAGGCGGCGGCGGCGCTGTCGCCAAGCTCCCAGCGCTTCCTGCCAGGCTCGCGTCCCGGTTCCGAGGCGGTGGGCGCCGCGGCAAGAGAGATGCTCAGGGAGCGTGGCTTTCCGGCGAGCCTGGCCGAGGCGGCCGCGGACAAGGCACGCGAGCTCATGCAGCAGGGCCTGTCGCCCGGGGCCGTGATCGCGGGTGGCCTGGCCCTGGGCGAGGCGCTTGATGCGGGCCAGAGTCGGCAGAGCGCCAACGTGGCGGCGTACGCTGCAGCCAAGGCGGCCGACGCCGAAGCGGACAAGGACCCGAGGGTGGCGGCCATGATGGCCTCGGGTAACAGCTTGCCTCATCTTCTTGAGCACAGCCTCGCAAGGGGGCGCGCGGCCGCGAAGCGGAGCAGCGCGGGGCTCGACGATCACGGCTTCGGCGGCGACAACAGCTCCGTCGTACGCTTCCTGCGTGAGCGCGATCTCCCGCTCGAGATTGCACGGGCGGGTGCGCAAAAGGCGATAGATCTGTTCAACCAAGGCTTCTTGCCCGGCGCCGCCTTCATCGGCAGCGTCATGTATGCCGAGGGCCTTGACGATGGTTTGCCCCCGCACAGCGCAGAGCAGGGCGCACTCGCGGCAGCCCGTGCCGCCGAGGCCGAAGCTAAGCGCGACCGTGGCGTGCGTACGGCCCTCCGAAACAACGACGTGCCATCGCGCGTACTCGAGCTCGGTCTGCATGCAGGCCACGTGGCAGGCCAGCGATCCAACTTAGGGACGGATCGCTTCAGCGTCGGGGGCGCCAGCGACGTGGGCCAGAAGGTGACAAACGAGCTCCAGCGTCTTCGGGGAAGCAAGGTGGGCGAGCGCGATGCCACGATGATCACTGCCGTCACGCTGCCGCCCGACGACGTCGCCAAAGCCGCCGCGGACAAGGCATACCAGATGATCGACGAGGGATACTCGGCCGGAACCGCATTCGCGGCCGGCCTCGCGCTCGGCACTGCGCTCGACGCAGGCAGGCGCCCGCCCGACGCTGCCTTGGCGGCGGTCGCGGCGGCCAAGGCAGCCGAGGACGCCGGAGCGAGCAGCGCGTTCGTCAAGGCGGCCCTCGAGGCGGGCGAGTTGCCTCGCGCCCTCCTCGAACGGGCGCTCACCGCCGGTCGCGAAGCCGGCATGAGTGACGGACGCGAAGCCCGTCGCGAGGGCACCGAGCCACATGGCAACGAGCCGCGATACGGGCATGCTTGTGGAGCCGATGAGGCACACCAAGCCACGAGCGCCGACGACCCAGGGCTCGACGACCCATCACGCCAAGGGCTCGAGGGGGCCTCAGTTGAGCTTCTCAAGTCCCATGGGTACAAAGCGCGGCTGCTCGACGACAGAGACGACGTGCAGCGCCATTGGCAACTTGAGGTTGGCACCGACGGCGCCACCGACGATGTCCTTGACTCCCTCGACGCCACCTTGGAGCCGCGCGGTCTCGGGCACGCGTACGACGCCAATCTTGACGTATCTCGACGTAATCTCGACGTCTCTCGACGTAATCTCGATGGTGGCTCGATCGACTTGGACACCCCGAGGACGCAGCCCGTGCGCGCGATCGACAGGGCGCGCGAGCTTGCCGTCAAGGAGCACATGAGTCAGGAGCGGCGGCGCGAGCTCAAGGTGGAGGCACAGGAGATCGAAGTCGAGTGCAGCCTCATGTGAGCCGCGTGATGAATCCGATTGAGGGAGGGCCGGCCCAAGAGAATGTGGCTCTCGGTTACTTTAAACAGAAAAACAAAATGTGGCTGTTATTAAACAGATGTGGCCGCTCGGTCCTGCTCCCGTCTCGGCGAGAGAAGGCTAGAGCCGCTGAGGGATTCATCCGGCCCAGAACTAGCGCTGCACTGAGCGCTGCACTGAGCGCTGCACTGAGCGCTGCACACGGACTCTGTCCATCTGCAGCTCCTCCACTCGCCAATGCAAGCGCACTTGGACCTCCTCGATGCATCCCCAAAGCGTCCACTTCACTCGCACCATGTCTCCGGATAGGACGTCGCGGAATACCTTGCGAGCATGCAACGATTAGCAACGATGCGACGGGGACACGGTGAAACAGACGAAACGGAGTCTCCCCGATGGTGGTTACATCCGGGGGCTGATCGAAGGCTGATAGTGCTGGGCGCGGGGGGGGGGGCGCGGCGGGGCCGGGCCACCACAACCCTACCAGCCTGTTCGCCTAATGATCAACCAAGACTTTGGCTGGCAGGCAGCGTGGTTGGCGCCAGCTGATCCCCAAGCTGGTCCCTAAGCTGGTTGAAATCCTGGTCAGCAGGCGCCAGCTGGGTGCCAGCTGGTCCCCAAGCTGGTTGAGACCCTGGTCAGCCAACCAGCTGCCTGCCAGCCAAAGTCTTGGTTGATTTCAGTAGGCAAACAGGCTGGTAGGGGCGCGGCGCGGGCGGGCGTGTGCAGCTGCAGGAGGTTGCGACGTCGCTGAATGTGAATCAGAATTTCGTCATTTCCCCATTTCCCCCCTGATGCGGCTACATGTACCGGCATCGAGTTCAGTATTCAGATCATGAACAGAAGCGGATGACATTAGCTCGAGGAAGAAGTGCTACACCATGCACCAATACAAGCTTTAGTGTGTGAGTAGCGGCAGGCGCCAGAGGCCAAGCACGCGATCATGGAGGTGTTCCGAGTCATGGCCAATGGCAACCATGGGTGGCCTGAGGCTGAAGGGCGCATCTTCCAAATTCAGCTTCATATAAGACCCGAAGCCTCTGCCAGGCTTGAAGTGGCGATCCTGATGCTCGTTAGTGTGCGAGTCCGGGAAGTAGGTAGTGAGCAAGAACTTGGCGCCGGACTGGTTTACATTTCGGAGGACGTCGAGAGCGCGCTGCGCGTTGAAGTGGAAGAGAATGTCACGGACAACAACCAGGTCAACCGGCCAGAGCGCCTGCAGCGACAGGTCGAAGCGCATGAACTCGACGCGATTGGGTTGGTAAAACTCACGGTTGAGCGCGTCCACCAGAAACTGCACGATGTCGGCTCCGATGTAATGTACGCTGGCCATGCGCAGATCCTTGAGGATGTCTCGAAAATAGTTGAAGTCGCCGCATGGGACATCGAAGATAGTCTTGATCTCGAGCAGCTCGACGAGATGCGGCATCGCCGTGCGGATTCCGAACGTCGTCGCGAGCGAGGAGCCATCGCCACTGCCACGGTTCTTATGATCACGGATACTGCTGTTCAGTTGACCCACGGATCCAACGTAATATTTCGCGTAGATATTTTCGGCATACTTGGGATCGGTCGGCAAGTTCTTCAGCCGCGCCACATTGTCAACTTCACATTGTGCGCCGCCGTAGCTCACCCCTTGTCTTGGTACGACATTGCACGCACACCGTCCCTGCTCACAGCGCCCATGTGGTGGATTGCACTGGTGCTTGTGGTCGTCGCAAAGCTGATACTGCGTAGGCGAGACTTCCGCTAGAAGCGTTTCGAGGCTTTGACAAACTGCGAGGATGAGTCTATTGAAGATTGACTAATTCGCATGCATGCAACTGGCGATTTTGGGGTTTTGCAGGCTTCCGTGGTTAAAAACTTCAACCACTAGGTGTGCGCCCCAACCCATGAGCCACATTATCGCCCTCGACTTCCGCGGGCGGGTAAAGTTCGTGCGTGAGCTTGTGCGTTTGTGCGATGATGCGCGCTCGAGTGGCATCTGCGGCGGCGTCTCCATTGTCATCAAGAATGGTTCGTGCTCGACGTACACAGGCTGGATGGGCACATCGTGCGAGGAGATCAGTGACAACTCTGGGCGCAATATTGGCACAGCCCTTGCGTACATAGTCCAGCACTACGACAACCTGCCTACGTCACTGGTCTTTGTACCCGCGAGCGCCAAGAGGTACCGCTTCGAGCGGGCAAAATACTTGCTGCATCTTCCACAGAGGGAGCTGAGTAGAGGTTCCAATGGCTTTGACTGTGCGACGCAGATGTTGCCCGCAAGGCTGCGGAGTGCCTACTTTGGGCTGGAGACTCACGGGACTGCAGCGCAGCGCGGGGCCGCCGCGCATGTAAGCGAGACGCCGTGCGAAGGCATGCACACGCTTGGTGGCGCGGCGCTTCCGAGAATCACCTTCGCCTCGTGCCGCCGCTTTCGCATCTGGTCGTGGAATGGTTCCGAGGCATTCGTGAGTGCATCGCCGGCGCCCTTCCGTTACTGGGTCGACACTCAGCTTTTCTCGTACAGCCACCTGTCCAAGCATCGTGTGTGCTTCGATGGCGTCTTCCGCACAACCCGCGAGCTGCTGCTGCTGCGATCGCGTGCCTTCTATGAAGCAATGCTCGCGCAGGTGAGCGAATTGGATGAGCCCTGACGAGCCCCGATGAGCCCCGATGAGCCCTGATGAGCCCTGATGAGCCTTGACGAGCGAATTGGATGAGCCCTGATGATGAATGGTTGCCTCTGATCGCCTCTGATGACTGCTTGTCCAGGTGAGCGTCTCGGACCAGAACGAGGTGAGCTATTACATTGAGCGCGCCGCGCAGGCCGTCTTCGGCGGTGCCGAGGCCACTCGACCGCGCCACTCCGATCGTGTAAACCGCTCGTGCTCAATGGCGACCGATGCTGAACTAAGGACCATGATCGAGCCGCTACAGCCGCTTCCGCCGCTTCAACCGCTTCAGCCGTTGCAACCGCCGCGGCCACAGCCGCTTCGATGGCCTCGCCCTCGGCCTCGTACGGGCGGCGTCATGGACATGCGCGTGGGGTCCTCTGCTGCTCGGAAGCTCGGACGCATGGGGTCCTCTATTCGGACGCTTTCGAGCATCGATGGCCTTCAGCTGCTCGCACCGCCCGTGCGCATCGTGTGGCTCTGGTGGGCCCAGGGGTGGCACGCGGCGTCACCACTCGTGAGAGCGTGCGCGGCGTCGTGGGAGCGGGAGAACCCGACCTGGCAGGTGCGTCGCCTCTCGCTCGCCAACCTGACACAGCACGCGGAGGCACGCATGGCGTTACTGGCGTACGGTCATCTGCCAGAGACCAGCCACCCTCTGTATGCCGACATCTTACGCACAGAGCTTTTGGTAGCGTACGGTGGCCTGTGGGCGGATGCGACGCTGTACTGCGTGCAAGGGGCGGAGGTCTGGCTGGCCCGTGCGCTTGCAGGCGCATCGGGCGACTTTTGGGCACCGCATCGGACCAAGGATGGCGAGTACGAAGTGTCGATCTACCTCCTCTATGCACGCGTGCCTCGTGCGCTCGTGCCACTCCAGATGAGCTATAACCTGCGCCGCTTTTGGGCCATGCCGCATGTCATCTCAAGGACGAATGTTTTCGATCCCAACTACTTTATGTGGATGCAGACGTTTGGGTGCCTCGTGCAGCGGAGCTCGCGCTTCCGCCACGAGTACGAGCGCCTCGGCACGCAATCCCTCCCGGACGGCGACCAAGTGGTGCAGCACTTCGAGCCGCATCAGTACTGCTTGCGCAGAATGGCACTCTCGGCCGTGGATCGGCGCGTCATCGAGCGTGGGCCTGTCTTTAAGCTCTCGCACAAGACAAGAGAGCCGGCCAGGCTGTCCCCCGGCGTGTGCAGCGGAAGCCCTGGCAGCAACCTCTCGCAGCCGCACACCATCAGCGTGTACGACTACTTTCTGACGCGGCGCGCGAGCACTGCCGACGGTAGGCTGAAGGTCGAGTCTGGGATGCCACATGGGATGCCAGCGTAACTAACTAGAGTGGCAAGAACAAGTATAAACACGGTCGCGCCAGCCCGAGAAGCCCGAGGCCTGGTGGTGCGGTGGTCGTCGGCACGGCGCGCGAGCAACCCGCCTGAGGGCCAGTGATCACGTGCTTCTTGTCGAGCGCATAAAGCGTGTAGAGGTCGCCAGCAACTGACGCGCCTCCATCCTCCAGCACACACCGCTGGAGCTCGTTAATGCGCATGACAACCTGATCGGCGTCCATGTTCGTGGGAGCAGCGCCTTGGTGACCGTATTCCGACATCCTTTGGAAGAACTTGTACTTCTTGGCGAAGCGGATAATCGTCAGGACGTAAGCCTCCCAAGTGACGCCCTGTTTCCAGTGCATGGCCAGGAATTCAGAGTACGGGTCCGAAGCCGTCTGTGAAAGATAGTAGGTGTCGAGCATATGAAAGATTTGGCGGACCAGATTGTCAGCGTCGCGGTCATCAGTAAGAGCGTGCGCGAGTGAATGCTGAATATCGTCCTTGGAGTAGTGAGAGCAACCTGCCGGTGCCGCAGTCGGGAGGACGGACTCAAGCTCTTGCACAGTATTGGATGTGGCCTCCTGGATAGTCACAGAGTCGTTCATACCCTTGTACAAGAACAGCCGAGCAAAGGCCTCGTGAAGACGAACGCGTGAAAGGCGGTAGGCATCAGTGCTGGCAAGGACGCGATGGACATCACTGCGGAACCGAGCACATTGATTCACAGTTTGGATTCAAAACTCCGCCGGCGCTATGCGCCGGCAACGTTTGAATACGAAGTGTCGCCGGCGCTACACGCTCCACGTTTGAATACAAATTTTCGCCGGCGCTATGCGCCGGCCTAAATTTTCGCCAGCGCTACGCGCCGGCCTAACAATCTTTAGTAGCCCAAGGACACCCCAAGGACCAATGTCTTCGATTGCGACCACCCATGCACCCAATGCTTTGAATAGGGTAGCCCAGAAAGCTTTGATTACATCAAGAGGTAAAATTTGAATTATTTGTGACTAAGTCACTTTATATGGTTGATTTCCACACTGATTGTGCTCAGAGGGAATACAGACGTCGCACAAGAAGCAAAACAGGAAGATGTGCCAAGCGCCGTGGAGCTGATCAAAATCCAAAACCCAGCCTTGGACTGCGGTTACATACGCCAGGATTTCGCACTCGGCGCGCGGTGACGCACTGACGCTCTCCCAACACCGAGCGGGCTGCACAACAACGACAACGTCGTTGCGTCGGATGCAGGTCGGACACGAACAAGTGATCCGTGGGACACGAGAGCACCCCCAACCACGGGCCAAGCGGTCGACATGCACTTGTGGCAATCACCGAGACCCAGAACGACAAAGCCTCGTATTCGAGGGAGAATCGACATGATCGAAGAGAAGGCGCCCCCCCTACCGGTACAAACTGACATGTTTGGAAGTCTCACAAACGGTACGTCTCTTGTGGAAAGTTACACAAACAGACTCACAAACGGTAGTGGCCGAAGGAACCCAAGTCTCACAAACGGTAGTGGTCGAACTCAAGTCTCACAAACGGTAGTGGCCGAACTGCGAAGTCTCACAAACGGAAGTGTTCGAACTCAAGTCTCACAAAGTGTCTCAGCTCTCACAAACGAACTCGATACTCGTCTCTTATGGATTCTGATTCAATCGTGCCGTTTTCATTGCTCGGCTCGGCTCGGGAAACCTTAACAGTCACTTCGGTAATTTCATAGCTCCCGCGGGTTCCCCCGATACGAACTAGATGGAAGGGGCGGTGTGTCCCTCTGATTCTGTTCTGATTCTTGCCACGCGCGGTTCGTTCTCACTTCTCATGACGATTTAGGGTAGCTTTGATCTATCTGACCGTCAACGGCATCCGTGACGAGGGGTATGCGCGACCTGGCAGACCAGATAGGCTGTTGACCCGCTGCCACGACTGTTCCTGGCTGGTGCCGTCGCATGCCTCTCTCGTCAAGCCCGCGGCGTGAGTCGAGCCATGTCCCTTGTCGATGATAGAGTTCGGCCCGAACCACTCTTGGATGATGCACCCTCTGCGATGGCCATTCATGTGCTGGCCCAGCACACCAGCGAGAATTTCGAGAGCTTGGTTCATCACAGCCAGCTCAGATCCACGCCGCTTTGCGGCGACCCCACCCTCCGCCTCGTTCCAAATTGCAGCCAGGGAGCCGAGCAACCCACCCTCCACGTTCCGAGCTCGGATGCCCTCAGTCTCTCCTTCAGTCTCCCCCTCGATCTGAGTCGGAGTCTCAGCCTCAAGCTCATACCTAGTGACATCCTCAGGTTGAACCGGCCAGAGTCCAAAGCGGCGCCACTGCTGCCAGCCGGCTCGCGAGAAGCCAAGCGCGAAGTGGAAGGCCCAGTGCCAAGTGGCTGGGCAGAAGGCCAGGCTGGGACTCCCGTCCCACGCACCGCTAGGCGCTGCGGCTGTGGCCGACGGGAAGTTAATCAGCAGGCTGCCGCTGTCTCCACTGCTGTTGTCTCGTGCTGTTGGGCGTCGTCGGCTCGCCCACGCTCGCGAGGAGTTGCACAGGATACCAAGCTCACCGGCAAGGCGCGAGGCCATCTGCATCCAAGGGGTGCTCGGATGGCATCCATTTAGCTTCTCTCGCGCCGAGAGGGCACTCATTCCCGGGCCTTGCGCGCAGCCGTAGCGAACAGCTATCCTCTCCTTCACAGGTACACCGGTGGGGGTGCACGGCACAAGAGGCGCCTCGCACGCATCATGCATGCCGCCCATGAGCGTGACCGCGGCGCATCCGACCGGCAGAGGCAGCGGAAAGGGGCGTAGCAGTCGTGTGCTGTGCTGCAGCAGCACCACGGTCTCATAACTACTGCCTTGCGGCGACTGCAGCAGCTTGTCGGCAGCAGCCCATGCGCCTAGCGGGCCATGTGACGGCGAGCACCTTTGCAAGAGCAGTCGAGGTCTCTCAGCTTTTGAGACAGTACGCCGTACGTTGTCAAATGGCGAGTCATTGTCAACGAGCAAAACGTGCTCATCGGGATGGAAGCAGGCAAGCGAGTGCAGCGTTGCCCACAGCAATCCGCAGTTTGCTTTATTTGGCACGTGTGCAGGGATGACAAACAGCACGCTGCTCGGCGATGGCGCTCCGGTCAACGGGGGCGTGCAATTCCGTGGCGGTTTGACGCCATTACGCGCATAGAAGCGCTGCAGCGGCGTCACCGTCGAGGGCAACGTCGCGTTTGTAAGCGGAGCCAGTGTGTCGCACATCGTTGTCAATATTTTTATTGCGTCGACCGCATATCCTCTGCGTTGATCGCGTGGGTGAGAGGCCTGGCGGTTTCGGTTGCGTTATTATCGATCTGCACTAGACACTATAAAGTTTGCATGCACCGCAGAACTCGAATAACGCTGTGGGATACGCATTGAGCGCTGCACGCACTGAGCGCTGCACGCGGACTCTGTCCATCTGCAGCTCCTCAACTCGCCGTTGCAAGCGCACTTGGACCTCCTCGATCCCCACAACGTCCACTTCACTCGCACCAGTCATGCTGTTCGAACCTCCGTCTGTGCAGAGCCGATGGTACGAACGCACCTTAGGAGGCTTCGACTTACGACGAGCTTCGACGGGCTTGGGGCAGAAAATGAGTGCATGGGCCCGCAAAGCGGTAGGGGCTTGTGCGTCCGGCGTGGCTGCTTCGTGTAGTAGTGTTTCATGCGCTAGTCTACTGCATGCAAAACAAGTTTTATTTGTTTTCTGTTCGAGGAATTCTTCAGGACCCTGTGACCTCCTCGGGGAAACCCTGCTGTGGCCCGCCGCAATCGCCCCTGGCGTTCTGTCCTTTGCAGCATGCACAAAGCCGCCATCTGCTTTCTTTGCCCAGATGGTTCGGGAGGCGGGGCAAAATCCTCGCATTGCTGCATTCCCTTCAACACACGTATGCTCTTCATCGGCGACTCTACGATGCGATGTGCGCTTGCCTGTGCTAGCCTAGTCCTAGCCCGTGCCGAACGATGCGAGCCTCTTCCCACGCTTACATCGCGATTGCTCGCGATTGCTCGCGGCAGATCAGTTTGTCGCACTCGTGCACGCGCTGCGACACTAACTGCGACACGGTCGCATGTGGACGCAAGATGCAGTGCGTATACATGTGGCTCCTGCGACCTTCACCAGCGACCACGTGCACCTCGCCCTCTGACACCGATCTCGTGTGCGCAGAACCAATCCATTGTGAACGAGCGCACCTTCGCAACATGGCCCGACTTCTTCAACCACACCACCATAGACGTGGCTCCTTTTGGCCACTGCGAATGCTTGAAAGTTTACGGCGGCAGGGCAATCTCCTTTGAGAACAGGTCCGTCGTGACTGATTGCTCCGCGTCGCGCCCTTCGTTCGCCCCGCCCTCTCGACACTTACTTTCCGGATAGTCAGTGCTGACCAGCCCATCCTCTTTGCGACGTGTAGGTACTTTGAGCTGCCGCCCCCGTGCAACATCAGCCTCTCGTATGTTAACTACGCTGGCTCCTTGCACGGGTACTGGCTGCCTGGCGACAGCGACGAGCGGCGGCGCATTCAGACACGGCGCATTCAGACACCCAAAGAGGCTCCCTATCCACCGAGATGGAATGGAACCATATTTCACGACGCGCTGCGGGCGCTGGTGCCGGCGTTGCATCCGTCGCACATTGTGCTGAACGTGGGGCTGCACCTGAAGCATCCCCAGATCCTCTCGCCATCTTACCTCGCTGCACTCCAGAGCACGCTCGCTGCGGCGAGCCAACAGGCAGGCGGCGGCGTGCTTACGGTGTGGAAGACTCTGGGGCACACGGACGGGTCCTACCGTGCCTTCCTTGCGATGCGTCAGGTCCTTCTCGGCCTCGATGCCGACATCGCCCACTCGAACAGGAGCGAGGCGAAGATGGCCGCGCCTTACTTCGACCGCGTCCTCGATGCGGGCAAGCTGCTGCGCCAGGCGAATGTCACCAACGCCGAGTTCTGGGACTCTGTGCATGCAAATTGCACCGCCTTCTGCTACGGCGTGCATCTCATGTCGCGCGGGAACAATCTGCTCAATCTCGCTCTACTCGAGCTCCTATGGCCGGCGTGGCAGCACGTGGGGAAGGCAGATCAAGGGAGGGCGCAAGCCCACCAAGAGCCCCTCGACGATGGTGATGCTGGAATGGGCTCCACATACCTCAGCATGGACCGCCGGGGCCAGCGCAGCACGCTCACACCAACGGGCACGAACGCTGGACGCGCCGATGCGGGGGCTCTTCATGACCGTAACGTGCCGTGTGGCGTGCCAAGGGGACTCACGGGAGAGCTAGAGGGAGAGCGGGAGGGAGAGCTGGGGGAACGGGTGCGCTGCCGCTGGCGCGCGCTTTCTGAGCACGACGCGGCGCGAGTTGTGTCCACCGGCGTGGCAACTGTCTTCCCGCCGCACAACGGGTCGTGGCCGCCGTTGCTCGTGTGCGAGCTATGTGTCGGTGTAAATTCATCATGATACATGTACACGGTGACGAGAATTTGTTTTTATGTTCACAGGGGCGTATTCATAAAATCTTCACGCCTTCTTCTAGCTCTTCAGAACGCGCGTCCCCACGTCGTCCGCGATTGATCGGCAACGGCGCGGGCGCACAGATCGAATGCCGGCCTACACGTACGAGGCAGGCAGTGTCGAGCTGCTGTGGCAGCGGAATGCGACGGGAAGCAACAACTGTGATTTGCTCCGTGGTGCCGTCAGGAGCCGCAACCTGCTTGAGAGCCTCCGGTACACGAACACGGCCTTTGGGAACGCGAGTGTGCTGGCGACGCGCGAGCAGCGGCATGCGCTGTCGAAGCTCAGCAAAGGTACGTGCACGGAGCTGCTTGAGCCGCTCACCGGCGCCGGGCGTCATCCATTCGCCGAGCACTCGGGCTGTTTTTTGAGAAGGAAGACGCACCCTAGTTCCTCTGTCCCTGCCGGCATCATGGAGACCAATAAGTACAACCTCACGTACTTTATGGCGGTCAACGGCTGCACGCGCGAGTCGGTGGCGAGCTGCGAGACGGGCAGCTTTCGGCTGAGGCCGACTGGACGCCGACTCTTCTACGACCTCGGCTGCAGCCGATACCGGGACTCTGGCGAGATCTCGATCTCGGGTGGCTACGGCTCGTCCCTCCCACTCTTCCAACGGCTGTACGCGCGCAACTGCATCGAGTTTGATGCAATGTGGGGGTGGGAGGCACAAAAGTTCGATCGAGACGAATGGATGCGACCCGTGCCCGCGCACGTGCGCGCCAAGCTGACATTCCACAACGAGCCGGTCACCGACGAGAACGTGTTCCGCACGCTACGCTCGACGGCGCGCCCGGACGACTTCGTAGTGATGAAGGTGGATATCGACTCGCCGGCGCTCGAGAAGCGCCTCGTGAGCACCCTCGCCTCCACTCCCGAGCTCGTCGATCTCGTCGATGAGCTCTATTTCGAGTACCATCTCCATGTGCCAGATCACCGGAAGGCGACCAGCGAGCACACCACGCCGGACACCATCGTCGAGGCGCTGCAGCTCATGCAGCGGCTGCGGGCGGCGGGCGTCCGCAGCCACTTTTGGGTGTGAACCTTCGCTACGCGCAGATCCAGATGCTCCCAGATTCTATCAGAGCTCCCAGATTCTATCAGATGCCCCCAGGTTCTCGTTGCTCTCAGTTCTTCATTACAGGTACATGTAGTACGCAATAAGTTTCAAACGTGATTCCACCACCACTTCGCGCGAAAGCGCCGTAGCGGGCGCAGACCTGCGACGTGATCTCCGTCCAGGGAGCATCACGAGCGCTCTGCACACGCGTCATCACCGAACAGGTTTGTCCATCTTCCGATCACACGCCAACAGGAAGCATGCGCAGGAGTACGATCGCGCTGCTGCTCTTGCTGGGCTCTTACCAGGTCTCGGCGCAGCTACGGCCGCGCCGTGTAGGCGGTGCGGGCTTCAACGCAATGGGACAGCAGGAGGAGGTCCCAGCGGCGGCGACGGGAATGGATGGCTTCGAGGGGATGGCGGACCTCGAGAGGATGGCGGAGCAGCTCGGCGCGAATGGCGGGATGCCCGACATGGCGAAGATTATGGAGATGATGGCTGGCGGTGACCTCTCCAACCTCATGAACAATCCGATGCTCAAGGGGCTCGCGAGCGCCAACCCCGAGCTCGCGGAAATGCTGAGCAACCCTGAGCTGATGAAGGAGAAGATTGCGGAGGTCTCGCAGATGCTCAACTCAGAGGAGGGCATGAACATGGCCTCCAAGATGATGGAGGAGATGCAGAGCGTCATGACGGACCCGGACAAGCTCCAGCAGGCCCTACAGCAGATCGTTGACAACCCGGCATTGAAGGGATTCGCGAACGCCGTGCCTGGGCTCGCCGAGGCGCTCGCCGACCCCGACGCGCTGCGCAACCATGTGGAGAAGGCGGCCGAGATCTTCCAAAAGATGCAAGATCCTGAGCAGATGCAAGAGCGTACGCGGAGCGCCCTGCCACTCCTGCCGCCGCCGCTGCCGCCCCTGCTGCTGTCGCTGCTGCCACTACTGCCGCCGCCGCTGCCGCCACTGCCGCTGTCGCTGCTGCCACTCCTGCCGCCGCCGCTGCCGCCGCTGCCGCTGCCTCACTGAGCGCTTGCCGTTCGCTTCTCGTGTGTGCGCAGTGCTGCAGGGGATGGGCGGTATGGAGGGGATGGCCGAGCAAATGAAGAAGATGATGAGCCAGCTGGGTGCGGAGGGCGGCTCGGAGAACGATGCACTCGCCAACATGCTGCGAGGCCTCGGTGGCCTAAATAACGAGGACAGCATGGGTGGTGAGGCCGAGGGTGGCGGTGCCGAGGGGCTCAAGGAACGCGTCGCGCGGCTGCTGGCCGAGGCACGGCTAAATGATCAGGGCCTCGACGAATTCTGACGAGATCTCATCTGAGATCATCATTTGGGCTCGGATGCCGACGTCGAGCTCTCGCTAGAGCTTCATGCGCGCTCACATCATACCGCGCAACGAACGTCGCATACCGCCGTATACGCCTACCCGACCTGACTTCACCTAACCGTAAGAGTCCATGCACGCACCTATCAAACTAAGACCGCTATACGGAATACGCGGACGTGTCCGTACACAACTAGACCACTTAACTTCCGACGCACCACGCCGCATCACGCGACCGGTGTAACACCTCCTACGTGGACCGAATACAAGCCCAAAGTAACCTAACAACGTATACCGACCTGGAGGCCCGGCCCAGAACCTAATCCTCAACACCTAATCCTGCGTGCCCTATACCTAATACCATAGATTCCGACATCCGAGTAGGCGGCCGAGTACACATGCTCGCTTCCGCGTCGGCATCAGCCTGGCATGCGATGGAGGTCGGTCAGTTCGCCATCGCAGCGCCGCTTGACAGCCCTGACGCTCGCACGCAGTACATTGGCATCGGCGCCTCCGGCTGCCGTTACTGGAGCGTTGCCTCCGTGGCCTCGAAAGATCTTTCGAATCAGCGATGGCTTCTGGCGCGCCGTGGCCCAATTAGCGTGAAAGGCGGCAGGGACGATCCCCTTGCAAGGGCACGAGGCCTCGCCCCCCTCGGAAGTGCAGTTGGCCGCCTCCACCGCTCGACCGTTTGGGAACAGGCAGGCATCGAGCAGCTCGATGTTCGCTCGTCCGGAGGCGATGGCTGTTGCCGCCTCGTAGTTGATGATCTGTCGGTCGTTGAGCGTCGTTGAGCTCCAAACAGTGCCAATCAGCGCCAATCAGTGCCAATCAGTGCCGATCAGTGCCGATCAGTGCCAATCAGTGCCAATCAGTGCCAATCAGTGCCAATCACATCAGAGTCGAACAGCGGCACTCCGTGGCCATCCGCGTCAATCACACCACGGGCACTCAGTGGCACTCAGTGGCACTCAGTGGCACTCACCTGCTGGTCGTTGAGCGGCAAGGCATTCACACTGGACGGGAAGTGGCGCGGGTCGTCCTTCTGATACAGCGCCATCATCCTCGAATTGAACAGCGCGGTGCGTGTAGCCCACTCGTCGAGCCGGTCGTCGCCGCCAACACCATCCCAATGGCCCGCTGTGCGTGCATCGCCGTTGGCGTCGTGCTGGGCGCCCTTGGGTGCTCCGCGGCTCGCGTCGTGCTGGGCGCCACTGGGTGCTCCGCTGTTGGCGTCGTGCTGGGCGCCACTGGGTGCTCCGCTGTTGGCGTCGTGCTGGGCGCCACTGGGTGCTCCGCGGCTCGCGTCGTGCTGGGCGCCATTGGGTGCTCCGCGGCTCGCGTCGTGCTGGGCGCCATTGGGTGCTCCGCGGCTCGCGTCGTGCTGGGCGCCACTGGGTGCTCCGCGGCTTGCGTGACCAATCGCGCCTCTGCGGCTGCCCAAGACGGCGCTGCCCAAGACGGCGTCACCCAAGATGGCGCCGCCCAAGATGGCGAGCTCGATGCGTCGCCAGAAGTCGACGGCAGCCGGCGTGCCGCACGAGAGGATGAAGCCTGCATTCGCGTTGCCCACGTAGGAGGCATCGCCGCCGTCACGCATGAACGCCAAGTCGATGCCGGCACGGCAGCGAGCCGCGAGGTGCTCAGGTGCATCTCTGCGCAGCCACACGACGTCGGCATCGGCGAGGAGCAGCGGCACCCCCGGCAAGGCGGCGTGCGCTTGCACAAGCACGTAGAACTTGAGCCATTGCAGCCTGCGACCCCACGATGAGAAGACGCTCGGCTCGCCGCGCCTGACTATGCGCTTGAGTTGAGCCTGACTATGCGCTGCGACCGCCGCGCTCGCCGCCGCCGCCGCCCCTGGGCGCTCGTCGTCCGCCACTTGGTCGGCAGCAGCCTCAAGGTCGGCATTGACCGCCTGCGACGCCCGCGACGCTTGTCGGCAGTCCTCCCGCAGCCTGGCCGGCACAAAGCGACACCTCTCAATGTCTTGTGTGCGTAGGCGCTCAGCGTCCCGTGCATCCCATTTGCCCGCGAAATCTACGATCGCCACGGGTGATAGGCCTGCTGCGGAAACATTGTCCCAGACCACCGCCAACCCGCCAAGTTTGAGCTCAGCCAGCGAACAGCGCTGCAGATGCGCGTACGATGCCATGAGCCCATCTGATGCGAATAGGATTGCTAAGCCAGCGACTGAGGAGACGGCGCGACGCCAGTCCGTCTGCATGCACCATTCTAGAAAGCCATGGTACCGGTAATTTTGCAGGTGTTGTGTGAATTGCATTTTGCAATGCCGTCGACGAGAGTATAGGCTGGTAAAGTGACGGCGGCATGGCGCGGCGGAAGCATCTCGATTTCCCCTGCATCGTACGGCATGCCCAATATCTCTCAGGGTCCCCGCGCTAGCTTTTTACCTAGCTTTCGCCTCATCCTCCCTGCTCCTCCACCTCCTCGCCTTCCTCCTCCTCATCATCCTCCTCCTCGCCCTCCACAGCCTCCTCCTCCTCCTCCTCCTCGCCTTCCTCATCATCGCTCTCGACACTGCATCCTCCTCCTTCTTGGACTGCTGCTCTCTTCGCAAGCTTCTGATCCAACCACTCCGCTGCCAACCTCGCTACTGGCGGCTCAACCGTTTGGGATGAAGTGTCCGAAGCAGTCAAGGCGATGGCCACTGCCGCGCCCTTGAGTGTTCGCTCAGAAGTGGTGCGATCGAGCCCATATGCAAGCACTCTGGAGACCAATGCATCCTTCAGACCCGCCGCTTCGTTGCCATACTTCAACTCACCCTGCGTGTTGCGACGGTATGCCAATTGATAGCAAGCGGCAAGGAGTTCCCATGCGCGCGCCCTGCAGCTTGCTGGCCAGAGTGAATGAGATGCCGCATGCCACGGCATGCAAGCGGCAGCTACCAACTGAGCGGCCTCGTACCCGGCCGTTCCTGATCCACGCTGCAAACTGCAAAAGGCACGCGATTGAAGGAATGCGTCCTGCACTCGGCCACCCGCGCGAAGCAGGGCCTTGCATTGCGAGGCAGAAAGGAGCTCGAGATAGTGCAACGGCGACGTATGGTCGTGTGTGCGGCGAAGCCAACGGCAGACAGTAGGGTAGCCAGCCGACACTTGTATGGCTGTCGGAGCACCGTCCAGCTCTCGAGTGGCACCATGCAAACACAGCTCCTGCACGTTGCTTAGATGGCCTTGACGTGCCGCTAAGAAAAGCGGCGTATTGCCGAAGCCATCTGTTTGGTCGATGTCGGCGCCCGCTTGCAGAAGGAACCGCATGCAGCGGACATAGTTGCGCTCTGAGTCGGCATGATCGCGGGGTTGACAAGCAGCGTCATGCAAGGGCATTGATCCATCTGCCGCTGCCGCTACCAGGCTAGCCGCCGCCCCGAGCTCATGCAGCGCATGCAAGCAGCTCACGTGGCCTTCCATAGCAGCGTCATGCGCGGGCAACCTTCCATTTGCATCCGCCGACGACAGGCTGGCCGCCGCCCCGAGCTCATGCAGCGCATGCAAGCAGCTCACGTGGCCTTTTATTGCAGCGCCATGCGCGGGCGTCCCTCCATCTGCAGCCACCGCCGACAGGCTAGCCGCCGCCCCGAGCTCATGCAGCGCATGCAAGCAGCTCACGTGGCCTTTTATTGCAGCTGTATGCGCGGGCGTCCCTCCTCCTGCAGCCGCCGCCGCCGACAGGCTGGCCCCCGCCCCAAGCTCATGCAGCGCATGCAAGCAGCTCGCGTGGCCTTTCAGAGCAGCCTCATGCGCGGGCGTCCCTCCATTTGCATCCGCAACCGACAGGCTAGCCGCCGCCCCGAGCTCATGCAGCGCATGCAAGCAGCTCGCGTGGCCTCCCAGAGCAGCGTCATGCGCGGGCGTCCCTCCATTTGCATCCGTCGCCGACAGGCTGGCCCCCGCCCCAAGCTCATGCAGCGCATGCAAGCAGCTCGCGTGGCCTTCCAGAGCAGCCTCATGCGCGGGCGTCCTTCCATTTGCATCCGCAACCGACAGGCTAGTCCCCGCCCCAAGCTCATGCATCGCATGCAAGCAGCTCACGTGGCCTCCCAGAGCAGCATCATGCGCGGGTGTCCTTCCATCTGCATCCGTCGCCGACACGCTAGTCCCCGCCCCGAGCTCATGCAGCGCATGCAAGCAGCTCGCGTGGCCTTCCATAGCAGCCTCATGAGCGGGCGTCCCTCCTTCTGCATCCGCCGCCGAAAGGCTGGCCCCCGCCCCGAGCTCATGCAGCGCATGCAAGCAGCTCGCGTGGCCTCCCAGAGCAGCGAGATGCGCGGGCGTCCTTCCATCTGCAGCCGTCGCCGACAGGCTGGCCGCCGCCCCGAGCTCATGCAGCGCATGCAAGCAGCTCTCATGGCCTTCCATAGCAGCGAAATGCGCGGGCGTCCCTCCATCTGCAGCCGCCGCCGACAGGCTAGCCCCCGCCCCGAGCTCATGCAGCGCATGCAAGCAGCTCACGTGGCCTTTCAGAGCAGCGTCATGCGCGGGCGTCCCTCCATCTGCAGCCGCCGCCAACAGGCTGGCCGCCGCCCCGAGCTCATGCAGCGCATGCAAGCAGCTCACGTGGCCTCCAATAGCAGCCTCATGCGCGGGCGTCCTTCCATCTGCAGCCGTCGCCGACAGGCTGGCCGCCGCCCCGAGCTCATGCAGCGCATGCAAGCAGCTCACGTGGCATCGCATTGCAGCCCAGATTGCGGGCGTCTTTCCATTTGCATCCGCAACCGACAGGCTAGCCCCCGCCCCAAGCTCATGCAGAGCATGCAAGCAGCTCTTGTGGCCGTGCGAAGCAGCGTCGTGCGCGGGCGTCTTTCCATCTGCATCAGCCGCCGACAGGCTAGCCGCCGCCCCGAGCTCATGCAGCGCAAGCAAAAAGCTCGCGTGGCCTTCCATAGCAGCGATGTGCGCGGGCGTCCTTCCATCTGCACCCACCGCCATGAGGTTGACAAGCGCCAGACCGCGAAGACTGTCGCCATCTCCTTGAAATGCAGCATTGTGTGCAGGACCCAGCACATCTTCCATGGCTCTGAGGAGTGGCCTGGTAGTGCGTGCCGCTTTCGTCACGCCGTCAGCGCGCCTGGGCACCGCTTTGTGAGGTCGATTGCTGACCTGAGGAGGGAGGATGCCTTTTAAGGACAGGGCGCCGTATAGGTAAATCGGAGAGGATGCGCATGGATGCGTAGCCGCTGGTGTACGCGGCTTGACCTGCCCGTCTATGGCCACGGGGAAGTAATTATTTCATGCATTGTGCATGCGCCCGGGACAGAAGTGGGCCGTAGGAGGTGCGTGGTTGCCGGGCAAACTCCATGGGAAACTCGAGACAAAAGGGGTGAACGGGCCGCGAAAAGTACTCGGCGCGTACAGCACATCCTGCGCAGGCGAGGCCGGCGGTATCAGCAACGCAAGTTCTGTGGTTTTCATATTACCGGTCCCGCAGCGCGGCCGGGCACAGCAAGTTCGGTGGACTCATACCGGTCCCTCAGAGCGGCCGGGCACAGCAAGTTCGGTGGACTCATACCGGTCCCTCAGAGCGGCCGGGCACAGCAAGTTCGGTGGTTCCATTACCGCGCGGCGTCGACTATCGCCTCTCAGCGTACGAAACGCTTGACGGTGATGACGGCACCGGCGACAGTGAGTGAGGCCCAGGTGGCAGCGTACACGATGTGCGTGTGCGGCTCCACGTAGAAGCTCATCAGTGAGCTGAGCGGGCGCACGCGTGGCCACGTCCTGTGAACGCTCGACGCGGCGCGACCATCAGAGGCGTCGGAGCCCTCGGCCGCGGCCATGACGAGGATCGGGCTACTGCCGCTGCTGCGGGCGAGCGAGGCGAGGTCGAGCCAGACGTAACGGCCGGCGGCGGGATCGTTGTGCCCGTACTTGTTCTCGCGGTCGCCCTGCTTGAGCACACCTTCGATGCGCTGCTGCCCCGTCGGCTGGTCGATGGCGGCCGTCGCGTCACGCGGCACCCAGCCGCGATTGACGAGCACGCGCGAGCCGTCCGCGCACGCGAGCGGCGTGACCACGTCCCATCCCGATTGTGCCGGCGCGCCGGCTGGCGAGTTGCCCTTGTCGGAGCCCGGCGGCGCCGAGCGCGGGCCGAGCAGCACCTGCCGCGCGTGGTCGAACGTGCCCTCGACGCTCACCCGCGTGTACTCATCGCCGGCACTGATGCCCGCGGACAGCTCGGGGTAGACCTCGCGCAGCGGACGCGGCGCAGCCTGCAGCGCCGTCTTGCGATCCTCGACCATCTGCACCTTGTCGCCATACCTCTTGACCTGCCAGCCGCACAGGCACGCGGTCGTGCCGCACAGCCCAGAGAAGAGGGCGGCGCCGAGGCGCCGGAGCGTGGTACTTTCTGCAGAGGCTGACGAAGACGCCACCGATGCTGAGCTGAGGCGACGCTCCGTCAGCACGTGCCGCGAGAGCACCGAGCGCCGAGCGCCGCGAAGCATCGTGAGAAAAGACATTTCGTCTAGAGAACTTTCCGAGACTTCGCAAGACGATTGTGGAGAGCAGCACAGCATGCCTCCCAGGAGCCGCCCGCGGCAACGCGTGCGCTCGAGGCGGTGATCGCCTCACGGTCGACGGAGCCCTCCGGATGCGTGGAGCGATGCGACCACTCCGCGCGCAGACAGCGCGCGCGCTCTCTACGCAGCCAGCGATCGCGTGGAAGTCGCTCGGCTTCAACTTCACGCAGACCCGCTCGATGATCAAGCACAACTGGGCCGATGGCTCGTGGGACGAGGGCCACCTGCAGCAGGACTTCAACCTGAACATTCACGCTCTGTCGAATGTAATGCACTACGGCCAGGCCATCTTCGAAGGCCTCAAGGCCTTTCACTGCAAGGACGGCAAGGTGCGCGTCTTCAACTCCGGCGCGAACGCGGCGCGCCTGCGCAGCGGCTGCGAGCGGCTGTACATGCCCACCGTCGAGCGGGCCATGTTCGACGACGCGGTCGACCGCGTCATAAAGGACAACGTCGACTACGTGCCGCCGTACGGCTCGGGCGGCTCCATGTACCTACGGCCTTTCCTCTTCGGCCACGGCGCCAAGCTCGGCCTCGGCCCGGCGCCCGAGTACGCCTTCTGCGTGGTGGCAAGCCCGGTGGGCGCGTACTACAAGGGCGGTCTGGAAGCGATCGATGCGCTCGTGGTGGACGGCTTCGACCGCGCCGCGCCGCGCGGCGTGGGCTCGATCAAGGCGGCGGGCAACTACGCACCCGACGTCTCGCCCTCGGCGGAGGCGAAGAAGAAGGGCTACCCGGTCTGCCTCTACCTCGATGCCGCGACCAACCAGTACGTCGAGGAGTTCTCTACGTCCAACTTTCTCGGAGTGACGGAGAAGGGCGTGCTGGTGACGCCCACGTCGAGCTCGATCCTGCCCTCTTGCACCAAGGGTGTGTTGCTTCAGCAGGCCCGCGACATGGGGATCCCGGTCGAGGAGCGTCCGGTCGCGTGGGAGGAGGTGTGCTGATGACCGCTGATGACCGCTGATGACCGCTGATGGCCGCTGATGGCCGCTGATGACCGATTGATGGCCGATTGATGACGTGGGAGGAGGTGTGCTGATGACCGCTGAGGACCGCTTGATGACGCGGATGGCCTCAGGTGCCCTCGCTTCGTGAGGTGGCCGCGTGCGGCACTGCGGTGGTAGTGACGCCGATCAAGACGATCACGCGCGCGGGCAAAGTGCATCAGTTCAAGAGCTATGCCACCATCGAGCGCCTGTACAACGCGGTGACGAAGCTGCAGATGGGTGAAGCGCCAGACCCACACGGGTATACGCGCGTCGTGTGCGAGCGCCGTCATGAGAGCTCATGAGCATTAGCATGCATGTGCGCTGGAGGAATGCATGCTCAATGCTCGTGCTGCAGCTGTAGCTGCTGTGCGTGTCGTCTACGCGCGCCGTCGTGAGCGACAAGGAGCCCTAGCACGCGGCGGCTTGATGAGGGAGGTAATCACAAGGAGCCCTAGACACGCGGCGGCTTCGGCTTCGTGAGCATTCGCGGAGTGGCCCAATCTCGATGGGAGCTCGTGGGATGTTCCTAAAGGACAAGCGGCTGAGGTACACACGCTCCCGCCAAGGACCGCTCTTTTGCGGAGCGGTTCACCTGCGCTCGGAGTGGCGTAGGCTTCTGTGGTGAACGGCGACCAAATTAGCGGCGCACATGTTGCTGCGTGATCGAGCTGCGCTTATTTTACGAGGTGCTGATGGAACGGTGTAAATGAATGAATTAATTCCCCCCCCACCTGGTAACCACTCTGTGGACCCATCAAGTTGACTTGACTTAAATTGACGTGACTTGACTTTCAACTTCTGACGTTTTCATTTGACGAATCTTTGAAATTCGATGCAGCACAGCGAGATCGACGCGCTGCGGCTCGCGATCTGCGTGACGTTGCTCTGCGCTGCGGCCGCTTCGGAATTGTGCACGGAGCTGGGTCTCGCCTACTTGCCCGCAGCGGCACTTCCGGTCTCACTGTTCGTGCTGCTGCCCATTCGTGCCCTGCTTTCCACTTGGCCCAATGTCGTCACGTTACTTCGCATCGCGGTGGCTGCGACCTGCGTGCTCTATCCTGTGGAATCGGGCAGCGTGCGATGCCTGGCCGGGCTCCTCTTTGTGCTCCTCGACTTTGCGGATGGGGCTCTGGCGCGACGTCTCAATCAGGCGAGCGCAGTTGGCAGCCTTCTGGACGAGGAAGCAGATGCCTTCGGCACGTTGGTGGCATCTGCGGAGCTCATACGCCTCGGCCTAGCGCCGCGCTGGCTCGCGGTGCACCAAGGCTGCGCGCACTACCTCTTCGTAGTCCTCATGCGCGCGCTCTGCCCAGGCTTCGAGTGGCACATGCCATTCGCCCGGACGGCGGAGGGCATCATGGGCGTCTGCCTCGTCGGCGCGAGCATCGCCCACGCCGCCCACGCCCCTGGCTGGTTGAGCTACAGCATGGGGCTTGCCGGCTGCTCTATCAACGCAGCCTCCTTTGGGCTCTCGTACGCCTTGATGGCGCGCGAGGTCCTCCGCCGCCGCCTCGCCGCAGCGCCCCGGTTCGTCTTGGCAACGGTTGGGCCTCTTCACAGCACGAGCGGTGGTTACATCTTCGAGAGGCTCATGTACGAGGGCCTCTCGAGGTCGTGCGCGAGCTCGATTCGAAATCGACCGCTGTGGAAGCTCGAGCCCGAGCTGTGGGAGCTCGCGTACGAGCACGAGATCTTCATCTCGAGGGCCGCGTTGACGAACCCGACCGAGCACGAGATCTTCATCTCGAGGGCTGCGTTGACGAACCCGACGAACCGGACAGCCTACTCGCCGCCGCCCACGAGCCCCCGAGGTAGTGACGACCGGAGCCTGATCAGCCGCGAGGAGGCGGCGGCGAGATTCGGGGCGCTCCCCCCCGGCTCGGTCGTAGTGATGGACGGTCTCGCACTGCTCCAGGTGCTTGCTTTTTGAGGGCCTCTGATGGCCTTGCTGGTGGCTCCGTGTGCTTGCCTTTTGAGGGCCGCTCAGATGGCCATCGAGTCCCATCGAGTGCCCTCGACATTGCCACGGACGATCGATTGATATGATGACGATCGCCACTGGTAGCAACTGATCGCCACTGATCGCCTCGCGCGTCACTTCACAGCTCGTGGCGCCCGTCGAGGCGAGGCCCGCGCATGAGGTGACCCTCGTCGCAATGGAGCACTACCCGTTCAGTTGGGAGTGCGATGTGTCCGAGGCCACCCGCCAGCTCTGTTTCGAGCAGGTATGACCACTGATGAGAGCTGATGGCCACTGATGAGAGCTGATTACCACTGATGACCACTGATGACCACTGATGAGATCTGCTCGCATCTGATTGCGCCTCGGATCGCATGTCGGATGGCCTCTCTGATGGCCTTTCTGATCGCCTCTCTCGATCAGGAGAAAGCAGTGCTCACGCGATGCCACGCCATCCTCGCGGCGGGCGAGATGACACGCTCGACGCTCGTTCGGACCTTCCCTACCCTTGAGCCTACGCTTATCTCCATCATACGCCCACCGATCCGCTTCGACACCTCCGCCACCGGCGTGGATGTGGACATCGACGCGCTCACCGACGCGCAGCTCGACGCCGCCGATACAGCGCTTGGCGCGCCCGCCGCCGCCGCCGCTACCGCCGCCGCAGTCGACGGGGCTCCAGACGAGTTCTCGCTGCCTTCGCCACCAGCGCCGCCACCGAGTCGAGATGAGTCTGTGGATTCCGTGGATTCCGACGCACTCACCGACGCGCTCACCGATGCAGCGCAGGCAGAGGCCGCCGATACAGCGCTCGATACAGCGCTCGACACAGCGCTCGACACAGCGCTCGATACAGCGCTCGTGACGCCTGTGGAAGAGGAGGACTCGCTGCCGTTGCCGCCTGCGCCGCCACCCAGCCGCAGCGTTAGCCGCAGCGAGCCTCGGAACGTCGCGTCGCTGCAGCTGCTCGTCGTAGCCCACGCGATCCCGCGCAAGAGCCTCGGCGTCGTCCTCCGCGCGCTCGGCGCGGCGCGTGGCCACGGGCTCAAGCACTGGACGCTGCGGATCGTGGGCAGCGTAACGGCCGACGCGGCGCATGCCGCCGAGCTCAACACGACGCGGATCGCGCTCGGGCTGCATAGCTCTCAGGTCGAGTGGCTCGGTGACGTGGACGAGGCGCGGCTCGCGATGTTGTATAGGGAGGCGAGCGTCGTCTTTGTCTCGGCACACTGTGAGCACTTTTGCAATCCCGCTCAGGAGGCTGCCTTTTTTGGAGTGCCCGTGCTCGCGTTCGACGTGGGCGAGCACGCGAACTTTGGAGATCTCGCACCCGTCGCCGACGAGAGGGCATTCACAGCCGACGAGAGGGCATTCACAGCCGACGAGAGGGCATTCACAGCCGAGATCGAGCGACTGTTAAGAGAGCCCGCCCGACTCGACGCGATGCGCCGAGCCGCCCGCGCGAGCGCCGCGGCTATTCACGAGCAGCTGCGCTCCACCGCCAAGGCGTCTCTCACCGAGGAGGAGGAGCCGCTCGACACGGCGCTGCCCCCGCGGGCGGTGCTGCACCTCGCCATGGGCCGACGTGCGGCCGCCGAGCGCTTGGATGCACGGGCGCGCTGGAGGGACCATCTTCGGTGGAGCCGCGGCCCGGTACTCCTCGGTGTGAGCGTGCAGATCGCGCTGCTCGTCTTCGTTCGGATTCGGTCCGAGGCGAGCGCGCTGGATGTCCTAATTAGGCAACGCTCCGACGCCGGCGCGCTCGACGTAGCGCTCGATGCAGACGCTGTGCTGGGCGCTCTGGTGGTCACCAACGGCACGCGCCAGTGCCCGAGCGCCGTCCTGGGCGCCGTCCTGAGCGCCGCGCACGCGATCGCCGTCGCCGCACTCCCAGCCACCTTGACGTTTGGCATGCATGCATTCACTCCCAATATGTGCATGCATTCACTCCCAGCCGCCTTCGCGTTTGGTGTGCCGCTCGCGTCGAGTCTATGGATCTGGCTCCCTTGGCGCCTCACGCAGCGTCCACCGTTGCACGCACGCCCATGGGCTGTGAGTGCACTGTGCATCGGCTCGGCGCTTTCGGTGGTCGCCACGTGCACACTGCACGCTTGCCTCGCCTCCGCTGCTACAACTGGCAGCGGCTCGTCGGACGTTGGCGTGCCCGCCTCTATGTGCATGCATTCGCTCTCTCTGTGGACTCGAAACCTGATCAACTTGAGCACGATCGTCGTGGCAGGGTATGCTCGCAGCTCGCGCTCTCGAACGCGCTCAACTGCCTAATTAGGCAACTGTTGCCTTGATGCATCCAAATTAGGAAGCTGACCTCTCTCTCTCTGAGACCTGCTCCTCCGTGCTGCACGGCCTCGCAGGGGCCCTCGTTGCATGCTGAGTGCCCTCCCTCATTGCATGCTGAGTGCCTCCCTCATTGCATGCTGAGTGCCCTCTCTGATCGCAGGGCCCTCAACATGCTCGTGCCCTCGGCCCCGGGGGTGCTCGGTGTCCTCTGGCTGGCCCTTGGCGCTCTCATGGCCTTAGGCACTCTCGATGGTCTCATGGCCCTTGCCCACCCTCTTCCGGCATGCAACCCCAACGGCTGCGCTGCTCTGACTGTGCTGGACGAGGACGGCGCTGCCACCGTCGAGTACGCGGGCGTTACATTCAAAGTCAGCGATCCCGCGGCCTTCATGGCGAGCCCGGAGGCGGCCCTCCCCATCTCCACCAAGCTCTCGATGTACGCCAGCTACGCGTACTTGACGGGCGACGTGGCCCCAGCCGTGGTGTGCTCGTGCGCTTAAGAACTAGCCGCCTGGGGCTCATGCTATTTCAAGTGAACTTGATTCACATCAGATCAAACTTCAAGAAACAAGTACGTATTGCTATCAATCGGCCATCGCATGCAATCGGTACTGTACAAGTACTTGCTTGGACTATCTTGTTTTCATTTTATTATAATAATGTCAAGTATTGACTCGTGTTCACTCACCACACTCAGGTTCGCAAAACGTACGTAGGACCGGTGACGCCGGCGGCCACGCGGCTCCGGCCAAACTCCGGCCGCAGAGAGAGAGATTTGTAGTAACTGTAAACTGACCAAGCTACCTACCAATTCGCAATTGGTGGCCGCAGGGAGGGATTTCGGATACGTGGAGCGAGGTAGAAAGGAAGGCCGCCGCTTGCGCTCAGGAGACAGGACAGCGCGGGCAAGGGCAGGCACAACCATCACTCAGGGTGAGTGAAGGTCAAAGCCGAAGAGGGGACGACAGGCAGACTCGCGAGGCGAGCCGATGTCATCCGAGCAAGGTCGGGGACCTTTGTGTGTGAACGAGCTACCCGGGAGTATCTGATTGAGAGACGCGGGAAGACGGCGCGTCGCTGCTTGCGACGTTGTCTTCGCGTCGGCTCTACATAACAACAACCTTGGCGCCGTCAACGCCGATGTAGTTGAGTTGCGGTCCAAGTCCAAGCGGGTCAGGACCGCATTGACCTTAAGCGCCACCGCGATCGCCTTGGCACCGTCAACGCCGATCTTGTTGTCGCTGAGCCACAGCTTGGTCAGGACCGCCGTGACCTAAGCCGTGACCTTCAGCGCCTCCGCGATCGCGATGGCACTGCACCCCCGATGTTGTTGCGTGCGAGGGAGAGGGTGGTCACCACCGCGTTGACCTTCAGAGTCTGGTTGTTCATAGTTCTTGGTTAGCTTGAATACCTCCTCGTGATGACGGTGGGCTGGTCGCCGCGCGAGTTTCGTCGTTGACGAAACCGAGTTTCGTCAGCCGTTAACGTCTCGCGCGTGGCCGAGCCTCACCGTATGCGACCCTGGGCAGGACCTGTAGTCCCCACGGACACGGCAACCACCTCGCCTGACTGGCGTGTGGACCGTGGAGGACGCATGGTATGCCCGGTTACTATACCATGCGTCCTCTATCACAGCATGATGTATGTACCCGTACCCCTATCATGCGACATAGGTGCGGCGAAGGGTGAGGGCGATTGATTGACTGAGGCGAGGGACGCTGAGTCGACTCCATCGAAAGGCGGAAGGATTGCAGTCTTTCGAGGGAGTGGGTTTGTCCTGAAACACCCGCGTTCTGCTTCTGGGTTCTAGATTCATCGTTTCTCTTCTCCCTCTTACCTCTCATAACCGCGTTAAGTACTTAACTTTGATTGTTGCGTCCGAGGCAGAGGGTGGTCACCACCGCGTTGACCTTCAGCGCCTCCGCGATCGCCTTGGACCCCGATCTTGTTGTGAACAAAAGATGTTCGATAACGGTCAGGACCGCGCTCCGCGGTGACCTTCATTATGACCTTCAGCGCCTCCGCGATTCTTGCGATGGCTTAAGCGATGGCACGGCACCCTCATCCCTGATGTTGTTTGCCTCCGAGGGAGAGGGTGGTCACCACCCCATTGAAAACCGGCCTAATCAGGCAGCTGCCAAATTAGGAAATAACCCACAGCAGCAATCCACACATGTTCACAGTGCTTGCACAATCTACAGCTTCAACTTAAATCCACTCCGGCCCTTCACCGCGTCTCGCACCGCTTGTTCCCCTGCATCTCCCATGTTAGTGTTTCCAAGCCACAGCTTGGTCAGGACCGCGTTGACCTTCAGCGCCTCCGCGATCGCCTTGGCACCCTCCGCACCGATGTTGTTACCGTTCAGGTGCAGTGTGGTCAAGACCGCCATCAACCGCAGGTCAGATGCGATCAGGATGGCGTCGGCGGGTTGGAGGCCCTGGCCCATGAAGTCGGCCACTGTCTGGTAGCGCGGCATGCCCGAGAGCATGATGCCCTTCTCTGCACCAATCTTGGCAAGCATCGTGGCCGACTCCACGTCGAGGCCGTTCTTGAGCAAGTTGCAGCTTTTGAGCGCCGAGCTGAACTTGAGCAGATCAGAGAGGACGAGGGCGCCGGAGACCCCAACGCCTCTCAGGTCCAGCTTCGTCAGCGCGTCCGCGCGTATCTTCTTGATTGGGATCTCTGAGAAGACCTTGAGAGATGCGCTGCTGAGGACTACTCTCGCAAGATGCTGCGCCCCCTCCCCGTCGATGTTGTTGTTGGCGACGGAGAGATTTTCAAGCACCGGGCTGAGCTGCATCAGCTCGGCCAGCACAATGCCCTCGGTCGCCCCGAGACCCTTGCCCTTCAGGTCGAGCTTTGTCAGCTTGCCCGCGCGCAGCTTCTTGATCGGCACTCCAGAGAGCACCTCGAGCGACGAGCTGCTGAGCACTGCCGTCGCAAGCTGCTGCGCCCCCTCCCCGACGATGTTGCTGTTGGCGACGGAGAGACTTGTCAGCGCCGTGGTCTTCAAGGCAGGGGCTAGAGCTCGAGCATCCTCTGCATCGAGCTTGTTCTGGCTTAGGCCGAGCGTCCTCAGCTTGCCGGCACCGGCAACCACGGCCGCCAGCACACGCCGCACGGTCGGCGGGTCGCCGCTGAGCTTCTGCGAGAGGTCGAGCGTGCTGCCCGTCACCCCGGCCGCACGCAGCAGCCCTCGGCCAAAGCCGTCGCCCATCTGGGCACCGAGCTCCACCGCGTTTGCCCACCACGCGGGCCACTGCCACGGCGGCGTGCCCGAGAGCTTGGTGCCCTCTTCGCACAGCGCACGAGCGGCAAAGTACTCCTGGAAGGAGAGGTGCGACGACTGCAGCTGCAGCGGCTCGAACTGCACCAGGCTGAGCAGCGGCAGCGCGTCGACGAGCACGCGCTCGCGCACCGTGCGCAGCGCCGTACGCAGCGCCACCGACAGGCGCGCCTCGCACGCCGCGCGCACGGCGGGCGCCCTCGCCGCCATCGCGCGCTGGAGCACGGCCGTCTCGCCCGCGAGGCCCGAGGAGCGCAGCTCGTAGAGCTCGAGCCAGTCGCTCACCGTGCCGTTGGCAAAGGTCAACTTGTACGGGATACCAGTCTTGGTGTCAGTCGTGATCACGCCGCGCTTGCCCTTGTGCTCGCCGTACTTCACCTCGACATAGTGACCCACCTCGGGGCGGCCGCCAAAGGGCTCGAAGGGCGCCACCGCCGCCTCGGCCCGGATCTTTGCGAGCACCTCGGGCGCCTCCAGGCCGAGCGCCGCCTCGTCGAGCTGCCGGTCCTCAATGAGGCGGCGCTGTGCAACGTGCGCCTCAAAGAAGATGCGCTGCAGCAACCGCAGGAGCTCAGCCGACGCGACGCCACCGCGCGCGAGCATCGCGTCCGACGCGGTCGCGTACAGCTCGGCTACAGTGGCGGGCATGCCAATGCCATACCGCAGCTCGTACACGGAGGCGACCATCGAGAGCACGAGCGGGTTGCTCGTCACCTTTTGGCCCTTGTGATCGCGCGGCACGGTGTCGCG
>Ga0210244_100351_pt1 | contig 43315 bp, 23 predicted proteins | sample ChrtobMetaP3_0mM_FD_155473 | JGI IMG/M metagenome (GOLD analysis project Ga0210244, IMG submission 155473) | Chrysochromulina tobin associated microbial communities from unialgal haptophyte culture, Seattle, Washington, United States - P3_0mM | ecosystem: Host-associated > Algae > Haptophytes >...
TTCCGCCTCCGCAGCACCGGCCTCGGCGTCGCCGTCGGTGCGATTTGCTCTTGCCGTGGTCGGCATCGACCACGGGCGTCGCCTCGAAGCCCGAACGGGCCGACCCGAGCGCGTCTGAAGCCGCCAGCGAGCCCGGCAGCGACGCTCCGAGCCCGCCCCTTAGAGAAAAAAAGGGTCGCTAGAACTCGGACAAACCTTTTCAGAATTTTCACAAGGTGTTTCGAATTCGAGTAGTAACAATGAGATGGGGGAGTTGAAAGGATTCCGGGTCGGACCGGACCGCGGACGGGGTAACGTAAGGGTATATAAGCTATATATAAGCATCGACTTCGACGCTCACTGCCTCACTGGAGAGTCATATCATAATCAGTGTTCAGTCGACGGTCAGTCGGGACTCGGGTCAACAGTTGCGGCTTGCGCGTTGGCGCTGCCTCCATCTCGGTCACCAAAGTCGAAAGTGTGGCCGGCGCGGTCGCGGGTCGAGTGCCCCAAGTGGCCGGACGCCGGCGTGAAGGCAGGTCGGAGGGGCCGGCCTTTCTGCCCGCGCGGTGACCCCCGGCCCCGCACCGCACACGTACGCGGTAGGCAGCACAGTCCACAGATACCAAATCGAGCAGAAGCCGCTGTTACTTGATGGCACGCGTTGGTCTACGCTCGTTTGAGTGACAGTTGCACATTTTATCGGGCAGGACTCGAGTCTCGGTCCAACATTACGGGGCTACCTTGCCGTACGATCTGTCAGAAGAATCTGAACATAGCCGCTCGAGAGAGTACTCTCGATAGCCGGGAACGCCATTGAATGCCAGCACGCAATCACTTCCAAGGCGCGCGCCGCTGGACGAACAGGTTGCCCTGGCCCGTGACGTGGACGCGCAGCTCGTCGTCGAGGTAGATGACGTCGAAGTAGGCTGGCGGTGGGCCCTCCTTTGGCCCCCGCCCGAGCAGCGACAGCACGCGGGTGATGAAAGGGCCGGGCACCGGGATGACGATCGTGCGAATCAATCCCAGGATGGGCTTCGGCGGCGAGACTTTGACGAAGCGGAATTGCAGGCCCACGCGCTGCGGGGAGAGCGCAGTCGCGCGCAGCACCACGCGAAACTGCGCTCCGGACGCAAAATCAATGTGGTTGGTGACTTTGCCACTACGCCCGTCCACGACGTTGTACACGGCCGCGTCGCCCCTTGTCGAGTTTGGCGAGAAAGAGGCGTCCGCGGCGGTGGTCCAAACGTTGCGCCACGCGCCGTGCAGTGGACACAGCGCGCCCTCCACCGTGCCGAGGAGCTTCGTCGCATCGGCCGTCGGGTTGCAAAGAGCGAGTGCCTGTATGGCATCCTCAACTGCGGTGGCTGCACTCTTCACCCGCCCACGCCATACGTTGCGAAGGTCAGCAGGCGCGCGGCTCTTTTTGTCGAGCTCGCCACCCTTGACTCCAAAGTCGATAGATGTCTTGCCCTCGGCCTGCTCCGCGGAACGGAACTCGGCGATGGCGGCAAAGAGCGCCGTGCGGGCCGCAGTCGTGTCCTCGGTGGAGGCCGCTTGGACCGCAGTCACTGGCAGAACGCGGAGTCGGCTCGTGGTGGCGGGGTGAACACGAGCGAGGCTCACGACGGCCGACGAGACGAAGACCCCTGTGAGAGACAACATTCTCATGTCTCGCCGCCTTTCGTCCCGTCCGCAGCCGCGGTCCGCGGTACCGGTACGTGTGAACAGACTGAACATGTCGTCAGGTGGTGTGAAATGACCTCGACTTTGAGAATCACGCCACGCCCTGTCGAATCACTGATCTTTCCTCCAAGTACTCGACCTCGGCGCGCGCAGCAGCCGCAGCTGTACCCGCAGCATCACTCGCACTCGCCTCGAGAGCCTCGGCCAGCGCGACCCAGCCGCTCGGGGCACGGCAGCACAGGACGGTGGCAGCACGAGCCTCTTGCACGGCCGCGTCCACATCACCCCGCGCCAAGTGGCATCTAGCCTTGGCGAGGTACGCATCGTGCAGCCACTTGACAGGGCTCGGCGGTGCCTGTGCACGCTTGGCTGGCCTTCCCCTCGCCCGAACGACCTTAGCCACCTTGCGCACGCCGCGCCACGGCTGCGGCTCCCGACGGACGTCATCCCCGTAGCGCAGCACCCCAGCAAACGAGTGGCCGTTCTCGCTCATCGTCAGCTCGAAGGTTCCCTTGAGGCCGGCAGAGTCCGCCCACTGGCCGGACAGCTGGCGAGCCTGCACCGTGCACGCGAGAAGCGAGACTCGCGGCGTCGTCACGACCTTCTTGTCGACGATCGCTTGGCCGCCGCCGCACGCACCGAACTCAACGGCGCCATCGCTCTCAGCCGCGCTCTTGGAGCCCAGGACGAGGTCCGAGGAAAAGAGCGACTCGCCCCACAGGGAACCCTGCCACTCCAGCAGCTCCGGGGCTAGTGTGGCCTGGCAAGGCTCGAGGAGGCTGGCAGGCGCGGCTTTGAGCACAGCTTCATAGCCCTCGAGCGCTCGCGGGAACTCGCCGGCAGCCTCGGCCTCCTTAGATTGCTGGAGGAGTATGAACGCGGTTCGCAGGCTCGGCTCGACACTCGCCCCCGCGGTGGCTAGGGCAGCCTCAGCGGATGCGATTGCGCTCTCGAGCGTGTTGCATTTCGCTGCGTAAGCTTCCACTGTACCACGCACGGGACTGATCATGGCAAGGTTAAATGGGCACTCTCCACTGCAGATTATAGTTTTGACCTCGATCTTGGCGTCACTTGCCGCCAGCACCGAGCACGCCTCCAGCAGCAGCAGCGCCCCGTTCTTGGTGCACGCACCGCCGTTGCACACCGATATTTCCATTCGAGGTGACGGCCGTCGTTGCGGTAGCGGAGGCGAATTCGGGGCCTTGAGAACACCGACAATCAGCGCTGCCACAGGCTCCAACATGAGGAGCAGGCACCCGAACACGAACATTTCCTGTGCGGCGTGATCAGTAGGAATCTTTGTGTGGAAATCATCTTCACGAGAATCTTATGCGAAATTTGAAAAGTGGCCGAGTCAAGCTCAGATGTGGACCTCAGGAATCTTTGGCGGCCGTCGCGACCATCATAACGAGTCTGTTACCAGGGTCATACATAAAGTGTCATCATGCAACCAAAAGCTCCCACAAGCCTGACCACGGTGCTCACGCACGTGCCGGTGCACTTCCGCGTCATCGCGTCTGTGGTCACCAGTGTCCCCTCGATGTTGGACCGCCGCCGGCATCCGAGATTCTCACCATGCGGCAAAGGTTCGGGCAGGCGCCCGCCGACAGGTCCATGGTGCGCTGCTCGCCGCGCTCTGGCCGCGCTCTGGCCGCGTGCGACATCCGAGCACACGCACCCAAGGGGCCCGGCTCCCTGTCAACCAGCACTCTCATGAAAGGTTGCCGACGGGCTTGGAAGCCTTGGTAGCGTTCGGGAGTGGATGGTGGCAAAGGGCGCAGTTCTGCTTGGTACCCACCTCGTGCACCAAGTAGCGCCGCTTGCACGACTTGCACGAGGCCGCCTCCGTCATGTCGAGGATCGAGCGTCCCGAGAAGATGCATGCTGGGAACTGCGTGCCGCACGAGCCGCAGCGCCCGTCGTAGTCCTTGACGACGGCACCGCACTGGTGGCACGGCGGCTGCTTGCGCGTAGCTGGATCGGTCGGGCCGCCACCGCGTTCGGCAATCTTGGAGAAGATAGAGAGCGCGAGCTTGTCGATGGCCTCCTTCTTGTGCGGCGGCAGGTTGGACATGCTCTGCAGGCGCACGAAGGCCTTCGAGCATTGCGCGTAGTACTTGGAGTAGAACGCGGTCAGGGCGATCAGCGAGTAGATCTCGGCTGGGGGCAGCACTTGCTCGTACTCTCGCAGCCGCATCGCCGTCTTCATCGCGTCGGCCGGGTAGCCCGCGTACAGCTGGCGCTGGCAGAGCAGCAGAAAGTGGTACGCCTCCGCACCTGTGAACAGGGGGGCGGGGCGCCATGGTGAGCACTTGCATGCTGATATGAAAGAAGTGGTACTCCTCCACACCTTCAGAGAGAGGCCATCCATTGCACTCAAACGTCATCAGTGGTCATCAAGCGTCATCATGAGGGAGGCCATCCATGGCACTCAAACGTCATCAGTGGTCATCAGTGGTACGCCTCCGCACCCTTCCAGCTCGAGTCGAGCCACTTGTCGCCGCCGGTGGCCGTGTCTTGGGTGAGTAGGGAGTCGAGGGTCTGCGCGGTCGTGCGCGTCGCGTCGGGCGCCGTTGTGTTCGAGAGCATCTTCTTTCGCATGCGCTCCACCTCGAGCGCCGCCATCACGAAGAGCTTCTTCGCGCGCAGCGGGTGCAGGCGCGACGCGCCCTCGGCCTCGCCCAGCTGGGACAGCAGCTTGGCCGCGTCCGTGTACTGGTTGGCCTTGCGGTACAGCTCGACGGCGTGCAGCTGCTTGCCCTTGGAGAGCAAGTGCCCCGCGTACTGGGCAAGGATCTTCTGCAGCGAGCCGTTGCCCGCGGTGCCGTGGCTCTCGGCGAGTGAAAGGGCAGCTTCCCACTGATGCTGCTTCACGCACAAATCGATCGCACTCGACGAGTCGCCCGCGCGCTTGAAGGCCTCCACAGCCTCGACAGACATTCCGACGGCCATCAGCTTCTTGCCCACATTGGTGAGCAGTGGCGAGCCCTCGGTGATCGACGGGATGAGGCGCTCGAGAGCCGAATAATCCTCGAGGAACGCGTAGCACTCGGCGAGCTTATCGAACGCCTTGCCCTGCGCATAGTGCTGTGCCGCCTTGGCGACCTGCTGACGCTCAAAGTACTTATCGCCCAGCTTGGTCCATGCGGAGGCGAGCATCGCGTCGTCACCGCCGCCCTGCTGCACGAGAGCGACGACCTTCTCCCAGTCGCCGAGCGACGAGCGCATCTGGAGCGCGAGATCGCGCCGGTCCATGTCGCGGTAGAGCTTCTCTGCCTCGTCGAACTTGCCAAAGTACTGCGCCACCTCGGCCGCCTGCTTCTTCTCATCGTCGAGCAGTCGGCAGCGCTTGACGAACTGCACGCCCATGTAGTCGACGCACATGACGAACGCCTTGTCGGCCGTTGCAAAGTCGAGCTTCTTGAGCGCGGCCTCAGCGAGCAGACGCCAGAGGCGCGGGTGCGGTGACTTGTCGATGTACTCCTTCGCGTTGGTCAGCGCGTTCGCATCCGTACTCTCGAGGAGCTCGCGCGCCTCGCGCAGCGCTTGTGTCTCGAAGGTGACCGCGAACTCGGGCAGCGGGTTCTCCGGCTCGCGCAGCAGCTGGTCGAGCGTGACGGCGCGGATCTCGAGGTCCGAAAAGGAGCACAGGTAAGCTGAGGAGAGCACGGGCTCCTCGGCGATCATCCCGTTGAAGATGTACATGCGAGTCTTCTCCATGAGCGCGAAGCGCTCCGGGTGGTCCTCGGCCCACTTGACGTCCCACACATCCTTGCGCTCGAACCGGCCGCCGGCCTCCTGGCCCTCGGAGCCCGCGGGCGCCTCTAGCTCGCCCGTCCCAAACTGGTCCGAGCCGGGCGTCCCGAGGTCGAAGAGGATGAGCACGCCGTTCGTGTCGATGATCGCCGCGCGCGTCGAGTCGCAGTTGATCGCGATGGTCTGCGGCCGGCAGCGCAGCGTGTATGTGTGCTCGAGCGCGAGGTGGGGCAGCGCGTACCGCAGCACGTTGCCGTTCTCGCGCGCGACGAGCAGGCAGTGCTGCGAGGCACCAACCGCGATGATCGGCTCGGCCGACGGCTCGCGGCCCGCCACGGGCGTCAACGCCTCGGCCGACTGCACGTCGGGCACGTCGTCGATGTGAAAGCAACGCTCGCGCCCCTCGCGCCGCCGGAGCGAGCCCGCGCCCAGATCGACCGACGTGAGCTTCGACATGAGAGTACGGTACTGCCAGACGTAGACGAACGAGTGCGAGGCGGCCACCACGTGGTAAGGCGTCACCGTGAGGAAGGTCGGCTCCACGTCGATGTACTTGCAGTCGACTGGCGAACCGATGGCATTGCACAAGTTCAGCGCGTACCTGAAAAAGGACACAATCACGTGCTCATCGGTGACAGTCAGTGGCAGCAAAGAGGCACTCGCACACAGCAGTGGCGGCGGCCCTCATGCGAGATGGTGGCGCCGAGGGGAGCGCGTACTGGGTTGACGGTGCATCCGCTCCGACCGCGATGACGCAGTTCTCGGCGGTGGCTTTGATCCCGAGGAGCCGCTGGAAGTGCTTGACGGTGCGCTCATCGGTCGACAGGTTCCAGAAGAGCACTGTCGAGTCGGTGCGCTCGGGCGTCGCATAGGAAGCCACTAGGGTGTCGCCGAAGAAGCCCCATCGATAGTCTGGCCGAATGTTGGCGAAGTAGATGAAGCTTTCGACGGCGAGCGCCACGCGCAGCGAGCCGCCCTCCCACGAGAGGGCCTGGATGCCGCCGCCGGGCACCTTGAGCGTGCGCAGGTGCTGACCGTACGGCGAGTAGAACTGCACCATCGCCACCTCGCGCCCTCCTCCTGCGCCGCCCGCGCCGCCGTACGAGCCCGCGAGCGCGAGCACCGAACCGTTCGTGGCCCACTTGAGGTTGGTGGCGACGAGGCCGGTGTCGATGAGCACAGGCGACTCGTCGTGCTCGTGGCGCATCAGCTGCAGCCGGCCGCTCTCCACCCCAATGGCCAGCGTCGGCTGGCCCGCCTCCTGCACGCCCTCGGCGCCGTCGTACCAGTCGATGCCAATGATCGAGGTGGCCGCGCACGTGTCGTCGAGGCAGTAGAGGGGCAGCTGCGAGAGGTAGTTGCCCGACGAGTCGTATATGTGCACCTCGCAATTCAGCGTGCCGAAGATGATCGAGCGCCCGTCGGGCGACCACTCGACGTGCCCCAGCTGCATCTTGAGCTCCTTTCCCCACAGCCGGTTGCCGTCGACCGAGCCAACGATGACGGCGCCGTCCTGGTAGACGATGCAGATGCGCTGGCCGTCGGCCGTCCACGCCATCCCGCGCACCGTCGACTTGTTGCGGTTATTGATCATCTCCTCGAACCACATGCCCTTGTGCAGCATCCACACGATGATGAGCCCGTACTGGTCCGACGTGGTCAGCTTGCGGTAGTTCTCGTTCCAGCACACGCAGGAGACCGCACCGTTGTGGCCCTCGAGTGTCTGGTTCATGGACAGGTTGGACGGCCCGCCAGTCCCTTTTTTGTCGATTGCGCGCGACGGCTCCAGCTTGAGCACCTTGAGCAGCCCGTTCTCGCCGCCGCACACGATCCAGCCGTTGACGCCGTTCCAGCTGAGGCTCTTGAGGCGCACGCCGTTGGGGATGGCGATCTTTTTGCTAAGGTAGATGAACATGACAACGCTGGCCGCTGCTTTGAAATTCGCGGGGTTGGTGTGTCCGCAGCGGAGCGCACTGAGCGGGCGGCGGAGTGTCTCTGCCGACAGACGTTGGCTGCACGCCTCAAAACTTCCGACACGGCGCTTGCGGCGGTGAAGGTAAAGGGTGTTTTCCAACAGTTGAGGAGCTGTGAATTTTTTTCTCACAGCTCCTCAAGTTCGAGCAGCTGTGAGTTTCATTCTCACAGCTCCTCGCAACAGTTGTAGCAGCTGCGAGTTTTATATAAACTCGCAGCTCGACAAGTTGTCGAGCTGTGAGTTTTTACAGTCACAGGTGCTACAAGTTGCGAGGAGCTGTGAGAATGAAACTCACAGCTGCTCGAACTTGAGGAGCTGTGAGAAAAAAATTCACAGCTCCTCAACTGTTGGAAAACACCCTTTACCGGCGGGGGACCGATTGCAGAGGTGTGTCGGCACTTACATTGTAAGGGTGATGTGCATGTGGTGAGCGTCGGCGGGTAAATCATACAGTCACTGTACTACGCTCGGTAGTACTCTCGAGTCTGTAACTGCTTCCTCTTTCTACATGTACACAATTGGACAAACAAAACCACAACATCACGATGGAGCGTTCAAAAACGGAGAGTTCACGAATGCGTGCTGCCGCCAGGGTGGAGCGAGGTGCTCGAGGCCGGGCCCGGAGGTGGCGTCTATTATTGGATCCCGCGTGGTGTGCGATGCGTCGTCGCCCTCTGGCACAAGCGCACTTGGTCGCTTCCACAATCTCTCTCGCCATGGCACATGCAGCCGGACTGCCGCCCCCTCCGGGCTGCCGGGCTGAGTCGAGATCGGGCCCGAGAGACGAGTAAAATCAGGCGCGGGGCAGCCACAGGACGCGGCGCACTTTGCCTGCATAAAGTCTGGAATGAGTTTGCACTCGCCCTGGTGGGCCCACTCTGCGCACGGCACATCCGTTCGGTCGTGCCCCCAGTGGCACGGCGCACTGGCGGCAAGCAACGGAGGTGCGGGGTTCGCGGGGAGCACGTGATGTTCTTCTGCTACTGACGGAACGGGGTCGACTACCGCCTCTTCGCTCGCCGTATCCACCACTTCGATGCTGTCGAAAAGCGTCGGACTCTGGGTGCATTCGTCGTCTGTCCAACTGACGCATTCGCTCATGTCGCGCAGCCACACGTCGGCACCGTGGGGCCCGCCACCTTCCCAGGCTGCAAACCGTCCATCGTCGATAGCAAAGGTGACCTCCCGCCAGCGCGACGTGCCTTTGGTGTCGACCACCCATCCCCGGGGGCCGTCCAACGCGTCGTACCCAAGGAAAAACTGGCCGACGGAGTTGTCGAGGAACACGAGGCGCAGAGTCAGGTGACGTCGTTGTCCGACGAGCGGCAGCCCACCCCACAGCCCCTCATCCAGCAACAGCTCGATTGTTGATTGCGGCTGCGCGAAGCCCCGCGAGTAGCGGCCGTACAGCTGGTCTGCGGGCCCCTGCCACCAGTAGCCCACGCTTCCGGAGTTGTTCCGGCGTTGCAGGAACATGCCGTAATCGCTCCGCCAAACGTCCAGGTTGACGTCATTGGTGCCGTTGCCAAATTTAAACGCTATCCTTCCCGCCTCGGTGGACTCGTCGATCTCGAGGCGGCAGCCATGCTTAGCGAAGGAGTGGCATATCGATTTTTGCCGCTTCAGAAGCAACTCTTTGCTCGTAGGCGACTGCGATGCGCTCAAGGACATCGTTTGCCAGTTTTTGGGTAGCGCGCCGAACTTGGCCTCGGGGAAGCGCTCCACGTCGAGCGTGTCGAGGCCGTCACGGAAGCCAATCCAAGCCCCCGGAGATTGCGAGCTCCAGCGGACACCACTGTAGCGATTCAGAAACCTCCACACGCCTTCAAAGGCAGTTCCCGTCAGCTGCTGCTTTGCAGCTGTGAGCGGAATGTTCCAGTAGTCGATGCGAGCAGTGAGCGCCCACATGGCTACAGCATACAAGTGCCAGTTCTGCATCAAGCAGCTTGGCGCGACCGGCTCCGCGCCCAGCTGTCCGCGGCTGCCCTCCTCGCCTGTCCAGCACCAGAACTTGTCCAGGTCGGCGCGGGCGCGCACGGGTCCATCCTCCGTCACCCTGAAGACGTTAAGGAGTGAGTGGGCGACGCGCGTGCGTTCGCCTGACAGCCCGGCGCCTTGGCCCTCTTTGTTGCGCATCAGCCACGTGCCGGGCGCATTAGTATCGAGCCAATCATTGGTAAACAGCTGCACATCTTGCATCCGCTTATCAGTCTGGCTGGCACTATTCATTCCGTTCGCGAAGTTCACCCATGTCTTCGGATCGTCGCTCGTCACCATCAGCCGCAGCCCGGCGTCCTCGCGATGCGACGCATAAACGGTATGGTACAGGAATGCGGTCACGCTTTGGGCGTACTGCTCGAAGGCCGGCCGCCGAGTAACGATGAGTCCTTGTCTCGTAGCACCGCTGGGGCACATGAACTGATCCAAGGACACATTGCGAGGCGGAGCGAACGCATCGAATTCGCAGCTGCCGCAGCGATTCCATCTTGCATCCGTGGGCGTCGATTGGCCCTGAGGATCCGTCCAGACGTAGTCCGCCTCAGTTCGAATTGGGTGGAAGTAGATTGGTGCGTTCTGAACGCCGGTGCCGAGGGTCGCATGCAAGTATAGAAGCCTGAGCTGGCTGTTGATGATGCGCATATCACTGAGCTTCGCCGCGAGCGCCATGTGCGCGCGCTTGTAGCGAGCCAAGTAGGTGACATCGTGGAAGTAGGGCACCGCAAACGCGGTTTCGTTACACGCATCGGCGTCTTTCAAATTCCATTCCCGGTGTCCGCAGACCTCAGCGTACTTGGTCACAGTGAACGGCGACTCAAAGAGCCATTGAGGGTAGTAGTTTGGACCCGAGAGAAAGGTGATCCCCACTGCGAACGGCATGTTCCTCTTTGTAACGTCGAGCAGCAGCGAGTCGAATGCGGCCCAGTCGAACTCGTCTGGTTTCGGCTCAAACTCCGACCACCTGACAACGAGGTTGACATTGCGCCACATCGAGCGGTTCTCTGCTGGCTTCACGGTGCCGATAGGGTCCGTACCATACACTGAGAGCCCTGTGGCCAGCCCATCCAACGACCACGCACTGGCGTCCGACGAGGAGCTTCCATGGCACAGCGAGCCGCAGCCCTGGCACTCGGGACGTGAGCCGCAGCCAGTCGACATGACGAGGCACGACTCTGGGTTGCAAGTCGAGAGGAGACCGACCTCAGCTGCGGATTCTTCGCTGGTGACAATGCTATCTGCGCCACACGCGGCGAGCATTACAGCTTCTGCCTCTGCCTCGACGTGCTCCAGTGCAGTCATGGACTCGCCGTGGTGAAACTCCTCGGCGACCCTTCCACTAGCTAGCTTCGACAGCTTTGACAGCTCGTCGGCCAAGTAGAGTCTCTCGCGTGGTAACTCCGCGGCCGCATCCCATGGTGGTAAGATCGTCGATGGCGGCTCTGTGGCGGGTGGCGGCGGCGGCGGGCCGCAATGGTAAATGGCCGCCTGCTCCATGAGCTTGGATTTGGTCATCGAGTTGAAGATGAGCTCACGAGATTCGCGCGAGAGAAGCTCGTTGGCCGACGAGCTGTCGAAGCTGCTCTCGGCATCCATCGGCCGGAGCTTCTTGAAGCGCCAGTTCATTCCCTCGTGGGCAACGCCATTCCATGACACGGGCACGCCGAGCATGCGGTCGATCAGGCAGAGCGTCTCGCGCATCAAGCTCAGGTGCCCGACGAGAGCGAGGCCCACGTCTGCAGTGGCATTCGGACAATGACGGAAGAGCACTTCATTCTCTTCTCCATTCCAAGCGTGCCAGCTATGCCAGCGTGCGCACGATTCGAGAGGATGCTCAGCATGAAGCTGCGTATACACATCCTGGATGGGCTCGTTCGACCAGGCAAAGTTCAACTTGTAGATGGCCCTGAGCTGGAAGCTGTCCATCATCGGATCACGGCATTGTTGGTTTTTCACGCACTCTTCGGTGGCAATTGGTGCAAAGTCCATCTCGCGTGAATGGTTCTTACGCCAAGCCGCGCGCGCCATCTCAGGGTCCTTGTCCTTCGCAGCCCATGTGGCGAAATTCACATACGGGCGTGCAACAGTCTTTCCGGCATCGAGGTCAGCTTGGTCGTGGCCATGCGCCTCTGGTCCAATCATTTCGTGGAAGAACGAGACGCGATGAGCGAGGGTATCACGCATCATGAAGATGATTTCTGTCTTCCTGTCAGCTAATTTGGACTGGCGTATGATGTCCATGAAGGCACGCACTTGCATGTGGCTGTATGCGATGAGACAGTTTCGTCGCGCGGCCACCTCATTTTCTGCCCTGTGGAAGACTGATACATCAAAGGCGCCCGAGCGCTCCGACCCGGGCACGGTGTACTCTCGAGGGAGCTGCATGAGATGGTCGCTGAGCGTAGTCCCGCCTGTCTTCGGCACGTGGTGGAAGTAGTAGAGCGGATACTCTGAGGGCGAGCTGCCGGTGAATGGCTTCTTCATGCTGGACGCGCTGTCGAAAACGTATGAAGCGACGCTACTGCTCCTGTGCGTAAGGGGCCCAGCACCGTACCTTGGTGCTGTCAGGGCCGCCTCGGTTGGCTCCTCCAAGCACCCGTACTCCTCCGCAAAGGCTTCAAAGGTATCCAGAGCGCGAGCGACGTAGTAGAACTCTCTCGGCTCCCTGGCGAGCATGGCTGCGACAACGTCCTCGTCGACATTCGCGAGGAGCTTTGACGACACCACGTTGCTTGAGCTCTCTGTGTTAGTCTCAGACCGTAGCCACGGTATCGGCAGCGAGGTCGAGTGCGTAAACACGCACAAGCTCCGGCGTACATTCTGCGCGTCTCCGACGGGACCCAGATACACGGAGGCAGTGGAGGTGGTGCCGCCCTGGTCTACACCGGATGCAATCGCGGACGCGTTGCGAGCTTTCCAGACGTCGTCGATGGGTAGGTCGCGAAGAGTGGCGTTCAAGCCGTACATGTACTCGAGCTGAGCATCGCGTGGGTACTCGTCGCTCTGCATCCACGAATGCATCATCGCCTTCACAAACGTCGATGACGACCGTTCAGCCATCTGGCGCCGCGCATCGTCGCTGTAGAAGAGCTGGACGCGATGCGCGAGCACGTCGCGCATGAGGCCAAGGACCACGATGGGTCGGCTCGTAGCAGCGCGCAGTGTCTGCACCCAAGTGACGTTGTTGACCTGGCCAAACGCGATGAGCGCATGCGTCCGAGTGTCGACTTCTTCGTCGAAGCTAACTTTGAAGTATTGCTCGTCGAAAGTAGTTGAGTTGCTCGAGCCGGGAACAATGTACTGCGGAGGTAGAAGAGCGAGGTACTTGGCGATCTCGTTGCCGTCGCCATGCGACCCCCACGCGAAGCAGTAGATCGGCTGGATGAAGGTGGCGAACCCGGCGTGGATGAGACCGGCGGAAAGCTGTTCGGCGTTGGCAACACCCATCCATCGAGAGGAGCGCGACGTGCGACCGTGCTCTACATCGGCAGCGGCCAGCTCGAGCACGGTGCCGCGGCGAATGGTACGGTGAGTGAATCCATGGGGACCATAGCCAGCCCCGCGGGGTCTCCTTGCTCCATCCTCGTCTTCATCGCCTTCTCCGGGCTTCTTTCTCCGCGAACCATCATCCTCGTCTTCACCTGCTCCGGGCTTCCTTCTCCTGTTCCCGTCCTCGTCATAAGTATAGGAGTCTTCACCGCCGGGCCGCCTTCTGCGTCCTCCACTCACATCGCCTTCTTCACCTTCTGCTCCGGGCTTCTTTCTCCGTTTGTTACCATTCTCGTCATAAGAGTAGGAGTCCTCGTCGGGACAGGGCTTGCCTGGTTTGGGTTTGCACTTTTTCTTCCCGCCACCGCCTTCATCGTCGTAAGAATAGCTGTCGTCATCTCCGGCGGGACAGGGCTTGCCTGGTTTGGGTTTGCACTTTTTCTTACCGCCACCTCCTTCTTCATCTTCGTCATACGAATAGCTGTCGCCCTCTCCGTTGGGACACGGCTTGCCTTTCTTACATTTCTTTCTTCCGCCAACACCATCTTCGTCGTCGTAGGAATAGGAATATGAATCGCCCTCTCCGTTGGGACATGGCTTGCCTTTCTTACATTTCCTTCTTCCACCACCATTCTCGTCGTCGTAGTCATAGGAATAGGTGCCACCACTGCTACGACTGGGAGGTTTCCAGCCTGCAGGAGGAGGACCTATCGCGGTTGGGTCATACTTAGGGTCGAAGTTCGGTCCAGGAATATACACGCCAGTAATTGGATCGATGCGACCGCCGGCTTGCATCCTGAGGCACACCTTATCCCAAGGTTTGCAGCAAACAGGAACGCCCTTGGAAAGACATCTTGTGAAAGCAGCTCCTTTCAATATCTCATCGTTGCAACACGCCTTCGCAACTCTTGCTCCTTTCACCGGCGGCGGCGGCGGCGGCGGCGGCGGCGGTGGCGAGGGCGGCTCTAATTCCCCATTTTCTTCACCACCTCTTTCTCTCCGCCGCTGGAGCGCTGAGACGAAGCTGTCCTCCTGGAGATTCGACAACCAATTCGCGCCCAGCGTCTCCACATACTTCGAGGTAGGTTGAACAAGGGGGCGCCGGCGAGAAGTCAATAGACTCCCCTTCGCTCGTCGCCAGCGTCGACGCTTCAAAACCTCGGCAAGAGTGGATGTGGAGTCGAAGTTGCTTGTTGTCACAGTGTGGGGGGTGTCAAGATGCCTGTATGATGCCTGGCTGACGTGGGAGACCGCGGCATCGACACAGGCCTGAATGTGGCTTGGCATTGCGCACACCTCATAGGGGAGCGTGATCCAATCAGTGAGGCGTTCGCCAGCAAAGACGTTGAGTCGCAGAAGGTCCGCGTCCCGCTGCGCGCCGGAGTATCTGATGCAGCGCAGCAGGTCGTCCAAGTCGACGTCGCCTTCCGCGATAATCGAGTCGCCTTCGGGCTGAATGGTGACAGTCGGGTCTTCAGTGATCCCGATGGCGAATTCAGTCTGTGCGAGGCAACGATCGAGTAGGTTCCAGCGGGTGAGCTCGACAATCTTGTATGCGTCCCAGTCGATCTTTGGCAAGTAGGCCTCGCTGCCACCGCAGCCTCCCCCCGGCAGGGCCTCGCCGTTACAGTGCTCGCCCGCAAAGTCGCCCACAAAGTACTTGGGCGCATCGCCGTTGTCGCGCCACGAATAAGCCGGCTGGCTTCCGTTCATCATCGGCTGGGCCCACGCGCGCATGAACTTGAGCATGCGGACGGGTTTGAAGCCGCACGCCTGGGTGCACGGGACGAGATCCGTTGCCATCGAGAAGACGTTCTGCTCGTAGAGGTTCCAGAGCGCCTGGACCCCGCCCAGGTCGGAGTAGTTGGTGCGATCGGGGTACATGGCCAGCAAGCGATCGGCCCAAGAGCAAAGCATCGCACCATGCATGTCATGGATCTCAAACTTCTGAAACTCTTCCAAGCTCCCTTTTCTGTTGATTCGTTCTGTGCCAGTGCACAAGCCGCGACGCTGTTCCACGTACCGGGGCACATTTTCTGCGATGAAGCTCCAAAGGCAGGCGCGCTTCTGAGCGCAGACTGGGATGGCGTCCTCGACGGCCTCAAAGTGGGGCGGGATGAAGCTCTCTCCTGCGAAGGCAACCGTTGGATTGCCGGTCGAGCCCGACGCACAGACATCAGGCGTCTCATCGAGAAGCTCCAAGAACCACTCGGCCCCGGAATAAGGGTCTGCATACAAGAGCGCGCGAGCGCTCTGCTTCGACGCATCGGGCGTCTGCCTGACGATTGCGTGGAGGCCACTCTCCGGCACCACAACCTGCTGCGTCTTCACCGTATGCGGCTTGTGCACATAGTAGTCCTGCACGGCATCGAACGGCTTGTAGAGCTCGAGGTCCATCTCGGATTGTGGGTCGAACGGCTTGTTGCGCCCGGACCAGTGGAGCACGGTCGCCTCTCCAAGCAACTTCGACGCGTTCAGGTGGTTCAATTTCAAGTCGGCCTTCGAGATGTACCCGAGGCCGTCCACGAAGGCCGGGTCGCCCACAACGTCGTTCCAGCACTTTATCTTGTCCGCAAACGCGAAGTATGGGATCCCGAGGCCGAACGCGAGGGACGTCTCGGGGATCAGCTTGGCTTCGTAGTTGGCGCGCATGTAGTTATCGAAGACGTGAGTCATGTTCTGCTTCCGCCACTCGGTCATATTGACGCGCGATAAGCCAAAGTTCCATCGCGGCTGGTCGGCAGCGACGAGCTCTTTGCCCTGGATATCCTTGCTCCAGCGCAGCACCGTGTCCGCAAACTCATCCTTCTGGCAGATGCGGTTCCCGCTCTCCGCTGCCGTCTGCGTGCACCCAAAATAACCGTGTGCCTTGTCCTTGCCCAGATATGTGGCCGGGTAGTCCAACCAGCCCTTTCCATTGTAGTACGGCTCGTTACGCATGCAGTCCTCGGCCCACAGCCACCCGTTGCACGTCGCGGCGATGATGGGGCCATCACCCATTGGTACCTCGAGCGTGGAGATGGACTTCTGCACAACGATGTCGTCGTCACATAAGAAGAGGGAATCGAGCTCTCTGAACGGCCCGAGGTATGGCAGGTAGAAGCGCAGCAGGTTGAACGGGTCATGGTGCATGTTATCATAGTCCCACGGCTCCGGATGGAGCACGGTCCGAGGCTGATGGTCCTGGTCCTGGTCAGCGCCCAGCGAGCCGAACTGTGGCCACTTCCAGACTGGAGAGACGCCGTCAACCTCGAGCAGCACCGTCGCCTCATCGATGCCCATCACACTCATCGTCTGCTTCGGCGCTTGCGGCTGGAGCGCAGCGTTGAGCCGCTGGAGCAGAGACACGTTGCCTCTCGCTTCTCGCTGCATATCGCCGATGAGCCAGACGTCGATGTCGCTCTCTGGGCTGTTCATGAAGAGAGAGCCGATGGCGACCACGACAGCTTCAAAACGATCGGACATGATGACGACGGTCGTCCGCTCCTTGCCGGTCGGCTTGCTGAGGACTGTACCCGCCGTCGGCATGCTCAAGGTCGGCGCATGGACCGTGGTCGGTGTCTTGATCTCGGTAATGGCCGGCGCGGTCGGCTGGGTCGTGATCGGCGCATAGACCGTGTTCGGTGCGTCGAGGTCTGACGTGTTCCCCGCTGCCGGCTCGGTCGAGGTCAGGCTCGGATTGATCCCTGGGATCCTCGACGCCATTGTAGGTTCTGCTGCCGGCATCGCATGCGCTTTCTCGGCCGTCGCTTTCTCGGCCGCCGCTTTCTCGGCCGCCGCCTTCTCGGCCGCCGCCTTCTCGGCCGCCGCCTTCTCGGGGCAGGGCAGGGGGCACGACGCGGGGCAACTGGACTGCATAAACATTGGAATACGTTCGCACTCGCCCTGCTTAGACCAGATGGCGCATGGCACTTGAGGGTCGTCTTGCCCACGCTGGCAGTCGTCGGCTGAGTTGTGCGCGTTGTCAAGTGCCAAGCATTCTGGACACTGCTTGCACGGGGTGTAGGTGCACGTTTCTTGCAATGGCGCGTTGCTCTCCGCGCACCACGACTTGCACTCGGCTTTCGCTTCATCGAACGTGTCCCGTCTGCGCAGGCCTGTCGTGTCCCCGAGGACGTCTGTCGCGTTATGGAGCAAAAAGGTCGGCACGCTCACGTTGGTCGTGTCAAGAACAGCACTCTCCCTCACGGAAACCAGCCGTGCACCGTGGCCTAGGTCTGTCGCGTTCCGAAGAAGAACGATAGGCGCGCTTTCGTTCGTCAGGTCAAGAGCAGCCCTCGGGTCGGTGTCCCTCACGGATAGTAGCCTTGCGGTGTATCCTGATGCCGAGGAGACCATACAGGCCAAAGCGAAGACATACGCACGCCGAGCATGGCTGCTGACACTTTGCGAGAGGCGCGCTCGTCGTCGTTCGTGTGGGCTGGTTGATGTCCCGACGCTCACTGCATCGGGCATCCGCGTCATTGGAGACGAGGCTGGCAGCAGCTCTAGAGCGACGCTCTGCCTGAAAATCCGTCCTTTTTAGGGAGTTTTCGAGTATAAAGAACAGCCCCCGCAAAAGGAAATTCTAGTGAACGCAAATGCATGCTGGAAAACGCATCTAGCGAACTCGAGCGCTTACAAAACACTTGTCAATGGCCCGCCGTGTGCTCCCCTCGCTGTTCTATCCTTCGCTCGCGTCGTCGCTCGAGCTGTCGCTCTTTCGCGCTTCCAGTCAGCTCGTCCGCTGCCCTGGCGGCATCATACAATCCCTCCAAGGCCTCGTTGTTCGTGATCACCGCCTGCACGAAGGCGCGCGTGTTCCGAGTCGGCTCACCCAACTCCTCAAGCAGCAGAGCGACTGCCTCGACTGTGCAGATGCGCAGCGCCTCGGGGTCGGCATGCTGCTGCGACACGGTCCTGGCGGACGCCTCCGCGTAGCCGTGCTGCGCGCGGCTGTAGACAGAGAGCGTCGTCGGGTGCAACGCGACGTGTTGGAGCGGCGGCAGATCCTGCTGCTGACGCAGCTTGCACAAGTGACGGAACATCATCCTTGCGGAGCGGTAGACAGCATCCAAGACGACCACTCGTAGAAGGGGCAGCGAGGCTGAGGCGGCCGATAAGGCGGCCGAGCACGAGGCTGAGGCGGCCGTGCACGAGGCGTCTCCTGATGCACCGCGGGCCTGCGCACGCCACGGCGACGATGCCGGGAGCGCGCTCGCAAACTGCTGCACCGTGAGCGCACCATCGCCGGGCCACAGCATCATCGAGTGCACTGGGTCCGAGTTGATCTCGGCGATCAGGGATTCGAGCGCGCCGGTCTGACCAAAAATGAAGAGCTTGGCCTGATTGGGCGGCAGCTGCATGAGCAGAAGCTTGGCATCGTCCGAAGCACGATAATACTCCTTGTGGTGCATGAGCACGAGCACGCGCACAGGCAAAGCCAGCTTCACTGCACTGCAGCGGCTGCAGATGCACCTCTGCTCACGATCGTGCCAGCATCGTGGGCAACGATTGGCTTGCGCTTCCAAGCGCCTGGCAAGAGACGCGCTGGCCTGCTCTTCGAGTACCGTCGAATTTGAGACGCCGCTGTTCATGAGCTCCTGCACAAGTGCTGTGGCCGCTGTGTGGCCAGCGCGCCGAATTTCAGCTCGTTTGTGCTGTCCCGCCGTTATCTTATCGGGATCAGGCAAGCGCTCCTTGAGCGGAGGAGGTGGTGGGAAGTACCACAAGCCATGCGAGTTCTCGGTACTCATCAACATACGCTGCGCCATCGCGCTGGCGAGGCCTCCCGTCGGCATTTCCAATTGTGGAGTGCCACGTGGCGCGTTTCCCCTCGGACGGCCGTTAACGTACATTGTACTGTATTGACCAGGCATCCTCCCCTCGGGGGCGGGCATGCATTCAGCTTTCGTTTTTCTGTTATTCTCACCTGTTCGTTCTTTTTTGCTGGCACTTCGATGGAGTTCGGCAATCCAGTCCGCCGCCGACCACCAAGTTTCGAGTGCGCTACGAGAATTCCGGCGGCGCGCATGACTGCTGGAGAGATCAGAATGTTTCGAATTGCTGCGTCGCCCATCAAAGGGCCGCTCTCCTCATCATCGTGTCCTGAGCTACCATCGTTTCCCACGCGAGCAGCCACTGCTGCTGACGAAGCCGAGCCAAAGAGAACCCTCGGCGGACAAGCACAGGTAGACGCTGTGGCCAACATCCGTGCCCAGGTGCGAGAGCATCGCTCCGCGCTCATCAAGGGCGAGAGGAAAAGCCTCGGCGCATACGGCTCGCCGTTCACCGACCCTGAGTCAATCTGGGAAGCGTTGCGTGCAAAGAATGGCACAGCGACGGTACTCGTGCGCGGCTCGTGGCTGCGCAAGCAGCCGTCACACTGCCGGCTGCCGCGGCGAGGCTCGCTACCGCCGGAAGCGACCATTGGCGTCGACGAGCTGCAGTCCATCTATGCAAACTCACGCAAGGGCGCTGAGCAGTGTGCAGCCCTCCCTGTGATCGCCGTTTCGCAAGCGTGGCGGAGCGCGAGCGATCCCGACCCGGATGGCCAGGTGTGCTTCGCCCTGATCGAGGCTCTCAACGCGCGATGGCCCGAGTTTGCGCGATGGGGATGCGTCGACGTCGGCCTCTTCATCTACTCCTCGTCGCTCCAGCAGGAGCCGCGTGACCTCTTCCAGCAGATGACCTTTGAGTGCGCGATCCAGTCGCTCCCCCTCTGGTACGCGCATGCACGCACCACCGTCTGGTTCGTCACGACTGGAGGTGCGGGCGGAAGCGAGGCGTCCCCGGCCTTCAAGTTTGGCGACGGCGGCTGGGCCGTGTTCGAGTGGGCACTAGCGCTCCTGCTCACCCCGACCCACACTGGTACCAACGTCGAGTCGACCTCATGGCCCATGCTCGTCGATCTGAGCTACAAGCGCCAGGGCGAGGCGCACCCGACGAGCGGCGTGAGCGTGACGAGCGGCCCGACAAGGGGGCTCTTCCGAAGGCCTCCGCCGCCTGAGCCGCGCGCCTTTTTCAAGGGCCATGCTTTCGGCGCCAAGGCGTACGACGAGCTCTCCGAGCGCGACACGATGGCAGCGCCCTTATTCCACGCGGCGGTCCTTGGAGTGCTTGGCTCGGCGCCGTGCCTCCACTACGCGCGTCAGCACTGGCAGGACGCCGACATGTGTGCACTCGTGCTCATGCTGCCTCTGTGCACTCGGCTTCAGAGCCTCATGCTCGCGACTAATGCGATCGGAGATGCGGGCGTCTGTGCGTTAGCTCGACTCTTCGACGAGGACTCGAGGGCCCTCCCGATGCTCACCCTTCTGGATCTGAGCGACAATCGCATCGCGGAGTCGGGCCTGAGCGCACTCGGGGCGCTCCTCCACCCCCACGCAGGGGTTGACGCAACAGCGAGCTTGGCGAGCGGCGCGCGCCTCACAGCGATCATACAAGCCCAGATGCCGAGCGCTCTCGCGCAGCGCTTGCTCCCCCGCATCGCAGAGTCGCCCCCCCAGCCCCCTCGCGCGCCGCTCCCGCTCTTGCGCCTTCTCGACCTCTCGGGGAACGTGCGCGTCGCGCCCGAGGCGTACGCGCCGCTTCGTGCCGCCCTCATCGAGCGGCGCATCCGCCCCCCGCCGCTGCCGGGGATCGAGTTTGTGTCGGCGCTCCGCGTGCTGGACACTGACGGCCGCGTGCTCGGCGCAACCAGCCAGCGGACCACGAGCCCGCAGACGAAAGTACATGTATAATAAAGACGGAGGATGAGGCAAGTGGCGCATCTCGAGGCAGGCAGCAGGGCCCCCAACAGCAACACCAAAACGCAAAAGGCGGCCCCCGTTGAAAGCATTATGCGTGATTTTGGAAGCCTTCAAAAGAGGAGCACAAAAAATAGAACACGTGTCCTTCTCAGTTCTCTGCGGATGTGGGAGGATCGAGACGATCACGACCGGATAGCGGATTGTAGCGCGAAAAAGACGCGTCGGCGCACGGCGGATGGCGCGCCGCCCCTATCCCCGTGTGGATGTATAATGCTTCCTCGATGGGGACTGGGCGTATGCTGAGCATTAATGCTGGTTGCTGCCGGGGGGGGTGACTTTTGCACCTCTGTTCTCTCTCTCTCCGGGGGTGGGATCTGGGGTCTTGGGGCGTGGTGGTTGCATGGTTCTTGGCGTGGGGCACACATCATGTGAACACTGAAGTCTACTTTTCATGTGTTAATTTTGTTTGATTGAGGTGCATCTTGCAGGGCAGGCAAGGCGTAGGCTTGGCTACCGATAGCACATGCCCGATGCCCCGTGCGGTAGACCTGCAAGTGGCAGACCCGCATGATCGCGAACGTCAGCACGACGAAACGAGCTCGCGATCTCACGTCCGTTCAAGTCTTTTCCTGGAAAAATTTGATCCCGCGTTGAGATGCTAATGAAAGATCCACTTCTGGATTATGATCTGCCGAAAAGTGAGCATGGTGATTGGAATCTGTCCACTAAGAATCCGTAATCACTCGTTGTAAGGCGCACTCGCGATGTCGCTGCCGTCGCCAGCGCCATCGACCCCATGCTGACATCGATGCCCCCCACTCCTTTCCCACAGAACACTAATCCAATGGCTCTCTCGCTCGCTGTCCACGCTCCGCTCGCCTTCTCCGCGCCCGTCGCCTACAGCGGCACGCGCGCACTGCACATCGCGATGCAGCAGAAGAATGTTGGCTTCCAGGACCCGGCCCAGGAGCGCAATCGCGCCGCGGCCTCGGCGAAGGCGGGCGAGTTCTGCTACGGCCTCCCCGGCGCGCTCGCGCCGGTGGGAAACTTCGACCCGTTCAACCTGCTTGACGGCAAGACCTTCGAGCAGGTGCGCACGTGGCGTGAGGCAGAGCTTGCCCACTGCCGTGTCGGCATGCTCTCGGCGGCGGGCTTCCTCGTCCAGGAGAAGTTCCACCCGCTCTTCTCGGGTGACGGCGGCACCGCCTTCGACCAGTTCGACAACCTGCCGCCGGTCATGTGGGTGCTGATCACGCTCGGCATCGGTGCGTGCGAGTCGCTGCGCATCTCGGTCGGCTGGTCGAACCCAAGCGAACCCGAGCACGTGTTCCAGAAGCTCAAGCCCGAGTACGTGCCCGGCGACATTGGCTTCGACCCGCTCGGCCTCAAGCCCACGGACCCGGAGGAGTTCCGCATCATGCAAACCAAGGAGCTTCAGAACGGCCGTCTCGCCATGCTCGCCGCCGCGGGTTTCCTGGCGCAGGAGTTCGCCACCGGCTCGACCTGGGGCACGTACTTCGGCCGCCCCGACCTGTAAGCGATCCGACCGCGCGCATAGAATGAGCAATGAGCGCCCGAATCCGAGAGACCAAGTCAGCGTCTCTGCCGCACGAACGAGGGCCCACGGTCACAAGGGCTGTGAGAGTTGCTGAGTTCTGCTTCCTGGACGAATGCAAGACGTGTATCAGCGAAATTCGCGCGTGTCCGTGTGCACGAAAAGCTATACGTGCTGCGCGAATCCGTCATAGTAAGCGTCTTTTCGGGGTTTGCGTGTTGTTGCATCGACGTTTGAAATTTGCGATAGACGGCGTGTACCCCCCGCCGCCCCGCGACCTCAAAGAACCCGAGCGTACGGCGGAAGCTACTGATAACCGGCCAACCGGTACCGCGCGGCAGCACCTCTCTACGTCTCGTTCTACCGCGTATTCGAATCAAATTCATTTTATATACTCATTGCGCGATATCGCGCCTTCCGATCGCGACAACCAAGCAATTTGGATATGCGCATCGCGTCGCGCAGCCGGAGCGGGACGCCGCCCGGCCCGCGTGCCGTGCTGCGCCGCGCCAGCGAGACGTGACGCGGCGGCGTACGAACCGTTGGTACTATCCGGTTCGTGCCGCTACACCATCCGACAGAATCATTCGGGTCGGACGAGCCGTGCATTGACCGATAACGCCGTGCAGCGCGTTACTTTGCACGTCATTTCGCGCATATTCCGATCGTCGAGCTCACTCGACCACCAGCACGTCCCGGTACTGTACATGTGCTAGCCTCAATAGTCGATGTAGTCGTCACCGTCGTCCTCGAATGTGTGAAGCTTCTCGCGCCCAACAGCTCCAGCTGCCGCCGGATTGCGCGCATGCGCTTCGTAGTGCGAAGCGGCCGCTGCTCGGCGCTGTGCATCGAAGCCGCCGCCGATGACGCCACCATCGTCGTCGAAGTTGCGGTGCCCGGGGCGGCGCCCGCCGGTTGGGCCTCCGCGATCCGCGAAACGACCCGCGAAACGAGAGTCGGCTTCGGCTTTGCTTTTCTTCTTGTTGTCTCTTGAGCGACGATAGAGCTGCCAGAAGGCGGTGATGGCAACGGCGACCCCGCCCATGAGGATCTTAGGCCAGAGAGGCGCAGCGGGCGGCTCGTACGGCAGCGACGACTGGTAGAAGCGCAGCACATGGCTGCCGATGCCGCCGCCGCTGGCGGCGCCCGTCTCGTCAGCGCCGCCCTCTACAAGGACGGAGCTGCCGGAGGCCATGAGCAGTCGTCCACTGCTGGCCGCGCCGAGCGTGCACGGCGTGGGCACGGGCGAAGCATCCGTGCCCTCCCCGTCGAAGGCAGCGTCGTACGTGCACGAGTATGCAAAGGGTGGCGGCGGCGGCAGCCTCTCTAGGTACACGTGCGACAGCGTCTCGGGCTCTGCCGTGTGGTAGATCGTCGAGACGTTACGCGCTTGCAGGCTGGAAGTCCCCACGGAGAAGAGGTAGCCGCGCACCGCTGCAAGGCTGGTCGCAGCCTCGTCCGATCGGCCTGGAGGAGCCACGAGCGTATCCAGCCAGCGACACTCGATCCCGCCTCGCGCGCCGCCGGTGTCCTCTGGAGGCGGCGGCGCGGCGCGCGCGCGGCTGTTGAAGACCATCGTAGCGCCGTCGCTGGTGCTAGCATACAGCAGCTGATTCACGTGCTGGTCGAAGGCCAGACCGGTGAGCCGGCCGCCACTCGAGAGCGTCGCCTCGGGCAGCGCGCACTCTCGCGGCGGCGCTCGACGCGTGAGCTCAATGAGCACGAGGCGTTCAGGGGTCAGCAGCGCGATGGTACTTGCGCTGCGCACTGCACGGCGCAACCCGGTGACGCCTGTCGAGACGCCGTTGAGAATGGTGCCCTCCATGCTGAGCGTCACGATCACGCCATCCGAGCGCAGCGCCATGAACGCGGCATCCCTCTTGCTGCCCTTGCTGCTGCCGCGGCTGCCGCCGCCGCCGCCCCCGCTCGACGGCATCGCCTCCAGCCCTATCAGGGAGGCGAGTGGCATCGGAGAGGCGAGTGGCGCGGCCGGCGGCGCCATCGCAACCTCCGACGATGCTGGCGTGGCAACCGCCGCCGTACCCGCTGCAGCCGTGGCCGACGCTGCTGCCGTGGCAGGCGCCTCCCCGGCCGCCGTCGTGCCGTCGGGCTCGGCCGACGACGGCATGCCCTCGCTGGGGTCGACGGCGGCCGTGCTGAAGCCAACGTCCGGCCACGTGAGGTTAGCCTCCTTGAGCACTTCGATACGGAGGCGCGCGTCGGGTGAGGGCGGCATCTTTGGCGAGAGGCGCAGCAGTGCGAACCCAAACCGATCGCGCTGAGGGTATCGGATGACGGCGCCCACGAGTGTAGGCGAAGGGATGCCCTTGCTCTTGGCATCGGTGGGCGTCGCACCATAAAAGGAAATGCCCACGACGAGAGCGGGCGGGTTTGCGAGCGCCACGGGCGCGACCATTGGCCGACCCACCCCATCCAGCACGTGCACGTTACCCCGTGCATCCGCCACCACTGCCAGCCGCACCGCCGAGCCCTGCGCCGCCGGCAGTAGCGCCGCCGCCGTGATGGGCGCTGAAAGCGTATATGCACCGACGAGGCGCACGAAGGGGCTGAGCTGCACGGGGAGCGCCGGCCCCGTCGGAGACGCGAGGGTGAGCGTCCTGGTGACGATTGTGCTGTCCGCAGGTGTCACTTTGCCGGTGGCGCTCTTCTTGGCGGCTTTACGTTCGGCCGCCGCCTTGTGCTTGGCCGCCCTCTTCTCGGCCGCCGCTTTCTCGGCCGCTGCCTTCTTCTCGGCCGCCGCCTTCTTATCGGCCGCCGCCTTCTCGGCTGCCAACGCCTTCTCGGCCGCCTTCTTCTCGGCCGCCGCCTTCTTCTCGGCCGCCGCCTTATCCTTCTTGACATTGTCGACGCCCTTTGGCTCGCTCGGCTGGACCGTCGGCGTGGCCGGCTCAGAGGCCGGCTTGAGCGGCGTCACGAAAAGTGATGGCGTGTGTGGCGTCGCGGGCAGTGGCGGCAGCTGCGACGTGGTGGAACCAACGCGCTGCTCAAGCACAAGCGCCTCCAATCTGGCCATGCGCTCCGACTGCGCTTGCATGGTCAGCATGAGCGCGCGGATCTCATCGGCTAGTGAGGCGGCCTCTCCAGCGACGGGTGGCTGCCAACCCCACGCCTCACACACCAACAAGAGCGCGGCTAGGCGCCGCATGGATTTTGGTGGTGTGAAAGTTGGTGTGAAGGGCGCGACGGAGCACTCGACGATTTTTTTGGAGGCCTCACGGCTCTCCGACGGACGAGTACTCATTGGACCTGTGAACTTTGTTGTGTTTGGCCAGAACTGTCACGCCTCCTACCGGTACATTAACAACGCCCTCGTGCTTCGATGGAGTCTGAAAGCAGCCCTCCGCTTCCTGACTCGATGGCGAGCGCCGGCCTGGCCTTACTCACCAGGGGTGCCGTGGCTCTCAAGCATGGCAAGCACCGATCCTCGCGCAAATTTGTGCTGAGTGCTGACTTTTCAGAGCTGCGATGGCGATCCAGCGGCCTGCAAGTGCTGCGAGTGCCACGTCGGCGGGAGCGGTGCATTGAGACGGCCTCGATAGCTGCTGTCGACGCCCAGCACGATTCATCCATCCACGCCACACACCCTCATCGTTTGTGCCTGAGCATCGTGTTGACAGCTGCGTTCCACGGCACGCACCAACAGCAGCTATCAACTCGGCAGACATTGGACCTGAGCTTCGTTGACAGGGAGGCATTCGAGTTGTGGGCCGCTGCCTTGCGTCACCTCGTGCTCCTGCGCCGGTGGAAGCACGCCGCGTCTGCACCGCTCGTGGGCACACGTGTGCGGGTCGGCTCGCTGGGGAGCGGGACGGCCGAGGCATTCGATGATGTGCGCTGCTGCTACTGCGTGCGCATGGATGTGACCGGCGAGCGTACTGCGTGCTCTGCGCATGCGCTCGACGCCCTGGATGCGAGGCATGAGAGCACCTCCTGGGAACGCGCTGAGGAAGCCAAGCACTCCTTTGACGAAGCCAAGCACTCCTTTGACGAAGCCAAGCACTCCTTTGAGGAAGCCAAGCACTCCTTTGACGAGCCAGCCATGCTTCCGGCTCCTTGCCTCCGCAACCTCGAAGGCATCCAAGTAGCAAGTACAGTCATCCAAGTAGGCCGTCCGGTTAGTGCGGTCGGTCCGAGCAGTTCGCCGCACCATGAGGAGGAGAAGGGGACGCCGCTCTTCCACACGCTTCAGGTCAGCGCGCGAGAGGCACGGCCGGATGCTGAGCCCATCGTCGCTCCCAGCCATTGCCAACACGGCGCGTGCGCCGCACCGGGCGCCACGCTCGAGTTCTTTGCGGCGCTACCGCTCGCCATGGTTCTCGACGGATCCGAGCGCATCTCGAGGAGTGGGGACGAGGAGCGCATGCAAGTGCTCAATACGGCGCGATCCGAGCGCATCTCGAGGAGTGGGGACGAGGAGCGCATGCAAGTGCTCAATACGGCGCGATCCGAGCGCATCTCGAGGAGTGGAGACGAGGAGCGCATGCAAGTGCTCAATACGGCGCGATCCGAGCGCATCTTGAGGAGTGGGGACGAGGAGCGCATGCAAGTGCTCAATACGGCGCGATCCGAGCGCATCTCGAGGAGTGGGGACGAGGAGCGCATGCAAGTGCTCAATACGGCGCGATCCGAGCGCATCTCGAGGAGTGGGGACGAGGGGCGCATGCAAGTGCTCAATACGGCTCGATCCGAGCGCATCTCGAGGAGTGGGGACGAGGGCGAGGCGGAGGACGAGGCGGAGGACGAGGCGGATGGTCAGATCCCGGAGGTGATCGAGGTTGAACCCGAGGGAGAAGGAGCGGAGGGAGAGGGAGAGAGCGCCGTGGAGTCGAGCTTCGGTGTGCAACTAGCCGGGACAGCGGAGCGGGCGATCGACGGCAAGGCGACGGCCACGGCCACTGCGGGCGCGGCGGCGGCCATGCTCACTCCGCGCATGCAAGTGCTCAACACGGCGGGCATGCTCACTCCGCGCGAAGCGCTGGCGCAGCGCTGTGGCGAGCGTCTTTGGGCCCATGCAAGTGCTCAACACGGCGCCACCCCCACCGGAGGCCTCTGGCCGATGCCAAGGGAGCCGCATGCAAGTGCTCAACACGGCTCCACCCCCCTCTGGCCACAGATAGCGTCCCCTGGCGGCCTCTCGTCCACCATCGAGACGCTCATCGATGGGCTGCGGCTCGGCCCCGCGCGCACGGCCGCCGCCACCGAGGCAGCGAGAGCCTGGTTCATGGAGCAGGGCTACGCTGACTCGAGTGAGCTGCTCGAGGTCCGTGCGGAGTCCGAGCTCGCCCTCGCAATTCAGCACGGCGCGTGCCTGAAGCCGGGCAAAGCGCGCCTGCTCGCCAAGCGGCTCGCCGATCTCGCCCTAAATCTCGCCCCGATCTCGCCCCCACCGCCCACGGCCGACCAATGGGCGGGGTATGCGGGGGCGGGGTATGCGGGGGCGGGGTATGCGGGGGCTGGGTATGCGGGGGCCTCGCCGGCCGTCGTGCCGATGGGCCTTCCCGTGCTGCACGCTCATGCGCCCGTGCTGTCGCCGCCGGCCCTGGTTACGGCCACGGAGCTGGGGCTAGCTGACCCTGCATTGCCGTTGGAAGCGATGGATTGGAGGCGGCTCGCGCAGGCGTACGAGCGTGCGGAGACGCTGGCAGAGACACGTGGAGTCCTTGATCGAACGTGACCGCCCACCGCGCGCGTTTTACGAAGGAACACACACCCGATGTGTACAGTATGAGAGCAGGTGATTTCTCTTCTCTCGTGCTGATCTATAGCTTGTGCTTCCAGGGAAATTGGGGTTCATTTTGCGGCAGCGCCACCCGTCAGCAAGCCGACGCGGCTGACGCACGCGCTCGAAAACGCCCAACACAACGCGGAGCGTTAGAAATCATGGACGGGTCGGAGGCGGCAACGGCGAGCATGCAGCCAGCAGTGCCGCCGGCCGTCGCCCAGTTTGAGCCGATAGTGCAAGCAGGCATGCGCGAGGGGCTGAACCGTGTGGATGCCGAAGCACGCGCCCGAGAAATCTTGTTTGGTGAGCAGGAGAACGAGGAGCGCGCCTTTTTGAACGCCCTCGATGAGGCCTTGTGGCAGAGCTGCACAAGACTGAGCGACGAGGAGGCTTGGACACATCTGCTGCAGTGCGATGGGCTCGACTCAGTGATCGCTCGGCTGTCAGGTATGCTCGACTCAGAGGCGATCAGCGACGCACAATTTCAAACGCTGCTCTCCCGTTCGTCTGAACAGTTGGCCTGGTCTCCTCGCAAGACGACGACCTTGGGTGCCGGAAGCAGTGGCAGTGCTGCCGTCGACACCGGCGCGGGCGTGTTTGGCGCCAGAACGCCGCCGGCAGCTCCGCCGAGCAGGTCGTATGAGGAGAAGCGCCGCCGCGAGCGTGCGGCGACGCTGTTGCAGTGTGCGGCACGCTGTGAGCTCGCACGCCGCTCAGTGCGCGTGGCGGTGGTCGCCGCGCGGGAGCGGGAGCGGGAGCGGCAGCTGAGGGAGAGCCAGGCCGCGCGTGCAGAGGCCGAGAGCGTGCTCGCCGAGCTTCGTCAGGCTGAGGCCGCACGCTCAATGCAGCGCCTCTCGCGTGGCGCTCTCGCGCGTGCGCTGGCGGCTTCGATGCGTGTGGAGGAGGCCAAGCGGCACGGGGCGGCCGCGCGGGTGCAGGCGAGTGCGCGCGCCGTGCGTGCCAAGCGGCAGCTACAGGCGTGCCGCGCCGCGGCGACGCAGTTGCAGGCTGTAGCTCGACGGACGAGTGCACGCGCTGCGATGGCGGCAAGGCGGCGCAGCGTCGAGAACTGCGTGGAGCAAGCGGCCGCGGAGGCTGAGGCCAAGACCAGAGCGGAGGCGGAGGCCAAGGCACGAGCGGAAGCTGAGGCCAAGGCACGAGCGGAGGCGGAGGAGGCAAAGGCGAAGGTGGAGGCGGAGGCCGAGGCGGCGGTCAGGGCGGCGGCAGAGGCCAAGGCAGCTGCAGAGGCCAAAGCAGCTGCAGAGGCCAAGGCGGCGGCAGAGGCCAAGGCGGCGGCAGAGGCCAAGGCGGCGGCAGAGGCGCAGGCCAAGGCAATCGCAGAGGCCGAGGCGGCGGTGGCGTCGAAGAGGGCGGCGGCCGCCAAGGCGGAGGCCGCCAAGGCGGCGGCAGCCAAGGCAGAGGAGGATAGGTGGCAGCAAGCGGAGGACGCGAGGAGGAGAGCTGCGGCAGACGCCCCCCAAGCGGCGGATGCGATGAGGAGCTTGCAGCACCCGCACCCGCATCCTCCTCCACCGCCGGCTCTGCAGCGGCCGAGCCGGCCACCTTCCAGGGACCCACCAGCGCACGTGCCCAGCACGTTGCACGTCCTGACGCCGGGTCTTGAGCCGATCGCGATGGCGGCAGGCAGCTCCAGCAGCGGTGCTGCTGCTCCTGCAGAGGAGGTGAGCAGCGCCGTGGTGAGCAGCGCCCCCGCGGCATCGCTTCCAGTGAGCGTGCGAGAGCAGGCGCGGCTGGAGTCGACGCGCGTGGCGGCGCTGAGTATGGCCACGGTCCGCTCTCGAGCGCTCGCCGAGCTGAACGCCTCTCTCGTGTCCGCTGCTGCCGCCGGTGCGCACCCACCCAAGCCGCTTCACATGCAACCCCAGCCTCCACAAGCGGCTCCACACCCCTCGAGGGCCTTCGCCGCTCCCGTGGCCGCCCCGCGTCCTTCGACCGCCGCGCGCCTCTCCAAGGTCCTTGGCCGATTGGGAGGTGGCGGCGCCAGGCTGCCGGGCGTCGTGATGGGCGCCATGCTGGGAGCCGATGCAGTGCCACGCGGGATGAGCGCGCCTACCGGCATACTGAGCGCCGTGGGTGGGCTCGACGAGTTGCAGCTTGGCATGCAGCAACGGCGCATTGATGCCGCGGCTGCGGCGAAGGCGCTCGGTCCAATGGGAGGTGGTGGCGCCGCGGCTGCCTCAAACAAGGGCAAGCGCGGCATCAGCTTGCAGTGGCATGGTACGAAGAGCTTTTTGCAGGAGCACAAGGGTTTGCGTTAAATGTGAAAAATGGTTCGATATTAAATATTGGCGCGTAGACAACACCGTTGAGATGGCTCTCCAAACCGTATATGGCCGTATTCATATTATGCCGAATACATATTACGTCGAGCTATCTTAGGGCTCATGGACGAGGGCGGGTATGTGAAGGTCTGCAGTACTCGCAGATCTGGCATGGCCAACGACGCAAGCTCCACCTCTACTTGCGGCTCTTCTTGCTGCCACCCCGCTTCTTTGCCAAGTCTTCTGATATCTTCTTGAAGTACTTCTTCTCCTTGTCTGCCTGCGACATATTTGCCAGCTCCTCCTGCGCCTTCCGCGCCTTCTCAATGAGCTCCACACGGTTCTCGCCCAAACCAACAGTTGGTGCGTTACCACCGAGGCCGCTATTGGTTTTGATGAGCCCAGCGATGCCCACGAGCACAATAGCGCCAAACAAAAGAGTCACCTCAACGGGCAAATCGGACAAGATATTGCCGGAGGCGACTTCCGGAGCTTCAAACTTCCGGAGAGGTGCGGCGACAACATCGAAAGGACTCGCGACGGCACGGACCGATGTGCTTCGCGAAATTGACGGCGCGCCACGCAATGGCAACTGGAATGCGAGAAGCGCGGCCACGACGTTGCTGAGCATCGCCAACCAGGACCCAGGACCCTGCGATTCCTCGGAGATCGACGAAATCGGACATTTCCGAGCCGCGAGGACTTTTCAAGTCATGTCAAAGGTGGGACGTATGCATGTTGTGGGCCTCTGGAATTTGGGGGGATTGGACACGTGGCCGCCTTGTTGCTTCTGATCGGGTCCCGCGACGAGTCCTGTGGGCCTCGTCGGTCCTCTCCTCGCTGCCGCTGACAGAGGCAGTGTGGAATGCGGAGCTTCCGCGGTCTGCTCTTCATCGCCTTGCTGACGTTGCAAGGGATCCTCGTAGTGGGTGCGCCCGAGCCGCTCGCGGAGGAGCCGCTGGCGGAGGACGCATCGCCGCATTCAGCAGAGGAGGTGCAGGAGGCGCGAGAGGAGTTTGAAGGTATCGACACGAATAAGGACGGCTTCATCACCAAGGAGGAGATTCTAGAGATGGACGAGGTGCCCGAGAAGGAGGAGATCGAGGAGTTCTTCAATACGTACGACACCAACAAGGATGGGCGCGTGACCTTTGATGAAATCTTGCAATCAGACGACGAGCTGCGCGCCGCCGATGATGAAGGCGATAAGGAGCTCTGAGCGCGGCGGCGCGGACCGCGCGCGTCATCCAGCCGTCGGCCATGCACGGCATCGCGCACTGTGCGTATCGTGGACCAGATGAAGGGATACAGTAACCACGCTCCCTGGTGTAAAAAATATACACTGTGTGAACCACGACGGCGCGTGGATCCGCGCACTTCAGTGCACTTGCAAAACACGAGAAAGATGATCTTTTGTACTTTCGTTCACAAGTCCGCAAACTCCAGCCCCGCCTCCTTGAGGAGAAGCGGACGCGCCGCCTTGACGTCTCGCAGCAGCCATCGTCCCAGCAGCTCGTAGCGATCTTCTTCGGTCAGAGAGCCCTCAGGAAATTGGCCGGAGGCGATGGCGGCGTAAAGACTCATGGCGACGGCGACGGAGATGTTGAACGACTGCGTTAGCCCTGCCATGGGGATGTAGAACGGCGCGTCGGCGAACTCAATAAAGGCTCGGCTCACGCCACGCCGCTCGTTGCCGAAGACGAGCGCGGTGCCGCGCTTGGCTCGAAAGTCGAGGTCATCAATAGGCACCGCCTCGAAGCGGTCGCGCAGCGGCTGCTCGCTTCGCTGGTCTTTCTCGTCCGCTTCACTCGGTGGGCAGTCAGAGGCGTAGACAGCGAGGTCGAGCTGGCGCAGCGCGGCTCCGCAGTCGGCCGACGAGCGGTACCGTGTCACGGTCAGCCATCGCGACGCCCCCATGGCCACGTTGCCGATCGAGCCACGTCTTGGCTGGGGCTGCTCCACAGGGCGCGTCACGCTGCTCGTGTGGCCGTATGGGACGGACTCTACCAGGTGCAGGTGCTGCACGCCGAGGCCCTCGGCTGTGCGCATGACTGCCGCCACGTTGTAAGGGTCGGCGATGTTTTCCAAGACGAGGTGGAGGCTCCCACGCCGCTTCGCAAGCACCTCGTTCAGCCGGACCACACGCGTTCCCGTTGCAAACTTGCCAAGGGTGTCGGCGACGAGCTTCCAATCCTCTGGCGTTGCCTCGTCCAGCAGCAGCCTTCGCCGTTTCATCTGGCTGATTGCGCTCGTGATTTGGCGCGTGGACGCTCGTGAGGTGATCGTGAACGCTCGCCTTACTGGCAGCGCGGTGGCGAAAGCAGCGAGCGAACAGAGGAGCATCGCGTGTGCTCCTCGTCGATTGTGTGCGAGACCAAGGGTGTGGCGAGACTCACGATCTCGAATGTTTCTGTACGAGTTCACGTTCATGTTTCTTAGACAGTTGAAAAGGTTGTGCCTGTTCACAGGTCCTTTACATTGTAGTTTCGTGGCCACTGAGTGTGTGCGCGACGGGCGGGCGGGCGGCTCTCTGTGTGCTTCGACGAATGGACCCGCGCGTCCGAGACCTTTACAAACGGATAATCACAGTCGGCCGTGACTACCCCACCGGGCTCAGTCACGTGCGCGAGAAAGCGAAGCGCGAATTTTTCAAGCGTGCCAACCTTCACGATGGCCTTGAGATCAACCGTGCGATCAACTATGGTCGGCACATGGTGCGCGAGATGACTGGAATCATCCAGTTCAAGAAGTATCGCGCGCTCAAACAGAGGTACGAGGACGAGTCATGATGTGCGGGACTTCTCGCGTCAAATGTGCTCAACGAGCCCGAAGCCTCCAAGAAGATTCTGTGCAGTGCTATGAGAGATGCTCTTGACCTCTTGTGAAGCCGGCCACAAAATCACGGACCCCACCACATGACGCACGGCATCGGGTGATGGCACACTCCATGAGACTTGGGATCCAACCTTGCCCCGTGCAGTGGCGCAGTCCGATGAGTTCATGGCCTCGTTGGCCTCTGATGGTGAACGGGATTGGCAAACCAACGGATGCTCTCACAGCGGATGCATGGTTGCTCTCTAGCCTTCCAGTCAGTGCGGGCATTGCGCACCGAGACGAGTTGAGACATGTGGGCAGTTCCCATCGTCGAAGTGCCGATTATGAGTCTTGACAGGCTGGCACGACACTTCTTGTGCTGCTGCTGAACGTCAAACTAGACTGATGACGGTTACAACACGGGGAACATCAGGGGAACATTGCAGCAGTGACGACCGTAAAAAATCCAAACAGCATGGACAACCCTGAGATGCCGATCCAGAACAAGCAGCGCAAGGAGCGCCCCGAAGGGACCCCTCTACCGAATCGCGAATCGCATGCCCGCGAGGGAGTAGAAAAGGTTTTTCAACCCCTCTCCCCCCTCCCCCCACCCCCCACCTGATTGCCTATCACAATCCCGCCCGGCAGTACATATATAGGGCAGCGAGCACTCCAGAGATTACCCTGCGTGCTGGGAGAGACCAACCTCACCGTAGCGCGAAATTGAGTCAGTTGCGGTAGCCCGAGCGAGCGACCGTACTCAGTACAGTTGTGTTGACCGAGGGGAGCGGAGCCGTCCTTTGAGACGCGGAGTGGAGAGCGCGGGGGGACCGCGACGAAACTGGCCGACTGACTGATAGAAGCAAGCTTCCAAGCTACATTTTTGCCAGGCAAATTATTCGAAACAACACATCAAGTACCTAAACAAGCGCAACCGAATACCCCTGTAGCCAACGGAGTAGGAAAGGGTGGGCGGAGAGGATTGCTTGCTTGCTTGCTTGCTTGACTTGACTTGACTTGACTGACTTTTGAACCAGAAGTTTGCTCTTTTTGGACAGTCACCGCGAACAGCGCATCGCGACTGCGTGCATTTTTTCGCGTCGAGCAGACGCCGCGGGATGCCCCCCAAAGCCGCGAAGGAAGCGAAGACGAAGGCGCCCCCCGCTAAAAGTCCCGAGAAGGCGAAGCCGGACGCCGCCAAAAGCAGCGGCGACAAGAAGGAGAAAAGCGACAGGAATGGGAAGAAGGAGAAAACAAAGAAGGCGGTTTCGGCAGCAGGCAAGCAATCGGAAATGGACTTGTCTAGCAAGCCGGAACCAGCGAACGTGGAGCCCGCCGTGGACCCCAATGCTAGCTTTCTCGACAAGCTAGCGGCCGCAGAATCTAAGCCTCCTCTCGGTAAACCAGAAAACCGTCGTTCTGCATCTAAAGCTGCTCTCGGGCCCCAGCCATTTCCTGCTCGGTCGTCTTCAAACTCGGCATTGAAACCGAAGGGCCCGAAAGCTCCTGCTTGAGATCTTCGGTCAGGTCCGCCAACCCTCCGCGAGAGCGCGCAACGCGTCACCACGGCGACGTGATGTGTCCCGCCGACGGTGCCCGCCTCCTCAGCCTCGCTGCTGCACGGTGCAAGGCCTCGTGCCGAACTGCCTTGCAGAATCGCATCACTTCACTCGCATGCTGAGTGCGAGGAACAGGAACCCCAGCTTTTTGTGCGCCCGGTTGACCCGGGCGTCGCTCCCTTCTTCCAGATTGCAGCCCGCGTGACGCGGCCGGCGCACGAAACACACGCGCCGCCGCCAGGTGATCATACTGATCATATGAGATCCTCAGATATGCCAGCCTGAGCTTCCACATGTCTCATGTGCAGCAGTGCAGGCGCGAGTCAGTGTAGACAGAATTAGCGGTTTAGGCTCGAGAGAGCTGTTGCGCAGAAAACACGTGTTTGCCGAGTATCACATAGTATTACGCTGCGTGTGTCTTTGTGTCAACAAGGAGCTGGAAAGTGTCGAGCAATGGCTGTGAAAAGCGTCGATTGCGTTGAACTTGCTGGCGTGAATGAAAAGTGGACGAGGACCAGGCGCGCGCGCGCGTGTGCAGGGCGCGTGGTCCAATCACTCGCGTCAATCCGTGGGAGCCGGCCTCTCTCCGGTCGTCGACTGCCTAGCCGCGGGCCAATGATCTCGTCGATCGCCTGGGTGCGGCGTGGAGCGGCGGCACGCGTCCCGACGACGGAAGCGGGGCTCCATGAGGTGATGGCTGGCCAAGCACCCGCAGAGCCTGCAATGGCTGCCGCATCGAGCAGCAGCAGCCAGCGTGGCAAGGCGGCAGGCAAGCGGCGCTCGGCAGAGGATGAGGCAGATGAGGAGGACGATGACGAGGAGGCAACGCCTGTGCTGACGGCGGGCAACATCATGTATTACCGCTCCAACAAGGAGGATCCCAACATTACGATCAACGAGGACGAGGACATTGACTCGGAGATCGACGACTACGAGATTACTGAGACAGACCTGGTGCTGCTCGGCGCGCGCTCGGACGAGCAGCTGAGCAACCTCGAGGTGTACATTTACGAGGAGCCCGTGGATAACCTGTACCCGCACCACGACATCCCACTTCCTGTCTTCCCACTGTGCGTCGCGTGGCTCGACCACCATCCTGCAGCGGCGGCGGGTGCGTCATCATCTACCTCGCGTCCACGCGGCAACTACGCTGCAGTGGGCACGTTCGCACCGTATATCGAGATTTGGGACCTCGACGTGATCGATGCCCTCGAGCCCGTGTGCGTCCTCGGCGCCGAGGCTGCCGCCGCGGCCGCTGACTCGCAATTCACGTCAGCCGCGGCGGAGGCGCTTGCGGCCAGCGAGCGCCAAAAGGGAAGCAAGAAGGATGGCGCGGCTGGCGAGGGCGCGGCCGGCAAGAAGCCGAAGCGCAAGAAGAAGCTGGGCGGAGCATCGGGCGGGCCGCAGGGCCACACCGATGCCGTCATGTGCCTCTCGTGGAATACCCTGAAACCCAATCTGCTCGCGTCCGGCTCAGCGGATGCTACTGTAAGGCTGTGGGATCTTGACGGCGACGTGGGCGGCTCCACGATGGCGCTCACGCAGCACACGGACAAGGTGCAAGCGCTCGCGTGGCACCCCACCGAGGCCGCCGGCCTCCTCTCCGCTGGCTTCGACAAGCGCGCCATCGCGGTCGATGTGCGCGCGCCCGCCGGCCCGACTGCACGTGAGTGGCAGCTCACGGCCGACGCCGAACGGGTGCGCTGGAGTCCCGGAGGTATGAGTTTCGTCGTCTCGAGCGAGGACGGGCTCGTCAAATGCTTCGATATCCGGCACAGTGGTGGCGGCGCCAGCGGCGGCGCCGTCTGGTCACTGCAGGCGCACAGCGGCGCGACGGCGGCTCTCGACTTTTGCCCGGCTGCAAGTGATATCCTCGCTACCGGGGGCCAGGATAAGCTGGTCAAGGTGTGGTCGGTGAGCGGCGCGAAGCCAGAGATCGTGGGCCGTCGAAACATGGGCCTCGGCGCCATCTTCGACGTGAGCTTCGCATCCGATTCGCCCACCTTGCTCGGCGCGGGCGGCGCGTCTGGAAAGCTCGGGGTGTGGAATACCCTTGAGCTCGAAGCGATGCAGGAGCGCTTCCCCACAGCTGTGGCGGCCCTTGACGAGGACGGGCGCGTGCTCTCGAACGCGGTCGCGGGCATGGGGGCACTTGACGTCAACTCGTCCGACGAAGACGACGACGACGACGACGGGCGCGAGCACTACGGTGGCAACGCAATCGTCCGCGGCGAAGTCGGCGCGGCGGCGGCAGCGTCCTCAGCGGGGCGTGCTACAAGTGCCAAGGGCGGCGGCGCTCGGGACGGCGGCATGAGTGCCAATGGCGGAGGCGGTATGAGCAGTGGCAAGGCGGCCGCCGGTAGCAAGGGCAAGGCGGTGGCGCGCGATGTGGAGATGGATGATGAGGAGGACGAGGACGAGGAAGAGGACGAGGAGGACGAGGAGGACGAAGCGGTGGCGCCGGCCGTGCTCGAGCAGACTGCCAGAGAGAGCGAAGCTGCGGCGCACCGCGCCCGCGTAGAAGCTGCACTCGCAGCGGCAGCGAAGAAGGCGAGGCGAGGCAAGCCGAAGAACAAGGCCAAGGCCGCAAAAAAGGGGCGGTGAGGATGACGAAGGATGCAAGCTGCCACGGCGCGAACACGCCCCTGCACCCACACATGAGATGTATCTCTATCTGACTCGGCATAGACCGATCAGACGAGAGTGTGCCCTGTATGGTGTTGATGGTCCGCGTACAGGCGCCTCGATGATCATGATCTGCATGATCTGAGAGTATGCTGCACACACACCACCAACTACGGCAATCGTGCGTCTTCGCATTCACAGCATGGCGGCTACAGGACAAACTCACAAAATACGGCTCGGGCCTCGGCTGTACACCACACACCGAGTGTCTGATCCCCCCGGCAAGGCCAAGCAACTGGAACTGCATGAGATTTCTGAAATCTTTGTCCACATTTTTCTAGGCGCGTGGCGGAGGCCCGAGATCTACATCACCCGGTGCCACCGATGCGTTCATTCCGGGATGTGGGAGTCTATAAGAATTGGAGCCAGCGCGCGGGTCCCATAGGATGCCCGGTGCGCGTCAGGAAGGCGTGTTGGCGTTTAGCACGAGGAGCAGAAGGTACCCGCCTTTGCTTTGAGATGACGTTCGTGCAGGGCGTAAAGGGGCCCTGGATGGTGATGGGCGGAACCTCGCATGACGTGTAGCTTCCCGGCTGGGCCACCAGGATCGGCGATTTCGTAGGATCCATGTGCTCCTTGCGGATCAGCGTGTTGGCCTTCTCCCTGCACATATCTTCTCCCAGCATAGCAGTTTCGCAAGCTGCCTGCATCACCGCTGGTGTGGAAGGTGTGACGCAAATATCGCCGTTCGCCATCATGACGAGTACCCGCGCCGATCGGGACCGAAGCTTCTCCAGCTGTACGATGAAGGTGGCGTGCGCGATTGCGCGGTGGCGTCTTGCGCTTTTTAGGAAAGACGGAATCTGCAACCGCGGGCGTCAAAGATTCCCGCCAACTCGGCGCCGTAAAATTCTGAACACTTCAACGACGTCTCCACGCGTTTCAAAGTCTCTAGTGTGTCTGTGTCTCAATCTCTTTAATATCTCGCTCACTCACTCGCTCGCGGTCCACCTTTCAGCGCGCCTATGTACCGGTACCTCGGAACTTCTAAGCCGTCCCTGCGGACATTGTTGTGAAGTGTGAACTTGAGGAATATAAATGGACGTGCGAGTCCCGGCTCCCCCCGGTGTCTTTTTACCGGTACCGGTACTCTGTGTACATTAACAGTGGTTGGTGCTCCTGACGATGTATGTACTCGCCCACGCCCTTACGTGCGCCGCGACCTTTTGCAACCCTCTCAATCTCGACTACCGCTTTCAGCTCGATGAGCCCTCTCGTCGCGAGGCGGCCGACCCGACGATGGTTGTGTTTGACGGCCAGTACTGGTTGTTTGCGAGCAAGTCGGGCGGCTACTGGCACAGCCGCGACCTGGTCCAGTGGACTTTGATTGAGCCGACGGGCCTGCCGCTAGAGGACTACGCGCCGACAGTCGTCGAGATCAACGGCACGCTCTACTTCACAGCGTTCAGCAGCGCGGCCGTCTTCTCGACCCGCGACCCGCTCGGAGGAAAGTGGACCAAAGTGGCCAACCTTTCACAGTATTACGACCCGGCGCTCTTCCTGGACGACGATGGGAGCGTGTACGTCGCCTTCGGGTGCTCGAACAACGACGCGACGCACATGGTGCAGCTGGACCCATCAGCCGGATGGACTGAGGTGGGCGAGCGCCTGGCGGTCGCGCGCGGCAACGGCAGCGTTCATGGCTGGGAGACGCCCGGAGATGAGAACGAGCTTGATGGGACTCCGCCCTGGATTGAGGGCTCTTGGATCACCAAGTGGCCTCGTGGCCAAGGTGGCAAGTACTATTTCCAGTACGCGGGGCCGAGCACGCAATACAAGAGCTACGGCGACGGCGTCCTCGTCAGCGATCATGCACTCGGTCCGTACACGCGCGATGCGGACTCGCCCTTCGCGCACAAGCCGAACGGTTTCGCGGCGGGGGCTGGGCATGGAAGTACCTTTCAGGATGTAGACGGGCGGTGGTGGCATGCGGGCACCATCACAATCAGCGTCCGGCACAAGTTTGAGCGCCGTATTGGGCTCTTTCCGATGGAGCTGCGGCCGGGGCAAGGGCCTGGCGGTGCGGCGGCGCTGCGCATGAATGGGACCCTCGGTGATTACCCGATGTCATCCATTGACGGATCACACCCGCCGTGGATGCTACTGTCCTACCTCAAGCCAACCACAGCCTCTTCTACGTATGAGCCGCCGCCCTTCAACGGCTCAACGGCTCACGATCGCGCCTGTGAGGCTCGCGTTGATGCGCCGAGTACCCTCAGAGCCACCAACGCGAGCGCCTTTGGCACCGACCATGACGCTCAGCACGACGCTCAGTACGACGCGCGTGCCACCGACTGCAGCCCCACGCTGGCCCTCGCCGTGGACTACAGCCCCATGCGTGCGGTGGATGAGGATCTTCGAACTTGGTGGTCTGCTGCGAGCGGCGCGCCCGGCGAGTGGATCTCCATCGATCTCGGCGCGCCCGTGATGGTGCATGCCATCCAACTCAACTTCGCTGAGCAGAACTCAAGCGCCCTCGGCAAGCTACCGCCATCGGATGCGTGCCGCTACTATGTCGAATACACCACCGGCAGCGAGGGCGGCAAGGTAGGCGAGGAGAGCAAGGGCGGCGCCACCGACGAGTGGTTGGTCCTGCCGGCGCTGGACCGGCGCGCTCCCGCTGTCGTACGCGACGCCCCCCACGACTACGTCGAGCTTTCGCAGCCAACGACCATGCGCCAGGTGCGCGTGACGAGTGCACATACCCCGGCGGGGGCTGATTGCCTGGCTCATCAGTAGGATTGCCTCCCTCATTAGGTGCGCGTGACGAGTGCACATACCCCGGCGGGGGCGCTGTTCTCGCTGAGCGGATTTCGCGTGTTCGGGCTGAACCCGGCGGCACAGCCGCCGCCCCCCGTGGCCGGATTGGCCGTCGAACGCGCCCACGACGACGCGCGCCAAGCCAATGTGAGCTGGCTGGCGCCGCCCGCGCCTTTGAGCTTGTATCTCGTCAGGTACGGCGTGGCCGCGACGGCGCTCGGCGAGGCCGACCTGTACCACAGCTTTCAGGTGGACGGGCGCGAGACGAGCGTCCGAATTCGCGCCCTCTCCGTTGGAGTCGAGTACCTCTTCGTCGTGGATGCCCTCAACGAGGCTGGGCGCACCGTGGGCACGCAGCTAGTGCGCGCGTGAGTCGTCGTTTTAGATTCCTACGATGACCCTAGTGAAATGGAAAGCACGCGCCCGCCTCAGATGGGGCTTTGTTTCCTTGAGACCTTATGGGCTTTATCAACATTTCGCCACACGCGGTCACGCCAGCAAATACACCTCTCACCTGAACGTTCTTCCCGGGGAGCGACCGAACAGCTTGCCCCGGGCGACGCCGGCCTGAATTTACGGAATCCGGAGAGGGAGAAGGCACACCCGTCGTCCGGTCCGGACTGTCCGTCAGTCACAACGAGTTGGTGCCAACGTCACGCCCAAAGCGGCGCTCAAGGGCGCATTCCCAAAACTGTCCACTGTGTGGGGAGCCCAAAAACGATTCCATCGCTTCAACATGGGCGCGGAACAGAGCGTGGAGGGTGCGCCGGCGGGGGCGCCCATCGACGGCGGCGAACCACATCCCAGCGTTTCGCTCTCCAGCGTTTCGCAAGAAGAGACTATCGGCGCGGGAGCAGTATCTTCTGACCCCGTCGCTGAAACACACAAGAAGTGTGTCGAAATAGACAAGATGGGGCCAGCTGAAGTGGTCAAGATGCTGAACGAGGCATTGCTGGCCAGGCCTCTCAATAACGCGGTTGTGGAGGTTTGCTGTAGGCGCGTGCGAGTCCTCTGCCGTGATGCCGAGCAGTGCAACGAGTGCGACAAGCAAGGGGCATCAGCGGCAGTCGTGGGGGCGATGAAGGCGCTTCCAGTTGATATGAACGTGCAGCTGCAGGGTCTCGCTGCCATTGTCAACCTGTGCTCGGGGGAGGCGAATGATCACCGCAACACGTCCGTATCGTCGGGCGCACTTGAGGCGGTCGTGAATGCGATGATAATGATGGTCAGCAACGCGGAGGTACAGGAGATGGGCTGCATTGCCCTCCAGAACTGCTGCTACGGAGAAGATGATATGGCCATCCATCGGCGGCAGAAGGCGGCCGATGTAGGGGCGCTCAAGGCGGTGATCGATGCGATGAACGCACACCACGCCATCCCCGCGGCGCAGGAGGTCGGTGCGGCGACGCTGCGGCTGATACTCCACAAGGTACCTGGGCTGCGTGAGGAAGCCATCAAGTTGGGAGCCAAGCCCGAGTGGGTCAAGCCATTCGTCAAAGAGACGACCGGCATGACGTCTTTCCGACGCATTGCTGCAACAGGCATCGGCACCGGTCGGCGCATTTTCAAAGGGGGGAGATAGCATGACGCAGGAGATCAGGAACATGCCGTTCTACGTAATCCCCCAACAGCATCCACAAAGCATCCCCTGCCCCAGTGGCCCAGAACCTGCCCTTGTGGACTGTGTTTGCAGGTTATACGGATCGGCGATCGCGCGGTGGGCGATCGGCTGGGTACTACTTGGGTTGAGTGAGGCTCATTGGTGCGGGTTTGGGGGGTAGTGCTTGTCGTTGCTCGTTGGTGTGCGCAGAGCTGGTCGCAGGTCGGGTGCGTCGGGCCGCGTCGGATCTCCGGCCGGGCCGGTGACCACAGTGGCGGGCGATAGAGCTACGATAGAGCTACGAGCTCAGCTGTATCGCAGTATGTGAATGTGCCATGTACGCCTTCGCCCGTAGCAGGACGATGTGTGACCTCTTCGACCCATTAGCGTATGCGAGCGCGCGCGCGCGCCCCGGGCGCTGGTGGGTGGCGTGGAGAGCTATGACGTCGCGTCATGCTCGGCTCTCGATTGCTATAAGTCAACGCCTGCCTGCCTACGCCTGTACACCCCAGAACACCCCCAAACCCCTCCGCGCTCCGGGCGCCTAGCTCTGGCCTCTCAGGACTTATCCGAAATCCGATCGACCAATCCGATCAGACCGCATCCTGTTACGCTTACGGCCAATCTGATGAGACCGCATCCTCATGCGACACAGCGGGAATATGTGAGCTCTCCACCACCGTTCATCGACCAAACGCCACGTGACAACAGCTTCTAAACGGCCGAGGCAAGCGGCTTGAGATTCTTCGGACGCAGCGCCAACTTGGAGCCCTCGGCCTCGCCGTCGACTGTGACGTGCCAAAGGCCCTTTTCCGCATCGAGCCCGATCACGCGAGCCTTCTTGCCGTTGAGGTCGCTGCGCATCCCGAGCCCAATCACCATGCAAATGACGCCCACGCAGATCTCTAGATTTGAATCCTCGTCTACCTCGTCAGCGGCGAAGAAGGCCTTGAGCAGCCGATTGCGCACCCCCACCGAGAAGCCAAACTCCTTCATAGCTCCGAGGCTCAACGCCTTAGCGTCGGCGAGCGTTTTGACGTCGTTCTCCTCCAGCAGTGCGACCACAGACGAAGGCTCTTGAACCTTGCAGATACACTTGCGCAGGCTTGCATCGAGCCAGGGAAATTCCGAGAGTAGCTTCGCCTCCGCGGCCGCCTCTGCGGCTGCCTCCGCCTCGGCCTTGGCCTTCTCCTGGGCAGCCGCCTTCGCCTCCGCAGCCGCCTTCGCCTTCGCCTCGGCGATTGCCTGCTTCTCAGTCGCCACAGCGAAGGCCTTGAACAGCCGATTGCGCACCCCCACCGAGAAGCCGAGCTCCTTGAGAGCTGGGAGGCTCAACTCATTAGCGTCGGCGAGCGTTTTGACGTCATTCTCCATGAGCACTGAGCCCACAGACCTGATATCGAAGCCTTTCAGGGCCTTGCAAAGCGCTGCATCAAGCCAGGGAAATTCCGCGAGTAGCTTCGCCTCCGCGGCCGCCTCTGCAGCTGCCTCCGCCTCGGCCTTGGCCTTCACCTCGGCAGCAGCCTTCGCCTCCGCAGCCGCCTTCGCCTCCGCAGCCGCCTTCGCCTCGGCCGCCACCTTCGCCTCCGCAGCCGCCTTCGCCTCGGCCGCCGCCTTCGCCTCCGCAGCCGCCTTCGCCTCCGCAGCCGCCTTCGCCTCCGCAGCCGCCTTCGCCTCCGCAGCCGCCTTCGCCTCCGCAGCCGCCCT
>Ga0210244_100354_pt1 | contig 43175 bp, 25 predicted proteins | sample ChrtobMetaP3_0mM_FD_155473 | JGI IMG/M metagenome (GOLD analysis project Ga0210244, IMG submission 155473) | Chrysochromulina tobin associated microbial communities from unialgal haptophyte culture, Seattle, Washington, United States - P3_0mM | ecosystem: Host-associated > Algae > Haptophytes >...
GCCGTTCACGGCTGGCTCACCGCGGCAGCCAGCCTCGGCTGGTCTGTCGAGATAAGATGTTGAGACCCAACCCTCGAACACATGTTCACATGAACGACCGCAAAGGCGCCGCAACGTGAAGGCACAAACCACCACCAAGGCCTGTTCGGAATAGGTCCGGGTGACAAGCGTCTTGGCTCCGGACCGACACGCGAGCCTCTTACACGCTCGCGGTTCGGGACGATGGCTACCTCTACTCTCTCGTACACCATGTGGATGGACGACGGAGCTGAGCACATTTGCAGAGCGATCACCAGTGGCTCATTACGCGAGGTGGTCGAGCTCGATCTGCAGCATCATCGTATCGGTGATAACGAGATGGAAGCTATTGCAAAGGTGCTGCAGGATTGTGCTCCAGGCATGCTAGGTAATGTCAAGGTGCTTAACCTTCGCGGCAACCGCATCGGCGACGATGGGCTGGCTGCCTTTGCCAATGCACTGCGTGCCAGGCCGACCATTCTGCCCAAGCTCAAACAGCTCAACTTGCGCAACAATCGCATCGGGGCTGAAGGTGCGGAGATGCTTGCACAAGTCCTGCACGAGAATCCCGAGGCACTCGCACTCGTCGAAATATTGGACCTCGACCTCAATCCTGGGTCAGATTTCTCGAGGCCAGGCCACATTGTTGGAGGGAAGGGCCGGAGTGTGGCCCAGGTGCTCGAGCGTCGGAGGGGAGGCAGCAGGAATTGAGCATGCGCTGAGCAGCACGCCCTGCATGGCACTGAGCAAAGAAGCTTGCGCACGAGCATCGAGTATTGAAGGCACTCGAAACGGGTGCCTAGGGGGCGTTGTCGTTGAACCCCAAGGCACGCGCGAACGCGGCGGTCCTCGTTTGCGCTGCCTCGCTGGGCGGCGCATTCGATTGCCGATTGCGTTGCCTCACAACTCTGAATCTCAAAACCACACAACACTCTCAGACCGCCAGAGCTCCGAGCTCCGAGCTGCGCGTCCCTACCTGAACATAAAATCCGGCCATGCCGGTTGATGCGGAACTCGAACTGCGAGCTCCGCCGCGCCCCGTCTAGCTGCTGTGAGGCCGTCTCTATGGGTGGTTCGAATGTCATCTATAGCGCGTAGCGCGCCGCCAACTACGTCGCGGGTATGCGGCTACCAGCGCTTCAAGCCGCTCAGGGCGGTCTCGGAGGCGGAGGGCGAGCACGGGGAGGGGAGCCGCCGCCGCCCCGTCTGTATGGAAGCATCACGTTGGAACGCAGCCCGTTCCATGGAGGATGGTGAGGGTTTTGCGCCGTTCCCAGATTAACCTTCTTGAGCGTGACGATGAGCTTCTTGTTTTTCTTGTTGATCTTCCATTTGCATTCGTCGGGTACGATGGCCCCGCCCAACTTCGGGCAGGCGAGTAGATGCGTAGCGCTCGTGCCCTTAACAAAAACCTCCATCGATGAATCATCGTTGAACTTTTGCTTGTGGAATGTTGCCGTAACGTGCTCGTCCGCGACTGCGCAAAGGTCGCCCTCAAGGCTAATGTACACCTTAACGACCTCGCCATCATCCAGAAACGCAAAGCTGTCGAGGGTCTTTGGCGCAGGGCCTTTGACCTCGGTGGTTTCTGCCGCGAGCAACTTGGGCTCCGGCTTTGGGGCGGCCGCTTCGCCTTGCGCAACCTTGTCGTGCCAATCTGCGAGCGCGAATCGTGCAGCCTCACCGATCAAGACGGCCCGCTGGGGGAGATTCGAGGGTGAGGAGGCGCGCACAGTGGTAGCCAGGGTTGGCGATGCTCTCGGCAGTCTCGGCGGCTGCGGTGGCGGCGGAGGAGGGCCCAGCTGCCTTGCCGTCGGTCGGCGAAGGGGCAGCAGTGTCGGCCGCGTCAGCCGTGAGCGGCGCGGGCGGCGGGGTTGGCGAATCCATTGCGAGGCGCCGCCACGTGTACCCAGCCGCCAAGTTTTGGTGGAAGGGCTTGGGCAGTTGAAAGTTTCTGTATCTCAGCAGGAATTTGTGAATCGTGCGGGAAAAGGTGTTTGGAACTCGAAAAGCGAGCGCGCGAGCACTTGTCCAGAAAGCGACTTGTTTTCTCTAAGAGCTACTTCCGACGATGCCGAGCAGCGTCGTCCACTCGGCCGGCGACAGCAGCTCGGTCGAGCTTCCAAAGGAGGTGATCGAGCAGGCGACGTCCAAGACGTCCGTGTACTGCCAGGGCGAGCTCATCTACGATGGCGCGACCGGCCAGGCGGTCGGCTCCGCGGCGGATGGCATGCGAGGTGCTTCCAGCATGCCAGAGCCGTCGATGAATAGCCTGCTCAGGTGGGGCATCGAGAATAGCAACCCGGAGGAGTTCGCCCGCCGTAAGGAGGAGGGTGTGGCCCCACCTTCGCAGCTCGACAAGGAGATCATCGACTTTATCCTCGGCCAGCCTACGGTCGCCAAGATGCGCGAGTGCCTTGGCAAGTTGGACACCGCTTCACTGGCCGCACCTGGCGGCCTTGACACGGGCGCGGCCGCGCTCGAGGAGCTGCAGTACTACGTCGAGGACCTCGACAATGCCGGCGACCTCATCAAGATCCGAGGTCTGCCATCGCTCCTGTCGTGCGGCGCCTACGGGCTCCCGGATCTTGAGCGGAGCATCGGCGTCGAGAGCGCTGCGAGCGCAGCGGTGGCGCAGGAGGACGACCCGGACGGCTGCGCCGCGCTACGCGAGGGTGCGTGCGGCGTGCTGGCGGCGATGCTGCAGAACCACCCGGCAGTGCAGAAGGCGGCGCGGGCACACCGCGTGCTGGAGCTTCTCCTAGGGTTGCTCGGCGCCGATGGGGCGGACGGCTGGGAGGAGCGTGTGGGCGGTCTACCGGTGGTGCGCAAGGCGCTGCTCGCGCTCTCGGCGCTCGTGCGTGCCAACGTGGACGATTCGACCGAACCGGACGTACGTGAAGCAGCCGAGGCCACCCTTCGTCAAGCCCTGCCCCGAATGTGCTCGCTCGCCGCCCACGCGGATCCGAAGTTGTGTCGGCGCTCGCTCTTCGTGCTCGCCGCGCTGGGCGAGGACCCGAGCAGCCGCGCCGCCGTCCTTGGTGCCGCCGCCGCGCCCCGCAGCCTCCTGCCCGTCGCGCTCACTACGGCGCTCTACAGCGAGGACGAGGACACGCGTAGTCCTGCAGTGCGCCTGCTGACGATTGCATGCTCCGCGTCGATGCATGCGGCGCTGGCCACGACTGCGGCCGAGCTGCATGCGGCCTTGGGGGCGGCGGGCGCTTTGGCGGCGGCACACGCGGCCGCGGTCCGGGCGTCGGAGGAGGGGAGCTCTGACCCCAATGAAGCCGTGCTGCTTGGCCCCATTCTGTCATGGCTGCAGGCGCCTCCGCCGCCGCCACCAGCGGCGCCTCCGCCGCCGCCACCAGCGGCGCCTCCGCCGCCGCCATCAGCGGCGCCCCCGACCCTGCCACCAGCGGCACCCCCGCCACCGCTACTGCTTCAGATGCCACCGGACCCGGCGTCCGTCATGAGCGGCGAAGCGCTGTCGTGAGCGGAGAAGCGCTGTCGTGAGCGGAGAAGCGCTGTCGTGAGGCACGTGAGGACGACGTGTGCGCGGGGGCGGGAAGGGTGCATGACAGCAGCATGCGCGCACGGTGGCGGGTAGACCGTCCTGATGGTGAACGATGAGGATGTGCTTCGCGGCGTAGCAGACGGGCAGCAGACCTTGGCTCACCGAAGGACCCGTGTCACCCCTCAGACCCATCGCGCGATGATGACAGCTGTTCTCTCGTGCTCGAGCGTGTGCCGAAAACGAGAGCGTGGCCACGTGCACCGCACGCAGTGCCCCTCTCGAGGCGTCGCGGTGAGAGTCGAGTGGGCTATGCTAATCTGAGCGTGATTTGGGGGGAAGGGGTGGGCAGGGTTGGGGAGGCGCAATGGTGCCAAATCACGCGGAGCGAGCGGCGGCAGAAGCGGCCGAGGCGGAGAGCAAGGCCGTGGAATAAGGCATGCCTACTTGAGCTCGAGTCTGCGTCTTGCCGAAATGGCATGTGAACGTGAGCTCGCTCTCGCTCACGACGACGTTTTCTATTCAATTCCGCACGATCCGCACGGACGTGCGCGTGGGAGTGCAGTGAGGGCGGAAAAAAACCTGGGCGGATCATGTTGCGCCTCGGCTTTCTCTGTCTCGTGACTGTGGCGGTCTGCAAAAAGGTCCCCGTGGACATCGATTACACCAATGTGACCATCGATTTGGGCGAGGTGGACCTTGTCACAAAAAGAAGTCCTCGGCAGCGCAAGGCAGCGACCATCATGGTCACGGGCGGCGCGGGCTACATTGGAAGCACTATGGTGCTGATGTTGCTCCATCAGAAGTTATACAACGTTGTGGTCGTTGACAACCTCTCACGTAGCTCACGTGGCACGATTGAGCGCCTCCAACAATACGGCCTCCAAACGTTTGTCGAGCTGGACCTGTCTGACACACAGGGGCTTGCTCGCGTCATGTCCGAGCACGCTGTGAACGCCGTGATTCACTTTGCCGCAAATGCCTTCGCCTCCGAGAGCATCGACATGCCGCTCCTCTACTTCCACAACATCACGCAGAACACCCTCTCCGTGGTGGAAGCGATGGAACAGGCTGGCGTGCACACGGTCATCTATAGCTCCTCGTGTGCCACATATGGGAGCTTGGATCCGAAGTTCATTCCGGTGGTCGAGCGGGCGCCGCAGGTGCCCGTCTCGCCGTACGGCGCCGCCAAGAAGGCGAGCGAGGACGTGCTCCGCTCAGTGTACGGCGCGTACAAGGCCAACAAGCGACAGCTGCGCGTGGCGATGCTACGGTACTTCAACGTCATAGGCGCCGACCCGCACACTCGTGTGGGTCCTGTGCTCCGGCCGGAGCTGCGCCGCTACTCGCGCGTGAGCGATGCTTGCCTGGACGCGGCTGAGGGGCTCAGCAGCGGCATGGAGATCAATGGCGTCGACTACCTAACCCCGGACGGCTCGGTAGTACGCGACTACATTCATGTAAGCGACCTTGCCTCGGCACACCTTGCCGTGCTCGAGGCGCTCTCCGTCGCAGAGGACCTCAACCTAACCTCGATGCTGATCTACAACGTGGGCGTGGGCCAGGGCTACTCTGTCAAGCAGCTCGCGACCGCGTGCCAGGCGGCCACGGGCGTGCGCTTCCCGATCGTCGAGAAGCCCCGTCGGCAGGGCGACCCTCCCTTCGTGGTGGGCGACCCTCGCAAAATCTATGCGGAGCTGGGGTGGCGCGCATTGCACACCAACCTGACTGAGAGCTTGGAGCATGCATGGAAGTGGCGCCTGAAGCTTCGAGAGCTCGACGGCGCCGACCAGCACCATCATCACGGCGGTAACATGGGCGGTAAGGCCAAAGGGCATGCGCTCGGGCGCCTTCTTCGCGGGGCTAAACTGGTTTGAAACCAAACTTTACGGAGACGGCGTGCATCGGCGTGCATCCTGAGCGTTTGTGAGCTCGCGAACAACATCGCATGCCGTGCCGTCGCTCTGCTTCACTTAACAATATAGAATATTGCAATATTCGATTCGTGAGCCCTCGCCTCTCTTCTCAGTTCTCTCTACAGACGTCTACACCATAGTACTACGTAACTTCAGCCGTTTCACGCGTTTCAGGTCCATGTTCAGGTCGCACAGCGTTGTCATGAGCGTTGTTCGGGATCCGTTTTTCGAATGCTGCGAATGCTCCGAAAAGTTCCACCGAAAAGCACCCCCCCTCAAAGATGCCTTATGGCTCCCGAAGAGCGCCGAGGTCCTCCGAGAGAGCAGAGACATTCGCACACACGGAACATCGAACAAGGCCAGGGTAAACCAACCTAACGCGAACCAATGGGGGAAAACGGGTCGCAACGGAAGTGACGGCCACGCCCTGGCCGCCTGGCGTGTTTGCAATTGCGTGTTTGGGGGCGTGTGACGTGGGTGAGCAGGGTCCACATGGAGCCCCTTGACGTAGGGCCCTCGATGAGTTTTTGGGATTTTGAGTGGTGTGAAAGGAACGTGATTTGGGGTTCTGGTAACGACCTTACGTCAAAAGAAGTCACAATTAATTTCTTTTTTTGGACGAAATCGCGCACAATCAACTTCTGGGCCAAACCCTACTTGTACATGATCTTGATCGCGCTCGTGGGCGCCGCTGCGTCTCCCATGCCTTTTGGCGCCCTTTACAAGGTCGACCTCGACATGGGGCATGCTCGGCTCCTTCAATCGATTCCGACTCCTCCCACTTGCATGGCCCCATGCTTCTACACGCCTCCGTTCTCACCGCCGCTGCCGCCACAGCCCTCACCGCCGCCGCCGTCTCCGCCGCCGCCGTCTCCGCCGTCTCCGCCGTCGCTGCCGCCTTCTCCGTCGCCTCCGCCGTCGCCGCCACCGTCGCCGCCGCCGCCGTCTCCGCCGCCGCCGTCTCCGTCGCCTCCGCCCTCGCCGCCGCCGCCCAGTCCACCACCGCCTTCTCCGCCGTCTCCCTCGCCTCCGCCCTCGCCTCCGCCCTCGCCGCCGCCTCCCTCGCCGCCGCCACCTTTGCCGCCGCCTCCCTCGCCTCCGCCATCGCCGCCGCCCTCGCCGCCGCCACCCTCGCCACCACCCTTGCCACCGCCTTCTCCGCCGCCTCCCTCGCCACCGCCGTCGCCGCCACCCTCGCCGCCGCCCCCCTCGCCGCCGCCACCGCCGTCACCGCAACCGATGACAGCTTCGATCACGTGCGCAAGATCTGCTCTCTCTCGCTCCGGGGAATGTCATCTCCTTGAGAGCGGATGCATGGGATGTGCCTCCACGTGCACCGAGGCGGGGTTTTCGGTCTGGTGGGGAGCGGTCATCACCCAACAAATCTCGAGTATGCAGCCCGGGGCCGGAATGCAGGATGCATTAAACGCCACGATAGCAGGGATTGAAGCCCTCAGGACCTGCAAACTGCACAGCGCCAGCGCGGCGATGAGCGTCGTCGTGTTCACCCTTCGGCTCGACGGCGAGGTCTCCTCATTCACTTCGAGCGTGCAATCCCAGATTAAGAGCGCAGTCGCGGCCCGGGCGGGCGTCGACCCATCGGCGGTGGAGTTGACCATATCGGCGGGCAGCGTCATCGTCAGTGTGCGCATCCTAACGCCCACGGCGACGGCGGCCTCGGTGCAGTCGACGATGGCCAACGCGATGAGCAACCCGAGCAGCGCCACCGCCATGTTCGCGAACGTCACCGGCTTCTCGATCACCGTGCTCGCGGTCCTGACGACACCTACAATTGCCAACGTCGCACCGCCTCCACCGCCGCTGTTGGCAGTGGAGACGAGCTTCTCCCCCGGGACCATCATCGGGATCATCATCGGCGTCATCATCGCTCTTGTCCTCGCCCTGGTCTTCATGCGCCATCTCAACAAGAAGCGCCGCAAGAAGGCTGGCCTGCAAGTACCGAATGGCCAACCTTCTGGCCTGCAACTGCAAGTGCCGAAAGGCCGGGCGGCTCAACAGGGCGAGAACCGGCCCGCAGCTCCCCGCAGGGTGTGAGCAAACGCCCCCCACCGCACACGGTCCCCACCAGACCTGGAAGGGAGGGATGTGCTGGGAGCAGGGGAGCTCAGAAATTGGAGCGGCGGCCCACGCAGAGGGGATGATGGGGAGCGCTCTACAGCACGAGCCGGCGGGATTGGACATGATACTGGACATGATCGTGAGGCTGAGGGTTCGGTCCGCTTGGAGCGAGCGGCTGTGTGTGGGAGGTGTGCATAAGGTGTGCACGGTGCGGGCGGCCCACGCAGAGGGGCCACATGGGGAGCGCTCTGCAGCACAAGCCGGCGGGATTCCGGGATAGGACATGATACTGGACATTATGGTGAGGCTGAGGGTATGGACCGCTTGGCGCGAGCAACTGTGTGCGAGAGGTGCTCTGCGTGAGCAGCACCGTGGCGGAAGATGTGTCGCATCGCCCATCACCATCGGTCGTGTCCCCGATCTTCAGCGGGGCAGTGCCCTCCCTGCCGACGCTGCCGGGAGTGATGCATGGCCGTGCATGCAATCTGTTGTGGACCCCCGCCGGGAGTGTTCTTGCATCTTGTTGGAAGGGCATGACGCATGTGGATAGGTGTTGGGGGGTTTGGGCCTCGTAGTAGGCATGGATGGATGGAAGAATTAAGCACGGGATTTAAGGAAAAGGGCGTGCGAGCGTGGCGCGATAAATGTATGGCATCGGATATGGATGGCTTTCCGCTTTGTGTGGGGGTCGGTTGTCCTTATGTGCGTCTCCCCGTGACCCGATTCAGATTTTCTGTATACTTTTTGGATTGAACTTCTTCAGGAACTTCGTGGCAGGTTCGCACACCCCGTCGCCTCCCGCCCACTAGAGCACCCTGTGACGTACGTCAACTTTGTCTTTGAGTTCAAACGTTAATTGAAGTGTTCATGGAAGTGTTACATGTTAGATGTTGTCCTTTATTAATGTTGCATGTTGGTTGCTAGTTGGTTGCTCGGCTCTAACGCCCGCACCCGCGCCGAGGAGGTGGAGAAAGCCTTTTTGATCGCGGGGGCGGGGGCCCCGGTCCATTAGGGGGTCCCGAATGGACCAAAAGGGACCGTATTGGGAATGTTTCGCGAACAACGTATGATCAATAGAGTATAGAGCGGAGGTCAGAGGAGCTTAGACGTCCCGTCCTTACCGGAGATAGCGCTGAAAGTGTGAGCTTTTCGTTTAGCTAGGGGTCAGCCAGCGATGGTGGTCGACCCTCTTTTGCATCCGTCACACACACAGTCCTGGAGTTGCCCCATTGTTTCCCTGAAGTGGCGTTTGAGCATGCCCCCAGCGTCGTTCCGCCCAAGGACCGCCGCAACAGGCGGCAGCTCCCTCGCGCCGGGCGTGTCCGCGCAGTTCAAGATGCTCAGCGATCGATTGCACCTGCACGGCAGGCTCAGATCGAAGCCGGTGCGCAGCGGCAGGCCTGGGATGCATGCGCCGCGGTATTTTCGATTCTTGAGGGCGAGGCAGCTCGAATGGCAGATGATGACCTCGACACCGCACGCTTGTTCACGGCTCGTCGCATTTCCAAGGCTGCAAGTCTCGTGATACAGTTGAATCGATCCGAAGCCGAGGGCCGTCGCCCTTTGGCATAGATCTACCCGTGCCTCGAGTCTCCAAGGGGCATTCTCAAAGTAGCGCTGGCGCAGCCCCGCCTCGTCGTCGAGCGAGAGCCCCTCGTACCTGATGAAGGAGGCACTCAAAGGCCATCAGGGGCTGCATCGAGGCAATCTCGAATCTAGAGGCCATCAACCTCTCCTCGTCGGAGAGAGAGAGAGAGACCGCCGCACATTGGAGGGGGCCACATGCTCGTCGTCGTCGTCGTCGTCGACGACGACGACGCGTTCGTCATGGCGCTCGTTCGATTGGAAGGCGAAGGCGAGCCTCTCATCGCCGCGGCTCGGCCGCGTCTCCAAGCCTCCCACAAGTGCTCTCGGCCCCGGATGGGACGATCGAAGAGCGCGGTCACGTTGAAGCCTAGTGCCGCCGCGAGGTGCGTTCGATGGATGGCTCTAAGACTACGCCCCACATTGACGCCCACGCCGCTGCCGATGCTCACCTCGAACCAGCATCCAAAGAGCCCACCTTCTCCGATGGACCACGTTGGGCTGATGCGAAGCATCTCCGCCCATGTGTGATCGGGCACGAAGCCGTGACGAACCCACCAGGCCTCGGTCCGCACACGACTGACAACATGCAAGGGCGCCGGCAGCGCTGACGCAAGCCAGAAGCCATAATAGGAGAGTGGGTGCAACAGATTAGGTTCTGTATGTACGAGTGCGACATGCGAGCAACCACCAACAGTGTCGCACATCCGTGGTCGCCAATCGTGAAATGACGCTTTGCAGCGGCAGTGGGTGACAGCGCGCCTGCCACTATGGTAGACAAATGCCAGGCGTTGCAAAATGTGATCGAACTGTTGGTCGCTGACATTGTGACTCCGTAGCAATCGGTCGTCTCGGTATACCCCGGCAAGGTAACGCCTGCCAGCATCCCGGTCGCTCATCTGTGCCAGAGCCGCGGTCGTCGCGCTATTAACCTACTGTATTGGATAGGAACGGAACCTAACACAGAAAGCGGAGGTCCACCATCGAGCCTGGCCAGGGCCTGGCGGGCTTTTCTCTTTTCTCAGATAAAGAAACGTCCGCCTCAACTTTGACGATAAAGAAACGTCCGCCTCAACTTTGATATGCAATTGACACATGCATGCAACGCACCCTCAAAGCTGTCTTCTTTCGTTCGTTTTCACATAAAAGAAACGTCCGCACCTACTTTGACATAGAAAGTCACACATGCATGCAAGACTCCCTCAAAGCAGCTCGTCTTCTATCGTTCGTTTCAGGGCCCTCTCGGCCAGGCACACACCCACTAGCCGTAGCCCCGAAAAGGCGTGCGTGGCTCAGGCGCTCACTCAAAGCAGCTCGTCGGTCACATCGATGTAAGAGAACTGGGACTTTGTGACCTCCACCGTGCGGCGCGGCGCCGTCGGCGCAAAGTTGATGCGTCCGAGGTCGACGCGCCGCCACGTCATGTCGTAGCGCGAGCGGTAAAAGACCTGCTTTGTAGAGTTCGAGGTGACGTGCAGTGTCGAGATCGGCGTCGTCTCGAGCGGATCGCGCGCGTCCTTGCCTGGAATGGTGCCGAAGACCTTGTACACCGAGTTGAGCAGCTCTTGCCCGAGGAGCAGAGTGCCGTTCAGGTCCTTGGGCGGGACTGTCAGCAGAGCGTACCCACGCAAGTAGAAGACGCGGATGAAGCGCGCGGGCGGCGAGCCGTCGCCGGGCAGCCCGAGCAGGTTGTACGCGTGCCCTATGGGTTCGGGCACGCGCGGCGCCTCGTCGTTGTACGCATTCGTCTGCCAAGGGTACCACGGCTCGTCCGGCACAATACGCCGGAGGGCATCGTTGTTGTTGTACCATGACGGCTGCAACGCGGCAAAGTTGTTGACGTTCTGGAGCTGCCAGTCCCACGTCGGGTCGTTGGTCATCACGCCGATGCCCTCATTCTTGGCGCCGACCGTGTTGTTGTGCACGCGCAGCTCGCCCTTGACGTACTCCACGACGATCGAAGCGCCCGTGCTGTCGTGCAGGCCCCACTGGCCGCCCTTGCCGCCCACGAGGCGCACCTTGGCGAGCTCGGTCGCCACCTCGGCCACGGTCGCGTGCAGCCCGAGGCACCACGAGGAGAAGTCCTCCTTGCACAGCGTCGGCATCGAGGGGTCAGCTGTCTGGAAGACGGCGAGGTCGAGCGCGTGGCCGTTGATGCCAAGGCCCATCTGCCATAGTGCGTGGGAAACAACGTGAGGGCTGCTGGCGTGAGTTCGAGGCTCGCGTCGCGTACCTCGTTCATGCCGCCAAGCCAGCCGTACTTGGCCGTGAACGACATGCATCCCGTATCGTGGCCACCGTGTTGCGAACCACGCAGGGTGGGCATCAGCCGGGTCGGCACGGGATCATCGCCCGCCTCGACGGAATTCGCGACAACGAGTTCACCGGACGGTGCGCGGATCTGCACCTCGGTGCATGCGTGCGCGACACCCGCGAGGGCAGCAAGGACGACAGCTTTCATCGCCGCCGACGGAGGAAGAGCAGGGTGCTGTGTCCGTCGGCGCTCGGCGGTCCCGTTGAGTTTCCCGTTGTTGGAAACTCGAAGCGACTATTTTGGCTTTGATTGCGAAAAAGGAAATTGCTCACTGTGAAATGACGCTCGGCAAAACGGCAATTCTTCGCATGAATTTGTTTGCGTGACTTGACTTGACTTGACTTGACTTGCCATGTACATGTATTACGCGGTGGAACGGCCAGTCGTCCGGACGACCCTGCCCTCTCTCACACCATGTCGTATCCGAGCACGTCGCCGACGCCGCTCGGCGCCCGAAGCATCCAGCCGCTACCGCCAGAGGTTGAGATTGCGTGGCGCACTGGCCGGAACGAGCCCATTCCCGCTCTCGATGAGGAGGCGCTGCCCTTTTCACTGCTTCTGGCCATGATGGGTGGCTCGCGGCCTGGGCCGCTGCCTTCGCACAGCAATGACTCCTTGCCGCGACGCTTCGAGGCCCCCATCTCTCGGCCGGCGTCTGCGCTCGTCCGAGGAAGCGTTGCCGTGAGCATGGCCGCCAAGGCTGGGCCTTCAGTCCCTATGAGGAGGCGGCCGCGCAGTGCACCCGCCAACCATGGCGCACTCACGAGTGCTGGCGATAGCGGCGGGCCCAGCGCCCGCGATATTACCAGGCTGCTACCAGGCCCGCCGCCGCAGCCGCCGTCGCCGCCGGAGTCGCCGTTGGCGCCGCAACGAGGGAAGCGTGGCGCGAGCCGCAGCCACCCTTCGATGCATTCCCTCGATCGTGCGCTCCAAAAGGAGTTTGTGCGCGGCACCAGCGGCCACTCGACGGGCCACCTGCAGGCACCGCGCTTTCGGCCGGCACCCACCTTTTGGGCCGACCTGTCGCGCGAGCGCGCCAAGACCACGGCACGTGGCGTCAACATGGGGCCGCACACTCTGCGTGTGTGGGAAGCCCACGTGGAGAGGGCCGTCGTCTATGAACGCCCGAACGGCCTGCGCTCTTCGGGAAAGAGGTCCATCAGCTACCAGCCGGTCGTAGCTTTCGGCAACACACGAAAGCCGCCGCCGCCGCCACAGCCGACGCGCGCGGACGCGGGCGGCGGTGCGAGCGGCGGATCAGTTGGCGGATCCGACACACTACCGATGAGCGCCTACGAGATGCGGCGCTTCCTGCAACGCTCGGGACGCTTTTTTATGAGTGTCGCGAAGGACAAGCCGTTCGCGATGCCGTCGCACACCATGGAGGGCCAGCCCATTAAGCCGGTACGAGCTGAGTTAGCATGAACGCTGAACGCGATGCACCCGAACCCCAGTACCCCAGTGCCCCACGTATACGAACACGTGAGCACAGCAGTGCCATACGATTTGGCAAGTCACACAACACCCCAGCATACTCGTATAGTCGTATTGCTGATTTATTCGTTTCACGTTTGTAAACGTTCTGAACGGCGTTTCGTCAAAGTCAAAACGTCAGTACCCCGCCCGGGCTGCGGCGGTTGTCAATATGTCAAACACAAAGTCGAGTTCATGTGAATCATGTGACGACGAGCATGTGGTGCTGTGGGGAGTGCCTGAACGATGTGTCGACGGAGCACCCGCACATGCAATTTTCAGGGTCGCTTCGTTGAAATTTTTTTCTTACGAAGTGCGAAATGGAGCGAGCTGGCGGCACCAGTAGCCAAGGCGATGGTGCCAGGAGCATTCAGCCGCCGTCGCCACCGCGCAACCGGCCAACCAAAACACCCGCAAGCCAGCGACCGACGGATAGTGCAGCTGCGTTGCAGGCGACGGCGCCTTCGCAAGCGGCGACGCCTTCGCAGGCGACGGGCGCGAAACTCTCCGGCTTTGGGAGGGTGCGACCCGTGAGTCGGTCGCGAGATGCACTGCAAAGAGTTGGCACGAGTGCACCCATCTATGCTGCGCTGGCTGAGCGGCTCTCATCAATGGAAGGCGCGTCGCACCCAGGCGACGGCTTTTCGCGTCGGCGCGGGCCAGGCAGCGCACCACGACCTACCACTGCCGCAGCGCGTCCACCTGTGGCCGGTCCGGGGCTAGCAACCTCCTGCTCGGCCAGCAGCTCCTCAGGGAGTGCCTCGCGGTCACACGCCCGCGCCGCTGCGCTCGCTGCTGAACGTGCCGCCGTGCGTGAGCGAAAGGAGCTGCAGCAGCGTCAGCATTTCGAGGACGAGCAGCCCCTTGCGCTGCAGTTGAGGGCGCTGCAGCTGAGGGCGTTCATCGCAGCACGCCAGGCTGCAGTGCGCGGAAGCGGAGGCGACGGAAGCGCTGGCAGCAATGGTACCGGTGGTGGACTCAGCGGCAGCATCGGGGTGGCCGCCGAGGAGGCGCTCGAGAAGGCACTCGAGAATGAGCGACGCGAGGCGGAGAACGTCAAGGCAGCCATCACAGTGAAGGTCAAGGCCGTCAAGGACACGATGGAGAAGGAGCAAAAGGCAGCCAGGGCTGTGAAGGACATGGAGAAGGAGCAAAAGGGTGTCATGACGTCGCAGGTAAGCCGGGGGCGCAGCCGCAGCGCCGGCATGCGCCCCAGCGTCCCCAGTTCAACGGCAGGCAGCAGCCACAATGGCCGTGACGGTGGCGGCGGTGGCGGCGAGGGCGGTGGAGGCGGTGGCGGTGGGAGCGGCGGCGGTGGAAGCGGCGGCGATCGTGTCGACGCGATGCTCACGATGGCGCACCGAGTGCCCAGTGCAAGCTTAAGTGCAAGCTTCAGTGCAAGCTTCAGTGCAAGCTTCAGTGCAAGCTTAAGTGCAAGCCCGGACGGTAGTGGGAGTGGGCTTCGGGGGGGGCCGATCCGCACCGAGAGTCTCATGGACCGCCTTGGCGCCAAAGGTTGGCTGCCAGTGGGTGCGCCTTCGTCCAGCTGTCTGTCGGGCGCGCTCTCGAGCTCTCCGGGGATCCGCGCGGCCCTCGCGGCGGCGATGCGGGAGCCTTCATCCGTCGCGTACAGCTGGCGCTCGAGCGAGGCGGACACGGAGATACACACGGAGTACACCTCCGGCCTATTCAGCCAGACACCAACCGATCGGTTCGCCACGGGGCTTGGCGGCCCACAACCTGTGGCAAGAGGCGCACATGGTATGGGCAATGTCCACGCGGCGCTCACGATGAGGCTAAAACTCCCACTCATTCGCAGGCCCTCACCTCCCCGCGCCGTGGGCGCGGGCGCACCCGCCGTTGGCACGAGGGGCTGGTTTGATCCACCCGATGATGCAGACCTGCTGCGTCGCCCGGAGCCTCACCTTCTACGCCGGGCATCGCTCGACGAGAACTACGAGAGGCACGGTGAAGGCGATCTCTCGCGTGAGCAGCTTGGCGCAATCGCTGACTTCATGCCTGAGGAGCAGCAGGCCCTCGACGCAGGCGACCTCTTCGCGGCATACGACGAACTTGACGCTATCTACCAGGCCACACCTGTGGGGACTCAGCGTGCGCAGCTGCGTGACCCGCTGCCTAAGGGCCCCTGCAAGGGGATTAGCAAGGGTACAAAGCACGAGGGCGGCGAGCCCGCGCAGCTCGCACAGCCGCCGGGCACCTACAGCCCACCGCTGCGCGCGCTGCTGGATCAGCTGGGTGCGCACCCATCACGCGAGGGCGAGGGCGAGGCGCTCGACGAGCGGCACCACCGAGCCACTGAGGCCACCGTTGCCGCTGCCATTGGTATCGGCAAGGATGACGGGTCACTACCGATACGGCGACGCGAGGTTGGCCGGAGCTTGGGTTTGGGTTTGGGGGCACCGGGCCCGTCGCACCGCTCGGCGGCTTCGTCGCGCTCTCGCGGGCGCAAGGCAGCCAAAACAGGAGTAGGGCGGAAAGGAACAAAATAGGTGGAGTTGGCTTGTACGTTGTAGCCGGAGTCGAGTGGTGGGGGCGCGTGCGCGCATCGCCGAGCAGAAGACCATGCAGAAGACGCGCACGATTTCAATTTTCGTCGATTACATAACAAACAAACAAGCCTCAGTCGGACAGGAAAGTGAGGGCGCAGCGCTCGGCAACGATCGGCGTGATCCCAAAGGGGACCGGCTGCGCGGCGAAGCGCATCACCGCGTCCTGCATGAGCTTGAGTTCCTTGGGATTGTATGACAGATTGGTCAAGATCTTCTTCCACGCGTCGTCCAAGTTGGCGCGCGCCCCTTCCCAGCGCGGGTCGAAGCGCGTGGTGCGCATCGTCTCCACCTCCGATTTGCGCGTGAGCTTATCCTCATTGATGGTAAAGGCGAGCTCGGAGCCGTTTGTAGCGGCCACGAGCGGCACGGTGGCGCCGCGCTTGACGCGGCACTCGGCAGGCTGCAAGTAGGTGATGCCCTGGCCAAGGCCGAGCGTGCGGCTCGGATCTCCAAATGGCGAGGTCGAGATCACGATCTCCTCGTCGAGGATGAGATCGAACCAGATTACGAGCGCTGACACGATGCCGTCGCGCGAGCAGATGACCTCGAGCTCTTCAATCTGCGATCAGAGGCGATCAGAGGCGATCAGAGGCGATCAGAGGCGATGAGAGGCAATCAGAGGCGATGAGAGGCGATGAGAGGCGATGAGTGGCGATCAGAGGCGATCAGAGGCGATCAGAGGCGATGAGAGGCGATCAGAGGCGATGAGAGGCGATGAGAGGCGATGAGAGGCGATGAGAGGCGATGAGAGGCGATGAGTGGCGATCAGAGGCGATCAGAGGCGATGAGAGGCGATCGCACCTGCTGCTCGACGCGCGCATCTGCAAAGTCGAAGACGAAGATGTCGAAGACGTCACTCATCTGCACGTACGCGTCCTCCTTCCTCTCGAGATGGATCGGGCGCACCTCCTTTGACCAGCGGTATGCGTCCGCCATAGTCATGTCGACCCCATGCAGCTCGCCCGTCCGCATCTCCACAAGCATGCCCTTCATCACACCCGCCGCGGGCAAGATGCGAACACTCGCCGTCGTGAAGCCCTGGCGCAGGTGCTGCACGTAGTGTAGGATGCCGTCGCCAATGAGCGTGTGGTCGATGCACTCGAGCAGCAAAATGTCCGCCTTGCGGCTGAGCTCCTCATGAGCTCTCAAGTTGCGTGCGTCCTTTTGCAAGAACGAGATGCGCGCGCTCACCTCATTGTGGCGTGCGCACGCCTCCGCGACGCCGATGAGGTCCGCACTCTTCTCGCAAGCGACGACGTGGTCAGAGCAGTCGGGCCGTGCGGCCGCCGCTACGATGGAGAGGGTCCCAATGCCAGCGCCCACGTGCAGCGTCAGCACGCCCTTGTGCTTCGGGTGGGAAAAGATGGCCTTGCGCAGTGCGGCCGCGAAGGTGCGGTTCAAGTGGCCGTCCAACGACACCTCGAGCTGCGACTGCACTACGAGGCCGCGACGTGGCGCGGGCGGCGGCATGTCGCGGTGGGCAAAGTGAAGTCGCGTTCGGTTGTGCGACGCGATCACGGGCAGCGAATCGCCCACGTGCACCTGCTTGAGTGGCACAAAGTGGAGTGCCTGCCCAATGCTGAGCCTTGTGGCGCCCGGCACGGCGGCCGCCACCGGTGAGGAGGTGAGCAGCCCGTGGCTGCCCATGTGCAACTCGTACCAGAAGACGATGGCGTTGCAACGGCCGTCCGCAATCACGTCCATCTCGATCTCGTAGCGCTCCTCGCGCTTAATGAGAGTGCTCGCGGCGCGAAAGTCGAACGTGAGCGCGGTCACCGGCTTCGTGAGCGGCCTGAGCACGCGCCTATAGAGGACGTCGTCCATGTCTACCTGCCGCAGCTGTGGAGACCACATCACCCGTTCGACGGGCTGCATGTCCACCGGCAAGCCCGGGTCGGTGAGGACCTGGACGCCCATGGCCCAAACTCGCGCTGCGGCGGGTAGGATCGTCGTGTCCTTGCGCACGCACTCTTCCTTCTTGAGCTGGTTGATCGCGAGCACGAGCCCCTGCCCGAGCAGTGAGAAGTCAATGTTGTGACAGAGCACCAAATCGGGCTTTGCATGCAGCTCGTGATGCATGCGCAGCCCATCATACGGACGATGCAGGACCGAGAAGTGTTCACAGCGTGCCACGAGCTGTGAATTGACCTCGTCGACGGTCATACGCTGTGCGCGGTCCTCGCGGATGAGCGCCCGCCGCGCCGCCTGCGCACCCCTCCCCTTGGCCGCCGCCGCCGCGGGTGCCGGTGTGAAATCAGCCTTGCCCTCGAGCTCCGCCAGCAGATTGGATGCGTCGGCATTCTTGCCTAATTTGGAGACGCGCAGAACGTCCTGAAGGCGCAGACGCGCCTCACGCAGCCGCCCAAGCTGGGCGAGCGCCTGTGCCATCCGATAGTACCCCTTGCCAAAGTCGGGCACGCAGCGCACCGCCGCGTGCCCGTCGGCGAGCGCCGACTCGAACTCGCCCAATTTGAGATAACATAGCGCCCGGTTGGCAAGCAGGTTGACCTTGAGCTCCGGCTTCGCGTCGGTGGGCGGGAGGGCCTCGGTGTAGAGCGCGATCGCACGCTCATACTGGCCCGCGCGGAAGGCGATGGAGCCCGCCTGCTTCACGCGCTCGGACAGCCCGAGGCTCATGGGCAAGCGCGACCAGTGGTCCTTCTCAAACGCGATCAGCGTGTGCCGTTGTACGGCCGCATGCGCTAGCTTTGCTAGGAAGCCGTGGGGCTCGCACACGTAGACCTTGTTCGCGCCCGCCTCCATCGAGAGCAGCGGCAGCAGCCCCATGGCCGAGCCCAGGTGCAGCACCACGCCCGACTGGCCTCGCGGCACGAGCAGCGGTACTGCCTGACGGATGACCTCGGCGTAGGCATCGGTACGCGCGCTGTCGAGCAGAGCCTCGAGCTCCGAGCGTGGCGCGAGGATGGCAGAGTGCGCCATCAGGTGCGACGCGAGGGCCTTGACCATCGTCGAGTCCGTGTACCACTTCTCGCTCTTCGTCATCGTGCGCTCGAGCAGCGCAAAGTCGAATTCACTCTTGCCAAGCTCCTCGCGCAAGCCGGTCATCGCCTCGTCATTCTTCGCCTGCGCCGCCTCGGCGCGCTTCTGCAGCTCGGTCTTCTCGGGCGCGGGCTTGTGCATCCAGTGCGGATCATTGACGCGCTCCACGTTGAGCACCATCTGCAGCGTCTCGCGTGCCTGGATCAGACGACCCGACGCCTCGACATTATCAGGTTCCAGTTCACACACCTTTGTGAACACCGCAGCGCTCTCCTTCCACTTTTTCGTCTTCATCAGCGCGCAACCGAAACGGTAGAGGCCCTTGGGCCAGTCGGGCTTGAGCTGCACCGCGAGTGCCGTGTCATGCAGCGCCAACTGAAAGTACTCGTCCATGCGCTCGCCGCCGATGGTCTCGCCGAGGTGTAGGTAGCACAGCGCGCGGTTGCACAGCACCTCGTGATCGTACGGCTTCGCGGCGAGCACGCTCGTGTAATGCTCGGCTGCCTCCTCGTGCCGGCCGGCCTTGACGGCCTCGTTGCCCATGTCGCGGCACACGGCCGCCGCGTGCTCCAGCTGCTCCTTCGGGATCTGCTTGAATGCCTCGTTGATGTCCTCGATTGCGCCCTCGGACGACTTGTGGCTCGTGTCGAGGGCGTCGCTTATCACCTCCAGAGCGTCGGCATCCAGGGGCGGTGCTGGGACGGGTACCTCGCGCTTCAACGGCATCTTGGCGGCGCACGAGCAGGCGGCAGCCGAGCCTCGCCGCACAGGTGGTCGGTCTGGACGTCCTCCGTCGCCGAAGTTTGCCTCCCGAAAAGTCAAGTTTGTCTCATGTCAAGTCCTGGGAGAAACCACACAGCGAGCCGAAAAGGGAAAGCTCGCCAGATATTAGAGGAAGTGCGGCGTGCATACAGGCTCTGTCAGCCAAGTCAAGTCAAGTAACTTCATTTAAACAACCTACAGGAAGCCTATATCGATTGTGCTCTCACGGCTAGCAGTGGAGGTGAGAGTCGACGGAGAGGAGGATTAACTTTACTAGGGGAAACTCTTTGAAAGGACGAAAAATGACCATTGGCCGTGAAGACACGAAATGGCCGCCGAGCGTCCGCGCGAGGAGACGCTTGACGGTGCGCCGAGCGAGCCACTCCCCCGATATCTGCGACGCGACTCAGCCCTCCCTCCCTCCAGCTTTGACACGGCTCGGCTCGGCTGTCGGCCGCTGCCATCTTCTAGACGCTCAGCACTGCCTGTCGTCTTTGTGCGCAGTGCTGTATGACATCTCGCAGCTGCTGCAGACAGGTCTCGATCGCGAAACTTTGGCCGTGCTCGTCGGCCTCACTGAGAGCGGCGTGAATCCTGAGGCACTTGCCGCGGTTATCAAGGAGCTGCGGCGCGAAACTGCGGCCCTGCGTGCCGATGAGGCCGGCATCACACCTCGAGACGCAGTCATCTCTGCAGCTGCGCGGTTAGGAGCGGAGGAAGCGGCGTTCCCTAGCGCCAACGTCCGCAGCATGGTGGATCAAGCTCAGCAACCCCATGTTCGCACCCTGCAGTGACACAACAACAACACCGGGTTTCGTTGACTCGAAAAGGTCATTCGTTCTCGTAAGTAAGTAAAACACGCCTATCGGCAGCAAACACCCGGCGAGTAGGGATACCCCCAGGCATACAGAGCGTGTACGGTGGTATTGGTCAACAGCCAAGTGCCGGGACTGAATACTGATGAAAGCCATAAGATCTTACATCAGTCGACGCTCTCACACATTCGAATCCATCGTCGTACGCGCTCGACATACACATAGCCGGTACGCTCGGCCGTGTACCCATGGCTGTACCCGTGTACACGCGACCGTGTACTTTCGGTAAACCACAACAACATCCGGTACCGATCTGGAAGAGCACTACGCAACTCGATTCATACGGGTCCGTTTTCACGTCAGCGAGCATATCCGAGCTCTGCCGCTGCCGCCTCAAAATGGCGAGCGCACACAGTCAGCTCCGGCGCTCGCTCGGTGCCCGCGCCTACCGCATCATCGTCCTCGCTAGCACTCTCAAAGTCCTCCTCAGCGTCGCCCGTCGCTCGCCCGCTGGCGGCCACGCGCGTCGCCATCGGCGGGCTCGCGCGCTCTTGGGCGGCGGCGTCGTGGATGGCAAGGGTGAGGGCGCCCGCACACAGAGCGTACAGCTCGGCGCCGCTCAGCGTGAGAGGCAGCTGCTCGCACACGTCATCGAGGTGCACGTCCGAGGCGAGAACAAAGCGACGCGTGAGCGCTCCGAGCACTTGCCGTTGCTGTGGGCGCGTGTCCGGCGGCCCTATGTACACCAGCTTCTCAAAGCGTCCGGGACGCAGGAGCGACGTATCTAGAAGATCGGGACGGTTGGTAGCACCAAGCACGAACAGAGGTGGGGCGCCGGCGTGGCCGGCGCTGTGCACGCTATCGAGCTCAGCCATGAGCTGCGACACGACGCGGTCCATCACGCCGCCCGCGTCGCCGGTCGCGCCGCGGCTCGGCGCGAGCGCATCGATCTCATCGAAGAAGATGACACACGGGGCGGCATCGCGCGCCCGTGCGAAGAGCTCGCGCACCTGTCGCTCGGACTCGCCCACATACGGCGAGAGTAGCTCGGGTCCCTTGACTGATAAGAAGGCGAGCTGGCACTCGGTGGCCACGGCCTTGGCGAGCAGCGTCTTACCGGTACCTGGCGGCCCATGGAGGAGCACGCCCGAGCGTTGACGAACCCCACCGGCGAAGAGGGCAGGATGGCGAAGCGGCAGCTGCACGGTCTCAAGGATCGCGCGCTTGGCCTCTGCCTGACCACCCACATCTTCCCAGCGCACGTTGGGCACGCTCGGTCGTCCAATGGCCGTCGCGCCGAGAGCGCTCAGCCGGCGCGACGCTTGATCGAGCTCCACGTCCCCGAAGCAGCCAGCCTTTGCACCGGTGCGTCCGACGCGGCTGCTTTGGGTACGGCCCTCGGCCACGGCCCCCTCGGCGAGGGCGCGCGCGTGCGCACAGGCCACACGCCACTCGGCCGATCCAAACGACGGGTACTCCTCCACGACGCGCCGGCGTGCGGAGCGATGCGTCGCCTCGTCCGCCTGCGCGGCGTCCAGGTGGGTATGTAGCATCCCCTCCCTCGCCGCGGCGCTCGGCGGCCCGACCGGTACGATGGTCGTGAAAAAGGCGCGCAGAGAGGCGGGCACCTCCTCGAGGGAGCGCGCCGTGCCGAGCACGAGCACCACGTGGCCGGGCGCCGTAACGGGCGCCTCACCGGAAGGCAGCGTCGTTGTCGCCGTCGACACGGTGCTGGCAGTGGCAGCATTCGCGGCCGCAGCAGCCCAGAAAGAGGCGTCATCACCCCCTATGGACACGCCGCCGTTCGCTCGCGACGGCGCGATGCTGCTGGCGAGAGCGATCTCATCGAGAGCCTCCGTGAGGACTTGTGACCAGGAAACTTCCTCCCCTCCGGCTCCGCCCGCACCGCCACCGCCCGCACCGTCGCCACCGCCGGCACCGCCGCCACCACCGGCCTCGCCGTGTCCCGCGGCCGAGCCGAGCAGCTCGAGCCGAGTGAGCAGCAGCACGCACGGTGCACATCTGGCAGCGTCGGCCACCAGTGCAGGCAGAGCTCGCAGTGCGTGCGACACGCCGTCCGCGTCCGCAAGTAACGAGGCGGCCGACCGCTCCAAGCAGTGCATGCCAAGGGCATCACAAGCCTCTAGCACATGCGAGCGCTTGCCACGGCCCGCCGGCCCGTGCAGCAGCACTGAGGGGCGCAGCCCAAGACGGCGCGCGTCCAGATGCACCCCGAGCGTGAGAGCACGCTGCACCGCCTCCGCCGCAGCGCCCAGGGCAGGCGGCCCCGACCGGTGGCCAGGCGGTGCGAGATAAGCTCCGAGATAGCGCTGCAGATGCGGCGGCGGCGCACAGGCGACGTCGGCGGCTTGTGTTAGGCTCGTGAGCCCCCGCTCGATGGTGAGGCTCCCGTCGTACGAGCCGGCGCCCACGACAGCGCCTGTCACGCACGAGCCGGTGCCCACGACAGCGCCTGCCTCGCACGAGCCGGCGCCCACGACAGCGCCCGCCTCGCACGAGCTGGCGGTCAGCACCTTGCTGGATGCCCACGACGGCGCGCCCCCGCCACCCAGAGCGCCCGCCGCCGCCCGGGGGCTCCACGCATGCATGCCGGCCGACGCAGCCGCCCCTTGCACAGCACACGGCTCGAGACCCACCACCTGAAAGAGGAGCCAAGCATGGGCGCCGTAGTGCCCCTCATCTCCTTCGCCGCTCGCGTCGCTGCTCTCCGGATCGGCGCCGCCGCCGTCGCCATCGTCGCCATCGTCGCCGCCAGAGCCGGCGCCGTCCTTACCGTAGACATCTGCACCGTCGGCGCTCACGTCGGCGCCTCCTGCTGCCTCGCGCACAGCTGCGCCCAGCTCGCTACTCAGCTCGCTAGCGGCCGGGCTGGGCGGCGCCAGCACCCCGCGACGGACCATCGCACCCAGCCGACTCGCGGCTCGCACGGCCACTGCAAATGTGTCGCCTACCTGCAGCACGCGCCGCCGGCGAAAGTGGCGGCGGAGCGCTTTGGCAAGCGTCGCGGCATTCGGACCGTCGGCACGCCCGAGCAGCGGGTCTGGCGGCGGCGTGCGAACGAGCGCCACGACGGCCTTGGCCGCGGGTGGCGGCAGCATGGTGCTCTCGTTCGGTGGAGTCATCACCGCAACAGTCGCGCCATGGGCGGCCAGGCCAAGGTGATGGAGCAGCAGCGGCGAGCAGTAGATGGTGCCTGGCTGCGGATTCTCCACGATGCTAGTGCCCTCGGATGGAGGTGTAAGTGCGTGGAGCCGAGCCGGCCGCGCGCGCTGGACGCCTTCAACCACGAGCAGCACGAGCGCTCCGTTCGGCACTCCAAAGGCTTGCAGCGTCTCGCACGCGACGGCTGCTTCGATGGCCGGATCGGGGCCTATGAGTTCGCCATCATCGCCCTCGAAATCTAGCCGTGTGGGCCGTGAAAGCAGTCGGACGGGCAGGCACCTGCCCACAACTTTGTTGGCAGGGGCTGCTGCAATGCTCGTCGCCGCCATGGAGACTACTGCGCCCAGACTATTGCGTCTATATAGATTCCGAGTTGTGGGTGGCGAGTCCACGGACGGCTGTGACGATGATGGCTGTGGTGCCGGTGCTGAAGTTGCAAGGGATGACGGCGACGCTGCCCACACGACTGGCAGCTCAAGCGAAGACAGGAACATGATGTCGGTCATGTTCATTAATACTCACAGTTCACAGGAGCGGAGAAAGAAGGAGCCGGAAAAAGCTGCCTTTTCATTATCCCGCCAGGTCGCATGCATTTGAAGACTCGTAGGTAACGACCCTACTCTGAGAAACCTCGTCCTCGACGCCGTCGCTCACATGGGACGACCGCGGTGGGTCGCGTCGCCAGCGCGACCGCCGCCGTTGCCCCCACCTCCACCGCCGACCCTTTTTCTTTCCGCCGACCTCGCGAACCACCTTCCACCGTTGCGGATGAACGTAAGCTACGGCAGGCTCGTAGCGAACGGGAAGCCATTTGACCTTAAGGGCATCGAATGGCACGGGACAGAGCAGGAGGCAATGGTCCCGCAAGGCCTCGGCAACCACTCCCTCGACTATTACCTCACCTTCCTGCAGCAGCACTCATTCAATGGAATCCGCCTCCCCTTTGACCACGACCGCATGTTACGAAATGCCATCGTCGTCGACTCGCACCATGTGAGGCTCGCGCCAGAGCTCTTGCACCTTCGGTACGTGAACGTCTTCACGACGATCGCCAAGGCGGCCGCGCGTCGCGGGCAGCTGATCGTCCTCGCGTGCGATCGGCTCACATTCTCGGCTGCGCCCGGCCAACCCGGGTCCGGACTGTGGTACTCTGGCGAGGTCTCTGAGGAGCAAGTGCAGCGCTCGTGGGCACACATCGCCGACGTGCTGTGCTCACAGTGGAACGTCATCGGCGTCGACCTGCAGTCGCAGCCCTTCCGCGCGAGCTGGGACTCGCCGGGCAAAGGGCCACCGACATTCAACCCGGCCACAGACTGGAACGCGGCGGCGACACGGCTAGGCAACTTTGTGCTGAGCAAGTGCCCGCGCTGGCTCGTCTTTGTTGAAGGCGTGGGAGAGACGCCCGGGGCGAGAGACCAGCAGCTCGAGGGGGGTGCGCATGCATGCACCGCAGCACGCGCGCGGGCCTCAAGCCGATGCCTGCACGCGCCCAGCGGCTCTAGCCTTCTTCCGTCACGTGCCCTCTCTCTCACACACTCTCTTGTCGACTCCTTGCGCAACGCAGGCGCTTTCTGGGGCGAGAACCTGTGGGGCGCACGCCAAAACCCGATCAAGCTGAGCACGCCGAGTCATCTCGTGTACTCGCCAGTCGCGTACGGACCGTCTGTGTACGGTGCCTTCTCCTACTTCCAGCAGCCCAGCTTCCCAGCCAACATGGACAAGGTGTGGCAGGCCCATTTCGGGTTCGTGCAGGCCTACTTCAAGGGCGCGATCGTCTTCGCGAGCCTGGGCGACCGGTACGATACGCCCAAGAGCCAAAAGTGGCTCAACTGGGCGATCGAGTACTCTCGTCTCCATGGCTACGGATTCTTCTTCTCGTCCCTTGAGCCGACCAGCCCGGACACAGGCGGGCTGTTTGAACCTGACTGGACCACACCCGTTGAGAGCAAACTCACTGCACTGCAGCTGGCGCCTGCCTCGTCCGTAATGGCGCTGCAGCCGCCGCCAGGGCCACGCCTGCCGCCACCGGCGCCGCCGCGGACACCGCCCGCGTCACCGCCGCGGACTCCGCCCGCGTCACCGCCGCGGACGCCGCCCGCGTCACCGCCGCGGACTCCGCCCGCGTCACCGCCGCGGACACCGCCCGCGTCACCGCCGCACGGTCCCCTTCTGCCGCCCCCCCCCGGGATGCCCCCACCCAACTGTCCACTGCCGCAGCCGCCTCCGCCGCCTCCGCCGCCCTCTTTGCCGCCCCGGCCGCCACCATCGCTGCCGCCGGGCTGGGCATGCGTTGCGGGTCGCAACCCCGTCCCGGCGCACCTTTCATGCGGGGTCGTCGCAACGGCAGCCGAGTGTGAGACTTGGTACCACCTGCGGCTCATTACGCCTCTTGGCGTTCCCGAGCCAGAGCTGTGTGCGTGGCGGGCCATCGCCCGTCGCTCATCGCGTGATCTCCTCGACACCTCGTCCTCGGAGATCGACACCTCGTTCTCGTCCTTCTCGTTCGCTACCGTGCGTACCGCAGCTGCGCGCGTCCTATTCGGGCCAGGCTCGCGCCCAGGGGGAGGAGGGGGAGGAGCCGCGCTGGCTGGCCCTACCGGCGCCGCCAGCCATCCCATGACGGCGCTCCCCAATGCCCAATGCGTGTCGCTGCTCAACTCGTGCGACGTTTCCATCGCGGTCACGGAGTCGACTCTTTCGAATGCGTCCACGCCCAATCCCAATCCCAATCTCAAACTCACGCCCACGCCCACGCCAACGCCAACGCCAACGCCAACGCCAACGCTCGCACCCACGCCCGTCGTTCCCGCGGCGCCCACACCCATCATGCCCCCGCCCACACCCGTCGTTCCCGCGCCCGCGCCCACACCCGTTGTGCCCGCGCCCGCGCCCGCCGTCACCATCCCCATACCCTCGGAGGCGTCCACGGACGGCACTCCTGCCCATGACGCCAAACAGTCAACGACTGGTGCTGCTGCGAACACAGAATTGGTCGAGCAGCCCATGAGTGCTACCGCTTTGACGGGGCCCTCGGAGGCGGCGCAGCAACACGTGGTCCCTGCAGAACCAGAGGCTCTCTCTGCTGGCGTGCCTCGAACCATCAGTCACAATAATGACGCTGCTCATCAGTCCCCTCGAAGCGTTGGTTTGCTCGACTCGCGCGTCGCCCGCCTCATCCTCGGCTTTGGCTCGTCCGTGCTGCTGGTGTCCGGGGGCCTGCTGCTCTGGCGCTGCAGCCTGGGTGAGCACGGACGAGCGGCAGCGGAGGTGGGTAGGGCGGAGCGGCGGCGCTCGCGGCAGCAGTATACGCCCGCTGCGATGGACGAAATCTCGGCCGAAGTCTTCGAGACGACGCATGAGACGACGGAGAGGCAGCAACGAAATCTCGGGTTTCATATGGACGAGATTTTGGATTAGTCGAGCAGTAATTGCCATCTCCGCCGACCTCGCCGCGCGTGAGGCCGCCGCGCGCGGCTGTTCCTGTTGGCGTGAGGCGTGTGCGCGTGGCGCGCTGCTGTGGCGGGTGTGCGGCGCGGCGGCAGCCGGACGAGGCCGCGCGAGGTGTGTTGTTCATTTCTGCATTATGCATTATTATCGCGTCGTATGGGGGGCGAAGGAAGGAGTACTAGTCTCCGCTCTCAAGGAATTCTGGTAGTTGTCGTGTACCCCACGACAGCTTTCAACATATTGCGTCCACCTCATGTTCACGATCGTCCCTGGTGACAGGGCCATCAGGACCGATGGATGAAGCCTGGGGCGGGGGAATCACGGGAAGCTGCGCGAGTACGTCCTCCAATGTGGGCTGCCGCGCCACGAAGGTCGAGGTAGGTGTCGGTGTGTCGTTGGCCTCTCCGACCTGGACTTCGCCCAGGCCTTTGCCCACATATTTAGCCACGCCTTCGCCCACGTTCTCGTCCACGCCATCCTCCTTCTCCTCGCGGTCTATTACGACGTTCTCGTCGTCGTCGTCGTCGTCATCGTTCACGCCCTCCTCGTCGTCGTCGGGTTCCTCGTCGGCACCGGCCTCAAGTCCTGCCCCCTCGATGACGATGTGCAATGCGGGCTCCATCGCACTCGCCCTTTGGTACTTCGCCGCGCCCACCGCCCGCTTCTTGGATGCCCCGCGACCGCGCGCCGTGGTCTTGGGAGGAGGCCGTGCCGAGGCGGCTCTCGTTGCGCCGAAGGCCTCGCTGGGATCAAGTGAGGCAAGCAACCGCCTTGCGAGAGCTATGCGCGCTCGCCGGACGGCGCTCGAGAGCGACTCACTCACGGGGCTCAGCTGTTCGACCAGCCAGTCGGCGAAGCTCGAGCACGATGCCGCGAAGGAGTCGTAGCGCTCGGCACCCATCCTCTCACGCACGGGCGTGCGCCAGAGAGACTTCGTCCAGCGGAGTAGGAGCGCGAGCGCCCCAAGACCGAGCAGCATCGGCATCCCCGATGAACGCACCTGTTCACGCGCCTGCACCTTGGTCTTCACACCTTGGTGGGAGTGAGGTTGAGCGTGAAGCGGCCGCGAGTACCCGTCGTATGAATACATGGCGGACTCCCAGCCACGCTCGCGATCCGCGCGTCCATCATTGCGGCCTGCGCCCCTCGCCGCCGCTGATGCTCCGACCTGTGCCTCAGGCCTGGGCTCAGGGAGCCAATAGCTCGGGGCGGTGGCGACAGTTTGGCCAGCCTCGATGGCCGCGTCGTGCGCCTTGCTGCCGCACGACACGCCGCCCACGCCACCGCCCACGCCACCCACCTTGCCCTCGCCGCCGTCCCCATGGTCCTCCCCGCCAGCGCTGACTGCGCCGTTGCAGCTGAGCTCGGCAAGCTGAGGGACAAACCAATCGCCCGCCTCTGGGGCTCGCGGCTCACCTGTATGCGAGCCTATCGAGTCGATCGAGGCGCACATGCGATCAAAGCGAGGGCAACGCGTGCCGTCTGGCAGGATCTCTGTGCACCCACTGCCACACCCCACGCGAGAGTTGGGTGCACAAGGGCGAGCACAAAAGGCGAGCACACGTAGAGCACACGTCGTCACGAGATCTCACGAGATTTCATGGGGGCATTCGTATACAGGCATCATCGTGGTCCACATATGGCGCGGGGCACAGCACGCACTCAGATTCGCCCGGGGTCTTAAGCCAAAAGTACGCGTCCACGAGCGCAGGCAGAGCCGTGGAGCTCGTCGCCTGTTTGCCGAGCCCTGCCCCGCGGATGTTACACCAGTTGGCACAGCTCTGTCGGATGGCGCTATCCACACCATTGCGGCCAGTGTCGATGACGAAGCGCGGCGCGAAGTCGGGCATGGCGCGCGTCATGCGCGCCGAGAGCATCTGTGCCCAATGCGTCAAGAAGGCAGAAACTCAGAGAGGCCATGAGAGAGGCAACGAGAGCAGAGGCAGTCAGAGAGGCCAACAGAGAGACACTCAGAGCCGCAGTCGGTGATATCCCGAGACAGCTGGCGCACCTGCACGTAATTCAGCTCGTTGTTCGCCGAGTTGAACTGGCTCAGCAGATTGCACGGGTCATCACAGCACCGGTTCCAGCTGTTACTTCCACACCATTGGCCAAGCGCGACAGTCTCCACATTGGTGAACGCCACGGCGGGACAGGGCTCTCCAAGGCTCTGGTAATTGGCGACGTTAGTTGCGAAGCCGCGCAGCCAGCGGGAGGCGCTGCCTCGGCCAGGCGAATCGGTCGGTTGGCCGAGGCTGCGCACGAGCGCGGCGAATCGGTCGGCGCCCTGGGGCCATCCAAGCCATCCTCCGTGGCCGGCATCGAGGTAGAGGGTTGCGTGCGGTGCTTGCGTGTGCAGCGCCTCCAATGCGTAGTTGAGGCCCTGGATGTACGCGGCCTGCGTGGCGGCGTTGCCGCAGCGCGGTTGGTCGAGGTTGGTTGCCATATTAGGCAGCGAGTCGGGCTCGAGGATGACGACCGTGGGCACCTCTGCATGCGCCTTGAGCATCGCGGCGAAGGCATCGACGTACTCGGACTTGTACTTGGCGAGCCCGACCCTGCACGTGGGCTCGCGCGTGTCGTAGTTGCATGTGGCGCCGTCCTCGTTGTACTCGCAGCACACCTCGCCGTTGGACGCGAGCGCGTGGCAATCGCGATTGGGAAGGTCATCTGAGAGCAGAGCAGAGCAGAGCAGAGCACACAGCAGAGCACTTTGAGACGGCGCTGCATTAGAAAGCGGCGCGCGCACGTGCGGCGGCAGAGAGCACAGGTTGGTTCGAGCCTCTCTCGCGCACAGAGGATGACCACCACGAGGGGTGGCGGCACCTTCGCGGCAGCGTCTTCGAGAGTCGACTCGAGTGAAGCGGCGCCAGCCCCCGCCGTCGCTCGCCGAATCTTGGCAATGCGATCGACCCAGAATGCGGAGGGCACGCTGAGCATCTTCGCCATCTCATCGCGCGTATTACCAGCCGCCCATCGCGCATGCATGGACGAGCGCACGCGCGACTGGTAGTCAGAGTTCACGTAGTAGTTGCCGCTCTCAAACGGGTTGTTGCCCAGGGGTGCGGTGGCGGGCTGGCGATACATGTTGCTAATCAGCTGCTGCGGCTGCTGCTCATCATCGAACGACTTGTAGTTCGCTACGGCTGAAACGTCGTTGTAGTTCTCGTTTGCAACGAGGGCGATGATCCAGCAGAGCATGGTATAGTCAGTAGACCGTTGGTTTATCATACTGAATTCCTACGAAGAGCGAAGTTATCGTCGCCTGCGCATGCATGCAAGATAAACATGTCGGCATTGACAGCCAAAACTTTAAGCGACACTCACACATAGTGAAGCGTTCGATGGAACTTGGACATGTCTGGCAGAGAGCGGGGCTTACGTCTGCAAAGCCAAGGCAGATGCGATTGCATGCAATTTTCAGTTCAGGGCAGAAGAAGAAACCCGCATAGGAAATTCCGAAATTACCCAAGAAAACGAGAGACGTGCCATCCTGCGAGAGGCTGTTTGGGCGCGCACTATCTTTACATGCATGTGGATTCGCCGCCTCCGCGCCTCGGGCGATGCCGCGACGAAAAATAGTGACGCAGCCACCTCGACCGCGCCGCGAGTGGCATTTTGCATCTCTGGCCTGGCGCGCTCCTTTGCGACGCCATTCATGCTCGATCAACATTGGCAGCTTCTTGTGCGGCCGCTGGCGCCCGACGCATCAGATCGGAAAGCTGATCATGGCCACCGTACCTTTTTTCACCTCAAGAGCGATCGCAGCTCGCAGTCCGCCAGCATTCCAACAATTCTGCTCGCCCTCGAGCGAGGATGGTCGCGCCCCATGCTGGGCGAGGCTGTGGTCCTCAACGGGAGTGGCGCGATAGCAGCGACCACGGTGGGCTGGCGCGGCGAGGATGCCAACGCGTTCGCAGCCGTCGTGGAAGCGAATGACACGCTGCTTGAGGCCCTCCAGCCCGAAGCTAGCCTGTGTGAGATTCAAGGCGCCACGAGGCACTACCGCAACCAGTCCTTCCCGCGTGGTGCGCACATGGCTCTGGGGCTCTCGTGGTGCGCTGCGGCCATCGCGCGGCACGAGGCCGCCCACGGCCGGAGATTCGGGCTGGTTGCATACGCACGTCCGGACCAGCTCTTTGCTGGCCCAGTGCTGCCGTGGTGCCGGTGGCCGTCCGCGACGACGGCGCTCGCATGCCACGCCCCTGGGTCTGATGGCTTCTGGGCAGCTCCGCGCGATCTCGCCGCTCAGATCTTCGGGATGGCTGAGGCAATCACACAGTGCCAGCGATCACACAGTGCCAGCGCGGACAGCCGCACCTGGGCTCTTACGAATGCAAGCTCGGACCCACCCAAGTCACGCGATATCTACCGGCCAACTGCGCCCGGCCGTCTGGACGCCGTCTTCAACTTCATGGGCGCCGTCTGATGTCTCCACTACGACCTGCGTGCTGCGGTGAAAGCAACGAGGCGCTCTTGGCTAGAGTGCTGCACCGACCGACGCCAGTTCCGATTGCGAGCAACGGCGGCTTGGCAATACGCTCTTCCCGCTGATCAGCGGCGGATGGGTCCGGCTGAGCGGCAACGCACCGTGCAGCGTGCTCCCGAGCAGTCTCTGGAGAGGGCTCTCTGGCGGGCACGTATGGGCGAAGCGAATCATTGCAGGCTCGGGCCTAAGCTGGGGTCGACCCGGCTCCAAAGGACCCCAGCTCGGGTCGAAGCAGTTCCGGCATATCTTCCTCGAGGCTGTGGGCACGGCTGGAAATTTGACGGTCAGAGAACTTGACGCCGCCCACAGCGGTCCAGGATCGAACCCGCTGACGTATGGTGTCGACACCCGGGTCTACGAGCCCAAGATCGAGGAGGCCGCGATTAAGGAGTGCAGGATGGCACTCAGGCCCCTCGATGCGACGTGGGCACCGACGTGGGCAGCACGGACGTGGGTTCCTCTCGTGCTCAACGGCACTGGAAACTAGCGCCTTGCCGATCGGATGTGTCGCCAGCGCCCGACTCGGCTCAACGGGATGCTCTCCGCGACCATCGACGTGGCGAGGCTGCGCGCGGAATGGGACGCTGCCCACAGCGCTGGGTACGACGGAGATCATCATGGAGATTGGAGCCAACAGCACAGCCGACCTGGAGCTGTTGCCGCACCGTCCGGGTATTAAGAGGGTTGTTGGCATTCACAGCCTGGTTTGCGTCATTCACACCTTTTTTGCACGCGCCACGGCTGCCGAAGGCTTGCGCGCTGCCTGCGCCCTCGGCGAGGGCGCAACATCATGGCCACGCAGCACTCCAGCCTCAAGCGGCTGCGCGCGCCGCTCGACGCGTTCATCGTTGATGGCTTCAACTTCCTCCAGCCCGAGGTACGCCACTATTTTCTCACGCACGCCCACTCGGACCACACCTGTGGTCTGCATAGCTCCTTTGACGTCGGCACAATCTACTGCTCGGGGCTCACGGCGCGCGTGCTGCGCGCAACCATCGGAGTCAAAGGCAAGCTCCTCCAGACGCTCGAGGTTGGCGAGACGCTCACCGTCGAGGGTGTGGCCGTCACTGCGCTCGACGCGGGCCACTGCCCGGGCTCGCTCATGTTCCTCTTCGTACACCTCGCGACTGGCTATCGCGCGCTGCACACTGGCGACTGCCGCGCCAGCGACCCCATAATCAGTGCAGCCGTTGCTGCCGCATCGCGGGCGACTACAGAGGGATCGGCCGCTTCCACTCCTGCCGCTTCAAGCGGAGGTGCCTGTGCCGACTCTGCCGTCGTCGCCGCCGCCTCCTACCTCGACTGCCTCTACCTTGATACGACGTACGCGCAGTCGCGCTGGACGTTCCCGCCGCAGGAGCTCGCGCTCGAGCAGCTGGGCGCCATCGTCGCGGCCGAGCTCGCGCGCGAGCCGCGCACTCTCTTCGTCGTTGGCTCGTATCAGGTCGGGAAGGAGAAGGCCATCTCGGCGGTGGCTCGCGCCGCGGGCGGGCGGGCGCTCGTGCCGTCGCGGCGCGCCGTCTCGCTTCGGCTCTGCCACGCCTGGGACGATCGGCTGCACACGGAGTCCGACGCGCCCGATGTGCGTGTGCACGTGAGCCCGCTGGGCGGCATGGGACTCGAGGCTCATCAGGAGATGCTCGAGACCCTGCAGCAGAGCGGCGAGCGGTACGCGGCGGTCGTCACCTTCCGACCGACCGGATGGACGTACACCAAGGCGCACGCCGCGCACGCGTGCCAGCGCGCGTATGCGCACGCGCGTCCAGCAGCAGGCGGCGACGAGGGCGGCGACGAGGGCGGCGGCGAGGGTGGCGGTGGCGGAGGTGGCGGCGAGGTCGGCAGGGGCGGCGAGGGCGGTGAGGGCGACGGCGGCGGCGAGGGCGGCGATGCCACCGCCTCCCTCCAGGCCCCCATTGAGGCCGCCACCGTCGAGTCCTCTTCCGAGGACGAGGATGAGATCGATATGATCCCACACCGTCGCGGGCGCCCGGCCGATGCTGTCGATGGTAACGGCAGCAGCAGCAGCAGCAGCAGCAGCAGCAGCAAGACACGCTGTGTTGCTGCGAGCAAACGCAGCAGCGGCGGCCGCGGCCGAAGCAGCGGCGGCCGCGGCGGCAGCGGCGGCAGCGGCGGCAGCATCGGCAGCATCGGCAGCGGCGGCAGAGGCGGAAGCATCGGCAGTATCGGCAGCATCGGCATCGGCAGTGCTGCTAGCGTCTGCCCGCCATGCGGCTCCATCTTCATCCCCAAGCCCTGGACGGAGAACGACGGGCGCACGCGCTTGTACGGAGTGCCCTACTCAGAGCATTCGTCCTTCCCCGAGCTTCATGCGCTCGTTCGCGCGCTGCGCCCGTCGGTGCTCGTACCCACCGTCAATGCGGACACGGCTGCAGCCCGCGAGAAGCTCGCGAGCCTCTTTGCCAAGGATATGAACGCGGCGCACGATCGGCGCACGCTCACGTGGCATTTTCGGCCCAAGGACGCGCCGATGGCTGGGAGCAGCGGGACCGGCATCGATGCGGACTCTTTCGGACGCTCAGGTCGGCGCGACGAGCGCCGTGTTGGTGACCTGACGTCCGTCCGTCCGTCCTCTTCTGTGGAGGACGCGTGGATGGCTGACGTGGACGTGGAGCACCAGAAAACGCTCTGGCGTCTTTCTGGCAGACGGCTGGCTCCGCCGCTGGCCTCTGCCTCGCCGTTGCCCCTGGGCAGCAGCAGCAGCAGCTATAGCCCCAGCTGCAGCAGCAGCCTGCCTCTTCTCAAGCCAGCGGCGGTGGCAGAGGCGGCGCAGGCGGAGGCCAGCGCGCCGCTGATGGCGATGCTGGCCGAGGTGATTGGGATTCATGCATCGCCGGCGTACCTGTCGCGCATCCTCGCAGAGGGCGAGGGGAGCGTCGAGGCGGCCCTGGCGATCCATTTCGGGCCGAATCAAGGTGAGGTGCCCGAGACGGCGGGCGAGCATGGGGCGTGCGGCGCCGTCGCGGCGGGTACCGGTACGCCCTCCTCGTCGGCGTGCGCGGCCACGCCGGCCTCGGCGCCCGCGTCGGAGGAGCCGCTCGAGTTGCCTCCCGGCACGGTCGCATGGGTAGTAGGCAAGGAGTTCAAGCTCTACCAGTCACGAGAGGTGCTGATGGCGCGACTGCAGGAGCTGGGCGCCGCCGTCGTGGGCGCGAATAGCAGGTACTCGAAGCAGGAGGTGACGCTGATTGTCGCGGCGGAGGGTGTCGAGGCGGGCTCGATTGTACGTGGCGCGTGCCCATACGCCCCGATCGTGCATGAGTCGTGGGTCGTGCGTCGCGCCCGTGCGATGCGCGCGGGCCTGCTGGCCCCGCCGCCCAAGCCACCTCCACCAAAGGCCAAAGGGAAGGAGGCGGGGCATAAGCGCTCACGCTCCGGGGGCAGCGGCGCGGACGGCCACGGCGCCAGTCCTGGTGGCAGTGGGGGCGGTGGCGGCGGCGGCGGCGAGAAGCGCGCGGCGCCGTTCCGCTCGTCGAGCGTCGCATCTGCACAGCGTCTCGAGCGCGCCATGTCAGAGCGACTCTACCTCATCGAGCGACGCGATCTCTCCGAGGTGAGCCAGAGCGGCCTGGTGAGTCTGCGCGTGCAGTTCGCAGTGCTCGGCTCTACAGGCAACGTGTACGAGGTGCTCGTGGCGCGCATGCCTAGCTGCACATGCGTCGACTTCCGCGATCGGCGGACGGTGTGCAAGCACCTGCTCTTCGTGTATGCCAAGGTGCTTCGCGTACAGCGCGATTTGCACATCCTGCAGCAGCGCGCTCTGCTGCGCGAGGAGCTGCGCCAGATCCTCACCCCACGCCACGCGCGTGGCCATGCGCCAGCCGATGGCGACGGGCTGCCCGACGGCGAGACGCCAGCCGAACGCCGCGCCTCTGACAGCGGCGTCGGAGCGCCTTTGGAGGAGGGCACAGCGGCGGAGCTACTGGCGTCCCCGGCTGTACGCCGCGCGTACCAGCGCGTCATGGGGCGGGAGGAGGCGACGGCGGCGCCGGCGCCGGCGCCGGTGGTGGCCGAGGTGGCTGCGCGAGCGGCCGACGCGGATGAGCCGTGCGCCATCTGCTACGACCCCATCGAGGATGAGGCGGCGGACGAAGTGCTCGCCGAGGCGCTCGCTCACGGTCCACCAACCGCCGCGACGGCGTCGAGGACTGCGCACGTGCACGACGGCCCACCTACGACCCACTGCGGCCTCGGGTGCGGGCGGCTCTTCCACGCACGCTGCATGCAACGATGGTTCGCCGCTCGTGGTGTGCACGCGCGCCGTGAATGCCCTGTCTGCCGCGCGGCGTGGCGGCGCGAGGAGGGTGCCGACGATGCGACGACTGCGGCCGCCGCGGATGCTACCGCAGACGATGGCGGCCACGCCGAGCGATTGGCGGTGGAGTCGGAGCATGACTCCAGCTTTATCAACCTGGGCGAGCTGCAGCCAGGCGTCCAGGCCGTCCGCGACGCCAGCAGCTATTCGAGCTGGCTGGAAGTGCATCAGAGGCGGCGCGAGCAGCGCCAGCTGAATGAGGGCAACGTAGTTTCAGACTAGAGCACGCAAATTCTTTTGGAGCGCGTAGAACCGAACGCACATTACCCCACCACTCGTCGGTTTGTGCGAAATAACTGCGATATTATTTGACGAGCACGCGACGAGGGGGTCACGATATCGCGAGATTCCGCGCGTTTTGTAGACGTCTGTAGTCCGGTTAGCAATATCGTAACGCGCACGATATCTTGGGAGGGCACCGATATCGTGTGAGAGGCTGCGATATCGTGGGTATCTGCGATGCCGTGGGCCGCGCGGTAACGTACATAGGCTCGCGATATCGCACGACGCGGCGTGGTATCGTGCCTTCCCGCGTTGTCGTGGGCGCGAGGCGCGATATCGTGGGGCGGGACCGGATATCGCCGCGCGCACCGACGATATCGTGAGATTCCACGATATCGTGCCCCCGCCCAGGCAACGCACAATCCCGTAAAAAAGAGCTATGGCATTTCGATAATTTACAATACGAAACCGGGCGCGGCATTTTCACACTCGACAGTGCGGTGCTATTATCTTAGCTGTGCTCGAGTGCGAGCCTCAATTGTAGTGCGTGCAGCACTCGACTGCGGAGCGACTGGTACTGCACAACATACATCATACTGGGCGAACTGCAAGTCTGCAACCGTGCGGAGTTCAATTGGCGTCGCGCGTCGCTGACGAAGTACTACTGTTTGTGCCGAAATTCTGAGGGACTTGACCTGACTTGACTTGACTCTGCGGTTACGCCTCCCGGGTGGCGCTCAAAGTCCTCTGATCACACCAGTGGCCGTGAATACCGGCACCGCCGGGGACACAAGAGTCGATGTGGCAGCCCAAGGAGCGCGACTACGCGGCCGAAGCGGTGGCCCGCGCGTGCGCTACGAGCGTTCCGGAACGTCATCCGCTGCAGGAGGCCGTCGAGCGCCTCGAAGCCATCCAGAAAAAGGAGGAGGAGGCGGCCGAGGCAGTCGCCAAGGGCGCGCCGCCTCCCAAGGCGCCGGAAGAGATCGTCGACCCTCTGGGTGCGGCGAGCGATCCGCTCGGCGCGAGCGACCCGCTGAGCTCCAACAAACCGCTCGGCGCGAAGCCGGTCGGGGCGGCCTCGTCGAACCCGCTCAGCGACGACCCGCTCGGCGTGCTCGGCGACCCGCTTGGCGAGCCCTCGAAGCTTGACGTGTCCGTCGTTGCGGCGAGCGGCCGCAACCCCGTGATCGCCCCGCCACCCCTCGAGGAGCATGCGCGTCGCACCTGGCGCGACCGTCGGGCGATGATCCTCAAGCAGTACGCGGCGACAGGCACCATGCGTGTGAACCAGGACATTCTCGACTCCAAGGGCGGCGACGCCTCGAAGCTGGGCTCGAACATCGACGAGGCGGGACCTTCGGGCGAGAAGAAGGTCATGCTCGACCACAAGACGCGCGGCCGGCTCGAACAGATCGAGGCGGCTACCGCCGTCGAGCAGGGACGCACCATAAATATGACGCAGAGCAAACTCGTAGAGAGTGTCGACAGCCTGAACAAGGAGCTGCGCGCCGCGTGGAACGGCCAGGAGCGTGTTCGAGCGCTCAAGATCGCCATCCAGGTGAGCAAGATGCTCGGCGACACCTCCTTCCCCACCTTTTTCCCGACCGTCTTCGCAGTGGTCGCCGAGATCCTCGACGCCTTCGGAGAGCTCGTATACGAGCGTGTGCTCGACAAGGGTAAGCCTCCGGGCAAGAAGCTGCCGCCCGGATACACGCCTGCCGAGATCACCGAGGAGGGCAAGGAGACGACCAAGAATTGGTTCTACAAGGTCGCCTCGATCCGCGAGCTCGTGCCGAGATTCTACGTCGAGCTCTCCATCCTGCGCTGCTACCGGCTGCTCATCGACAGCTCCGAGCTGCCGGGCATCGTGCAGCGGCTCGCGCGCATGATCCGCGGATTCGGCGACCCGCTCGCCGCCACGTACGCACGCTCGTACCTCGTGCACAAGGCGATCGACCTCACGCCCTCGTCCGCGCACTTGCTCGTCAAGGAGCCCGTCCTCGACACATTCACCATCTTCCAGCGCCAGCTCGCCTTTTCGGCCGACGCCGCCGATGGAAAATTGATCCGTGGGCTGCACAACGTCAAGATGGAGATCACGACGACCGAGTACTTTGGCACCTTCCAGCCCGCGCTCGAGTGGCTGCTCAACTCGCTCGCTGAGTACCACCCGACCCAGGCGACCCTCGTCGCACTCATCCAAAGATATCGCGAGCAGTGCAAGGCCGCCATCGTGCTCAATGCGATCATCTCCTCCTTCGACGCGAGCGTGATCGCGACGAACGCGCTCCCAATGTGCGACCTCATCAAGGAGAGCGACGCGCGCGGGTACTCGCGCCACCACCTATACGTGTCGCTCGGCCGCGTCCTGTGCAAGCAGCCGCCCAAGAAGGATGAGTTGCTCCAGGTGCTCAACGACGTGTGGGCGGAGCTCGGCGCATCAAAGAGTGCACGCATCTATGTCGACGTGGCGGCGCAGTACCTGCAGCTGCTGCTGACCGAGTTTGGCGTGCCCGAGGTGCACAAGCTGCTCAAGGATCTGCTCAAGCGCGTGAGCGTCGACAAGGCGTATACGGAGCTCTATGGGCCGCTCGCTTGCGTGGTGAGCACGATCCTCGAGCAGTCGGGGCCTGATGATGCTTGATGGCCCCTGATGATGGCCACTGATTGCGTCTGATTGCTTTCCTCATCAGGTGAGCACGATCCTCGAGCAGTCGGGGCCTGAGAGGCTCGGGACGATCTTCGTCCTCGAGCCGCTCCAACGGCTGCTCGCCCTCTTCGACCGCGAGCACGCCGTTGAGATCTGGCGGCGCATCATGGAGACCTTCGCCGCGACGCCGGGTACGTTTGTGGACCCGGTGCTCGTGAATAGCCTGATGCATGTGGCGCGTCAGCTCCATGATTCGATCGATGCGACTTCTTTCGATGACGAGAGGCGCCAGCTGGGTGTGCTCATCACGGCCTTCATCCGCAAGGTCGGCTTCGGCGCCGACTTTGAGGCACAGCTCTCCTTCTACGTCGACTGCCGCGCCGCCTTCGTCAACCTCGATGCAGTCCACTCGACGCTCGTACTCGGCGTGACGCAACTCATGATGAGCACGCGCGCGCTTGTGCGCGGGCGTCACACGAAGAAGACGGGCGCCTTCGAGCGCGCGTGCGCCGCATTCGTCTTCATCACGGTGCCCACGATCGAGGCGCCGCTCATGCGCATCAAGCTCAACCTGCTCGGCGCGCAGGTCGCGCTCGCGAACCAGCTCCTTCCCCAGGTGGACGCGCTGGTCATGGCGGCCGTGACCGCGGTGCCCGAGGTGCTCGCGGAGGGCGAACACGCGGAGGCGCAGGGCAACCTGGCCGTTCGGGAGGCGAACGGGCGCGAGGAGGCGCTGCTTGAGGTGCTCTCGAGCTTATGTGCCTTCCTCGTCGTGGTGCCAGGCCACCCGAAGAACGGCCCCTTCTATTTGGCCGCCGGCCTGCTCAACCAGGTCCAAAAACCAAAGTTGAAGTGGCGCCTGCTCGCGTCGAAGCCGCTGCTCTACCTGCGCATGCTCGCGCTCTTCTCGACGTACGCGCAGCGCCAGTTGCCGTACCGCGTGCCCGGCGTGGACTCGAACGACGTTCTGTACGCCTCCGAGCCCGAGTACACGGAGAAGCTGCAGGAGCTGATCAGCTCTCTGCTCGGGGAGCTCGAGGCGGCGCTGAGCGCTCTGGGAGAGCTCGCGGCAACGGAGGCGAATGCGGCGCGGGCGCTCGTGGCGATCCTGACTCAGTGGCTTGAGCTCGCCGTCGGCACCGCCGAGCCGAGCAAGCCAATCGTCGCGCTCTGCGCCAAGCTGCTCGGGCTCGCGGCCAAAGTGGCGCCCACGCCCAATGACAAGGCACAGCTGCGCAACACGGCGGCCCACGTGGCACGCCTCGCAATCCAGCACGGCGGCGCGTACGTCGACCTGTCCCAGCGGTTGCAGAAGACGCTCTCCGAGTCGGCGGCCCTCAAAAGGTGAGGCGCCAAGATGGGCGACGACCAAGGCGCAGCAATCTATCCATAGGGGGGGGGCGCGGGGCCACACAACCATCTGCGGCACGACGCGTCCACGCCCTGTTGGATGCGGTTGTTATCGGTGTACGGTGAGAGTCCGTGACGGCGTCCTCCCTGATGTCATCGCATGTGTGAAGTGTCCGAGAATATGTCCGTAAGGATGTGCGTCAGTGTGTCTCCGGAGAAGCGCGCGTTGTGAAGGATTCACAGCCTTGAAATTCACACTCAGACGCACGCCTTTTCGGGGCTTGTGGGTGTGTGTCTGGCCGAGAGGGCCCTGAAACGAACGAACGAATTCCGAAGTTGGCTATTTTTGGATGGCCCTGCCGCCGGGCTGTCCCAGGGTGCGGTCGGCGATATCGCGCATCCGCGCGTGCGAGCACGAAGCGCGCCTTGCCACGCATCCTAGCCGTCGCCGATGGCGGCTATCCGCCGTGAAATCAAGGATCTGGAGCAGCAGTTCGATGAGGCGGACACGGAGTACGCGGAGGTCTCAAAGAAGCTAAAGGACATCACGCAGGAGCGGGCCAATGTGGAGGAGGAGCTCATTTCGTCAAACGTGCGGCTCAAGCAGCTGATGGGCGAGCTTCACGCGCAAAAGCAGCTGACGGATCAGCAGGAGAAAATCGTGGTGGCCGACAGCCGCATGACGATGGATGAGCTCTCGCGGAAGGTGGAGACGGCGCTGCTGCAGGTGCTGGAGGAGCGCTTCCGCGACGAGGCGTTCACCTCGGCGATCACGGAGCAGTCGGCGGTATCGGTGAGTGATAAGGTGCGCGTCGAGTTTGACGACGACGAGGTCTTCTGGACGCTGCAAGACAACTACACCTTCGAGATGCTGCTACATGATGCGGCACGCTACTGGGACGTGGCAGCGCAGGATGTGATGCTGGTGGACGAGCGCGGCGCGATCTGGCCCAACGACGGGTACTGCCGGCTGGAGATGCATCGGAACTCCGCGTCCAAGATCGCGATGAAGATCAAGCCGGTCGCGGTGCAAGTCCAGGACGAGGGCGGCGAGATGTATGGTGCCGAGACCGAGGTGGAGGAGAGCGAGGAGGAGATGGACCAGTCTTTTCTCGCGATCGCCGCGTCGGTCGAGGACGAGCTGCTGCTCGCGCAGGCCAAAGGCGGCACCCTCACCATGAAGCAGAAGCTCTCGCTCCGGCGCAAGATGCGCAACGAGCTCTATCTGTTCCTCTTCTTCAGTTTCATCTTTATTTGGACCCTCTACAGCCGGCGCACGGTGCGCGACGCGTTCCTGCTGCAGGAGGCGATCCAGACGGCGTTCGTGGAGGAGGTCTTTGGTGAGTACGGCGAGATCACCTTCCTCGACATCGCGAACACCAACGAAATGTTCGACTGGATGGAGGGGCCGCTGCAGAACGGTCTATTCCCCGACGCGCTCTACAACGGCGCCGACGTGCCAGACGCCCGGAAAGGGTATGTGATGACGTACAACCGCGTGGTGGGCAAGATCCGGCTGCGCCAGCTGCGCATCGCGCCCGATACCACGTGCACCCTCTCGAAGCTCATCTCGCAGACGGACGTGACGAGCAGCGGCATGCATCGCCACCGCCAGTTTGTGGACCACTGCTACGGGCCGTACGACGAGGCCTTTAAATCCACCGCGCCGTTTGGACCCCTTGCGGGGGAGGTGGAGGCGGTGGAGGGCGCGGGCGACGGGACCGGCTTCACCTTCTCGACCGACATCGCTAACAAGCTGGAGGGCGTCTACATCTCAGGGTCCGCGACAGGCGCGAGTTTCGATGGCTCCGGCTTCGTGCGCGACCTCGATCCCCGAAATCGTTCCGCCTATATCGAGGCGCTCCACTTCCTCAAGTCGAACTTGTGGATAGACGTGCAGACGCGTGCGGTCATCGTCTCGCTGAACACGTACAATGGCAACTACAACTACTACTGCATCTCGCAGTTTATGATCGAGTTCACGCAGGGCGGGAGCGTAGTGCCAAACGCTCTCAACCGCATCCTACGTGTCGACCTGTACGAGCCCAAATCTTTCGAGGAGACGAACCGCATTATATTCCTGTACATCCCCGAGGCGATGGTGGTCATCGGCACGATCGCGCAGTGTGTGCACATCTTGTGGCGCATGTACCGCATGAAAAAAGTCACGAAGAACTTCCGCAACCTCTTCAAGGACTCGTGGGTGATTGTGGACGTCATCCTCTGTGGCACGCTGGTCTTATCCATCTTTCTGCGCCTCATGTTCTTCCTCAACGAGAATCGCACGTCCTTCGACCCATTTCCTTTGGTGCCCGAGGACGAGTACCGCGAGATGGCCGAACTCGCACGCAGCTACGGAGGCGTCTTCATCATCGACGCCTTCACCATCATGGTCCTCGTCATCAAGTCACTCAAGTACTTTTCGCTGCAACGAGACCTGATGCTGCTCCAGCGCACGCTGTCGCAGGCGATCTCGGATCTGGGCGTCTTCCTCCTCATGCTCGTCTTCCTGTTCATGGGTTTCGTCATCATGGGCCTCAACATCTTCGGCATGCAGGCGGCGGGGTTCAAATCGCTCATCGACACGCTTGGCACGCTCTTCCTCATCCTGCTCGGCGAGTTCGACTTCGAGGAGATGCGCGAGGTCTCGCCGCTCTGGTCGCTCATTTTCTTCATCTTCTTCGTCGTCTTCATGTTCTTCATCGTGCTCAACATCTTCCTTGCGATCCTGAACGACGCGTATACGGTCGTTCACACCCAAGTCGTGTGGGACGAACTCGAGCGCCGCAAGCCGCTCTCGTTGCGCGAGCGCTTCGAGGTGCGCCGCGCGCAGTGGCGCGAGCGGCGCAATATCAACCGCATGCGTAAGATGAAGCGCGACAAGATCAAGGCTGCGAAGAAGCTCAAGGTGGAGTACGATAAGAAGCAAAAGGAGCGATCGCTCCTTGACCGAATCGGCAAGAAAAAGAAAAAGGCCGACGCCGAGAAAGCCAAACAGGCCGCCGAGGCTGCGGCCGCCAACCCCGAGAAGAGGAGGACGGTGAAGCGCAAGGACAAGCTGTTCGAATGAGCGCTTGGTGCCCGCACGACACGAACTCGCAAGGTGCCTGTCTCTAGCCGACGCAGATAACGATACGGGTCTCTAATTTTAATACGACTCTTCTGAAGCTCGCACCGCCAACGAAGCGCCCCGTGCTCGTCGGTATGTTCCGTATAGCATTTCGTTTTAGAGCGGCGTTGCTTCTGGCTACCGTCGCTATAGACGAAGACCGGCGGCTACTCGAGCGCTCGTAGATAGCGGTCTCGCTACCCGCGGCGCGCGGGGGGCGTATTGACGTGTTGCACGCCAGGGTGAAACCAAGCGCGTCGCTTTCCGACAAATGAGTGAATGCGGGTCAATAGTAAAGCCTACACACGTAACTGATGCGTGTACCTCCGGCCCAAGCATGTACGAGGTCG